>Ga0335074_10000549_pt1 | contig 52415 bp, 38 predicted proteins | sample Lox_Sample_23_FD_206715 | JGI IMG/M metagenome (GOLD analysis project Ga0335074, IMG submission 206715) | Soil microbial communities from Loxahatchee National Wildlife Refuge, Florida, United States - Lox_Sample_2.3 | ecosystem: Environmental > Terrestrial > Soil > Wetlands | place: USA...
TTGCCGACAGGGCCCGACTACGCGTTGTGACGGCGTTGCAACGGACGCGCGTTCGCCAGTAGACTAGGAAAGGCCGTGGCGTATCTGTGGGCGTTACAGGGGCGCGCGGTCAAATGACTCTATCGGCGAAACGGCGACAGGTGTGGCTTGCGATGGCGAGCCAATGGTTTTGCGTCGGGTCGAGTAAATCTGCAGGAGTCGAAGAACGCGGAGAGGTGGCAGAGTCCGGTTGAATGCACCTGACTCGAAATCAGGCGTAGTCGAAAGGCTACCGGGGGTTCGAATCCCTCCCTCTCCGCCATATAAATCACAGAAAAATATAGAGTTATTTATACGCTGACGCCATTCGGCGATCACCCTTTGCACCGACGCTCTTTGTGTCGGTGGCTGTTCTGGTGGCTGTTTGTTTTGCGCATTTTCTCGTGGCTGCGAGGCAAGGCCCAAAAGCTGTACCAGTCGGAATCAGGGGGTGGGTCAGCGAAAAATCACAAACCGAGGTCCCACACCAGTCTCAAACCAGCAAAGGTTCTGAGTGGAAATGGCTAACGACGGCTCTCAGCTCTCTCGCGCGGCGGCTTCCAGCGCGGACAGGTCCATCTTGATCATCCCCATCATGGCTTGCATGGCCTTGGGGTGACTGATCAACTCGCCGATATTGTGTGGCACGATCTGCCAGCATAGGCCAAAGCGGTCTGTGAGCCAGCCGCAGGCCATGGGCTTGCCGCCTTCGATCAACTTGTCCCAGTAGCTGTCGATCTCTTCCTGAGAGCCGCAGCGGACGAAGAACGAGAAGGCGGGGTTGAGCTGATGCGCAGGGCCGCCGTTGAGAAAGACCATCTCCTGGCCTTCAAGCTCGATCGTGATGGTGGCAATCTTGCCCACCGGCCAGGGACCAACGCCTTTGGAACGCAGCTCGTCGAGCCTGCGCGCGTGCGGGAAGACGCTCAGGTAAAACTCTGCGGCTTCTTCGGCGTTGTCATTGAACCAGAGGAATGGCGCAAGTTTGTTCATGATTGGCATGGTACCAGCCATGAGGTCACTCCCGACAGGCCGGCTTTCCGGCAGCAATTCTGTCGACCGACAAATGAGCAACCCCGAGCTGTGAGCGAAGTAGTAATCTCCGGCTAGCGCGCATAGCCAGACGCGGGTTCCCAACCGTCCAGAAATGTCCTGGTCCCAAATTGAGCGGCTTCTGCAGCCGTCAATTGCTTTGCGTGTGGATCGCGATGACCCACATGCGCTCCGGGGCCCATCGAGTTGTACTCGGCATAGTATGCAGTTTCGAGCGAATGTGTCTGCCCCGGATGCCACTCCCGCCAGCCTGCCGGAACAATCTGGTCACCCATCCAGGTATTCAGGAATACCACCTCTGCGTAAGGGCGCCAGGGCCGTCCCAGCCAAACGTTGGTAACGCCGGGAGCGGCGGTCAACCTGCAATGATTAAACACAAACCCACTGTCTTCGCCCGGGTAATGCTTCGCCTGCGCCGTAATGAAGCCTTCAAAGTGCGGCGTGCTGTGAATCTCGCAGTGGTCAAAGACTGCCTTTCCGTCACCAAAAATGAAATCCACATTGCCCTCGATATAGCAATGTGTAAAGTACTGCCGCGCAGGCGTGCACGGTTGCCCGTCAGGAGCGCAGTTCCGGCTACCCACGTACAGAGTGTCCTGGTTACCGAGAAATCGAACATTGCTAAATACGGCCTTGTCGCCGTTGATCAGCAGGGCCAGTGCTTGTGAACCGGCAGGAAGTTGCGGGTGCGTCGCGTTCCAGTCGTTGGCAAACGTCAGATTTTCAGCGCGGAAATTATCTGCATGTATCTCTACCGTGGCTGAGTGCAGCGTTCCGCCCGATGTGCCCGCGCTTTTGTCAAAAACGATTACAGTTTTTGAAGCATCCGGATCGCTGCCGCGCAAATCAATGTTTGGCTTGTTGATCAGCACTGTCTCACGATAGATCCCGGGTGCGATGACAATCGTTGCACCATTGCTGGGTGCCGCGTCCACTGCCTTTTGCACCGAGTAAAAATCCCCTGTCCCGTCTGCGGCAACGTGAAGAGTTTTATCAGCATTGGGAACAGTAATGGCCGATGCCGGCGCTGCAGGATCTTTCGGAGATGGAAGGTGTGGCTCAACAACGGCCCGCGCGTCCTGCGCGCAAAGCGCGACCGTTAAAACGATGCTGAAAGGAAGAACCAACGCAAACAATTCGAGCGCTTGACGCCGTGACGCGATCATTATGCCCTCCTGGCTATGTGGTCATGCCACGCAGTCGGCAGTGTAGTCAACGAACGCAATGAGGACCACCCGCAAAGACCATGTATGCGCTGAATTGCGGAGAATCCGCCTCGTTATCTCGTTCTGTAGATCAGAATGTCGCCGAACCTCTTCGAGATCGCCCTTGCCTGAATTGACTCCGTTCGCACCCTTGCGGCCTGACCTTGTGGCTGACCTGAAATTCTGGAGGGGATTGCCCCGTTTTTCATGGAGCAATGCCCTCCATCTTTATAAGTAACTGATAATACATAATATATCGAGAAATCAATTCCAGAAATCGCCGACAGAGCCAAGCCTTAATTTTGCGCTTGACACTCGTACCTCGAATTCGAGAGACTGACGCAGCTTCGCAGTGGTCATACCTCTCAATGTCGAAATCCTGCTTCATATTGGGCAGCATGAGTAGGCAGACTTCAATCGGTCCGGCCATTCAAGAGGATCAAATACAGGAACCACGACAACAAACTGCAAAGCAATTATCGTCTGGAGGCTGGTTTATGGATTGTAGTGACTCACAGAGTTCAAGCCAGAGAGAAGAGGCATTTCGTCCGTGCTTTCTGGGGTCTATTTTTCTCTTCGCGGTTTTCCTGGTATTGCTGTCACCGACCGCGGCATGGTCGCAGTTGGGTGGAACAGGAACGATCGAAGGAGCGGTCACCGATTCTTCGGGCGCCATGGTCGTCGGCGCGAAAGTGACTGCACGGGAGGTGGCTACGGGTGTGGTAATGGTTCGCACTACCACGACGAGCGGCCTCTACACGCTCGCCCCGCTCAATGCCGGAGACTACACGATCACCGTTACGGCGCCCGGCTTTGAGACGCTGGTGCGCGATAAGATCCACGTGGACGGGATGCAGGTGCTTGCGCTGAATCTGACGCTGAAGGTTGGATCGACGAGTCAGACCGTAACCGTCACCTCTGCTCCGCCGCAGCTTGACACTGACAATGCGACGTTGGGTGGCACGCTGGAGAACGAAGTCTATCAGTCCCTCCCCCTTGAGATGGGCGGCGCAAATGGAATCAGTACCGATCAGCGGAGGGTCACTGATTCGGCTCTACTCATGCCTGGTGTTTCTAACAACGAAACCAAAAACAATGAATCCGATGAGCCGATGGTAGTAGACGGCAACGCAAGCTCGACGGAGATGTACATCGAGGGAGTTCCGTTCGAGTCCGCTTCTGTCAGCGGCGATCCGCGCGACATCTGGTCAGCCTTCTCGGTCGAAACGGTCAACCAATTCCAAGTCAAGACCACTGCCTATTCCGCAGAGTATCAGGGGCTAGGCGTCGAGAACTTTACGATCAAGTCCGGTACCAACCGAGTCCACGGAACGCTTTACGATGTGATACGGAACACCGCGTTCGACTCGGCAGGCTTTATTCCAGCTCAATACCCTGCCAACTATCCCATTGCCTCGCTGGCCGGCACCTACTACAAGCCACCAGAACATATGAACGAATACGGGATTTCGCTCAGCGGCCCTGTCTGGCGCAACAAAATCTTCCTGTTCGGCAATTACATGGGGTTCCGTTTTTCCGCGCTCACCAAGCCGCAGGCGCAAACCATACCCACCCCGGCCGAGATGTGCGGCGACTTTTCCGCCTTCCCGAACCCCATCTACGATCCCACGACGCAGACGAAAGGGACCGGCACAACATACTCGCGTACTCAGTTCAGCGGTCCCAGTTATACCAGCGCCGGTTGCGGTACAGGCCCTGTACTGCCGAACGTAATTCCGCAGAATGAGATCTCACCCATTGCCCAGTATCTCCAGAAGGGGTGGCAAGCGTCGAGCATACATTACCTCAACGACAACCTCACTAACAATTACATGGGCGCATATAACTATGGCCTGAATAACTGGTCGACGACATTCCGCTTAGACGCTGATATTTCCGAGCAGCATAGGCTGTCCTTGATCATTGCGGCGGGCCGCCAGGGCCTCGTCGGTCCAGCAGGCAGCCAGACGACGAATGTGGGTCCACTGCCCTATCTGTACGCGAAAAGCTATGCTCCCGTCACCAGGGTTCTGATCTTCCAGGACACCTATGTTATCAGCCCGAATCTGGTCAACCAATTCAAGTACGGGGCCGCGCAATATCACTCGCCTGACAGTAACCCCACCTATGGAGTTCCTGAGTATGCAGCGACCGCAGCCGGCATTACCGCACTGCCCCCCGGACAGGCTGCCGGAAGCTTCCCGGTTGAAAAGTTCAGCGGGACAGACAGCCCGGCACAGTGGGGCCCGCAGAGCGGGTATATAGGCAATACGGACACTTATACGATGCTGGACAACGTGCAGTGGGTCCACGGCAAGCACAACTTCACCTTCGGTGGACAGTACGAATGGCTCAGCTACAACTACCTGTATGCAGATGGAGGGACGACACTGACCACACTGAACTTCGGCGTGAATGAAACTGCTCAAGTCAGTGGTTCCTCGGCGGCCGTCACGAGTGGCACGGGGTTGTCCTATGCCAGCTTCCTGATGGGGGCGGTCGATTCGGGAAGCTACACACAGTACGCGCCGATAGCCCAGGAAACAGGGTCACGGTACCATCCGTTCGCGCTTTATGTGAACGACGATTACAGGGTGACCAATAAGCTAACGGTGAACGCAGGTCTGCGCTGGGATTTGATACCGCCTATGCGCGAAGCTGAGAACCGCTTCTCGTTCCTGAACACGACGGCGACCAACCCGGTTACCGGTTCTCCGGGCACCCTGGAGTTCGCAGGCAATGGGCCGGACAGCTGCAACTGTACGACTCCCATGAACACCTACTTCAAGGACTGGGGTCCGAGGCTGGGTCTGGCGTATGAGCTCGGCAGTAAGACCGTCCTCCGTGCGGCCTACGGCATTTACTATGCGCATGGCGGCGGCACATCCGGCGGCGCAACCGCGCTGCCGTCCACTAACATGGAGCTGGGCTTCGCAGCGGCGCCAAATCCCGTGTCCCCGGGCGACTCGCTTCCTGCCTTCTACCTGAACAACAGCTCGTATTTCGCCAACGCCGGCATCGCCAACACTGCCTTTGGAAGCAGCAGCGTTGCGCCGCCGCCGGTCTACAACGCCGCTTACGGAACCTACTATTCGTCAGCAGCCGTATCGCCTTATAAAATCTCCTCGACGCTGTCCTATCTCGACCGCTATTATGGCGGACGTACGCCGACTTTCGAGGGATGGTCGGCCGGCTTCCAGCGTCAACTGACCAACAATATTACCGCTACGGTAAGCTACGTGGGCAACCAGGGACACTTTCTGCTTCCAACGGGCGCCGCGCGTGGCATCGACAGCAACCAGTTGGATCCGAGATACCTGGCGCTGGGAAGCGCTGTTCTGGGTGCAACGGCTACGGCCGCCAATATGCCAAACGGCGCTTTACCGTATGCGACCTTTAACAACAAGGTCAGCCAGGCACTGTTACCGTTTCCGCAGTACAGCGGCGTGGTCGACCAGGTTGGATCGGTCGGCAATGCGAACTATAACGCGCTGCAGCTTTCCATTGTGCAACGGCTTAACAGCGGTCTGACGTTTATGCTGAACTACACATACAGCAAGACGATCGACGATCTTGGAACCTTCCGCAGCGGCTACGCCATTCCTGCTGGCGCCCTTGCCAACAGCAAACAGGTCTGGCCCGTCGATCGAATCGAGCGCGGCCGCAGCACGCTCGATCAACCGCAGAACCTCGTCTTCACCAGCACCTACGATCTGCCATTCGGTGAGGGGCACATCGGCGATGGAAATGCCTATGTGCGGGCTCTGGCCGGTGGCTGGCGCCTCTCAGGCATTTTCAGTTATTACGCCGGTGATCCGCTGACAATTACTGAGGGTTCGTGCACCGCTTCTGGCCAGGGCACCTGCATGCCCTCCTACGCACCGGGCTTCACCGGCACCGCGCGCCAGAACGGCGGCTGGGGCCACGGAGCAACCAGGACAACTTTGGCCTCCATTCAATACATCAACCCGGCTGCCTTTTCGGCGACGTCTGCCACCATCAATACCTCGTGTACAGCCTCAACGTCGGCATGCACCGGGATGGTGCTGGGCAACGCTGCACGTACAGCGCCTGATGGACTGCGTGGGCCCGGCAACTACAACATTGACGCCTCTCTTCGCCGGACTTTCGATCTCTGGAAGAGCGAGAACGTGAAATTCATCTTTGAGGCGAGCGTCTTCAACGCCGTCAACCACGTTTGGTTTGGCAGCCCTTCAAGCACCGCGGACGGTTCGATAGGTTCGGTTACCGGGTCTTCCAGCCTGGGTGTGGTAGCAGGCCAGGCTAACAACCCACGTCAGTGGCAATTCGCAGGACACATTAACTTCTAGCTTCAATTGAATTACATGCCGGGAGGCGTCGCAATTTCGCTGGTGTCGGCGCCTCCAAATTTTTTATATCTCAACTTATAGGCTGCTACCCATGCTCGCGCGCCGCTCTCTTCTTTTTTTTGTTCTTCTGGCTTTATCTTCGATATCGCTTGTGCTGGCTCAGGACACGCGCGTTGTCCTGGAACCAACCATTCCCGCTGTCTGCAGAACGCTCAAGGCCCGTTATTCGAGCGCAAATCTCGACATCGCCGATCACGCCTGCGCGAAAAACGCGGATGCCTGTGACACCGCCCGCATCCAGCAGGCCATCGATTCATGCTCGGCCGCGGCAGTCAAGGCGAATACTCGTCTCGCTGTCGCTCTTGAGCCGGACGCAGCTTATGATGCCTTTCTGATCCAGCCCATCCGGATCAAAACCGGCGTTACTCTGCTGGTGCGACGCGGAGCGACCGCTTACGCCTCGATTAATCCACGCGACTACGACACATCTCCGGGACGCTGCGGAACAATCGACAAGCGTGGCGGCGGCTGCCATCCTCTTATCGCCATCGATAATGCCTCTAACGCAGGGCTTATGGGGCGAGGCGCTATCGATGGACGCGGTTACCATCGATTGCTCAACGGCGCGCAATCATGGTGGCAGATCGCGCGCGCCGCGGATTCGCCGGGGCTCAAACAGAACTGCCCACGGCTCATCATTGCCAATCACGCCGACGGTCTCACGCTGTATAGAATCACGCTGCGAAATTCTCCCAACTTCCATGTGGCCGTCAATCACACGGACGGCTTTACTGCCTGGGGCGTCATCATCGACACGCCAAAATCAGCGCGTAACACCGACGGTATTGATCCCGGAGCCTCGCGCAACATTACCATCACCCACTCCTTCATCCGCACCGGAGACGATAACGTTGCCATCAAAGGCGGAGTAAGTGACATAACCGTCTCGCACGACTATTTTTATGATGGCCACGGCATGTCCATCGGCAGCGGGGCTACGCCTCCCGTCACAAAGGTCTTCGTTTCAGACCTCTCGCTTCAGAACACGGCCAACGGAATCCGCATTAAATCCAACATTGCCCGTGGAGGTCTTGTCGATGGCGCAGTCTACGAAAACATCTGCATGAAGAACGTCCAGGTACCCATCGCCATCGATCCGTTCTATAACGAAACCCCGATCGACCCCTTCACAAATCCTGACGTTTCCGGGGACCGCATTCCGATCGATAAAAATATTGTCCTGCGCAATATTCACAGCGTCACAGCGCAGCCGATTATCATCGCGGGCTGGGACAGCGCACACGCTGTGGGCATTACGCTCGACGGCGTCTCCATCGACGGCATTCAACCGAACGAAGTTCATCTTCAGTTTGACGAGATAAGAGTCGGGCCGCGAGGGGCAAACTTCACCTTGCGAGGAAGGGGAGTTGTAGTGGAAGGGAACGAGCCATCGCAGGTTAAAGTCAGTTCCTGCGAGGGCCGCTTCCCGCCTTTCCCGGAGCCGCACCAGGAATCGCAATGACCAGAGAGAATCAAATCCACAGCTACTGCAGCCTCTTCGTGATGGCCTCCATCGCTTTCCTCTCGGCGCTGGCCCTCCTCACCCAGCTCACTCTTAAGCTGCGCAAAGTCGAGGCGCTGGCATGAAGCGGCTCAGCAAATTTTCGCTCGGCGTCGGGGACCGCTTTGGGCATCAGGCAAAGGCTCAGCTCGAGGCGTGTGTTCTCGCGTCCCGGCAAGGGACCGAGGTGACCCCTGTCTGGAATAAGTCCAACCGTGAGCACATGATCATCGGCTCCGAGCCATCGTCTACGCGCGCCGAAGCCGCCGCCGCCGTTCAGGCGCTCCATTGGAACAAGCCGTACTTCTGCGACGCCGACCACATTAATCTCAGCACCGTCGATCGTTTTCTCCCCTCCTGCGACTTCTACACTATCGACGTGGCCGACTTCATCGGGCGGGCCGCCGAGCTGGCAGCGATCGAAGCCTTCACCAGGAAACACCGCGAACTCACGGGCGCCATCCACCTTCAGGGCACAGACGAAGCCGTCGTCATTACTCCTGATCAGCTTTACAAAACCGCCGCCAAATTCCTCTCTGCGGTAAAGGAAGCAGGCAAGGTCTATCGAGAAATCGAATCCGCGAAAGGGAAGGGAAACTTCATCGCCGAGGTCTCCATGGACGAGACTGACGCCGCGCAAACGCCGGCCGAACTGCTCATTATCCTGGCGGCAGTTGCCGATGAGGATATTCCCATCCAGACTATCGCACCCAAATTCAGCGGGCGCTTCAACAAAGGAGTCGACTACGTCGGCGATGTATCCCAGTTTGCCCGCGAAATGCGCCTTGATATGGCTGCTATCCAATACGCCGTCGCGCACTACGGCATGCCCGCAGACCTTAAGTTGAGCATCCACTCCGGCAGCGATAAATTCTCCATTTACCCTGTCATTTACCGGTCAATGAGCGAATTCAACACCGGCGTGCATCTCAAGACCGCCGGAACCACGTGGCTCGAAGAGATCATCGGTCTCGCCGAAGCCGGAGGCCCGGCCCTCGTGCTGGCCAGAGAAATTTACACCGAAGCCTATGATCACAGCGCCGAACTCTGCGCGCCCTACGCGACGGTCATCGACATCAATCCATCCCAGCTTCCTCTGCCCGGCACCGTAGCAGGCTGGACATCGGAGCAGTTCACCTCCGCGCTGCGCCATAATCCGGCTGATCGCGCTTACAACCCCAGCTTCCGGCAGCTCCTGCATGTCGGCTTCAAGATTGCCGCTAAAATGGGCCGCCGTTATCTCGATCAGCTCGAAGCCAACGAGGTCGTTATTGCCCGGAATGTTACGGAGAACCTCTACAATCGCCACATAGCGCCGGTCTTTCTCGGACAATAGCCGAAGACGAAAACATCCCAGGGAGTCTCTGAAGAACTCCCCGAACTGCATGGTGAGCGCGTAGTGTGGGAGGATCACAGATGCGGCAACAGGCTCTGGCTTCACGGGCGAGCTTGGAGAGGGGCGGGAAGAAGATCCGGCGAGCGGTTCCGTATCCTGAAGTGCGTCTTCGAATTCGTGAAGGTGCGGCCCCGTGGCTTGAAGAAGAACCAAGACCATCTGTACGCCGTCTTCGCACTGGTGAATCTGTACCTGCACCGCGGAGGGTTGGCCCTGCTGGGGGCGTAGTGTGCCCGGAGAGCGCCCAAAATGCGCGCTCCGAAAGAAAACCAGGCATTCACCAGCCTCATCTGCACCTCGGAAAACAACAAAAGCAATCCTTGACGCCGTGCAGCGCTCAAAAGCGAAGCTTGCTCAGAGGCTCCTTAAGCAGCTGCTCGCGAGTTGCCTTGGCATATATGTCGCTGAGACAAGCGAACAGGACACGAACCGAACCGTCGCCGTATATAAATAGACTGTGAAACTATTTATCGGCGGGCGGGCACAGAAGTAACTCGATGCGAAGTTACGAAAAGTACTTGCTTCCACGCAGGGGTTCCAGAACAAGGGATTTAGGCCTTTGATCGCCTCGTCTTTCTTGAACCTCCTTCAGTGTTAGTCCGCCGCTTATAATTTCGAAATTCAAGAGTAGTGCATAGCCGCAAAAAAAAAGGCTGCAATTTCGGACATAATCTGGTACAAGATTGGCACACACAATCTAGTAAAAGAATGGCACACGCAATCGAGTCAAAGATTGTTGGCCGCACTCCATTGGGATTAAGGCATCGGAGATAGGCATCAAAGCCTCACGGGATGGGTATGGCCGAGTGTACTGTTCCATTTTGCTTTTGAGGGATCCTCATGCCGAAAGTTCTCCTAAGTGCCGCTCTGTCTGCTTTGCGTGTCTCCTGGTTTTCAACTGCTAGTCCATGCAGGACCGGCTGTGGGTTGCGTCGCGTCCTCGGGTTGGCCAGTCTGCTGTGTCTGACCTTTTTTGCGCTTAGCAGCCAGACGTTGGCACAGGTATCCTTCGATGGGGTCAACTCGACTAATGCCTCGTATCCCAACACAGATACGATTTCTCCGCTTGCGGTCGACAGCCATGGCGATCAGTACTATGTGGTAAATAACGGGACAAACAACATTCTTTACGAAATTCCCGCGGGCGGTTCACCGACCGTGCTGAATAGCACATTTCCGTATTCGCCGAGCGCCTTGGCGGTCAACTCCTCAGGGACCACACTGTATTTCATCTATACCGATAGCGGCACGAGCTGTAATTCAACCACCTATTACCAGCATGTAGGAATCGTGTCTACGGCCGTGAACAGCGTCCCCGATACGTTGTCGCAATGTTTCACCTTTGGTTCGCCAACTTCGTATACTGGCTCCTACAGTAGTCCGCAATATCTCGCCGTAGACTCTTCGGGAAATCTGTATGTCGGCGACAACGGGGCCGCGGTTATCTGGCAGATTCCTGCTCCGGTTACCTCTAGCAGCATCCCGACCACCTTCCTTAACCTCAATATCCAGCTCAACGAACTGGCGGTAAGCGGTGGCACTGTGTACTTTGCTGCCCTGGACTTTTCTTCCAGCAACGATTACCTATATAGTGCTGCAGCTTCCCAATTCACCGCAAATATTCTTGCTTCGCCTGCATCCAGCAACAAGCTGGTGGTCATTCCCTCTACGCAGAATGGCCTGGTGGCGGACTCGAACGGCAACGTCTATATCGGCACGAGTAGCGGAGTAGATAAATACAGCGGCGGGTCACTGACGACCGTGAGTGGTACATCGGGAGTCAGCGTCAGCGGAGTCGGTGTGGACTCGGCGGGAGATCTTTTCTATGACGGCACAGACTCGTCCAGTGCGCCGCTTGTGGTCCAGTCCGGCGGAGCAGTCGTAAATTTTGGTTCGGTCAACATCGGCTCCAGCAGCAATACGATGAGCTTGCCTTTCACGATTGGAGCCAGCTCTTCGACGACGGTGACGAGTATCAATATTCTCACTGAAGGCGCGACAGGCCTGGACTTCGCGGATGCTGGCGGCAGCACCTGCACCGCGACCACTTATTCAAGTTCTACTAACTGTGTGGTGAATGTGAAATTCACGCCACTCGTCTCCGGTTTGCGCCGGGGCGCAGTCGTATTCCTTGATGGCAGTACGGTGTTGTCTACGACGTATATATATGGCAGTGGAACGGGACCTCAAGTAGGCTTCGCTCCGCCAGTCCAGACGGCGATCCTTACGGCTTTGCAGAAAGCAGTAGACGTTGCGGTGGATGGCAGCGGGAACCTGTATGTTGCCGAGTATTATGGCAACGATGTGCTGAAGGAGACATACTCCGGCGGAAGCTATACAGCGAGCACAGTGGCAAGTGGTCTAAATGGTCCTTTTGGCGTTGCTGTGGACGGAGCCGGAAATGTCTACGTCGCGGACAGCGGGAATAATCAGGTCCTTAAGGAGGCACTTGCAGGTGGGACCTATACGCAGAGCACAGTGGCCACCGGCTTAAACGGACCATACAGCGTGGCGGTAGACGGGAGCGGGAATGTCTATATTGTCGAATACACCGGCAACGACGTGCTCAAGGAGACCTTGTCCGGTGGAAGCTACACGCAGAGCACAGTGGCAAGCAGTCTGAAGAGCCCCTGGGGCGTAGCTGTGGACGGAGACGGGAACGTATACATTGCTGAATACAACGGCAATGATGTGCTGAAGGAAACCTTGTCCGGTGGAAGCTACACGCAGAGCACGGTCGCTGGCGGTCTGGGGAATCCACAGGGCGTTGTAGTGGATGGGAATGGGAACGTCTTCATCAGCGATAGCGGTACCGGGGAAGCGCTGAAGGAGACGTACTCAGGCGGAAGCTATACAGCAAGCACGATCGCAACCGGCCTGAGTGATCCCTCTGGCATAGCGGTGGACGGCAGCGGAAACGTCTATATTGCGGACAGTGGCAACAACCGGATTGTGAAGGAAGACTATGCTGATGCGCCGTCGCTGTCTTTCAGTTCCACGACGGTGGGCTCGACCAGTAGCGACAGCCCGCAGACGGTAACGCTGGAGAACATTGGCAATGCGCCGCTAACCTTCCCCACGCTCGCCTCAGGGAACAATCCCACCATAGCGGCAAACTTTGTGCTGGACAGCTCGACATCGTGCCACATGCCCAATTTCAACTCGCCCGCGCAATCAGTTGCCGCCGACGCGAGCTGCGGATTGGCGGTGAATTTCGAACCGACCACGTCCGGTTCGATCAGTGGTTCACTGAACGTGACGGACAATAATCTGAATGCCGGCTCGCCAAATTATGCGACGCAGAGCATCAGCCTGAGTGGCACGGGCGTGGCACCGCCGACGATCACTCTGAGCCCGACCACATTGCCGACAGCAACGACGGGAACGGCATACAGCCAAACGATCTCGGCCAGCGGGGGTACTTCACCCTACGCATACTCGTTGTCAAGTGGAAGTCTGCCGAATGGGTTGACCTTAAACTCTTCCTCTGGTGTGCTCAGCGGGACGCCGACGCAGGCGGGCGTCTTTAGCTTCACGGTGACTGCGACGGATGCAAATAGCTACACAGGAAAGCAAAGCTATACGCTGGACGTGGTCAATACCTTGACAGCGACGCAAGTCATTGCTTCTGAGGTGCTGACACAGAACCATGCTGCCACCCCGTTTACTCCGGTGACGGGCTCGGGGGGAACGGCGCCGCTGAGCTACAGCATCTCTCCAGCGCTTCCTACAGGATTGAGCATCAATTCCTCGACAGGCGCAATTTCCGGCACACCAACCGTGGTGAGTGCGGCCACGAGCTACACAGTAACCGTGACGGATGCGAACAGCGCAACAGCGACGGCAAGCTTCAGCTTGACGGTAAATACCGCCGTCACAGCGACGCAGGCAATTGCCTCGGAAGCATTGACACAGAACCATGCTGCCACCCCGTTTACTCCGGTGACGGGTTCGGGCGGAACGGCTCCGCTGAGCTACAGCATTTCTCCAGCGCTTCCCGCGGGATTGAGCATCAATTCCTCGACAGGCGTGATCACAGGGACGCCGACCACCACCAGCCCTGCCACCAGCTACACAGTGACGGTGACAGACCAGAACGGTGCAACAGCGACAGCAAGCTTCACGCTGACGGTAAACGGCGCCGTGACAGCGACGCAAGCAATTGCTTCGGAGGCATTGACACAGGACCATGCTGCCACCCCGTTTACGCCGGTGACGGGCTCGGGCGGAACTGGAACACTGAGCTACAGCGTTTCTCCAGCGCTTCCTGCGGGATTGAGCTACAGCACATCTACGGGCGCAATCACAGGGACACCGACCGCTACCAGCGCGGCAACCAGCTATACAGTGACGGTGACAGACCAGAACGGTGCAACTGCGACAGCGAGCTTTACGTTGACGGTGAATCCCAAGGTCACGGCGACGCAGGCGATTGCGTCGAAGTCTCTGACGGTGAACACAGCGGCAACACCGTTTACTCCAGTGACGGGCTCGGGCGGAACTGGAACGCTGAGCTACAGCGTTTCTCCGGTACTGCCGGCGGGATTGAGCCTCAACTCCTCGACGGGAGCGATTACAGGCACACCGACCACTGCCAGCGCGGCAACAAGCTATACGGTGACGGTGACAGACCAGAATGGCGCAACCGCAACTGCGAGCTTCACGCTGACGGTGAACCCCGCCGTCACGGCGACGCAGGCGATTGCGTCGAAGTCTCTGACGGTGAATACAGCGGCAACACCGTTTACTCCGGTGACGGGTTCGGGGGGAACGGCTCCGCTGAGCTACAGCATTTCTCCAGCGCTTCCTGCGGGATTGAGCATCAATTCCTCGACAGGAGCAATTACCGGCACGCCAACCGTGGTGAGTGCTGTCACTAGCTACACAGTAACCGTGACGGATGCGAACAGTGCAACAGCGACGGCAAGCTTCAGCTTGACGGTAAATACCGCCGTGACAGCGACGCAAGCCATAGCTTCTGAGGTGCTGACACAAAACCATGCCGTCAGCCCGTTCACTCCGGTGACGGGTTCGGGCGGAACGGCTCCGCTGAGCTATAGCGTCTCGCCGACCCTGCCGGCAGGATTGAGCTACAACACATCCACAGGCGCAATTACCGGCATACCAACCGTGGTGAGTGCCACTGCCGGCTACACAGTGACGGTGACAGACCAGAACGGTGCGACAGCGACGGCGAGCTTTACCCTGACAGTGAACAGCGGGATTACAGCGACGGCGGCAATTCCGTCTGAGGTTTTGACCTACGGCGCGGCCGCAAATTTCACGCCAGTGACGGGCTCGGGGGGAACTGGAACGCTGAGCTATAGCATTTCTCCGGCATTGCCGGCGGGACTAAGCCTCAATTCTTCCACGGGCGCGGTGTCCGGCACGCCGACTGCGGTGAGTGCTGCAACCAACTATACGGTGACGATTACGGACCAAAACAGCGCAACTGCTACGGCAATCTTCTCATTGGCTGTGAACCAGGCTACGCCTACTGTGAGCTGGGCTCCGCCTGCGTCCATCCCTTATGGGACGGCATTGAGCGCAACGCAGCTGGATGCTACGGCGAGCTACAACGGGAACCCGGTCGCTGGCGCGTTCGTCTATAGTCCCGCGGCGGGTACGGTGCTGAGCGCGGGGACCCATACGCTGTCTGTAACATTCACTCCAACGGACACAACCGACTATGCGACGCCCGCAGCGGTGACCACCAGCATTACGGTGACGCAGTCGACCGCGACCGTCACACTCGGCAACCTGACGCAGACGTACACTGGGTCGCCACTTTCGGCGACCGCGACGACGAATCCTACGGGGCTGAAGGTGGCACTGACTTACAACGGAAGCACAACGCCTCCAACGACAGTCGGCAGCTACACGGTGGTGGCGACGATCAATGATACGAACTACACCGGCTCAGCAACCGGAACATTTACCATCACTCCCGCCACGCCGGTGTTGAGCTGGGCTGCGCCGGCTTCGATTGCATACGGCACAGCACTCTCCGGGGCGCAGCTTGACGCGACGGCGAGCAACAACGAAAGCCCCGTAGCCGGAAGCTTTGTGTACACACCGCCAGCGGGCACAGTGCTGAGCGTAGGCACGCACACGCTGTCGGCGCAGTTCACCCCCAGCGACACGACCGACTACACAACACCGGCTCCGGTAACGACAAGCCTCTCCGTAACGGAAGGAACCCTGACCGTGACGGCGAACAACGCGACGCGCGTCTACGGCACGGCCAACCCCACTTTTACAGGATCGGTTACGGGTGCCGCGAACGGTGACAGCTTTACCGAGAGCTTCTCAACGACGGCCACGCAGACCTCGGACGTTGGCAAATATGCCATTGTGCCCAGTGTGACCGGCGCCGACCTGAGCGACTACACAGTTCAGATAACGAACGGCACGCTGACGATTACTCAAGCCGGGACCACAACGCAGTTGAGCGCAAGCGCAAGTTCCATCACGCCGGACCAGAGCCTGACCTTGACAGCGCAGGTGGCATCGTCCACGACCGGCACGCCAACAGGAAGCGTGACCTTCTTTGATGGTTCAACGCAACTCGGTGTTGTTACGCTGAGCGGCGGAACCGCCAGCTATACAACCACTACACTGGCAGCTGGCGCTACGCACTCCCTCACTGCCACCTACAGCGGAGACGTTAACTTCCTGGCATCGCGCAGCGGCACGGCCGTCACGGTTCCGGTTGCGGCGCTTGACTTCTCGCTGAACCTGACGGGCAACCAGAGCCAGACGGTAGCACCGGGAGCAGTCGCCAGCTACAGCTTCCAGATCAGCCCAACCTATGGAACCTACCCCAGCGATGTGAACTTCAGCGTATCCGGACTGCCTCCGGGAGCGACGGCGGTGTTCTCTCCATCGACGATTACAGCCGATGGCGGCGCGCAGAAGGTCGTCCTCACCGTGCAAACGGCCGGGGCGACGGCAAAGAGCGACAGCAGTACGCTCTTTAAGCGCGGCGGCGCAACATTGGCGCTGGGCTTCCTGCTAGTGCCGCTGTTCGGCGTGCGTAGACGGAAGGGGTTGATGAGGATACTCTGCGTTACTTTGCTTCTGCTGGGAGGCGGCGCGTTTACTACGCTGATCAGCGGATGCGGCGGGTTCAATGGCTTCTCCGGACAGGGACAGCAGAGCTACTCGCTAACGGTGACGGCAACCAGTGGTTCCGTCGTTCACACGGTCGTGGTCACACTCAATGTGGAATAGCACGTCGAAAGGAAAATAGCACGGCAGGAGCCACCACGAAGAAGAACACATGTGCGGAGGACAGGAAACAGCGAAGATGATGGTGCTGCGGGTAACATAGGCCTTGTGGCGGTGGGACTTATCGGAATAGCCGACGCGGCAGGACATTCCGAGCGCAGCTCCGGCAGCAACAACAGCTTCTGGCTCCAGCCAGAACTGAGTTCGGAGCTCTCCCAGGAGGTCGAATCGAAGCAGACAAAGCCAGGCTGGCGCCTGGCTTTTCATTTTGAGCCACGTATGTTTCACGTAAGTCGAGAACTGGTTTCATAAACAGGGTTAAGGCTTCGGCCAATTGCACGCGACCCGCTTTGGCGGGTCTCGCCCGCGGCTTCATCGAGCGAGCCGGGTTTATGAGGCCGGCTCGAGCCTGATTGCGGATACACTTGGGGTGTCACTTATCACTCGGCGAAGGGGCAGGACCAATGTCCGGATCTGAACCTGGAGGGAAGCATGCAGATTTGAAACTGCATTCGGCGCAGCGTGCGATGGAACTGGTCGAGCCGGGAATGACGCTCGGACTGGGTTCCGGGTCGACGGCAACGATCTGGATCCGGCTTCTGGGTGAACAAGTGCGCGACCATGGGTTGAAGATTCGCGCCATCGCAAGCTCGGACGACAGCGAACGACTGGGGAGAAGCTACGGAATTCCGTTCATTAATTTTGAAGAATGCCGAAGCCTTGACCTGACGATTGACGGCGCGGACGAGGTCGCGCCGAAGCTGATGTTAATCAAGGGCGGCGGCGGCAAGCTGCTGCGCGAAAAGATTGTGGCCAGCGCATCGAAGCGATTTGTGGTTGTCGCGGACGAATCGAAGCAGGTGGAGAAGCTGGGACGATTTCCGCTGCCGGTTGAGGTGATTCCCATGGCCGCTCCCTTAGTGGACGGTGTGCTGAGAGAGCTTGGGTTTACTCCTGCGGTTCGAGTGAATCAAGACGGATCCAAGTACGTTACCGATCAGGGAAATTTCATTCTCGACTGCTCGGGCATACTGATCGACGACCCATACGCAATGGCAAGAGAGCTTGATTCGATTGTCGGAGTTGTGGAGCATGGGCTTTTCCTGGATATGGCCAGCCTGGCGCTGATTGCAACAGAGCATGAGGTGGTGGAGCGCACAGTATAAGACGCATGACGCAATGCTGCGTGAGCCGTTTGCGCTCGTGAGGACGGCGGCCGAGACGGAAATGGCCGGCTCGATCATCAAAGATGCCCTGATTCTTCAGGGCATTTTGTATTTTTGGCTACAATTCGTAGGGACATGCGGGGCGGCGGTGAAGGCCGCTGAGATTTGAGTGACGCGGAGGGCGTGGGTATGCGGTTGAAGCGGATTGTGGCGGGCGTGCTGAGTGCGGCATTAGGCGCGGCAAGTGTGGCGGCGGGGCAGGCTGCGGCGAAGGGACCGTTTACGGCGCAGGACTGGGCGAAGCTGCGCAGCGCATTTGCGGTGGCAGTTGCCGGGGACGGAACGATTTTGTATGCGGTGGGCCACGGCGCGGAGAAGGGTCCGACGCAGCATGAGTGGTGGACGATCAACGCCGACGGAAGCCATGCGAGGAAGCTGGAGCTGCCGAAGGGATTTGAACCGGCAGGTTTCACGCAGGACGGGAAGAGCTTATACGGCGCGTGGAAGGTAAACGACAAAAAGCAGTTTGCGGTTTTTGCGGTGACGGATGGGAAGGCGGCGGCGGCCCCGTCGACGGTGGTGGTTCTGCCGCGCGGGATCGAAGGCGCGATGCCGTCGCCAGATGGGAAGCGGTTTGTGCTGACGGCCGATCCGCGTCCCCCGGACCCGCTGGATGCGATTCGGCACGTGCACGAGGCCGGGCAGACGAGCCTGTATGTGGTGAATGCGAACGGAACGGATGGCGCGTGGTGGTGCGGCAATCTGAAGCATGTGAGCGGCATGCTGACGGTGGGCGGCGGCGCGAATGCCGCGGCGTGGAACGCGAGCAGCGATGATCTCGCAGTGCTGTCGCAGACGCCGCGCACGGGCTACCACTATGTGGCAGCATCGATCGATGTGTGCAGCGCGTCGGGTTCGCGGCACGTGGCGGACATTCCGAATGCGGTGAACGGAATTACGTGGATGGACCATGACAAGGGGATTGCGGTTCTCTCGACCAAGTCGCAGGTGCTGACACCGGAGCACGTATGGACGATGCCGGCGGCGGGCGGCGCGGCAGTAGACCGGACTCCGGCGCTGGACGGCACGGCGGTGCAGATTGCCGGCGATGCCGATGGGCGCGTATGGGTGTTGGTCTACCACGGTGTGCAGGCCGAGGTGGACAGGTTCGAGAATGGCGCGCTGAAGCGCGTGTATCGCTGGCCGGAGGGCACGATTTACGGCGTGCCAGTGACGCCGCAGTATACAGGCGAAGGCGATCAGGTGGCGATGACGGCGGGCGATCCAACGCATTCGGGGAATGTGATGGTTCCGGATGGCGACGGGCTGAAGCGAATTACGCAGGAGGGTGATGCTGAGCTGGCGAAGATCGACCTGGGGCCAGTGCGGGTGGTGAACTGGACGAGCAAGGAGGGAATCAAGCTGCAGGGCGTCGCGACGTTTCCGGCGGGGTATGTGGCGGGAAAGAAGTATCCGTTTGTGGTGTTGCCGCATGGCGGACCGGAGGCAAATGATCCGCTGCTGCTTGATCCGTTTTCGCGGTGTGTGGCGGGGTTGGGGTATGTGGTGCTGCAGCCGGAGTATCGCGGGTCGATTGGATATGGAGCGGACTTTCTGGCGGCGATCTACCAGCATTTTGGCGACCGCGCCTATGACGACGTGGAAAGTGCGACCGACTATGCAATTGCGCAGGGATGGGCCGATCCGAACCGGCTGGCGATGTTTGGCTGGAGCGGGGGCGGCTTTATGACGTCATGGGCGGTGACGCAGACGAACCGCTATAAGGCGGCAATTGAGGGCGCGGGTATTACGGACTGGAACTCGTTCATCTGGACAAGCGACGTGGAGCAGATCGATTACGACGCGCGCTGGACGGACAAAGACCCGCAGGCGTTCGAGCGGTTTTCGGCGATGGATTATGCGTACAAGGTGACGACGCCACTGCTGATTCTGCAAGGCGAGGCGGACGTGCGTGTGCCGACGTATCAGGGGCTGGAGTACTTCCAGATTCTGAAGGCGCGCGGTAAGACGGTGCGGATGGTGACATATCCAGGGTCGGGGCATTTCCCGAGCGAGTGGGAGCAGCGGCTGAACGTGATGCAGGAGGTCGCGAACTGGCTGCGCAAGTACAACCCATAAGCAAACAGGCGCGCCGGGCGCTTGCGCAGGGCGGAGATTTCGGGAAGAGCGGAGATTCGGGATGCTGTGTGTGGATGCTCATCATCATCTGTGGGACTACTCGGCTGAGGAGTATGGGTGGATTGGGCCGGAGATGGCAGTGTTGCAGCGGGATTTTTCTCCGGCTGATCTGCGTGCAGAGATGACGGCTGCGAGTGTTGAAGCATGTATTGCGGTGCAGGCGCGGGAGACACGCGAAGAGACGCGCTGGCTGCTGCGGCTTGCTCATGAGAATGCGTTCATCGCCGGGGTGGTCGGGTGGGCTCCCATTGCTGGCGCGGAGTTTGCGCAAGAGCTGGAGGCGCTGGCAGGGGACGCAAAACTGAAAGGACTGCGGCATATTTTGCAGGCGCAGCCGGACGAGTACATGCTGAGCGATGTCTTTGAACGAGGCATGAAGGCGCTCGAAGGGTCGGGGCTGGTGTACGACATTCTGGTGTACGAGCGGCAACTGAAAGCGGCGATTGCGCTGGTGGACCGGCATCCAAAGCAGGTGTTTGTGATAGACCACCTGGCGAAGCCGAAGATTGCCGCTCATGAGCTGGAGCCGTGGCGGACGCTGATGCGCGAGATGGCGCGGCGCGAGCACGTGCACTGTAAGCTAAGCGGCATGACGACGGAGGCTGACTGGAAGAAATGGACTGAAAATGATTTACATCCATATTGTGAAGTAATCCTTGAGTGTTTTGGGGCGGAGCGGCTGCTGGCCGGGTCGGACTGGCCGGTATGCACGCTGGCGGTAAGTTATAGACGCTGGTGGCAGGTGGTGCGGGAGATGGTGAAGGATTTGTCGGATGCTGAACGGGAGAAGATACTGGGCGGTAACGCCGTATGTGTGTATGGGCTGAACGAGGAAATGCGTGCCGGGAAATGCGTGCCGGCGGGCACGCCTGAGGACTGATGTCAACCATGCCCTCCAACAGTAATGTTGAAACCCAAAGCGAAGTGAAGAGCGAAGAGGTTTCGCTGGTACCACGCGGATATGGGGTCCCGTTCGTTCTGGTGACCACGTTGTTTTTTCTTTGGGCGATTCCGAACAACCTGAATGATGTGCTGATCCGGCAGTTCATGAAGTCGTTTGTGATGACGCGGCTTGGGGCCGGCCTGGTGCAATTTGCGTTTTATCTGGGCTACTTTTTTCTGGCGATGCCTGCCGCGCTGATTATGCGGAGGTACGGATACAAGTCCGGGTTTGTGATCGGGCTGGGGCTGTACAGCGTGGGGGCGATTTTGTTCTGGCCGGCTGCGGTGGTTGACCGCTATGGATTTTTTCTGGCGGCGCTGTTTGTGATTGCGAGCGGGTTGTCGTTTCTGGAGACGGCGTCGAATCCCTTTATTGCGCAATTGGGCGATCCGCGCAGTACGGCGCGGCGGCTGAATTTTTCGCAGGCGTTCAATCCTGTGGGATCCGTGGTGGGCGTGTGGATCGGCACGAAGTTTATTTTCTCCGGGATTGAGCTGACTCCGGCGCAAGTTGCGGCGGATAAGGCGCTGCATCACTATCGGGCGTATCTGCACTCGGAGACGCTGCGTGTGGTGAGGCCTTATCTGGTGGTGAGCCTGGTGACGCTGACCATGCTGGTGCTTATCGCAGTGACAAAGTTCCCGAAGATACAGGCCGAGGAAGAGACAGTCACGAGCGGAGGTTTTCGAGTGTTGCTGCGGTATCCGCATTTTTTGTTCGCGGTGGTGGCGCAGTTCTTATATGTCGGCGCCCAGGTGGGCACGTGGAGCTACCTGATTCCGTACATCATGATGTATACGCATGAGGCAGAGAAGGCAGCGGGGTATCTGCTGACAGGATCGCTGGTCGCGTTTGGGGTGGGGCGGTTCCTGTCAGCGTGGTTGATGCGATATGTGCGGCCGAACCGGCTGATGCTGGTGTTCTGCGTGGCGAATGCGGTGCTGGCAGCGGTGGGTGTGCTGGCTCCGAACTGGCTGGGCGCAGGTGCTCTGCTGCTGACGAGCTTGTTTATGTCATTGATGTACCCCACGATTTTTGCGCAGGGAATTCGCGGGCTGGGGGAGAATACGAAAATCGGCGGGTCCCTGATAGTGATGGCGATTGTTGGAGGAGCGGTGATGCCGCTTGCGATGGGATATTTGTCGGACCGGTTTGGGAGCATGGCGGTGGCGTACAGTGTGCCGCTGCTGGCATACCTGTTCCTGATTGTGTACTCGCTGGCAGACATGCGGCTGGCTGAGGCGGCGCATGTGTGAGAGATGGAATTGACGGAGGGCATGAGCGATGTTGAAATCGGGGATTCTGAATCCGCAAGTGAACTCGCTGCTGAGCCGCGTGCGCCATACGAACACGCTGGTAATTGCCGACCGTGGGTTTCCGTTCTGGCCGCAGATTGAGACTGTGGATTTGTCTCTGGTGGATGATATTCCGCGGGTGCTGGATGTGCTGGCAGCGGTGCGAAAGAACTTTTCCGTAGGCCGGTTCTATATGGCGGAGGAGTTCCTGCAAAACAATACCCGGCCGGTGATCGAGGCATTCGAGGCAGCAATGACGAACGCCGCGGTGGAGTATGAGCTGCACGTTGATTTCAAGAGGCGGGTGCCGCACGCAATCGGTCTGATTCGGACCGGGGACACGACGCAATATGCGAACGTGATCCTGGAGTCGGCGTAGGAGAAGACTTGAGTCTGCTGCACAGCATGGACCGTCGAAACTGGAGAAAGTGCCTTTGTTTCTCCAGCCATTGGGGAACTGTGCAGGGACGACGGTTCTGCGTCCTGAGTGCGTTGGTTCTGGTGGCGCTGCTGGTGGGCACGGCGCAGCCTGAGCGTGCGGTCTATGCAAGGCCGAAAGCGGGGCTGCAAGCAAGCACCCTCGCTCTGCCGCCGAATCCTGATGTGGTGTGCGCGCAGTGTCACGAAAAAATTTACGACAGCTATGAAAAGACTCCGATGGCGCGGGGCAGCGGGCGTGCGTCAGCCGGGCTGCCTGAGGGGGAATTTTCTGATCCCGCGTCCGGCGTTCTGTACAGGGTTTTTATGCGTGACGGCAAGGCCTGGCTGACCTATGACCGCCAAGCATCGCAGGACAGGCCGGCATTGCATGGTGAGCATCAACTACTGCTGTATCTGGGATCTGGAGACCTGGGGCGGGCGTATTTGTATGAGGTCGATGGGCAGTGGTTTGAGACGCGGATCAACTACTACAGCCTTGCGCACCGGTGGCAGATGGCGCCGGGGAATGAGGGTGAGAAGTGGATGTCTTCGCCGCTGCTGATTGATTCAAGCTGTCTGCACTGCCATGCGAGCGCGGTTCAGACTCCGCTGCCGGGTTCGGAGAACCGGTTTGTAGGACTGCCTTTCCGGCAGGTGGGAGTGGGGTGCTCGTCGTGCCATGGAGATCCGGCGCAGCATGTCGCCACCTTTGGCACGGTGTCGATGGTGAATCCCGCGAAGCTGGCCCCGAGGCAAAGAGACAGCGTGTGCCTGCAGTGCCACATCGAGGGAAATGCCGCGGTATTTCAGGCAGGCGCTTCACTGTCGCAGTTTCGCCCGGGCGACGATCTTTCACATTACGTGACCTATTTTGTGGAGGCGAGCGCGCAGTCCGGCGGGCAGCGCGCGGTGAGCCAGTATGAGGCGCTGATGCACAGCGCATGCAAGAAGGCAAGCGGTGACCGGCTGACGTGCATCACCTGCCATGATCCGCACTACGTGCCGTCGGCTGCGGAGCGCGTGCACTACTACCGCAGCAAGTGCCTGATGTGCCATACGGGTGTGAAGATGGCGACACAGCACTTCCCGGAGCAGCCGGACTGCACGGTGTGCCATATGCCGACGCTTAAGACGACGGACATATCGCATAACGAGCTGACGGACCACGATATTCAGGCGCGGCCGGTTGTGAATGAGCCTTCGCTCGAGCTGGCGGATATGCGGAACAGGGATGTGCTGGTACCGGTGTTCGGAGAGCAGGCAGGAGACCGCGCGCTGGGGCTGGCCTATGCGCAACTGGCCGATCGCGGCGACCGCGCGGCGGGCGAGATGGCGCTCAGCCTTTTGAAAAAAGCAGAGCAGGAGGGCGAGAATGATGAGCAGATCCACACGCAGCTTGGCTTCCTGAACCAGATGTCGGGTGACTACGAGGGCGCGCGCAAAGAATATGCGGCTGCACTGGCAGAGGACCATGATGATGTGACGGCGATGGGGAATCTGGCTGTACTGGACGCTGTCTCGGGCCAGGCGGATGAGGCGGTGAGCCTGCTGAAGCGCGTAATTCAGGATGATCCGAGCCGGACGGCGGCCGGGCTTAATCTGGCATTTATCGAATGCCGGATGAACAGGAAGAGCGAGGCGCTTGAGGTGCTGCATCGACTCTCGGTGTTGGATCCCGACAACCCGGCGCTCGTGGAGTTTGCAACCAAGGGCATTTATGAGGGACAAAGCTGCGAATTGCGTTAGAAAACAAGACAGCTGAATATCAGGGAGGCAACGGCCGCAAATTCAACGGGTTGCCGCACTACTGCAGAAACTTCTTGTCTATTTTGGGCGAAGAGGTGTTTACTTGTTGCGTTATGAAGCGCGCTGGATTGTTGCTATGTGCTCTATTCATTCTGTTTGCGACAGCAGGTGGTAACCGGGCGAATGCTCTGAACAAGCCCTTTGGGTACAACCTGAAGGGTCAGCCCATCACCAGTTTGACTTTGCCGGGAACGCGAGCCGTTGTGCTGTTTTTTGCGGCGACGGACTGTCCCATCTGCAATCGCTATATTCCCGAGATGCAGAACCTGGAAAGCAAATATACGCCGCAGCATGTGGTGATCTGGTATGTATACCCGAATCCGGGAGAGACCAGCGCGGGCGTGCGTGAGCATGAGACGGCGTATGGCCCAGAGACGCACATTCTGCTTGACCGGAACCACACACTGGTCAAGTTTACTCACGCGATAATTACTCCGGAGGCCGTAATTCTGGTTCCGGACGATTCGGGCACGATGCCTTTTCGCGTAGTTTATCGCGGGAGAATTGACAACCGCTATATCCAGCTTGGGGAGCAGCGGCCGATGGCCACGCAGTTCGATCTTGAGCGGGCCATTGATGATGTGCTCGAGAATCGCCCGGTACAACGTCCGGATGGACCTCCGGTAGGATGCTGGATTATAGGCCAGTAATGACCCGGCGCAGCATAGGCCATCTTTTCTTAATGATTTTGATTGGTTCCGCTGCGCTGATTGCGTCGGCGCAGGTTTCACGGCCTCGCGGCCGGGCGGCGCAAGAGCACGTCACTTTCAGCAAGCAGATCGCGCCCATCTTTTACGAACACTGCAGTACATGTCATCACCCCGGTGGCGCGGGACCTTTTAGCCTGCTCACCTATGCGGACGCGCGCCGATGGGGAATGGTGATTGAGAATGTCACTCAAAGCCGGTTTATGCCTCCATGGCTGCCTGAGCCCGGCTATGGAGACTTTGCGGACGACCGGCGGCTTCCTGATAAAGACCTGCAGCTGATCAAGGAGTGGGTTGAGGCGGGCATGCCGGAGGGGGACCCGAGCGATGCTCCCAAACCGCCCGTATACAACCCGGACTGGGTGCTTGGGCCGCCGGACCTTATTCTACATGTGACGGTACCGACGAAAATTCCAGCGTCGGGCCCGGATGTTTTTATTAACTTCATCCTTCCCGTTCCCATCAAGCACACGAGATACGTTCGCGCACTGCAGATCAAGCCCGGCTCGCCGCGTGTGGTCCATCACTGCAACATCATCATTGACCGCACAGCCTCCATGCGGCGCGCCCATCCAAATGACTGGCAGAAGGGGATTCCGGGCATGGAGTTCACTTTCGATTCGGGCGATGCGTTTGAGCCAGACAGCCATTTTCTCTTCTGGAAGCCGGATACCCCCGCACTAATTGAGCCCAAAGGCATGCCGTGGCGAATTGATCCAGGAAATGACCTGGTCCTGAATATGCACTTCAAACCCACGGGGAAAGTCGAGACGGTACAGGCGACGCTGGGACTCTACTTTACCGACAAACCACCGGTGGCCCATCCGATGCTGCTGCAACTTGAGCACGATTCTGAGCTGGATATCCCTCCGGGAGACTCGCACTTTGTCATTCAAGACCAGTTGACGCTGCCGGTGGATGTGGATGTGCTTGGTGTGTATCCTCATGCGCACTACCTGGGCAAGAGGCTGGAGGGATGGGCGGTGCTTCCCAACGGCGAGAAGAAGTGGCTCATCCTTATTCCGGATTGGGACATCGACCGCCAATCGGTTTACACGTACAAAAAGCCGATTTTTCTGCCCAGAGGCACGGTGCTGCACATGCGCTATGTCTACGACAACTCCAGCGGAAACATTCGTAACCCCCACAGTCCGCCTATCCGGGTGAGAGCAGGCAACCAGTCAACGGATGAGATGGGACACCTGTGGCTTCAGGTGCTGCCGCACCCACTCCCCGGTTCGAAGGAAGATCCGCGGCTTTTGCTGGAGAAGGCGTGGATGGAGAACCAGCTAAGAAAAGATGCAAATGACAGGACGGCGCTCTATAACCTTGCGTACGTCGACCGCACCGAGGGGAGTTTTGCCGAGGCGGAGGCGCTCTATCGGAGGATTCTTGCCAAGACGCCGAATGACGCGCGCAGCCTGACTGCGCTGGGTACGGCCCTCGACACGGCGGGAGACTGGAAGCAGGCGGAAGCGGAATTCCAGAAGGCGCTCGCGGCTGATCCGTCATATGCTGACGCGCGTTATGATCTGGCGGAGCTCGACTTTGGCCATAACGACAATGCTGAGGCGGTGCAGGAATATAAGGGCCTGCTGGCTGAGAATCCCAACGATGCCGTGGCCCATAACGGGCTGGGGATTGTGCTGATGGCGATGAACCAGACCGCGGAAGCGCAGAATGAGTTTGAGGCGGCAATTGCCCTTGACCCGGACAACTTCGACGCGCTCTACAACCTTGCCGTGATTGAGGCGGAGAACAACGATCTGTCCCGCGCCGCGGAGTTGCTGGTGCATGCGCTCAGCCAGAAAAACGATGCTGATGCACATCAACTGCTGGGCAACGTTTATGCCCAGTCGGGCCAGCTTGCGGATGCGCTACAGCAGTTTGAGGCCGTCCGGGCGCTGCATCCGAATGATCCGATCCCGCACCGCGAGATTGCGCAGGTCTATGAGATGATGGGGGACTTGAACAGTGCGATCCGGGAGTTGAACTCTGCGCTGGCTGTGGACCCGCAAAATGCCGATGACTGGAACAATCTGGGTGTGGTGGAGGCCCGGGCCGGCGATCGGGAGGCGGCGCGGAAGGACTTTGAGCATGCCCTGGCGCTGGACCCGAGCCACGCTGCTGCGCGGGCGAATCTGGCAAAGTTGTGAGGCGTTTGTCGATTTGGGTGAAGCCAGGATAGTAGAGAGGACCCGCAAGCGCGGGACTTCGGTGTTCTGAGCGGGGCTGAGGTCAGGCTGCCTTGTTTTGCTCTTCCTCGTCGCGTGCGGTGACGGGCGCATCGATGGCGCGCAACGCTTCCAGGGCATGGCTGCCGTCAGAGTGCGTGATGGGGAGCAGGTTGACTACGCCGACTGTCAGATTGAATAGCGCGAACCAGTGATCGATGCGCCAAAGTACGGCGGCGAGAAGCAGGTTTACCACGGCTCCTGCGAGGCAGACCGCAACCTCGCGCCAACCTGTGGCGCGCGCGCGGCGGACGTAGGGACCGGTCCAGCTTATACCGACTTCCTTGACCGGAACTCGGAATATATTCGCGACAAACACATGGCCTAGCTCATGCGCGGTGAGAGCAATGAGAATAAGTGCGCAGTCGAGGATCAGGGCTTCTAAAAAAGAGAACAACATTCCGTACTCCATCTTTGATACAGCGGTTTACATCGAGCTTCACATACCGCTTCAAGCGCCAAGGTCTCGCGTGTTTTGAATGCCGCAACACTGCGGGTTGACCTTCCGCTCTTCGAGTGCAGAGGCTGCTGTTTTTCTTCAACAAATACATCAATTACAGCCAATAATATGATGCAAATTACCGGGCTTTCGATTCGCGGGACGAGCCGTTGCTTCTGATTTTATCGACCGATAGCAGGACAGCTTGAGAAGCTAGTTTGATGACTGTGATTGATGAGGTTAGAGGGGTGCCGCGGCAGGGTTCAGCTGGCTGAGAGTTCTGCCTTGTACCATGCGATTGTTTCCTCTAACGCTTTGTCCATGTTGTACTTGGGTTCCCAGCCGAGGAGCCTGCGGGCCTTGGAGGCGTCGAGGTACTGCTCACGGATTTCGGCGTTGGCGTTGTTCTGGATGATGGGCTCGAGGTCGGTGCGGCCCATGAGGGCGAGCACCATGGCGACGATGTCCAGAACGGTGAGGCGCAGGCCCAGGCTGAAGTTGAAGGCCTCGCCGGAGATGGATGCGTCGTTGGCAAGGCGCTCGCCGAGGGTGAGGTAGGACTGGGCTGCGTCTTTAACGTAGAGGAAATCGCGGACGAATTTGCCGTCGCTGCGGATGACGAACGGCTCGCCGGCGAGTGTGGACTGAATGACTCCGGGGATGGTGCGGCTGAAGTTGAGGTCGCCGCCTCCGAACAAGTTACCGCAGCGGGCGATGGCGGTTTTGAGGCCGTAAGTCGCGGAGTACATCTGGGTGATGAGGTCGGCGCAGGACTTGGAGACGTCGTAGGGATAGCGGCCCTGAAGCGGATGAGTTTCGAGGTAGGGAAGCGAAGGGTTGGCGCCGTAGGCTTTGTCGGACGAGGCGACGGCGACGTTGGAATTGCCGGCGAGGCGGCAGGCTTCGAGGACGTTCCATGTTCCCGTGACGTTGGCGCGGAGGGTACCGACGGGGTCGAGTTTGGCGACCTGCACGAGCGGCTGCGCTGCGAGATGAAAGACGGTGTGCGGCTGATACTCGGCAATGGCGCGGCGCAAGGTGGGGAGCGACTCAAGGTCGCCGTTGACGATGGCGATCTGGTTGATAAGGCCTTCGCGGACGAGCATGGAGCGCGGGGCCTGGTCGCGGACGAGGGCGACGACGTTGGCGCCTTCGTTCAGTAATGCCTTAACGAGCCAACTGCCCATAAGGCCGGTGGCTCCGGTGACGAAAACAGTTTTGCGCTTCCAGAAACTTGCCAAAAGAAACCCCGAAGAATCAGTATCTGTATTAGATCATTTCATAGTTGATTCGATTGGAGGAGGACCGTTGGCGTCGTTGGACGAGATGCGCGTGGTGATTTTATGTGGGGGCAAGGGGTCGCGGATTTATCCGTTCTCGGAGTATTTTCCGAAGCCGATGATGCCGGTGAACGGGCGGCCGATATTGGTACACCTGATGAACATTTACGCGCGGCAGGGGTTCACGAAGTTTGTGCTCGCGGCGGGGCATCGCAAAGAGATGCTGATCGACTACTTTGAGGGGCGGTTTCCGGAGTGGGAGGTCAATATTCTGGATACAGGAGTCGATGCGGATACGGGTGACCGGATTCGCGCGTGCGCGGAACAGGTGGGAGAGCGGTTTTTTGCGACGTATGGCGACGGGCTGGGGAACGTGGACCTGAAGGCGCTGCTGAAATTTCATGAGGAACGTGGCGGGCTGGCGACGGTGACAGCAGTTCCGCTGCGGTCGCAGTACGGGACGCTGCAGTTTGACGCGGACGGACGTGTGCGGAGCTTTACGGAGAAACCAGTGATCAGGGACCAGTGGATCAACGCGGGGTTCTTTGTGTTTGAGAAGAAAGGAATGCCGCATTGGGAAGGCGCGAACCTTGAGTCGGGAGTGTTGCCGGCTCTGGCGGCAAAGGGGCAACTGTATACGTACTTGCACCACGGGTTTTGGAAGTCGATGGACACGAGCAAAGATCAGCAGGAGATGGAGCGGCTGGGCGAAGCGGGCGAGCCGCCGTGGATGGAACTGCCGAAATCAAAGTAGTGTCCTGGTTTAGTCCTGATTTGCACTGCCGGATGTTGGAGGATACGGCGAAGCCTCCAACAGGACAATGTTGTAGCCTTCGGGATCATGGAGCGCAGCCCAGGGTCTTCCGCGGCCTTCGCCGAGTAGTTTGGACGCGACGAATTTCTCTTCGCCGATGCGGCGTACGGCGTCCGCGAGATCAGAAACTTCGAGAAAGATGACGGCTTTATCGCGTGACGGGTAGGATTCTGAACCCTTACGCTCCAGACAAACGAAACTCTCCCCCGCATCGAAGCGCACGTGGTGCCCTTCCTCTTCATCCAGCAATTCAAGTCCGAGCGCATTACCGTAGAATTGTTTTCCCTGCAGAAGGTAGTCGAAGTACAACTCGACGCCTATGAGTCGCGCGTTAAGCTGATTTCTGTGTTCCATGGACGCCTCCCCAAAAAGCATAGCCCCGCAACGCAGGTAGCTCAATTTAGAGCACTGCCGGAATGAGCGAAACCGAACGGCGGTGAGCGCTGAGTGCTAGACTGTTGCGTTCGTTGAATCAATCTATTTTTCGGTGTGGTCTTTTCCATGAATTTTTCTCTTCTTCGCTGGCCTGCTGTGGCCGCCTGCCTGTTTGTCCTTCTTGCCTGTGAAAGTCTTTCTGCACAACAGGGAACTTCTGCCGCGGTTCCGTTCGCGGGTGTCGCCGGACCGCAGACGGCCAACGACAAGGGCCGCACGAAGCTGCCGATGGAGGTGCAGAGGAGCATCGGCTTCCGTGAGATTGGGCCGGCGATTACCGGCGGGCGCGTGACGGCGGTGGCCGGGGTTCCGGGCAATGCCAATGTGTACTACGTGGGCGCGGCGGACGGCGGGGTGTTCCGCACGGACGATGGCGGCATTACGTGGAAGGCGGAGTTCCAGCATGAGCCGGTAGCGTCGGTTGGGGCGATGGCGCTTGATCCGCAGAACCCGAATGTGGTGTGGGTGGGCACGGGCGAGGCGAATGTGCGGAACGATGTGTCATATGGCGATGGTGTGTACAAGTCGACTGACGGTGGAGCGCATTGGAAGTGTTTGGGGTTGAAGAACAGCTTCCAGATTTCGCGGATTGTGATTGACCCGAAGCATCCGGACACGGTGCTGGTGGCGGCGATGGGCAGTCCGTGGGCGGACAGCGCGGACCGCGGAGTCTACCGCACGACGGACGGCGGCGCGACGTGGACGAAGGTGCTATATGCGGGGCCGAGTGTGGGCATTAGCGACATGGCGATGGACCCGAAGAATCCGCAGATTGTGTTTGCGGCAACGTACCGCTTCCGACGGACGCCGTGGAGCTACAGTGACGGCGGGCCGGAGGACGCGATCTATCGCTCTCTGGATGGCGGCGCGACGTGGCAGCGGTTGAGCGGGCATGGGCTTCCTAAGGGGCCAGTGACGCGCATCGGGCTGGCGGTTGCGCCGAGTGAGGCGAACGTAGTCTATGCGGTTATGGGCTCGAACGAAGGCGTGCTGTGGCGCTCAGACGATGAGGGCGAACACTGGACGCTGGTGAGCAAGAACCAGGAGGTGGATGTACGGCCGTTTTACTTTTCGCATATAGCCGTTGATCCGAAGAACCCTGACCATGTGTTTGCGCTGTCGAATGACTTAATGGAGAGCACGGACGGCGGGAAGACCTTTCACAAGATTGCGAAGAAGATTCACGTGGACCATCACGCGATATGGATTGATCCCGACGGCAGCGGGCGGATTATTGAAGGCAATGATGGCGGAGCGGCGCTTTCAGTTGATAACGGCGTGCACTGGAGCTTTGTCCACAACATTGCGATTGGGCAGTTCTATCACGTGGCGACGGGGCAGGGAATTCGTTACCTGGTGTGCGGCGGACTGCAGGACAACAGTTCGTGGTGCGGGCCGAGCCGAAGCAAGGATCCGTCGGGGATTCCAAGCCGGGAGTGGTTTGCGCTGAATGGCGGCGACGGAATTTTTGCAGTGCCGGCGGCGGATGATCCGAACATTATTTACAACAGCACGGAGAACGACGCGTTGCTGATCTTTGACTGGCGGTCGCAGCAGTCGCGCGACATTGAGCCGCATCCACGAGATTTTCTCGGCGGAGGAGTGGAGAAGCTGCAATATCGCTTTGCGTGGGACGCGGCGTTTGCGGTGTCCCCTGTGAACTCGAAGGTGCTGTATGCGGGAGGGAATGTGGTCTTCAAGAGCGAGGACCGCGGGCGGACCTGGAAGGTGATCAGCCCGGATTTGACACGGAACGACAAGGCGAAGCAGGCGTCGACCGGCGGGCCGGTGATCAAGGACAACTCGGGCGCTGAGGTGTATGATGCGATACTGACGATTGCACCGGCGCCGAAGGACCCGAGGGTGATCTGGGTGGGAACGGACGACGGCCTGGTGCAGGTGACGCGCGATGGCGGCGCGAACTGGACGAATGTGACGGCACATATTCCGGGACTGCCGCCGTGGGGGCGCGTGGAGTCGATCGATGTGTCTGCGAGCAATGCAGGGGAGGCGCTGATTGCCGTAGACAGGCACTTCAGCGGCGACTTTGCGCCGTACCTGTATCGCACGACCGATTACGGGGCGACGTGGGAGTCGATCAGCGGGAATCTGCCGCGTGTGTATGCGCATGTGGTACGGCAGGACCTGCGGAATCCGCGGCTTTACTATGCAGGGCTGGAGAATGGGCTGTACGTGTCGTGGGACGCGGGCGCACATTGGTATCTGTTTGGGCTGGGGCTGCCGAATGCGGCGGTGTACGACCTTGCGCTGGACGCGCAGAACAATGACCTGATCGTGGCGACGCATGGCCGGTCGCTGTGGGTGCTGGATGACCTGACCCCGTTCCAGGAGAGCAAGCCGGATACGACGGATGCTCATCTGTTTCCGCCGCCGATAGCGGAACGCTTCTGGCAGTGGTCGCAGACGGAGCCGATGGGCGACGGTGCGTTCTATGGGAAGAATCCGCCGTATGGCGCGAAGCTGACCTATTATGCTCCGAAGGACGTGAAGGGGCCGGGCAAGCTGGTGATCAAGGATGCTTCGGGCCATGTGGTGCGAACGCTCGAGGGTGAGCACGAGAAAGTGCCGGACGCGAAGAAGAAGGCCAAGCCATGGGTTCCGGTGAAGCCGGGCCTGCAGCGAATCTACTGGGACCTGCGTGCGGACGGGCCGGTGCGCTGGGAGAGAGGCAAGGACTTTGAAAAAGGGCCGAAGGCCGGCGCGCTGGTGGTTCCGGGCAAGTACACGGCGACGCTGACGATTGGCGGGCAGACATCGGCGCAGACGTTTGAGGTGGTAAACGATCCGGATTCGCATGCGACGCAGGCGGAGATGGAAGACTACTACCAGACGACGGAGGCGGTGCTGCACGAGATGTCGCAGGTGGATGTGGCGCTGAATCGAATGGATGCGATTGACGCGCAGCTGAAGGCGCTGCGCGAGGCGGCGAAGGGCAGCGCGGACGAGAAGATGGCGCTGGCGGCGATGGACGCACTGGGGAAGCAGATGGACGCGGTGAAGGCAAAGATCACCAGCAATCCTGGCGCGGCGGAGTCGATGCTGCGGGTGCCGGACCAGTTGCGGGAGCATCTGACGACTCTGGACGGGCTGCTGGAGGGTACAGACACGGCTCCGACGGCGGCGATGCTGGAGCAGAAGAAGCGGCTGGATGGGGAGTACCAGTCAGCGATCGAGACGTACAACCAGTTCATCGCGAAGGACGTTCCGGCCTTTAACCAGAGCATGGCCAGCCACAAACTGACTGGGGTTGTTGGAGGTGAGACGCTGAAGCCGTAGAGGCCAATGGCTGCGGGCGAACGGGAGTAATATAAGGAGAGCTACAAGCGATTCAAATTCCTCATGTATTGGGGGCGTCACGGTTTCGACGGGATCGATTGCGGCAAAGAGGCATGCCGGGGTGCGGACACCCGTAATCGCTCGCAAACACTATAAGTGCCGAACCTCAATTCGCACTTGCTGCTTAATTAAATAAGCAGCCGTCTCCTGCGGCTTTGCCTGTGGGCTGCAAAGAGGCGTCGCACAGCAGGCTGGTTCGGATGGCTGGGTACGGGTCATCCGGATAAGATTTACGGACTAGCGATGTGCGCGTCTTGCCGGTTCTGAGCGTGCAGAGCGAAACCAGCGGAACACGGCTGAGCATGGATCCACTTTGTTGACAACGATTTCGGACGCGGGTTCAACTCCCGCCGCCTCCACCAGTAAGTCGTTTATTATCATTACTTTGTAATCGAAAAGCGCAGAATCGGCGAAGAAACCTGCCGCTCGTAAGCCTCTCAAAATCAATTAGATGGCACTTTTGAGCGACGGCCCTGAGGAACCGGCGTCAAGAAAAAGCATCACTTTTTGTGTTGCACGAAGACTTTCAAGCTGGCATTTCGTTATTTGGCGACGTGTTATCTCCAAAATGGACGGCAGCCGCTTGCCCGCGTTCCGAAAGGGATTCATCGAAATGCTGATGCTACGTCCGTGCGGATGCTAAAGCTCAATCAGAAGCGGTTTGATCCCCACTTGTCCGCCGAATTTGTCCAGAGCTATAGTTTTTGACGTCACCGTTGTTCCACCCGTAAGACTTCAATACTCACCGGCACCGCCATTCGCACGCCTGGCCTAGAGCACTTCCGAAAATTATTCAGGAGGGGACAATGTCCGATCCTACAAAACCAAATGATCCTTTATCGCGCGAGCACGGCAGCAAGGGAATAACCCGCAGAGGCTTTCTGAAGGGCGCTGGATTGACGGCCGCCGGGACTGCGCTGCTCGAAGGGGTTCAGGCCTTCAAGAGCGAGGCAGCTACCTCGACCAGTCCGGAGGTGACGGAGCTTGGCCCCGGCCCGGTTCCGGTCCGACTTCACGTCAATGGCAAAGAGCACACTGTGAACATTGAGCCCCGCACTACGCTGGCAGATGCCCTGCGAATTCATCTCGGAATGACCGGGACCAAAATTATCTGCGACCGTGGTGCTTGCTCAGGGTGCACAGTCTGGTTCGACAAAATCCCGGTGAACAGCTGCATGATGCTCGCGATGGATACCATTGGCCACGAAGTGACCACCATCGAAGGACTCTCTAGAGAGGGTGAACCGCATCCTCTTCAGGCTGCATTCGTGAAACACGACGCGATGCAGTGCGGCTTCTGCACGCCTGGGATGGTAATGAGCTGCGCGGCTCTGCTGGAAAAGAATCCTCATCCATCGGAGCACGATGTGCGCCACGCGATTGCTGGTAATCTGTGCCGCTGTGGAACCTATCCAAGAGTCTTTTCTGCGACCTTAGAGGCTGCGGGCAACATCCGCAGAGCGTGATGGAGGCATTGTGATGACTCACACGAATAAAGATTCGCTGCTCCAGGATGCGGCGCCGACAACGACAGAAAATACCGATAATAAGACTGTCTCCATGCCAATTGGGGTGCCGGGCTACACGTTGCGTGACGAACAGCGTGAGGTCCCGATCACGGAACCGCCTGTGTGGCCGATCAACAAAGATTTGAAGTATGTTGGGAAGCCTTACGAGCGCCTGGACGGCAACGCCAAAGTTACCGGGCGCGCCCGTTACACGGCCGATGTACAGTTACCCGGCATGCTGTACTCGGCGTTCGTGAACGCTACTCTGCCCCATGCGAAGGTCGTTTCTGTTGATACATCCGCGGCAGAGCGCTATCCGGGGGTTAAAGGAGTTCACGTCATCCAGCATATGCTGGGTGGCGCCGTTCTCCGCGATCCGTCACTCGAACAGGTGAACTATCCGGTGGTGCGATACGCAGGGCAGCCCATCGCTGCTGTCGCCGCCACAACCCCTTATGCGGCGGAAGAAGCGGCTGCGCTGGTGAAGGTGCAATATCAGCCCATGGAGTTCGTTGTGGATCTGGACAAGGCGCGCGCAGCGAATGCGCCGCTTGTTTTCCCCGGTTCTGCCGATCAGGCGGGAACTGCGGGAGGCGGAGGCGGTCAGCACAATGTGCCGCAAACCGGAAATGTTCACGGGCCTTCGATCAGGAAAGTTGGAGATGTCGAACAGGGCTTTCGGAGTGCCGAAATAGTTGTCGAGGGACACTACAGCACGCAGGTGCAGACACACTCTGCCCTGGAGACACATGGAGTGGTTGCCGATTGGAAGCCAGACATGCTTACGGTGTGGGCTTCCACCCAGGGCACCGCCAGTGTGCGCGAAGAGCTGGCAGGCTTTTTCAACATCCCAATGTCGCAGGTGCGAGTCATCACCGAATTCATGGGCGGCGGCTTCGGCGCAAAGTTTGGAGCAGGGAACGCCGGCGTCGTAGCAGCGGCCCTGTCCAAAAAGACGAGAGCACCGGTCCGGCTGATGCTGGATCGCAAAGAAGAGCATCTCTCTGTCGGCAATCGTCCCAGTTCTGACCAGATGCTGCGCATCGGCGCCAACAAGGACGGAACTATCTCCGCTATTCACCTGGTGAGCTACGGAACCGCAGGTTGCGGTACCGGGGCGGGGTGTTCCGGCCCGGCGACGAATCTTTATAAATACGCCGCTATCCACACCGAGGATAACGACGTGTTTACCAACGCCGGCCCCGGCTCGGCGATGCGGGCTCCTGGACATCCGCCGGGGGACTTCGCACTGGAACAGACGATCGACGAACTTGCGGTCAAGCTCAACCAAGATCCCATTGCGTTCCGCGACGTAATCGACGAGCACCCGGTTCGCAGGGTTGAGCGCCAGATAGTGCGCGAAAGTGATCTCTGGAAATCGCGCAATCCAATGGCGGGTGCAGACCGTGGTCCAGTCAAACGAGGTGTGGGCCTGGCACAATCGGTCTGGTATCGCTTCGTGAGGATGGACTCATCAGCTGAAGTTCGTATTCACAAAGATGGGTCGCTCGAAGTTCTCTCCGCCGTGCAGGACATCGGTTCCGGCATCAGGACTGTGATGGCGCAAATTCTGGCGGAGCAGTTTGGCGTGCCACCAGAACAGATCGCCGTTCGAATTGGCGACACTAATTATCCGGTTGGCCCAGACTCCGGCGGGAGTGTGACAACCCTTTCCCTCACGCCCGCCGTCCGCGACGCGGCTTGGCAGGCTTCGCAGAAATTTCTGGCTGAGATCGGTCCCGCGTTCGGCGCCGACGCTGCCGACCTCGAGCTGGTCGACGGTAAAGTTCGCAGCAAATCGGGGAAGATGCAGCCCGTCAGCTTCAAACGCGCAGCTGCCAAGATGAAGACGGAACAGATCGCGGTGCAGTCCAAACGGATTCCGGACTACGACCGGAGCAAGTATCTGACGTACGGCGGGGTTGATGTTGCTGAGGTGAAAGTGGACACTGAGTTGGGGCGCGTCCATGTCACGAGCGTGCTCTCAGTACATGACTGTGGGCGACCGATGAACCCGTCGCAAGTGATCAGCCAGATCAATGGCGGCATCATCCAGGGAATCTCATACACCCTGTTCGAAAACCGTCTGCTCGATCCCAACTACGGCCTGATGGTGAACCCAAACCTCGAACAGTACAAGATCACCGGCTCGCGCGAAACACCGGATATTCAGGTGCAGCTCGTGGAGGCATATATCGGGCAAAGCTCCACCGATGCATCCGGAATCGGCGAGGCGGCGGGCATCGTTTCCATCGGGGCTGCGATCGGCAACGCTGTTTACAACGCCCTCGGAGTCCGGATTCGCCAGACGCCGATGACGCCAGCCGTCGTTCTAGCAGCGCTGAATCGGCCTGCGCAGGGAGGGGATCTCATATGAACAGTTTCGTACTCGCAGAATGCACGACCGTAGAAGGAGCACTGTCGCAGTTGAAAGATGGCGTGGCGGTTAAAGCCGGCGGCATCGATCTTCTTGAGCGGATGAAGAACGGTACTTATCAACCATCGAAGCTGGTTAATATCCGCAATATTTCGGCATTACGCGGGATTCAGAAGACGCAGAACGGTCTTACCATCGGCGCACTCACGACGCTGTCGGAGATAAGTGAGCACCCCGAGATCCAGACTCAGTACCAGATTCTTTCCGACGCCTGCGGACACGCCGCGACGCCCCATCTTCGCAATGTGGCAACGCTCGGCGGCAATCTGCTGCAACCGGTGCAGTGCTGGTATTACCGGTCGGCTGAATTTGAATGCATTCGGAAAGGTAAGAACTTCTGCTTTGCCTTTGGCGGACTTAACCAGTACCACGCCATCATGGATTACGGCACCTGCCCTGCTGTCGCTCCGTCCTCGTCTGCCGTCGCCCTTCTGGGGCTGGACGCACGCATCGAGTTGAGTTCCGCAAAGCGAGGCAAGCGGATGGTCGCGATCAAGGATTTCTACGTTGAGCCCGATGCGAACCCAACGAAGTTCACGGTCATCGAGCCCGACGAACTGCTCACCGCAGTAACGATCCCAAAGCCCGCGCCCGGTACGCGATCCGCTTACCAGAAATACGGGGAGAAAGAGAGCTTCGATTGGGCAATTGCTGATGCAGGAGTCGTACTCGAAATGGACGGTGACACTTGCCGCAGAGCGGTGATTACTATGGGTGCCGCGTCTCCTGTTGTGCGCCGCTCGCAGGAGGCGGAAGCTCTGCTTGCCGGCAAGCGGATCACCGAGGAAACAGCGCGCGCCGCAGGCAAAGCCGCCATGACGAACGTGCAGCCGCTCTCAATGAATGCCTACAAAGTCGATCTTTTCCCGGTCGCAATCTATCGCACCATTCTGTTGGCCGCTGGACAAGCAAGTCGTGACCCGAGCGCAGCAGGCTAGGAGGTAACTATGAGCACATCTCAAACAAAACCACAGCCCTGCCAATGCCTGCGAACAAAGAACCCTTATGGCACCACGCCACAAGATGTGGAATCATGGCTTCCTGGAATCGCTGCAGCATCGAGCTACTGGTGTCTGCGCACTATGGGACCAGCGGGCCCAGATGAAAATTACGTGCATCTTGCCCGCTGCGTGCCGGGGCGCAAGTGCTACGAGGCACAAGAGGAATAGGCCCAGCCGCTGCTTCCGTGTACGATACGCGTACGATCGATCCGGCATTTTGGCACGTTCGTCCGGTTCGTCACTTCATCGAATCTGCAAGTTATAGATTCCATGGTCTGTGGAAGAGCTCGACTCCCGCCGCCTTCACCAGTAAGTTATTTATTATCATTACTTTGCAATCGAAAAGCGCAGAATCGGCGAAGAAACCTGCCACTCGTAAGCCTCTCAAAATCAATTAGATGGCCATTGTGAAAGTCGAACTTGAAGAACCCGCGTCAGCAAAGCGCATGTTCTTCCGTTCCACAGCCTCGGCAATCGCCTCCGCGTCCACAAAGTCGTTCTGGTTCGACTTCACGAAGGGCTTCACAAACTGACCGGGGATCAGTCGGACAGCATGGCCCTGCAGCCGCAGTGCGCGTCCTAGGAAGCGTGATCCAGCGCAGGCCTCCAGACCAATCAGGGATGTGGGCATATTCGCTGTATAAGTCAGAAGCTGTTTCCGGTTGAACTTCTTCCGCACAAGCACCTTGCCGGCAGCGCCAAGGGCTACGAGATGGAAAGTTGTCTTGCCAAGGTCAATGCCAACTGAATGTATCTGCATTAATGATGATCCTCCTTTTCTAAGGCTGCCACCTTAATCACCCGTCGTACGGGTGAATCAAACGGCGGACCATCTCATTAGTCGGCAAGGATCTAGTCATGCCAACTTCTACCGGTCAAACGGGGGCGGCGATCATAAAGGTCATGAACTTTCCAGCAGCGCGACTCCCAAGCTCCGGCACACCTCTCGCACACCGGTACCGGCCGCCACAGCAACCACGCGCGCTAGCCAGTCTCGATCTGCTGATGGCCAGTCAGCCTACCGCGGGCATACCGTGTCCATTCAGGGGAAGGAATGGTTTGACCTGTGTAGATCTTTTATCATTCCCCGCATCGGAGTATTCCCGTTGGCACCGCGTGTGCCTGACTGTGTTCGCTTGCGATGTCGTCATGATGTACCTCTTTCCGTGTGAATTGCCCCCGATGGCGGGGTTAAAGAGGCATGTCGGCCAGCGCAACCGAGCGCGGCTGTCATGGCTTTTTGGGGGGACCGCGGCCGGCACGGGCAGCGGGGAGCCGAGACAGCGTCATTGACAGCAAGCGGCGGCGGCCGAAGAGCCGATACCCCGTCGTGTCACGGGGGCAGCAGGAAAGAGACTTATGGTGACAGTGCGGATGGCGTGCGGACAGGGGAGCACCTCAATGCAGATATTGCGCGGGACAAGGACGGTCATACCTTCAGCTTGAGCATCGGTGAGGCTTTCTAAGGAGGTGTAGCAGTCGTTCGAGTGCCGTCCATCTTGCTCTGCGGACGCGGGCTGCGGTATCTCAGCGAACTAGAGTCACAATGTGAGGATTGCGTGTCAAGGCTAGTTCCACAGGAACAGCTGGCCGGTTTCGCCACCACTAGCAGTTTTCCTAGTTGTAACGACCTTGATCATCCTTCGATACTCCAAGTGAGCGTATGGCAGGCTGGTCGCTTTCGCCAAGACCGCCCATTCGCGTCGCAGGCTATCGAAAGCCAGAATGATTGCGTGATGAGGAGTGCTATGTGAACGTGTTGAAGCGAATACGGCAATTCGTGGCCCTGCTTTGTTGCTTCACACTTCTTTGCGGGTGCAGCCCAAAGAAGGAAAATCAAACGGCAGAGCAACAGGGTTCCGCTCCAATTGGAGACTGGCCCCGCACGATCACGAAGGACGGTAATCGTCTCACTTTCTATCAGCCGCAAGTCGACGCGTGGACAGACTACCGCCGCCTGGATGGACGCGTTGCTGTCGTCGTCACCCCAAACGGCGGGCAGAGCGCCCCTGGAATGATCACCCTGCAAGCGCAGACAGATACCAATTTTGATGATCGCACGGTCGCAATTCAAGATATTCATGTGACCAGCGCGCTCTTCCCTGGGTTGGATGACGCCGCACAGCAGAAACTGCGCTCCATCGCTGAAGACTTGTTTCCGAAGGGCACCGTACTGATCTCCCTCGACCGGATGCTCGCTGCCTCCGAGGCTGTGGAGACACCCGGACAAAAGGTTGCCTTAAGAACGAACCCTCCCAAGATCTTCGTAAGCACCGAGCCTGCGATCCTGCTGCTTGTGGATGGCGATCCCGTCCGCGCTCCGATTCCGCAGACGTCTATCGAAGTGATCGTCAACGCCAATTGGGACCTGTTTTTCGACAAAACCCGCCGCCAATTCTATCTGTCACAGCCGCCATTATGGCTGCAGGCTTCAGCATTGAACGGCCCGTGGACTATTGCCACCAGCCTCCCGCCGGATATGGCGAAGCTGCCGGACGACTGGGCCGACGTGAAGAAAACCATGCCGCCCAACGCTCCAGCGAACGCTAAAGCCCCCAAAGTTTTTTACAGCAGCACCGCTGCCGAACTGATTGCTTTCGACGGCACGCCGCAGTGGAAACCGATTCAGGGCACGAACCTGGCATACGCCACCAACACCGATAGCAACTTCTTTATCGATTACGCGACCAACCGTCTTTACTACTTAACGTCCGGCCGCTGGTTCACTGCCCTTCAGCGAACCGGCCCCTGGTCATTTGCCAGCGACAAGCTACCCTCCGATTTCGCCAAGATACCCGCTGACAGTCCGGCAGCCGATATCCTGCCCAGCGTGCCTGGCACTGACCAGGCGCGGGAAGCTGTGATGATGGCCCAGATACCTACGCTGGCTACGGTCAACAAGGCTGAAGCGGCAGCCGCCGTGAAAGTCAGCTACCAGGGTGAGCCGCAATTCAAGCCGATCGAAAATACGCAACTCTCGTACGCCGTCAACACCGACAACAAAGTCATCAAGGTCGGGGATCTCTACTATCTCTGTTTTCAAGGTGTTTGGTTCATGTCCAGAGGCTCCAATGGCCCGTGGGAAACAGTTAGCTCTGTTCCCCCGGCGATCTATCAAATTCCACCTAGCAGCCCTGTTTACAACGTGACGTATGTCAAGGTCTATGAATCCACCCCAACTACGGTCACGTGCGGATACACTGCCGGTTACACGGGCACATTCGTCCTGGGTATGGCCGTCGGCGCTGCCATTGCGTACGGTACCGGCTACCATTATCCTCCCTATGTTTATTGGGGCCCGAGGCCAGTCCCTTACTATGTCGGCTATCCACGCACGTACGGCGTCGGGGTCCATTACAACTACTACAGCGGCGGCTATTACGCGCAAAGATCTGTCTACGGTCCCTACGGCACCGCCAGCAGGTCCGCCTGGTATAACCCGTCGACTGGTTTCTATGGGCGTGCGGCCACGGTGCAAACTCGTGCCGGAGGCGCAACCGTTGGCCAGGCTTATAACCCGTGGACTGGAACTTACGCCGCGACCCGGCAAGGCTCGAACGCCTATTCTCAATGGGGCAGTTCCGTCGCCGTTCGCGGAGATCAATGGGCCCAGACCGCTCACAGATCGAATTCCAACGGGACCATAGCCGGAGGTCGAACTTCTGAGGGCGGAAGAGCGGTAGGAGGCGTCGGGTACGGTGGTTCCGGGTTTGTAGCGCAGGATAAAAACAACAACATGTATGCCGGGAAAGACGGCAATGTCTACAAAAAAGACTCCAGCGGCAATTGGTCCAAATATGGTAACGGGGGCTGGTCGAGCGTTCCTCCACCGTCCACACCTTACAAGTCATCGCAGACGCAGCAGCCATCCGCCTCTCAAATTCGCCCGGCAACGCAGCCGGCCACTTCACAGGCTAGACCCGTCAACGCAAAGGGCAGCTCGTCGCCGCAAACCATGCAAGCGCGCCCTTCAACGCAGTCGGCCACTCCACAGGCTAGACCCGTCAACACAAAGGGCAGTTCGTCGCCGCAGACAATGCAAACGCGTCCTTCAACCGGAACGTCGCAATATCCGTCCGCCCCAAGGGTTCCGACAGCTCAGACTCGTCCCGCCACTTCACAGCAGCCCTCGGCGAATCCGATTCAGCAGCTGGACCGCGAGGCCGCCGCTCGCCAGCGGGGCTCGCAACAGGCGCAGCAGTATCAAAGGAATCTCCAAAATCGCGCTCCCACATCGAACACCGGCGCCGCATTGTCCGGACGTGCGCGCAGCCGCCAATGAGACGGCTCCATGCTCGTCCCACGAACGCAGGCTTAAGGAGTACCCAACATCAAGGTCGGCGAAGACTTCAAGGGCTATCAGAAGGAGTGACGAAATCGGCATGATTGAGCGCTCTCCGTATTTAGATTGCCAGTATCTACATCGGCCGCTTTTTCAATGTTTTGGCAAAATCCAGCGATTCTTGAATTGGTAATCGGCTTGTTTAAATCGAGGCACGAAGAGAGAAATACTATGAAGGTCAAGACTGCGATCTCAATTCTTGCCAGCTTTGTTCTGGTTTCCATCTTGCCCTTGCTGGCGCAACAGAAAGGGCAGGACGTTCCGGGACAGTTTGGCCTGAATGCCGGCGCCATTCCCGCACCCGGGATGACCTATGGTGACCGATCGCCCCATCTCATTTGGCGAAGCCTACAACAGCACGCGGTCCACAACTTACCCGTTTGGCATCGTTGTGCTCGACGTAGACAAGGATCGCAACGGCTCCGGGACGTTGGCGCCGATATGCAAGATCAAATTCAACAAAAGCGGGCAGTTGGAGATAGAGAACTATGGCCAGAAGCCGCTGCGGCTGACCAACGTGCACAGCGAAAAACAACCTATGCGTATTGAGACGTGGCTGTAGTGCGTCCTGATATGAAACCCGGATGCGCCAGGCCGAATTTTCAGCTTACTTCGAGGAGAAAACGATGAGCACGAAAGATGACATTCAGCGTACCGTTCTTCCAATTCCGGATAAACCGCGTTCCGGCCTGATCACCTATGATGCGAAAGATCCTGACACCAAATTTCCGCCAATCACGCCGTTGCGTCCGCCCCAGGGTGCGCCAAATGTCCTGATCGTCCTGATTGACGATGCGGGCTTCGGCTCCTCCAGCGCCTTCGGCGGCCCATGCAAGACGCCGACAGCGGAAGCTCTGGCGGCCGAGGGGCTGAAATATACTCGCTTCCACACAACGGCGCTGTGCTCCCCGACGCGACAAGCGCTGCTGACCGGGCGCAATCACCACACGGTTGGCATGGGCGGGATCACCGAAATCGCAACCAGTGCTCCCGGCTATAACTCAATTCGGCCGAACACTTGCGCACCACTCGCTCTGACTCTCAAACTGAACGGGTATGCGACGGCACAGTTCGGCAAGTGCCATGAGGTGCCAGTCTGGGAGACCAGCCCGGCCGGCCCGTTCGATGCCTGGCCCACCGGGGGCGGCGGATTCGAATATTTCTACGGATTCATTGGCGGCGAGGCGAACCAATGGTACCCGTCGCTCTATGAAGGCACCGCTCCGATAGAGGTCAAGAAGACGCCCCAAGACGGCTATCACTTAATGGAGGACATGACGGACAAGGCCATCAACTGGATTGGGCAACAGAAGGCGCTCATTCCCGATAAGCCATTCTTCGTCTACTTTGCGCCGGGAGCAACCCACGCCCCGCACCACGTTCCGAAGGAATGGGCGGATAAGTACAAGGGCAAGTTCGACCAGGGCTGGGACAAGCTGCGCGAAGAGATCTTTGCCCGCCAGAAAGCGCTGGGCGTGATTCCACAGGATTGCCTGCTCACGGCGCGGCACAAGGAAATCCCGGCATGGGACGATATGCCTGCCGCACTCAAGCCTGTGCTCGCCCGGGAGATAGAGGTGTACGCAGGCTTCCTGGAATATGCCGATCACCATGTTGGCCGATTGGTGGACGGGCTGAAAAAGCTCAATCTGTTCGATGACACGCTGATCTACTACATCATCGGCGACAATGGCTCGTCCGCAGAGGGCACGCTGAACGGCACATTTAACGAGATGATCCCTTTCAACGGAGCTGCCGCGCTGGAGACGCCCGAGTTTCTGATCGCGCGCCTGGACAAGCTGGGCGGACCGGACTCTTATAACCATTATGCTGTGGGCTGGGCGCATGCCCTCGACACGCCATATCAATGGACCAAACAGGTCGCCTCACACTGGGGTGGCACTCGCAACGGGACGATCGTACACTGGCCCAGGTCCATTAAGGGGAAGGGCGAACTCCGCACGCAGTTCCATCACGTAATCGATGTTGCGCCGACCATTCTTGAAGTGGCTGGCGTGCCCCAACCGGAGTTCGTCAACGGTGTCCAGCAGTATCCAATCGAGGGCGTCAGCATGGCGTACTCGTTCAACGACGCCAAAGCCGACGAGCAGCACGAGACACAGTATTTCGAGATGCTCGGCAACCGCGGCATTTACCACAAGGGCTGGACCGCAGTCACACGGCACAGGACCCCATGGGTCCTCCTGGGAGAGACCCCGGCCTTCGACGACGACAATTGGGAGCTCTATGACACCAGCAAAGACTGGAGCCAAGCGAACAACCTGGCTAAACAGATGCCGGAAAAGCTGCATGAATTGCAGCGCCTGTTCCTGATTGAGGCGACGCGACGTAACGTGCTCCCCCTCGATGACCGCGGCGCTGAACGTTTCAACTCGGATTTGGCGGGGCGGCCGGTGCTGATCAAGGGGAACTCGCAAATTCTGTTTGGCGCTATGGGCCGTCTCTCTGAAAACTCGGTCCTCAACCTTAAAAACAAATCGCACTCGGTGACCGCAGAGATCGTTGTACCCGCAGCCGGAGCTGAGGGCGTCATTGTCGCTCAAGGCGGTAACTTTGGCGGCTGGAGCCTCTACGCGAAGGACGGCAAGCTCAAGTACTGTTACAACTTTCTCGGGCTCCAGCACTTCTACGCCGAATCAGCCGATGTGCTGCCTCCGGGCCAACACCAGGTGCGCATGGAGTTTGCCTATGCCGGCGGCGGCCTCGGCAAAGGCGGCACAGCAACCTTATATGTGGATGGCAAGAACGTCGGCGAGGGCAAAATCGCAGCCACGGAAGCCATAATCTTCTCAGGCGATGATGGTTGCGATGTCGGGGTGGACACGGGAGCCCCTGTCTCACCCGATTACGGGTCGCGCGGGAACGAGTTTTCGGGTCAGGTCAAGGGCGTCCAGCTTGCCATTGCCGAGGATGCCGAGAGCCTCGATCACCTCGTATCGCCGGAGGAAGCGCTTCGCGTCGCCATGGCACGGCAGTAAACGCGCACTGGACGGGCAGCACAAGTGAGAACCAAAAACGAGCGGCAGGAAGGACTGAAAAATAATGACAGTGAAAAGCGCGAACCAGGGCCTTGACTGTGATCATTCGAAGTTCTTCCTGCCCGATTCGTCCGTTCTGCCGCTTCAGGCAGATTCTGCCCGAGAGCTCTCAGGCCCGATTCAAATTCGCAGGACACAATGGCGACAACGCTTCGTCACCACTCTGAAAACGCGCGCCGTGCTCTATGTCGCCAGTCCGATCCAATTTATCCCCAATTTCATTCCAGTGATCGGTCAAATGGATGACGTAGCGGTAATCGCCCTGAGCATAAAGCTGCTGAAACGATTTGTACCCGCAGATGTTATGGATGAGTGTCGGAATGAATCATGCGCGCCTCTCGATTGCGCCATCCCGGTCAGTGCGGCAATAAGTCCTTCTCCAGCTCAAATCAATCTTCGTGCGCTCGCTGAGGAGCGCAAATAGGATGCATCAATGACGCCTCTTCTCGACACTACGCTGCCAGTCAATGCTCCGCCACACTTTCACCTTCTGGCGAAGCCGAGTGGCTCTACCTGCAATATCGACTGCAAGTACTGCTTTTTCCTGTCCAAAGAGGCGCTTTACCCGAACGATAAGCAACGGATGTCTCAGGAAACGCTCGAGACTTACATTCGGCAACTGCTTGAGTCGCACCGCACGCCCGAGGTAGTTGTGGCATGGCAGGGCGGTGAGCCGACGCTGATGAAGCTCGAGTTCTTTCGGCATTCCGTCGAGCTTGTCGAAAAATACCGGCGGCCTGGCCAGGTGGTGCAACAGACTTTCCAGACCAACGGCATCCTTCTCGATGACGACTGGTGCGCATTCTTCAAGGAACACAATTTTCTGGTTGGGTTGAGCGTCGATGGCCCGCGCGAGATCCACAACACCAACCGCGTGGACCGCGGCGGGCAAGGCACCTTTGACCGGGTAATGAAGGGCTGGAGAAAGCTGCGCGAGCACAACGTAGATTTCAACATTCTGTGCACGGTCAACTCAGCCAACGAGCACCATGGCCGCGCGGTGTATCGCTTCTTTCGCGATGAACTCGGAGTGGAGTGGATGCAGTTCATTCCGATCGTTGAGCGCGCTACTCCGGAGACGATCCAGATCGCCAATCTCGGCTGGAGCGAACAGCCGGGCCAGAAGCGCCTGCTCTACACCCAATCCGGCAACCTGGTAACCGAACGCTCGGTGGGTGGTAAACAATACGGCCGATTCCTGGTGGATATCTTCGAGGAGTGGGTGCGTCACGACATCGGCCGTGTTTACGTTCAGCTCTTCGACGTAACGCTCGAGGCTTATTTCGGCCGTCATCTGCTGTGCATTCACGCGCCTACCTGCGGCTACGGCCCGGCGTTGGAGCACAACGGCGATCTTTATTCCTGCGACCATTTCGTCGAACCGCGTTTTCGGCTCGGCAATATTCACGAGACCCACATGCACAAGCTTGTGTCCTCGCCTGAACAACGCAGGTTCGGAGACGACAAGCGCGACTCGCTCACCGAACAGTGCAAGACTTGCGAGGTCAGGCCGCTTTGCAATGGTGGATGTCCAAAAGACCGGTTTATGCTCTCGCGCGACGGTGAGCCGGGACAGAACTACCTGTGCGCAGGCCTGGAGCTGTTCTTCAAGCACACGCGGCCGGCAATGTCGACGATGCAGCAACTGCTCCTGCAACGCCGGCCGCCCTCTGATTTGATGGCTTTAACTGCGGCGCAGGATAAGAAGCGCGGGCGGCATCAGCTATGCCCTTGCGGAAGTGGCCGGAAGTTCCGTTCCTGCCACGGCAATGACGCGCCGCGCTCTCCTTTCAGCAGAGGGGATCCACCAGATGTGCCGCCGTGGCCCTCGGCACCACGGGCGCCGGCAGCAGGTTGCGCCTGACACTTCAACAGAAGGTCAGGCCGAAAATCGGCGGGCCGTGGTCCAGATTCTGCAGAACAAGGGGATGCGGGCAACTAGGCAGTGAGTCCGGGCATACAAGGTGACGCACATGAAATCAAAACGTAAAACTTATCTTTTAACCTTCGCAGGCTTCCTGGCGCTGGCGGTATGCGTGCCTGCGATAGCCCAGCAATCAGCAGAAATTGTCTCGCCCGACCTGGCAGCGAGCACTCCGGGGTCCACGCCGCAGAATACACCTGCTGCGGACGATAACTGGCATATTGGAATCACTCCTTATATATGGTTCGCTGGATTGCATGGCACGGTGGGTGCCCTCGGTTATGACAGCAGCGTCCACGCCGGCTTTGGCGATGTCTTCGAGTATCTCAACATCGGTCTGATGGGAGCTGTCGAGGCTCGTAAGGGCCGCATCCTGTTGCCTGTCGATTTTATGTGGATGAAGCTCTCCGACGACAAGGGGCTGCCGCTCAGCCCTTTTCCCGGCATCACCTCGGTCAAGGTGAAGGTGGACCAGAGTCTGCTGACCCCCAAGTTCGGCTATCGGTTGCTGGATCAACAGAAGCTGAAGGCCGACGGTACATTCGGCATCCGCTACTTTCATCTTGGGGAGAACCTCAGCTTGCAGCCGTCCGGCCTGCTTAGCAATCGCTCGCAGTCGGCAAACTGGGTGGACGCGGTAGCAGGAGGAAGGCTCACGATGCCAGTTTCCCCCAAGGCGGCAATCATGGTCCTCGGCGACGCGGGCGCCGGCGGCGCAAATCTGGACTATCAGGTGGCGGGCCTGTTGAGTTATCAGGTTAAGCCGAAGATCGTCCTGCAGGCAGGCTGGCGCTATTTGTACGTGAATTACCGGCCCAACTCCGGTGCGAGCTTTGTTTATGATATGACCACAAGCGGAATCATTTTGGGTGCTACCTTCAATATCAAATGAGCCTTACCGTTCCGGGGATGCAACCGGTTCCGGCTCAGTTGAATTAGGAAAGCCTGGCAAGGTCATTTCGGTTTCTCCATAGAGCTGGCTCACAGCCATAGCCGCGAAAGGCGAAAATTCAGTTCTCGACTAAAACGGCCCGTGTCGCAGCAAGACACCATAAAATGCGAGCACTCCAGTCAGAACCACCAGAATCGCCACTGCAAGGGAGACCGACCAGATATGTCGGGACTGCGCAGCTCCGATCTCGTTCAGAAATCTCCTGTGCTCCCAGGCCGCTAATCCAAGTGTGCACAGGGCAATCAGCGTCAATCTCAGATTGCGCGGCACCTGCGGACGCCGGATATTACCGGCGGCAAGCACTTCGGGCAGGTATTGGAAGAGCTTGTAAATCGTGAAGCCGAATCCGATCATCGAGAGCGCTCTTCGGCAAGAGCCGTTCCCTTGTCTTTTCCTTGTGTGTCAATCTGGCTGCCTCCTAAAACAGAAGAGCGGCACACGTGTGGCACACGCGGCCGCTGCTCGGGGTTGGTTTTATTGGTGGTTTAGAGAAGGGGAGACTGGCGGGGGTTCAGTATGCCCAAGTTTGCGGGCCATAGTGTCTACCTCTGGTCCGCAGTTGGGCGCACAACCGGCACATCGGGTGCCCGGTGGAATCAGGTTCTATCGAGGTTCGAGAGAGGTGTTATTGATTGCGCGACTCAGGGGCACTTGGAGGCGATAAGGCGCTGCGTGGATTGGTGGCGAGAAGCCGACATTCGAGTACTAATCTGCCTCGGTGAGCGCCTTGGCGATTTTTTACCAACTGGCCGTAACAACACCTACCAGTCTTCCTGTTGCCTGCCCGGGAGTTGAAGCAGACGAGTTCGAGAATGTGCTTCAAAATGGCAAGGTCTTGCGTTTTTGGACTCGGTAACGGTCAAGCAGGTCACACCCGGAGCATTGGCGTTGGAACGAACGCAAAAGATCGAGAGCGGGGACAACGGGGTTATATTGGTTCGTAGCCGTAAGCCGACATGGAATTCTTGGCTTAGGTGCGTTAGTCGACGGCGGATTGTCAGCTTTGGGGATCATTGACACATATGATGCCTCCGCGTTGGTCGAATATTCTGGGTAGAGTCACCTCTGCCGGCCCGTACGTGAATGAGAGGCTGAGCATCGTTGTGCTCACCTCCGTGATAGCGGCGGGCATCGCCGCGGTCGCGTATGCAGACAGGTCCGTGACTTCGCTTTCCCTGGCTTCATTGTATTTCTTGCCCCTGGCCTTGAGCGCTCTGGTACATCCGCTTCGTATTAGCATTGCGCTTTCGATTGTTTGTCTGGCGCTGCATGATCTTCTCAGCCCTGTGCGGGATACCGGCATCCGGCACTTCACCGGAGATGCCGCGACTCTGCTTGGATATGTCTTCGTTGTCATCGTCGTGAATCAGCTTGGCGCGCAGCGGCGGCGGCTGGCGGATCTGGCCGCAAAACAACGCGACGAGCTTGCGGCTGAAATTAACCTGGCTGCGGAAGTACAACAGAGCATCTTGCCTCGGTCCATCCCTACGGTACCCGGATTCGAGTTCGCTGCACGAATGTACCCGGCCAGGATAGTGGCGGGCGACTACTATGGGTTCATTGAATTGGCCAACGGGGAAGTTGCGGTAGTCATCGGCGATGTTTCCGGCAAAGGAGTCGCTGCCGGACTGCTGATGCCGTCCATTGAAGTTACCCTTCGCATGGATGCGCCAAGATTTCCTGGCACAAATGACCTGTTACATGCGTTCAACAACGTCGTTCATCAGGTCACAGGCGGACACCGTTTCATTTCCCTCTTCTATGGGAAACTCTGCGCTCGATCGCGTTCCCTCGAATACACGAACGCAGGACATAATCCGCCACTCCTGGTTCGTGCTGGCGCAGACCCAAGTCGGCTGGACCAAGGAGGTCCGGTGCTAGGTATACTCCCCGATTCAGAGTACAGGCGGGATGTGGTCACCCTCTGCCAGGGTGACATTCTCGTTCTATACACGGACGGGGTTGTGGAGGCAGAGAGCTCAACAGGGGAGGAATACTCAGAGAAACGCCTGGCAACAATCGTCAGTTCGCACCCGCACGAGAGCGCTGAGGAATTGGTTGAAAGCATCTATTCTTCTGTGACCCAGTTTCGAGGGACAACCCCCCAGGCAGACGACATGACCTTGCTGGTGTTGAAGGTTTTATAAATTCGAAAGCGGCAGACCGCAATGAAGCCATTTCCCCGCGAAGAATGGGGCAGGAAGCGCGCAGCACTTCCGGTTGAACCCGGAGCCATCCGCGCCCGAGGCGAAGAAGACATGGGCGTCAGAATGCTCCTTTCGGGCGTTGTTTTGGAGGCTATCCTGGGTTCGTTGCGGCTCGCGTGCGCAATCGCTTAATCTCCTTCAAACTCCTGGAGAATCGACAATGAGATCATTGGCTTCTGTCGCATTGTTCCTGATAGCGGCGTTCGCTCAGCCTGCACGCAGTGTTTCGTAGACTCCGCCTGATAATGACGCCCGCGAGCTGATGGATCTGGAAGATGTGTGGAACCAGGCTCAGGTCAGCGGTGATGCAGATGCTCTCGGCCGCCTCTGGGCCGATGATTTGGAAATCGCCGTCCCACACATGGCAGTCATGACACGAGCTGAGTCTCTGGGATTCGCCCGATCCGAACGCATGAAGTTCCTGCGCTATGAAACTTCGAATCTGCACGTTCGCGTGTATGGAGACGCGGCTGCGGTCACCAGCCACCTATTGCGCACCCGCACGCTGAATGGCAACAAAGTGTCCGATGACTGGCACTTCACCAAGGTCTACATCCGCCAAGCGCATCGATGGCGGGTTGTTTCCTTTCAAGCGTCCGATTCAACCGCGCCGTGACCTCCTCGGCAGTTTGTCACTCTCGCAGGTTTATCCCGAGTGACCGGCAACCCGAAATGAATTTCGATCTCAGTTGTTGACTTCAGACCAAACCACATTTCCAGAACTGTGGCAGATGGAAACGCGGTTACGGCGATGATGCGCCAATTGAGGTTACCCTTGCCTAAACTTTCGGATTGCCGAGGACTTGCCCGCCCGCAATGCAGTTTCCGAATGCGCGTTGGCCGGCTGCGGTGCAACCCGTGGCGGCGGGACAGGGTCCCGCTCCCCGAAGCAGCCGGCTGCCGGCCGTTCCCACGCACATTTACGCCATCCGTCTCGGGAACTTGCTGAGCATCCTGTCCACCGCTTTTGTAAGTTTCTTCGCATTCTTTTCCGGATTACCGCTTAAGGTGTCGTGCGCCATGCCGCGCCAGACCAGATGGTGGGAACCCGTCTGGTAGACATCAATCACCAGCGTGCCCACCGGAACGGTCTCAA
>Ga0335074_10000550_pt1 | contig 52356 bp, 56 predicted proteins | sample Lox_Sample_23_FD_206715 | JGI IMG/M metagenome (GOLD analysis project Ga0335074, IMG submission 206715) | Soil microbial communities from Loxahatchee National Wildlife Refuge, Florida, United States - Lox_Sample_2.3 | ecosystem: Environmental > Terrestrial > Soil > Wetlands | place: USA...
TTCGTAGCCGTAGCTTTCGCCACCGGCGAGGATGGACAGCAACAATGGTTTCGATGACGCGGCCACCAGGTCTTTCGTAAGCATGGCAGTCTTATACATTGAACTGCAAGATATGTCAACTGAAAAATCACGCCGACAGGTCACCCGCGTTCCATCAAATTTCAAACACGGTGATTTCCGGGGGGCAGTTGAGGCGTGCGTCAACGAAAATCCAGCCGATGCCGGGGTTGACGTAGAGCGGGTCGGCGTTGGTGTGGAACATTCCGAGATCGTAGCCGTCCACATAATGCGGCAGAAACAGCGCGCCCATCAACGGCAGGCGCACTTGTCCGCCGTGCGAATGGCCCGCCAGCGCCAGGTCGAATTTTTGCGTGCCAAAGTTTTTTATCCAAACGGGATAATGCATGAGCGCGATGTTCTTCGCGTTGGGATTGGACGGCGGCAGGGGAACATATTTGCTTCGGCACGTCGCGGCGATGAGGTTGATTTTTCCGCCGGCGATCAGGCGCTGCTCGTCGAGCAGCCACGCACCACCGGTCGCGGCAAAGCATCTGGCGATGACATCGAATGGCGCGCGTGCCTCGTAATCGTGATTGCCGGGCACACCGAACATCGGGGACTTGATGCCGGAAAGAATTTCAAGCGCCGGCGGCAGAAATTTCACCTGCTCCATAATGTCGCCGGTGAAACAAACAAAATCCGGCGACAGCGAATTGACGGTTTTGACAACGGTTTCGGCATAGGTGCGGTTGCCCTTGTAATGCAAATCGGTGAAATGGACGAAGCGATGCGCCGGCTGGCCGTCGCCAATGCGCAGCCGCTGGATTTTGAGATCGGTCGGCTCAATCAACGTCGCGTCCGCCGCGGTGGCCAGCGACACGCCCGCCAGCGCCGCACCCGCGGTGGCCAGAAAGCGGCGGCGGCTGAACAATTTCATGGATGAACCCGCCTTGATCATTTAATAAAGCTCGCGGCAATTGCGCACGGTCCTCTTCGACGCTAGCTTAGATGCCGTGCCGCCGGATTGCGTTCAATCAAAATCTTCGCCGCTGCTTTTGCTGCTGCGCGTCAACGCAATTTCGAGCTGGCGGAAACTCCTGGCCGTGCGCGAACAATCGCGCCTGCTCACAGCCTTGATTGGACTGTTCATCGGCGGCTATCTCGTTTTGTCCTTTGCGCTGTTTTATCACGGGTTGCGGTTCGTCGCCAAATTTCCCGGCCTCGGCGCGGTGCTGACGGAGCGGCTGATGTTCGTGTTGTTTGCGTTTTTGTTCGCGCTGTTGCTGTTGAGCAATCTCATCATCAGTTACACCAATTTGTTTCGGAACCGCGAAACGGCGTTTCTGCTGTCGCTGCCGGTTTCCGCGCAAACCATTTTTCGCTGGAAATTCATCGAGTCAACGATCCTGGCGTCGTGGGCATTTTTGTTTTTGATCGCGCCGCTGCTGGTGGCGTTCGGGCTGGTGCGCGGCGCGCCGTGGCACTTTTGTTTTGTGACGGGTTTTTTGATCGCGCTGTTCATCGTTCTGCCGGCGGTGTTGGGTGCGGCGCTGGCGATTGTTGTCGGGCGCTTTTTGGACCGGCGCAATTTTCAAATCGCGGTAATTGGAACTGCGCTGGCGCTGCTGGCGTTCGTCGCGTTCTGGTGGAAGACGCAGGCGGTGAACGACGAGTTATTGGACCAGCGGACGCTTGTGGCGCTCGACCAGTTGTTGTCCCGGACGCGCTTCACGATGTTTCCATTCCTGCCGAGTTACTGGCTTTCATCAGCGACGTTGCAATGGGCGGAAGGCATTTTTCGCGGCGCGTTGTTTTTTGCGGCGGTGCTGTTGAGCAACACGTTGTTTTTTGGCGCCATCGCGTTCACGAAGTTCGGAAATTATTTCTACGACACGGCGTCGGCGGTGCAAAGCCGTGCGGGCGGTGGGTTCAAATTTCATTTCTTCCGCACCGCGCCAAAAACCGGCCTGCTCGAAAAAATTGCCGCGAATTTTTTCTGGCTGCGCCGCGATGTCCGCGCACTGGCGGTGAAAGATTTGCGGATGTTCTGGCGCGACACGACACAATGGGGCCAGTCCGTGGTGTTGTTCGGCTTGCTCGGCGCCTACATCATCAACCTGCGGAATTTCACGCACGAACTTTCCAATCCGTTCTGGGTCAATCTGGTCGCGTTTCTGAACCTGTTCGCGTGTTCGCTGAATTTGGCGACGCTCACGACGCGGTTTGTGTTCCCGCAATTTTCGCTCGAAGGCCGGCGGCTGTGGATTGTCGGCATGACGCCGATGGGACTGGCGCGCGTGGTGCTGACGAAATTCTGGGTGGCCAGCGCGCTTTCGCTCGCGGTGACGCTGTCGCTCATCACACTTTCGTGCTGGCTGCTGAAAATGCCGTGGCATCGCATCGCATTTTTCGGCGCAGTCATCACCGTAATGACTTTCGTGCTCAACGGCCTCGCCATCGGCCTCGGCGTTTTGTATCCGAATTTGAAAGAGGCGAACCCGAACAAAATCGTCAGCGGCTTCGGCGGCACGCTGTGCCTCGTGTTGAGTTCGGTTTATGTGCTGGCGACCATCGCCTTGATGGTCTGGGGCACGATGGGTCTGCACGGCCACGCAAGCTGGGCGGTGGAAAGCGTGATTGGTTTTGTGCTCCTGTCATTTTTCATTGGCTGGCTGCCGCTGAAACTGGGATTGCGCCAACTGGAAAATTTCGAAATGTGAATTAGATTGCGATTTTCAATCTATAACTTTCAAGAACGTTTCCAGCGCGGCGAACAACTGCGGCGGATTCGCCAGATGCGCCGGCCCGCCTTTTTTTCCGACCAGCCCGAAGCCCTCGCCATAAGCCGGGCCGTTGACGACGCATAAATCCGTCGCGCACTCCGCGATTTGCTTTCGCGCGGCGGCGACGGCATCCGCGCGCCTGCCGTCCGCCTCGAATTTCCAGCCGATGATTTTTGTCTTCGGAAACCAGCCGCGCAACTCGGCGAGGATCTTCGGGTTGGGCAGCAATTCGGCGAGCAATTTGCCCCGCCGCGAGGAAATTTTTTTCGCGCCCTTGATTTCAACCAGCTTTTTATTCTCATCCGGCTCAAAAATCCTACCGAACGAAAAATCATTCACCGCCGCCGCGTGGAAAATCGCATCCACATTTTTCTTGGCGAGCGCCTTGAATTTGCCGCGCAAATCTTCCGTGGTTGAAAATATTTCGACGCGTTGCGCCCGGCGTTCGCCGGCATGAACCGCCATTTCGCCAATGAGCAGAATCACCTTGTGCCCGCGCGCGGCGAGAAAATTCGCGAGTTCCGTGCCGAGCCGGCCCGTGGAGAAATTCGTGAGCCGGCGCACGTCGTCCAGCGGCTCGAATGTCGGCCCGGCGGTGACGATGCAATTCATGGCGGAATTGTCGAGGGGCGAAAGTCGGGAGTCGAGGGCTTTTTTGCACTTCTCGCTTCGCGCCGAATTTTTGCTCTCGACCCTCGACTCTCGGCTCTCGACCGTTAAGCTTTTCGCGTGAGCAAAATTGTCGGCATAGATTTGGGCACCACGAATTCACTTGTCGCCACGGTGGAATCGGGAATTCCGCTCGTAATCGCGGACGCGAACGGGCGGCGGCTCACTCCATCGGTCGTGCATTTTCCGGCGGCGGACGGCGCGCCGATTGTCGGCCACGAGGCGAACCGCGTCCGCGTCGTGAGACCGGCGGAAACGGTTTATTCAGTCAAACGTTTCATCGGCCGGCGCGGCGCGGAAATTTCCGATGACGAAAAGCAAATCACCTATCCGCTGAATTGTGCCGGAGGCGGCGCGGCAACGATTCCAATTCACGGCAGAAATTTTTTGCTGGAGGAGATTTCCGCCAGGGTTTTGGAGAAACTGAAGCGTGACGCGGAAAATTATTTCGGCGAAGAAATATCGCGCGCCGTCATCACGGTGCCGGCCTATTTCAACGACGCCCAGCGCGCCGCGACCAAACGTGCGGGTGAGCTGGCTGGTTTCACCGTCGAGCGCATCGTCAACGAGCCGACCGCCGCCGCGCTGGCCTATGGCTTGGACAAGCTTCGCGAGAAATCGAAAATCGCGGTTTATGATTTGGGCGGCGGCACGTTTGACCTTTCGATTTTGGAATTGAACGAAGGCGTTTTTCAAGTGCTCGCCACGAACGGCAACACGCGGCTCGGCGGCGATGATTTGGACCAGCGCATCGTTGAATTTTTAATTCAGAAAATCGAAGCGGCCAATCCGCAATCCGCAATCCGCAATCCGCAATTGCTGTCCCGCCTTCGCGAAGCCGCCGAAGCCGCCAAAATAAAATTGTCGTCGGAAGCGGAAGTGGAAATCACGCTGCCATTTTTGACGCCGGATTTTTCGTTCAGTTGCAAACTGACGCGCGTCGAACTGGAAAATCTGACGCGCGACATCATCGCCCGCACGCGGCCCCATTGCCTGCGCGCGCTGGCGGACGCGAAAGTTGAGCCGAAGGATTTGGATCAGGTCATTTTGGTCGGTGGCCAGACGCGGATGCCGCTGGTCCGAAAATTTGTCGGCGAACTATTTGGCTGCGCGGAATTTGAGGAAACGCGCGGCAGCATCCGAATTGGAACGGATTTTCACAAAGCCGGCGGGCCGCAATTGAATACTTCGCAAAATCCGGACGAAGCGGTTGCGCTGGGCGCGGCGATTCAGGCGGAAATTTTGTCCGGCGGCTTCAAAAAAGTTTTGCTGCTCGATGTCACGCCGCTGTCACTCGGCATCGAAACGTTCGGCGGGCTGATGAACGTCCTGATTCCGCGCAACTCGACGATTCCGGTCAAGGCCGGCGAACTTTTTACAACCGCGATGGATTTTCAGCGTGAAATGCTGATTCATGTTTTGCAGGGCGAGCGCGAGCGGGCGAAGGACAATTGGAGCCTCGGCAAATTCGCGATTGAGTTTGAGTCCGCGCCGCGCGGCGTGCCGCGTGTGGGTGTGCAGTTTGAAATTGACGCGAACGGAATTCTTCACGTCCTCGCGCGCGACACGCTGACGGGTAAAGAGAAAATTGTCGAAATGAAATCCGCCGTTGACGTGGACGATTCCGCTGTCCAAAAAATGGTCGAGGAATCGGTCGAGCACGCATTTGAGGATTTGGCGGCGCGGCGCTGGGTTGAAGTGAAGTTGAAGGCGAACGAAACTTTGGCAGCGACAAAAAACGCGCTGGCGACCTGCGCGGATGAAATTGAAAAAGATTACCGTGAGAAGATTGAAACGGCCGCGCGCGAAGTGGAGAAAACTCTGGCGGAAGAAACCGGTGGCTCCGGTGATTTGAAAAGATTGCAAACCGCGATTGCCGCGCTGGATGAAGTCACCAAGCCGCTTGCGGAATTCCTGATGGACAAGGCGATGGAGGCAATGCTAAAAAAGCGCGGCTTGATCCGATAAACGCCGGCTTGCGGTGCCGCGCTTGCTCCACCGCCGCTGAAATGACCGAAGAAAAGTTTTTCTTTTGGACCGATTGCCGTCAACATTTGCGAAATGGCCGGCGCAAAAAACAATCCCCGAAATCCATGGGCGTGGATCCCGACGCTCTATTTTGCCGAAGGAATGCCGAACGCGCTGGTGGCAACGGTGTCGGTGATGTTTTACAACGACCTCGGTGTGTCGAACACGGCGACGGCATTTTTTACGAGCCTGCTGTATCTGCCGTGGGTCATCAAGCCGTTGTGGAGTCCGGCGGTGGACATTTTGAAAACACGCCGGCAATGGATTTGGGCGATGCAATTGCTGTTGGGAACGGGCCTGGCCGGCGTCGCGCTGATGATTCCTGCGCCGCATTTCATCCAATGGACGATTGTATTTTTTGGACTGCTGGCTTTTGGTTCCGCGACCCATGACATAGCAGCGGACGGTTTTTATATGCTGGCACCGACAGAACACGACCAAGCGTATTTTATTGGCTGGCGCAGCATTTTTTTCAATGTCGGAAAAATTGCCGCGCAGGGAGGGTTGGTCTTTGTCGTAGGCAAACTGGTGAAACAAACCAGCAATCCGACGTTTGCGTGGTCCACGGCCTTTGTTCTCGCCGCTGCAATTTTTTTCTGTCTCGGTGCTTATCATCGGTTCGTTTTGCCGCGACCGCCGCTGGATCGACCCAAAATCAGCCCGGCGGAAAATTTTACCGACGAATTCTGGAAAACCTTCGTGGCGTTTTTTCAAAAGCCTAAAATTATTCTGCTGCTGCTTTTTCTTTTGCTGTATCGGCTCGGCGAAGCACAGTTGATAAAGATCATCCCGATCTTCCTGCACGCGCCGTTGACAAATGGCGGTCTCGGACTTGACGATGAAAAAATTTCAGCGATCTACGGCACCTCCGGCGTCATCGCGTTTATGTGTGGTGCGTTGCTCGGCGGCTTTGTCATTGCGCGGCGCGGATTGAAATTCTGGCTCTGGCCGATGCTGCTGGCGATTCATCTGCCGGACGCGGTTTTCATCTGGCTCGCGTTCGCGCAGCCGCAAAGTCAGGTTGCCATCGGCGCGGGTGTGGCGGTCGAGCAATTCGGCTACGGCTTCGGGTTCACGGCGTTCATGCTTTACATGATTTACATCGCGCGCGGCGAACATCGCACGGCGCATTATGCGATTTGCACCGGCTTCATGGCGCTGGGCATGATGCTGCCGGGCATGTGGAGCGGCTGGTTGCAGGAAAAAATCGGCTACGCGAACTTTTTTGTCTGGGTGATTCTGGCGACGATTCCGAGCTTTCTGGTCGCGATGAAGATTCCGCTGGACGCGGAATTTGGGAAACGGACGCGCGCGAATTGAATTGCTTTGAACGCGGTAAATTTTCCATAATCAAAGCTCCAATGAAATCAATTTGCCTGAACCGTTTCCGCGCGCTGCTGGCGCTGGCCGTGTTGCTGGGATTTTCCGCCAACGCCGATTTGTCCTTCATTTTCACCAACGCCGCGCCCAAAGCCATTCCGCGCCGCGCGAGCATCATTTTCATCCAGGTGGACGGTCTCGGCTACGGCGATTTGAGCTGCTACGGCCAGACCAATTTCCAGACGCCGGACCTCGACAAACTTGCCGCCGATGGCATTCGTTTCACCAATTATTTTATTGCCAGTGACGCCGTGCAATCGCACGCCGCGCTCGTGTTGGGAAAAAATCCCGGACATTTGCGGCAGCGCGCCGACGCGGACATTCCGCTCGCGCCGGATGAAATCACCGTCGCGCAAGTTTTGAAAAACGCCGGCTATCACACCGGAGTGATTGGCGACTGGGATTTGGGCGATGAAAATTCCAGCGGCGCGCCCTGGAAAAAGGGCTTCGACGAATTCGCCGGCTATTTGAATCCGAATGACGCGGAAAACTTTTACGCCGACTATGTCTTCCGCTACTCGCCGCACAGCATTTATGACGCGACGAACCAGCAATTTGACACCTACATCGGACGGGAACCGCTCATCGCCAACGACGACGGCGCCAAAAGTACCTATATTCCCGAGGTGCTCGCAAAAGCCGCGTTGAATTTCGTCAAGGACAATCTGCCCGACCAATTCAATCATTATCATTCGTTTTTTCTTTTGCTGAATTATGAAATTCCCGACCGCTACATCGAATTGCCCACGGACGCGCCGTTTTCGGAAGAGCCGTGGTCGCAGCCGGAGAAAAACCGGGCCGCGTTGATTGCGCGAATTGACAGCAGCGTCGGCGAATTACGCGCGAAGCTAAAAGACATCGGGATGACGAACAACGTTGTGATTTTCTTTTCCAGCGGCGGCTTTCCAGGGGAGGCGGCTAAACCGGTCACCACTTTTTTTCACAGCAACCTTTCGCCCGGCGACCTGCGCGCGCCGATGATTGCGTGCTGGCCGGAAACCATTTCTGCCGGACAAGTCAGCGGCTACAAATGGTCGGCGTGGGATTTTCTGCCGACGGCGGCGGACATCGGCTTTACGAAAACGCCGGCGAACATTGATGGAACTTCCGTTTTGCCGGTGATGACCGGCGGAAAGGAGCCGTAAATCATTTTGCACCGGTTGAAATCTGTGCGTTGAAATCGCGCTCCTGTTCTTCCCGATGCGCGGCAACCCAGACCCACACAACCGCCAGCACCACGAACACCAGAACCGCGACCAGCAAAAACCACGGCCACTTGTAATTTCGTTTTGGAAAATTTTCGTCCGGCTCATTCATCATAATCTTGACCGCATCATAATCCCAATCCCGTTCGATGGCGATTACGATTGAGAGCGCTAAAATCGCGCTCAATCGCGTTCAAAACTCGACCCGCGAAAAGTTTAAGTTAGATTGGGCGCCGTTGTTTTCATGCACGACCAGGAATCACCGGAAAATTTGCCTGACGCGCCGGCGCCAAAACCCGCTGCGGAAGGTCCCTATGCGGTTTTGCGGAACGCGAATTACCTGCGTTATCTCACCGGACGTTTCGTCGCGGCGCTGGGTCAGCAAATGCTCGTCGTAGCCATTGATTGGGAGCTTTACCACCGCACGGGTTCGGCGCTGGCGCTCGCGTTTGTCGGCTTGTCGTATATGTTTCCCATGCTGCTGTGCACGATTCCCGCCGGACATTTCGCGGACACATTCAACCGGAAAAAAATCATCTTAATCGCCACGTTGGTGCTTTCGGTCGCCAGCGTGGGCCTGGCGCTGGTCTCGGCATTTTCGCTCAACGTCATCTGGATTTATTTTTTTCTCGTCATCATTGGCGCGGCGCGGACTTTTTTGTGGCCGGCGAGCGCGGCGTTTGTGCCAAGCCTTGTTCCGCGAAACCAATTCGCCCGCGCCGTGACGTTCAACAGCGGCACGTTTCAATTTTCCTGCGTGGTCGGGCCGGCGGCGTGCGGACTCGCCATTTTGCTTGCGCATCAAACAGCGTGGCCGGTTTACGCCTTGAACGCCATCGCTTCTCTCGCCTGCTTTGTTTTGGTTTTGCCAGTCAAACATAGTCATCAGGCAAAATCCGCCGAGCCATTTTCGGCAAAAACTCTTATCGAAGGTTTCCGGTTCGTCTTTCACAACCGGATTATTCTCGGCGTCATCACGCTGGATTTGTTTGCAGTGCTGCTGGGCGGCTCGGTTTCGCTGCTGCCGATTTTTGCAAAGGACATTTTTCACTCCGGCCCGGCGGGGTTGGGCTGGCTGCGCGCTGCGATGTCCATCGGCGCGGTAATTTGTGTGTTTATCCTCGCGCACCGTCCGCCGCTGCAAAAAGCCGGGCGCGCCATGCTCTGGTCGGTGACGGTTTTCGGCGTAGCGACCATTTTATTCGGCTTGGCGAATATAAACTGCCTCGGCGGCTGGCTGCCGCTGCCGAATCTGTTTTTCTTCTGGTTTTCATTTGTGATGCTTGCGCTGGCGGGCGCGGTGGACAACGTAAGCGTCGTGGTGCGGCAGACGCTGGTGCAAATCCTGACGCCGGACGAAAAACGCGGGCGCGTCTCGGCAGTCAACAGCCTCTTCATCGGCACGTCAAACGAATTGGGCGGCGCGGAATCGGGCTTTGTGGCGGACTGGTTTGGAAAAGCGATGGGGCATTCCAACGCGACGGGCGCGATTGTCTCGACCGTGAGCGGCGGCATCGGGACAATTTTGGTGGTGCTGGCCGTGGCGTGGATTTGGCCCGAGATTCGGAAATACGGAAAACTGTCGTGAAATTCGTTTCTCAAGGAAAATTTTCCGGGAAGGCAGCAGAAATTTCCTTCGCGCCTGTCACATTTTCAAAAACACTGTCAAATTTTGAAACGGAAGCGCATTCTAAAGATTTGTAAAAGCGTCACTCATAGTCTATTATGTGGCGCACTACCAAAGTAGACAATCACTGCGGTTTGTGGAAAAGATTGCCATAGAAAAACGGTTGGGGATGTCGGTCAAGAACTGGAGAATGCGACTGGGCATTCCGCAGGATGAATTGGCCCGTCGCGCGGGCCTGCAACGGAGTTATATTTCCGACGTCGAACGCGGTTCCCGCAATGTTTCCCTCAAAAGCATTGAAAAACTGGCCAATGCGCTGGGAATTTCCGTTCTTACTTTGTTTTCCGATGTCAATACCCGGTCGGGAGCTGAACCGCTCCACGCCGGCGAACTGGCAGAAATTCTCATGGTTGAGGACAGTGACAGCGATTTGTTGCTGGTGACGCATGCCTTGAAAAAGGCCAACATCACCAACCGGATGTTTGCCGTGCGCGATGGCGCGGCGGCTTTGGATTTTCTTTTTTGCACGGGCGAATTCGCCTATCGCCGGATCAATGATCAACCGCAGGTCATTTTGCTGGATATTAATCTCCCGAAAATTGACGGGCTGGAGGTGCTCCGCCGGATTAAGGCGGATTCACGAACCCGCTCCATTCCAGTCGTCATGCTAACCTCTTCGAAGCAAGACATGGACATCGCCACGTGCAAGCGCCTCGGTGCGGAGGCTTACATCGTGAAGCCGGTGGACTTTCAAAATTTCAGCGCCGTAACCCTGCAATTAAGCCTGCAATGGGCATTGTTGAAACCGGCCAAGTTGATTGGCGAGTAAATCCTTCCCGCTCCTAAAATTCAGTCGTTGATTTCTGCTTCCGCATTTGAGTGACGCGGCGCGTCACGCGCTTCCGACAACTACGGCTTGGCATTGCCTGTGCAATAGGGCGTTCATGCAATTGACGCTGAAAAAAAATAATTTTTGTAATTTAATTTTCCTGTTTGCACTGCTCACCAGTCTTCATCGCGCCGCCGCCGCCAGCGTTTCCCTCGCTTGGAATCCGAGTTCCGACACGAATGTGGTCGGCTACAATGTCTATTACGGAACGACCAGCGGCGATTATACAGGCAAGGTCCAGGCGGGAAATGTTTCAGCCATTACGATTTCAAATTTGACCTGCGGGACGACTTATTATTTCGCCGCCACGGCTTTTGATTCGGCCGGAAATGAAAGCGGTTTTTCCAACGAGGCCCAGTTCATTGTGCCCGGTGTTCTGGCTTTGAGCGCGGGGGCCAATCCCGGCGATCCGGCGGTGATAAAATTCCCCGTCGCGCCGTCGCATTGGTATGAAATCCAGGCCTCGACTGACTTGCACACCTGGACGACCATCGGGCAGACCGCCGTGGAAACCACCAATGAATGGGTTCAATTTTCAGACCCGGATGCCAGCGAGTTCTCGTCGCGGTTTTACCGGCTGGTTCTTCACTGATTTACAAAGTTTGCGCTTCATCTTGACGCCGCCACGCGCGGGGTTATTTTCGGCGCATGAGAAAGATTTTACTTGGGCTTTTGATGGTCGCATTCCCTGTTTTCGCAGCAGTGCCTGCACGCGCGCAAGACGCCGCGACGCAGCAGCAAATTGACAAATTGTCCGGCCAGATTCAGGACCTGCTTGACGCGCAGGCCGCGCAGGACAAACGCATTGAAGCTCTGGAAAAGCAAATCGTCGACCTGGGCGACAAGTTGAACCAGCCCGCCGCGAACAATTACGCGAGCGCGGATGACTTGACAAAACTCGCCGGGCAGGTTCAAGAGCTTGCCAAAAAACAGCAGGACGACAACGATTTGATTCTGAAGGAACTCGAAAAACTCGACAAAAGCGGAGGCTTTTCGACAACGAGCCACGGAGCGCCGGATGTTTCAATGCCGACCACACCGGACAACATAACTCCGGCCGGACCGCAAAAGGGTTATTACTACACGATTGCGCCGAACGACACCGTTTCAGCCATCGCCAAGGCGTATCGCGCGCAAGGTGTCAAGGTGACAACCGACCAGATTTTGAAGGCGAATCCGGGATTGGATCCGAAGAATTTGATTGTTGGGAAAAAGATTTTCATTCCCGATCCGAACGCAAAATGATTTTTCGGAGGGACGAGTTATACGAGTCCCTGACTTCTCTTGTTGCTTTAATTTGGGACTCGCGGAACTCGTCCCTCCGAGTTGAAGTTTTCAATTCGGAAATTTGAAGTAAATCAGCAAAACGCCCGCCGCCGCAATCAGGCAATAAAATCCGAAAAATTTCCAGCGTCCGGATTCGAGCCAGCGCGAGAGCCATTTCAGGGCGAGCAATCCGGCGGCGAAACTGAAAATCATTCCGACAATTCCGGGCGCAAACATTTGCGTCAACGTTTCATGGTCGAGTGATTTATCCTCGAGCAATCGCCAGACTTCGCGGCCAATTGCTAGCGGCGTCAGAACCACGGCGAGCGCAAAACTGAATTCTTCCAATTTTTGTTTCGGCAATCCGAACAGCAGGCCGGTGGAAATGGTCGCGCCGGAACGCGAAAATCCGCGAAACGGCAGGCAAAATCCTTGAACAATTCCAATCCAAATCGAATGCGCCGGTTGAACTTCGGAATGGCGGGGAGATTTTTCCTCGCGCCAACCGGCGTAAATGATCAGCGCGCCGACGGCGGCAAGCGCGACGGCAATCAACCGCAAATTATTGAACAAATCTTCAATCGCCGCGTGCGGTTGACCGCGCAAAAAAACTTTTTCAATGATTTCCTTCAACACGAAACCAACGGCGAGAGTGCAAATCGTGGCGACGATAATCTGGATTGCGAACCACTGGAATTGTCCGGCGGATTTGAAGTAATCGCGTTTCCAGCCGTTCCAGAAATAAGCGATGACGGCGAACATCGTGCCGGTGTGCAGCATCACGAGCAGCATGGCCATTTGCGGGCTGCCGGCGTTTTGAAGTCCCATGATTTTTTCGGCGGCGATGACGTGCGCGGAACTGGAAACGGGCAGCAATTCGCACGCGCCTTGAATCAAGGCCAGAATCAGGATTTGAAAATAGTTTGGCATTTTGCGGAAATCGGAGCAAAGATTATTTGGCCGCAAAACGGTCGCGGGCAAGAAATAAATGTCGTGCGCGGCGGGTTATTTTTTTGCACCCCAGAAGGCTTTGGTTTCCTCGCCGCGTTGTTTCACTTTGAGTTGACCCAAAATCGAGTGCCAGCCGATGTAGATTTTGTGCCATTGGGCTTCGAGACCGCGCAGCGCGCCTTCGCTCATCTCGCTCAAATAGCGGAGCGACGGCGCGTTGCCGATGAGGGCGTGGATTTCCTCGCGCGTGGGCGAGGCAACCTCGACGGAGGCGTAAATCAATTCGAGTTCCTGTACGATGATGCTTTTGATCTCGAGAAAATGATTTTCGTCCGGCGGCCCGAATTTCTTGGCGCGCGCCACGTTGACGAAGTGGTTGAACTGTTTCCAGCACTCGATGTGAGTCTCGATCTGGGTGACGAGTTGGTTGAGTTCTTTTGGTGTCATAGGCGTTTTAATTTGGCATGGGCGAAAGCCCGGTTTGCGGGAACAGGAAAATAATCGCGCCGCCGCGCAGTTCGCGCGCGGTGACGCGCAGGCTGGCGAAATGGATGCTGACTTCGGCGAGCGGCATTTGCGCCTCGCGCGCCTCGCGGAAAATGGCCAGAACGTCGCGCCCGATTTGGCGGAGCAATTCCGGTGGATACGCGGACGAAACCGTGGAAGTGACGACTTCGCCGTTCCGGTCAACGGCCAGGCTGCCGAACGGCAGTTGCCGGACGGTCGGTCGGGCGCTGAAGAGGCGTGAAATTTTTTTCAGGAATCCCATGAGGCGACGAGTTTTTTGCTTTGTTCGAGCAACTGGCCGGCGGGGGCGGTCGGCGGCCAGCCGACGAGAAAGGACTTGTTGGCGCGCGGCAGGACGAGCAACTGCTTTTCCAGATTGTGCCCGGCAACGTGGGAGAGCGGCCCGGCTTCGATTTTTTCGCCCAGCTTTTTGGCGATTTCCGTCGCGCGCCGGGTCCAGGCGGAAAGTTGTTCCGTGGATTGCGTGCCCAGCGCCTCGGGTTCGCCGCGGCCTTCGGGTGGAACGGCGACGACAAAATCCGCGCCTTCGCGCGTGAGCAGCGCCAGTTTCCAGACCATTTTGCGGTGGCCGGCTTCCTCGAGAGAATCAGGTGTTGTGGACGGATTGTCCTTTTCGTCCACCGCCTGCGCGGATTCGAGGAGCAGGGCGTTGACGGGTTTGGTGATGGTGCGCTCGCGATCAGGTTCGGCGGGCAGGTTTTCAAACGTGCCGGATTTCCACGCGAAAATTCTTCGGAACGCCGCCTCGCCGCGCGCGCCTTCGACTTCGGCGTCGGTCAGTTCGCCGTTTTGAATCCACATTTTCGCCACGAGCGGCCCGCGGGTGATGCGCAGCACGGTGGAACTGCGCGAAAGACATTCCATCTGGATGATGTCCATGAGACTTTTGCTTTGGATGCCGCGAAAGCCGCCCTCGGCGTCGCGTCCCAAAAGCGATTCGAGGCATTCGAGGAACATTTTCGAGTTTCGCTGCATGTCAATTTTGAGCCAGAACAAATCCACGCCCAGCGCGTAGGCGCGCGAGCGGAATTCCTCGTCCTCCAGCCCGCTCAAGACAATCGTGCGCAGTTCGGGGAAACGGCGGCGGACGATGGAGAGCACCTGCAAGCCGTCCATGCGCGGCATTTTCAAATCGCAAATCAACAGCCGGAACGGTTCGTTTTCCAGCAACGCCAGCGCGCGCGCGCCGGACGCGGCGGTGCGGATTTCGGGTTTGCTGGGAAGCTGGGCGAAGATCTCGCGGCTCAAGGCCAGCCAGTCCGCGTCGTCGTCCAAAACCAAGATTTTATGTTTTGTTTCCATTCCAATCGCGCTAATCGCTAACGCCGCCGGCGCGGAAATTCAAGCGCGAACAGCAATTATTTTTGGAAGCAAATGGCGTTCCCACCGGCGGAGAAACGAATTATTCCGCAATGTGGACAACTGCATGGCCAATGAGTCCAACGATGAGACATTCTTTCCATTGGACTGCCTGAAATTGGTAACAATCGCACGGTCAAACCCGGTTGTAGTCGCCGTGTTGGCGCGGTTTCTGCTAAAATGAACGGCGAGCCTGTCAAAAGACAGTTTGCCAGCAAAATATGAGTGTCATGTCAAATAGCGTGAAAACAAGATTTGCCGGATTCCTCCGAAGTTTGCTTCGGCGTTTCGACGACGAACAAGCAGACGCGGTTGAACAATCCCAGCCTGTTACTGCTGCCGCGCCGATTGCGAATGCTCCGCTCATGCCGGCGGAACCATTTGAGACGTCGCAAGCCTCTGTCCCGCCGTCGTCAAACCCGGACGAATTGCGACTGCCGTTGCAACCGATTCTCGCCGCGTTGCCGATGGAACTGCGGGCGAAGGTGGTTCCGACAAACACGGTCAGTCTGACCATTTCAATTCCGGTCGAAAAGGTGCTCACGCAACTGGCGACCGGCTCGGTCAAAATCACCTTCGGAGAACTGCGCCACGCCGCGCCGGCCGTGTTTGTCAATTCCGGCGGCGAATACGATGCCAAGCTCTTGACCTTGCCGCTCAACCAGGTTCTTGCGCAAATCAATCCCTCGCTCCTCGCCCGCCGTTCCGCGCAAAAACAGGTCGAAGTATCCGATGACATCACCGGGCCGTTTGGTGCCGGCGGCCAGGGCATTACTTTTTCCACGGCTCCGCTCAAACCCGCGCCGGCCGCTCCACCGCCGCCGCGGTTCGCCCAACCGTTTTCTGAAACGCCCGTTGTTCAACCGCCGCGTGTCACACCGCCACCGGCATTTGTCCCGCGTTCGACCACGCCTGCCATTCCCAGCGACGCCGCGCCGCGCAATGGCAACGGCGCGCACAAGCCCCCGTTCATTTCGGCTGCGCCTATTCCGTTCACGTCCGCCGCGCCGGTTCCTCCAGCGGCAGTTTCGCCGGAGCAGTCGCAGCCAGTGATTCTAACCCCGCTGGCGGCGCTTTCGGAAAGTTGGCCGGAAGCGTTGCGGAGGGAAATCACGCAAATGAATCTGGCGAACGCACAGGTCGCGCTGCCGGTTCATTTGATCGAGCCGGCGCTGAAACGCGGGCGCGTGATTTTTTCGTGGCGCGATTTGCGCTCATGGATCAAGCCCTCGCCGCCGGCGGTTTCGATTAACGATGGCATTGAATTGGAACTGCCGCTGAAAGTTCTCGCGCCAATGTTTTTCGCGCGGCTAAAAACGACGCAGTCACAGCGCCGCGTGGCGGTTGCCGAGGAAATCCCCAATTTGTTTTTTGGTTTGCCGCAACCAACTGCCGCGCCGGTCCCCGCTCCCGCCGCCGCGCCGGCGGAAAAACCCGCACGCAAGCCAACAGACACGAATTTTTTTGAAAAGCCCGGAACAAAAAGCGTCAGCGACACGGAATTCAAGCGCAAGTCGGAACCGGGAACGGATTTCGTTTCCCGCATTTCGATGCCGAATGATGTGGTGGCCCGCGCCGAACGTTTGGAAGGCGTGGCGGGCGCGCTGGTCGCGCTGCCGGACGGCTTGATGGTGGCCGGCAAAATTCCGCCGGAATTCAACGCCGACACGCTCGCGGCGTTTTTGCCGCAGCTTTTTGGCCGCGTGAGCCAGTGTTCGAAGGAATTGCGGATGGGCGAACTGAACAATTTAAGTTTTACGGTCGGCAACGTGCCGTGGAAAATTTTCCGCGTGCATGCGGTTTATTTTGCCGCGTTTGGCCGTGCCGGCCAGCCGTTGCCCACGACGCAACTGGCGGCGCTGGCCGCCGAATTGGATCACAAAAAACAATAAAATTTATGGCCATCATCAACCAAGCTACCAAGGAATTGCAGGTCAAAATCGTCTATTACGGCCCGGCAATGGGCGGCAAGACGACCAATCTCGTGCAAGTCCACGACCATGTCCAAACCACTGCAGGCAACAAGGGCAAGCTCGTCTCGCTCGCCACCAGTTCCGACCGCACGCTGTTTTTCGACTTTCTGCCGATTGAAGCGATGACGATCAAAGGCTTCAAGACGAAGTTCCAACTTTACACCGTGCCCGGCCAGGTAATTTACAACACCACGCGCCAGCTCGTGTTGCGCGGCGTGGACGGCATCGTGTTTGTCGCCGATTCGCAATATGAAAAAATGCCGGAAAACGTCGAGAGCTTCCAGAATCTGGCGGAAAATTTGAAGACGCTGAAGCTTGACATGGGCGAAATTCCCTACGTCCTGCAATACAACAAACGCGATTTGTCGAACGCCGCACCGATTGAATACATGGATTTTCTGCTCAACAACCGCGAGGTACAGGTGCCGTCGTTTTCCGCCACCGCGCATAAATGCGAAGGCGTCTTCGAGACGCTCAACATGATCACGCGGATGCTGCTGCACAAGTTCATCAATCAAAGCGTTCCGCAATACGCATGACATGGCCACCCTGCCACAGCTTATCGAGGACGACATTCAGCGGCTCGACGAAACGCTTCGGGAATTCATCGCCGCGGCGGATGCGGCAGCGGCGCTGATCATTGACAAGGGCGGCTTTCTCATCACGCATCAGGGCGAGACGTGCGACTTCGACGTGACCACCATTGCCGCGCTGTCCTCCGGCGCGTTCATGGCCAACCAGACCATCGCCGGGCTCGTCAACGAGACCAACTTCAACAGCATTTACCAGCAGGGTGATAACTTCAGTCTCTTCGTCGTCAACGTGGACGAACATTGCCTGCTCGTCGTCATTTTCAAATCGCAGACCGGCGTCGGCGTTGTGAAATACTACGCCGTCAGCTCGGTCAAGCGCATTGCCCGCCAGTTGAAGATCGCGCGCGAACGTGCACCGGGCGAAGGATTGGATTTGTCCGTCCTCAATGTCGCCGACACCGGACAACTTTTCCGCAAACGGAAAACGTGATCGCGCGTCGCTTTCAACTCGCAAACTGCGCCCGTAATTCCTCCCAAATTTTTTCAGCCCCGGCGTTGGACGGTGACAAATGCTGGATGGCCAGATCAAAACCGCGTTTCATGTCCAATATCGCCTGCCGGGTTTCCAAGTTTGTGGTTTTTTTGTAAAGCGCGCCGGACTCCTTGTAGGCATCGAAGATTTCCTTGAGGAGCGCGTCCTTCCACTTGCGCGCTTCAGAAGTTTCAATCTGCCCTTTCTCCATGATCATTTTTAGTTGGCGCGCAATCCTACAATTCGCAGCGCGGCAATTCAACCGATAAACGTCTCACGCCAGTTTCGCGTGACTGCCATCGCAAAACGGTTTGTTCTGCGAATGTTTGCAACCGCACCAAGCAATGGTCTTCGCTTCTGCGATTTCCGTCTTGAGCGGCGCGAAGCCCGTGCCTTTGTGCGAGCCGTCGCAAAACGGCTGCGTCTTTGACCGGCCGCACGCGCACCACCAACAAGTGCCGGGTTCAGCCTTTTGAACAAACGGGGATTTTTGGGCAATGAAAGGTTCGCTCATAAGTGTTGATACCATATTTCAACCTCGCGGGAATGCAAACAACGAAATTTGTAAGCTTGTTCACAGGCGTATTGCCACGGTTGCTAAACCGCGTTTCAACGCTGAACACCAACCTCCACCTTTAATTTTCACCCGCGCCTTAAGCCGCTTTCGCCGGGTCCGGCTTCCAATTCCGCTTCGGCGCTTTGACAACGAGACCTTTTTTGATGGCGCTGGCGGCGACGCGGATGTAGCGGACTTCGCCATTGGGCAACTGCGCCTTCACGCGCTGCAAATTCACACTGAACTTGCGCTTGGTGATGGCGGTGATGTGCGTGCCGATGCCGCCCTGCTTCTTCGGTTTGCCCGAGCGCCAGATAATGCTTCCCTTCATTGGGCGTTTGCCGGTCAATTCACAAATGCGTGCCATAAAATTCTTTCGTTAAGAGCCGCGAAGGATAGCAGCGAACTGTCCCGGCGCAAGAACATTTTTGGCAAATTCTGCGTGCCTTCAAGTCAAACTGCGCCTATTTTTGTCGTTCAATTTTATGGCCACGTTAAAACCCTTTGCCGCGCTGCGGCCGAAACCCGAACTGGCGGAAAAAATCTGCGAACTGCCTTACGACGTGATGTCATCCGACGAGGCGCGCGAAATCGCCGCCGGCAATCCGTTGAGCTTTTTGCGCGTCAGCAAGCCGGAAATTGATCTGCCGCCGGGCATGGATTTGTATTCGCCGGAAGTTTATGCAAAAGGCAAAGAAAATTTTCAGAAACTCATTTCGCAAGGCGCGCTGGTCCAGGATTCGCCGCGAAATTTTTACTTGTATCGCCAAATCATGGGCGGCCATTCCCAAACCGGCCTCGTCACCGCCGCCAGTTGCGAGGAGTATTTGCGCGGCGTCATTAAAAAACACGAACTGACGCGCGTGGACAAGGAAGACGACCGCGTCCGCCACATCGAAACTTTGAACGCGCAGACCGGCCCGGTTTTTTTGACGTATCGCGCGGCGGAAAAGCTCGACCAATTTGTCGCGAAGAAAACTTCCGAAACGCCCGCCGTGGATTTCACCGCCAAAGACGGTGTGCGCCACACGTCGTGGACGATTTCGGGCGCGGACGATATTCAATTCATCCAAACGCAGTTCGCGCAGATTCCGTTTCTTTACATTGCCGACGGCCATCACCGTTGCGCGGCGGCGGCGCGGATTTTTCAGACGCGCAATGGCGCCGGACACAGCGGGCAATTTCTCACCGTGATTTTTCCGCACAATCAAATGCAGATTCTGCCCTACAACCGAGTGCTGAAAGATTTGAACGGCCGCACGCCCGCTGAATTGCTGAAAACGCTGGAGGAGGTTTTCAACATCATCCGCCTCGGCATAGCCACGCCCGCGCGCAAACATGAGCTGGGGCTTTTCCTGAACCGCCGCTGGCACACGCTCACATTCAAGCCGAAGTTGACCGCAGGCAAAGACCCGATGGAACAGCTCGACGTGACGTTGCTGCAGAAAAATGTCCTCGCGCCGATTTTTGGAATTGACGATCCCCGCACGAGCAAGCGCATCAACTTTGTCGGCGGCATCCGTGGCACGGCGGAACTGGAAAAACTCGTGGACAGCGGCGAATACGCCTGCGCGTTCTCGATGTTTCCGACCGGCATTGAGGATTTGATGGCCATCGCCGACGCCGGTGGCATCATGCCGCCAAAGAGCACCTGGTTCGAGCCGAAGCTGCGCGATGCGATGTTCTGCCACCTGATTTGATTTGCGATTTATGATTTTACCGGATTGCTCTTTCAAATCGTAAATCACAATCAAAAATAATTTTGTGCCGAACCGCCTCCAACGCAGTCTGCGCGCCACCTTTATCGGGCTGGTGGTGAACGTTTTTCTCTCGGCGGCCAAACTCGTCGCGGGCGTCGTGGGCCATTCGCATGCGCTCGTCGCCGACGCCTGCGAATCGCTCACGGACATTTTCAGCTCCATCATCGTCTGGCGCGGCGTCGTTGTGGCGGCGGCGCCGGCGGACGAAGACCATCCTTACGGCCACGGCAAGGCCGAGCCGCTCGCGGCGGCGGTGGTTTCGGGAATTCTCCTGTTCATCGCGGGCTGGATTGCAATTGAAGCGGTTCACGACCTTGGCCAGCCGCGTCCCGCGCCGAAAATTTTCACGCTCCTGGTTTTGCTCGGCGTCATTCTGGTCAAGGAGGGTTTGTTCCGGTTTGTTTCGCGCGAAGCCGATTTGGTGGAAAACTCCGCCGTGCGTGCGGACGCGTGGCATCATCGCAGCGACGCGATTTCATCCGTGGCGGCGGCGGTCGGCATCAGCACGGCGTTGATCGGCGGGGAAAATTTTGCGTGGGCGGACGATGCGGCGGCCATCGCGGCGGCGGGTGTCATCGCGTGGAACGGCTGGCGGCTGCTGCGCCCGACGCTGGGCGATTTGATGGATACCGCGCCCGACTGCGAAATAAAAAATGAAATCCAGCGGCTGGCGGAAACGATTTCCGGCGTCGCGCGCGTGGAAAAATGTTTTGTCCGCAAAATGGGCTATCAATTTTACGTGGACATGCACGTGGAAGTGGATCCGCAAATGACCGTGCTGCGCTCGCATGAAATCGCCCACGAAGTGAAGGACAAAATCCGCGGGAAAATGCCCGCGGTGAGCGACGTGCTGGTCCACATCGAGCCGATGGGAATCGGCACACGGCGAGGCGAAAAATAAGCTGGACAAATTCCGTCCATCAGCGCGTCATTTAAGGGACGCCAGAAACTTTGCAACCAAGCGGTTTCTGTGGTGTCTGATTTAGCATGAAGCCCCGGCGCGCATTCACTTTGCTTGAATTGCTCGTGGTCATCGCCATCATCGCCATTCTGGCGGCGTTGTTGTTGCCGGCATTGTCGGCGGCCAAAAATTCGGCCAGCAAGGCGACCGACATCAACAACCTCAAGCAAATCATGATCGCCGTGAATAATTACGCCGCGGATGACAACGATCATTTGCCGCTGGCCAATTGGGACAATGGCAACGCCATCGGCGACGGCCAGGCGCACGAGGGCTGGTTGTATAAACCGGATTTGACCGCGACCGGCACCAACCGTTTTCAAGTGAACACCGGCTCGCTCTGGAAATTTTTGGGCAATCCGAAACTTTATTTTTGCCCGATGGACAAACCAGGTGAAATTGGTTATTCGGCGAGTCAGGGAGTTGACATGGCCCGGCCGCAACAAATTTCCAGTTATGCCATGAACGGTGCCGTCAACGGCTTCATGTATTATTGGAACAATCCGGACCTGCCTTATACCAAATTGGGCGCTATGCTTCCGACGGACTGCGCGTTTTGGGAAACGGACGAGCGCGACCCATATTATTTCAACGACGGTGCCAATAATCCCTCGGAAGGCGTCAGCGCCCGGCATTATCAAGGCGCGATCCAGTCGGCGTTCGACGGCTCGGTTAGCTACGTCAAATTGACCGACTGGTATAATGACGTTGCCGACACGAACAAAAACCGTTTGTGGTGCTTTCCCGGCAGCGCGAACGGCCGCGACCCCGGAGATTGAGAAACCATTGAAATTCTCCACGAAAATGAAATTTCCAAAAACCATTCCCATTCGGCCAAATTTTTTTGGGCGTGCCTTCACGTTGCTTGAGTTGCTCGTGGTCATTGCCATCATCGCGATCCTCGCGGCGATGCTGCTGCCGGCTTTATCGGCGGCCAAAAAGCGGGGGGCGCAGGCCACTTGCATCAACAATCAGAAACAGCTCGCGCTCGGAATGCAGATTTATGTCAGCGACAACAACGACACTTTCCCCGGCTGCGCGTCGGGCGGCGTTTATGGCTTTCAATTCGCGGACTGGATTTATTGGCGGACGAACAGCGATTATCCGCAATTCCCGCAAAGCCCGATTGTTACTGCCGTCCGCGGTTTGCAGCCGACGACACTCCGGTGCCCGTTGGACACGGATAACAATGCGCGGCTGACGAGCAGTCCTTATACGCCGTATTTTTTCAGCTATAGTTTCACGGGCTATGGTTTGGTCAACGGTCAGAACGTCGGTATGTCCTCCGTTTTTGTCGGTCCCACCAACAGTCCCACGGCATATTTGTTCAAAGAATCAGCCGTTCACAATCCGTCTATGAAAATCATGCTGGCCGAAGAGCCGAGCGATCCCGCCGACAGCGGCGACGGCCAAGATTTCATCTATGACGGCCGCTGGATTCCAACGGGCGATCCACTGACCATCCGGCACGGCGGCAAGGCGGACGTGGCCTTTGGCGACGGGCATGTGGAGCCGGTCACGCCGGATTTTGGCGCAGACCCGACCAATTCCGAGCCGGACTTGTAAAATGAAAATATCGGCAAACCTGAAAAATTATGACAAAGACAAAAACAATCATACTTGTTGCCGCCACAATTTTGCTGATTGCGGCGGCGGTCGTGGTTAAGCTGGTGTTTTTCCCGTCCGTCAAGGACACGTGGTTCACGATGAACAACCGGAGTTTGCGGCAGGTGCCGGCGGGACTGGTCATTGTTCGTCCCACGCATTTTCCCGGCTCGACGCGCAAGGGAGTCTTCTACGATTATGTCCAACGTAACAACCGCCGGATGATGGGGCGCGATGTAACCTTCAAAGATCTCATGGCCGTGGCTTATGGCCGGCCGGCGGCTCTCGTGGCGTTGCCATCGGACGCGCCCGGGAACAATTTTGATTTCCTCGTCACCGCGCCCGGCAACCAGCAGCAATTATTGCAAAATGCCATCCGCAAAAAACTCGGTTACACCGCACAAATGGAAATGCGTGATGCGGACGTGCTGGCGCTCAAGGTTGAAGACCCGGATTCGCCCGGGTTGAAAATCAGCCCCGACAGTGAAAAGCCGAATGCTGATGTCAAAAACGGCCGGCTTTACTTCACGCACCAGCGGCTGGCCGTGATTACGGGCGGCTTGGAGCAAATGCTGCAAACGCCGGTGGTGGACAAGACGGACTCGACAAATTTCTACGATTTCTCGCTCCCGTGGGACGCTCAAATGCAACAGGCGCTCCAGAACCACACGCTCGACCAGGCTACCGGCGAAAAAATTCTCGCTGATTGGGGACTTGGACTGGAACCGGACACCGCGTCGCTCGAAATGCTCGTCGTGAAAAAGGCGAATTGAATCATGAAATTTTCCCGCGCGATAATTCACAAACGCGCGTTCACCTTGCTCGAGCTGCTCGTGGTCATCGCCATCATCGCCATTCTGGCGGCGTTGCTGCTGCCGGCGTTGGCGGCGGCCAAGCAAAAGGCGTGGATGGCGCAATGCCAGTCCAATTTGCATCAAATCGGACTCGGCATGAAAATGTATGCCGACAATTTCAAAGGCTTTTATCCCGAATCCGGCGGCACCATTGCGTGGGGGACCAATGACTACGCACCGCCGGTTGGTTCTGGAAAACCCAGTTGGATGCAGCAGATTTTTCCGTATGTGTTAAACACGAATGTTTATATTTGCCCATCCGAGCAATTGCTGAATCCGGGTCAACAATCGCAATTCAACTATTTCAATGGCGCGCGCGCCGCTTACATTGTCGCCGGCGGTTTTGCCTCGGTGGACAGCAAGCGGATTATGTTTCCATCCGCCTACGTTTTGTCGGGCGACACGCTGGATTTTGAGCCGCAGGATGCCGACAAGGACGATTACACACAAAATTGCGTCGGCGGCGAGGACAATGGCAGTCCCTGGGAATTGTGGCAGGCACACGATAAGGGACAGAACATTCTTTTTGATGACGGCCACGTGAAGTGGTATGGCGGCTACAACTCAAACGAAATGACTTTTCGCTACGATTCAATGCACGGCTGGGAGTGAATTCAAATGAACTCCCCCAAAGCAAATCCAAGCGCGTTCACGTTGATTGAATTGCTGGTGGTCATTGCCATCATCGCCATTCTCGCGGCGTTGTTGTTGCCCGTGCTGTCGTCGGCAAAAAGGAAAGCGCAGCAGGCCGTTTGTTTGTCCAATCTCAAGCAATTGGCCGCCGCCAACGTCATGTTTGTCGGCGACCACAATGGCGTCTGGATGTATCCTGCCGGCAGGAGTGATCCCAATTATCCGAGTTCCCAATGGCTCGGCGCATTGGTGCCGGACATGATGAAGGTCAGTTCGCTCACCAACCCGTTGCCGCTGCTGCTTTGTCCCACCGCCACCACGCCGGTCACGCCGGATCTGGGCACGACCGGCGGTCTCGGACCCGGCGACTTTGGTTTGTATGGAACGGCTGACCGCTGTTACATCCGGCTTTGCAACAATGGACTGCCCATCCAAAGCAGCTATCAATACAACGGCTGGCTTTTTGTCTCGGTCAGTTCCGGTGGCGCCACCGGCGACGGCCATCCGGATTATGACACGAATTATTTTATCAAGGATTCGGCCGTCCAAAAAACATCGCAGACGCCGGTGCTGGCCGACGGGACTTGGGACGACGCCTGGCCTTTGGAAAATGATCCGCCAGCGGACGATTTATACGTTGGCTCCGGCGGCGGGCAAATGGGCACGGAAATGGGCCGCTACACCATCCAACGTCACGGCGGAATCAATCCGGCCAGGGCCGGCGATTATTCCGGCGACTGGCAAACCTCCCCGCCGCGCGGCGCGATCAACGTCGCGCTGACCGACGGCCACGTCGAACTGGCGAGATTGCCGTCGCTTTGGAACTATTACTGGCATCAGGGTTGGAATGAAGCCATCGCCGGGCCGGGAAATCCCCCGGCCAACTGATTTGCTTCCCGGAACGCATTTCCACTTTGCGTTCCAAGCCTTTTGGCGGTTAAAATCCGCCTATGAAAATCGTTCTCGCTTATTCCGGCGGCCTCGATACCTCGGTGCTGCTTTCCTGGATCAAAGAAAAATACGATGCCGACATGATCGCCTTCTGCGCCAACATCGGGCAGGAGGACGAACTCACCGGCCTGGCCGCCAAGGCCAAAAAAACCGGCGCGTCCAAAATCTACATTGACGACTTGCAGGACGAATTCGCGCGCGACTTCATTTTTCCGATTATCCGCGCCGGCGCGATTTACGAAGGCCAGTATTTTCTCGGCACCAGCATCGCGCGCCCGCTCATCGCCAAGCGCATGGTCGAAATTGCCGAAAAGGAAAAAGCCGACGCCATTGCTCACGGCGCAACTGGAAAAGGAAATGACCAGGTTCGTTTCGAATTGACCGCCGCTGCGCTCGCGCCCGATTTGCAGGTCATCGCCCCGTGGCGCGACTCGTCCTATCGCACTCAATTTCCCGGACGGCAGGAAATGATTGATTACTGCACCAAGCACAAGATTCCCGTCCAGGCCAGTGCCAAGAAACCGTTCTCGATGGACCGGAACCTTCTGCACATTTCCTATGAAGCCGGCATTCTCGAAGACCCGTGGTTCGATTCGTTCGACGCGAAGAACAAAAATTATTTCACGACGCTCTCCGTCTTCCCCGAAGACGCGCCCAACAAACCGGAGTTCGTCGAACTCGAATTTGTCAAAGGCGACTGCATTGCCGTAAACGGCAAAAGACTTTCGCCGCTTGGCGTGATGAAAACATTGAACCAGCTCGGCGGCAAACACGGCGTTGGCCGCGTGGACATGGTGGAGAACCGCTACGTGGGGATGAAATCGCGAGGCGTGTATGAAACGCCCGGCGGCGCAATTCTGCATTTCGCGCACCGGCAGATAGAGTCGCTCACGATGGACCGCGAGGTCATGCATCTGCGCGACGCGCTCATCCCGCGCTACGCGGAACTGGTGTATTACGGCTACTGGTTCGCGCCGGAACGGCTCGCGTTGCAGGCGCTCGTGGAGGAGTCGCAGCGCAACGTCACCGGCACCGTGCGCGTGAAATTATACAAAGGCGGCATCATGGTTGCCGGCCGCAAATCCCCGGTGAGCCTCTACAACCCGCACATCGCCACGATGGAAGCCGACCCGACCAAAGCCTACAACCAAGACGACGCCACCGGCTTCATCCGCTTGAATGTTTTGCGGTTGAAGGTTGCTGCGAAGGTGCAGCGGAAGAAATAACAAGAAATCTCAATATCTGGTTAAAGCAATCGGTGATGCGGAACAAGCTTTCGAATTTAATGGCACAGAAACATTCGACGTATCTAATTTCGAAAACCACGCCAGAATTATAGGGCAAGCTCGGGAAGATTTTTTCAAAGAATTACAGAGAGCTTATCACAAGGTATAAATTTCAATTTGGGGCCAAAAAATGCACACCAACCTCATCCATCGCATCGGCATCGTGCGCCGGCAATTTGAATTCCAACGGGATTCCATCCTTCAGCCCAGAGTTGGTGCGGAAGGCCAGCTTGGACCACAATCCGCGTAATCTGCGGTTCATTTCCCTTTGAATTTTTTCATCGTCGCCTGCTTCACTTCGCGTTCCGCGTCGCGTCGCTTCAAATCTTCGCGCTTGTCGAATTGTTGTTTGCCCTTGCCGACGGCCAGCGACACTTTCACTTTTCCGTTCTTCCAGTAAAACGAGAGCGGAATCAGCGCGTGGCCTTTTACGGCGGCCAGGCCAAACAATTTTCGGATTTCCGATTTGTGCAGCAGCAATTTCCTGGGCGCTTTCGGCTCGTGATTTTGCAGATTGCCGTGCGAATATTCGTCAATGTGCGCGTTGTAAAGCCAGACCTCGTCCTTGTCCACGCGCGCGAAGGCGTCGGCAATCTGGCCCTTGCCCGCGCGCAGCGACTTGACCTCCGTGCCGTGCAGCACGATGCCCGCCTCGAAGGTTTCGAGGACGTGATAGTCGCGCCGCGCCTTGTGGTTGGTCACGATGTCGGCCATGAGGCAGTTTATCCGTAGATTACGCGGATTTCACAGATTAAAGAATTGACTTTGGGAAATAGCCCAAAGAGCCAAAAGAATTTTTCGGCCTATGCCGGTTGAAAAATCCACGAAATCTGCCTAATCCGCGGATAAATTTTTTAACGCTTGCGGCGTTTTTTTGCCTGCGGGCGGACGAGTTCGGTGATTTCCGGCATTTCCCAGCCGATTTTATCCTCGATGATTTCGCGCAACGCGATGTCCGCCGCGCCGAGGTGCCCCGGATCGGCAATCAGCGGACGGCTCAAGCCGCCGCCGCCGGAAGTCAACTGGCGCACGCGGCGCGACACGAGGTTCACCAGCACGTTGGGGTTGCCGACTTTTTCAGCGGCTTTTTTGGCGAGTTCAGCGTTCATTCAAAAAGAGCCGCAAAGAATAACCGCTGCCCATTTTAATGCAACTATAAAAATTACCTTCAAATTTGCGGTGTTTTCAGGCATTTTTGCTGCAATCTATGGCCGCCAACAACCAGACTTTTGATTTGCAACAATTTCTGACCGCGCGTACCGATATCGTCAACCGCGCGCTCGACCGATTTCTGCCGTCCGAAAAAACCCGGCCGGCAACGATTCACAAGGCCATGCGCTATTCGCTGTTCGCCGGCGGCAAGCGGATGCGTCCGGCGCTCTGCCTCGCCGCCGCGCAGGCCTGCGGCGGTTCGGAAAAGGACGCCCTGCCGCTCGCGTGCGCTGTCGAGTGCGTCCATACTTATTCGCTCATCCACGATGATTTGCCGGCGATGGACAATGACGATTTCCGCCGCGGCAAGCCGACCAACCACAAAGTTTTCGGCGACGGCATCGCCGTGCTCGCCGGTGACGCGCTGCTGACGCAGGCGTTTGAAATCGCCGCGCAATGCAAAAAATTTTCGCGCTATCCGCACGAAAAAATCATTTTGGAAATCGCGAAAACCGCCGGTTCGTTGCAATTGATTGCCGGGCAGGTCGCTGATTTGGAGGGCGAAGGCAGAAAAATTTCCGAAACCGAATTAAAATTCATTCACGAGCGTAAAACCTCCGCGCTGCTCTGCTGCTCCGTGCGGCTCGGCGGCATGAGCGCCAACTGCGCGCCCGCGCAACTCCGCGCGCTCACGGATTTCGGCTACCATGTCGGCCTCGCGTTCCAGGTGATTGACGACATCCTCGACGTGACGCAGACCAGCGAGCAACTCGGCAAGACGGCGGGCAAGGATGCGGCCGTGCAAAAGGCGACCTATCCGGCGATTGTCGGTCTGGAAAAATCGCGGAAGGTTGCGACGCAACTGACGGACAAGGCGTTTGCCGCGCTGAAAATTTTCAAAGGCCGCGCCGCCGCCCTCAAAGCGATGGCGGAATTTCTATTGAAACGGGATAGATAAATCCCGGGTTGAGAAACGTTAAACGAGTCCGTGGAATTTCTCTCAACGCCGACAAAATCGCCCTAAACGTTTGCAAAGATTTTATTGGCTTCTTCCAGCGTTTCCTTCGCGCCGATGTCGAACCAGATTCCCGGCACGCGCCAGGTGAAGACGGGCGTGCGCGGATAAAGCCATTGCACGAGCCGGCCCGGCTGGTCGGGATTGTTGCCTTCGGTGATGTATCGCTTGATGAGCGGAACGGAATTTTTTGGATAAAAATAAAGTGCGATGCCGGTGAGCGTGCTGGTCGGATTTTTCGGTTTCTCCTCGAAGAACGTAATGCGTCCATCGCCGTCCGTGGAAATGGCGTTGTATTTTTTGATTTCTTCCAAATTGCCCACGTCGTAAAGCGCGAGCACGGGCGCATTTTTTTCGCGGCAGAATTGCCCGAACGAGCCCAGTTTCTCGCTGAACAGATTATCACCGGCGACGATGATCAAATCGTCGTCCACGTTCTGCGATTTGAGGACGAAATGGATGTCGCCAATCGCGCCGAGCTTGTTGGTGTCGTCGGTCGAGCCGTCGTTGACGATGGTGAAGTTAAATTTGGATTTGGTAGCGCGGTAATGGTCGGCCCATTTTTGGAAATGGCCGGCGAACTTCGCGTTGGTGACGACATAAACGCGGTCAATGCCGCTGATGGGCGCGAGGTTGTCGAGGACGTGCTCAATCATGGGCTTGGCCGCGACGGGCAGCAGCGGCTTGGGCTGCGTAAGCGTGAGCGGATACAGGCGCGTGGCGTAACCGGCGGCTAGAATGATGACTTTCATTTACAAAATATTGATTTTTTAAATCGTTAGACCGTTGAATTATAAAACCGGTGGCGGGGAAAATACGATTAAACGGCCCAACAATTCAACCATTTAACGCCATCAAGTCTTGTTTTCAAACAGGCTCGGCGCGGACGCGCGGGCCAGGTCCACGCAGCGCGCGTAAATTTCCGACGGCGACTCGCATTGCAGTGCAAAGTCGGCCAGCGCTTGTGCCTCGGCGAGTTTCAGGCGGCGGATCATGTATTTCACCTGCGCGACAACAGTCGGCGCGGCGCTCAATTCGTCCACGCCCAGGCCGAGCAGCAACGGTGCGAGCGTGGGGTCGCCGGCGATTTCGCCGCAGACGCCGGCCCAGATGCCGCGTTGATGCGCGGCGTCCACGGTCGTTTTGATCAGGCGGACAATCGCCGGATGCGTCGGCTCGTAAAGATGCGAAACTTTTTCGTTCGTGCGGTCGGCGGCGAGCGTGTATTGGATCAAATCGTTGCTGCCGATGCTGAAAAATTTCACGCGTTGCGCCAGTGTGTCGGCGATGAGCGCGGCGGAAGGAATTTCAATCATCACGCCCACGTCCATTTTTTCGTCGAAAGGGATATTTTCAACGCGTAATTCCTCCTTGCATCTTTCGACGAGGACGCCGGCCTGGTTCAGTTCGTCGAGGCCGGAAATCATGGGATACATCATCTTCACGTTGCCCTCGACGCTGGCGCGCAAAATTGCGCGGAGCTGCGCGCGGAACAATTCCGGCTGCGCGAGACAGAACCGGATGGCGCGCCAGCCGAGAAACGGGTTCATTTCCTTGGCGAGTTGCAAATGCGATGCGAACTTGTCGCCACCCAAATCAAGCGTGCGGATGATGACCGGCTGCGGTTTCAGCGCGGCGGCAACTTCGCGATAGACTTTGAATTGCTCCTCCTCGCCCGGCAGGCTGTCGCGGTTGATGAATAAAAATTCCGTGCGGAAAAGCCCGACGCCTTCTGCGCCGTGCGCGAGGACGGCCTCCACGTCGCCTTGATTTTCAATGTTCGCAGAGAGATGAATGATTTTTCCGTCGAGCGTGACGGCAGGCTGCGTTTTGATTTCGCGCAGTTTTTCCTCGAGCGACGCCTTGATTTTCGCCAGTTGGCCGTATTCAAACAGCGTCTGGTCGGTGGGATTGACGACGACCGTGCCGTTGTAGCCATCGAGCAGCGCGTAATCGCCGCTCTCCAGTTCTTCGGTGGCCGTTTCCAATCCGACGACGGCGGGAATGCCCAGTGAACGCGCCATGATGGCCGTGTGCGATGTCCGGCCGCCAACGTCCGTCGCAAAGCCAAGGACAAATTTTTTGTCCAATTGCGCCGTGGTGGACGGACTCAAATCATGCCCGACCAGAATACATGGTTCGGAAAGATGCCGGAGATCGAAGGCGTCCTTTACTTCGAGCAGATTATCGAGCACGCGCACGGTCAGGTCGCGCATGTCGGCGGCGCGTTCGCGGAGATAATCGTCGTCCACGTCCGACAACGCTGCGATGTAACGCTCGGCGACGGTGTGGAAGGCATATTCGGCGTTGAGCTTTTGTCCGCGGATCAACTTTATGACCTCCTCGACCAGCACGCGGTCTTCGAGCATCAGCAGGTGCGCGTCGAAAATGTCACCTTCCTTCGCGCCCATGCTTTGGACGACCTTGTTTTGAATTTCGGAAATTTGCTTTCGTGTCTGCGCAAGCGACTGCTCGAAGCGGCTGACTTCCCGCGCGAGGTCGTTTTCGGAAACTTCGCGTTTGGTGATGATGTGGCGCGCCCGGTGGAGGACGACGATTTTCCCGCGGCAAACTCCGGCGGAAACGCCGATGCCGCGAAACACCTTCTCCCCTTTTGTTTGCGACGACATACTGTGTCTAACCAGAAATACCCGAACGCGCTTGCGTTGGAAAGCAATTCCTCCACAAAAATGAAAAAGTCCACGCGCGGCGGACTTTGAAATTTTCAACCCCTAACTCTCAACGCTCGATGGTGTTCACGCCCGCTCCATGTATTTGCCCGTGCGCGTGTCAATTTTGATCTTCTCACCCGTCTTGATGAAGAGCGGCGCCTGCACCGTGATGCCTGTTTCGAGCGTGACCGCCTTTTGCACGTTGTTGGCCGAGTCGCCGCGGATGCCTTCCGGCGCGTCCGTCACGGTCAAAACCACACTCGGCGGGATTTCGACGCTGACCGCCTTTTCCTCGACGAACACCACCGTCACCGGCCCGTTTTCCACGAGGAAATTTTTCGCGTCGCCAACCAGTTCCGCCGCAATTGTGACCGTCTCATAATTTTCCGGGTTCGTGAAAACATAATCCGCACCGTCCTTGTAGCTGAATTCCATTTTCGTCGTCATCATCGGCACCGGCTCGATCTTTTCCGTGGAACTTAGGCGGATGTCCGAAGACTTGCCCGTGCGAATGCTGCGGAGCGTGGCCTGGACGAACGCGCGCAGGTTGCCGGGCGTACGGTGCTGGAATTCCAGCACCACGCAGATGTCGCCGTTGTAATTGATCGCCATGCCGCGGCGAAGATCGTTTGCTGTTGCCATAAAATAAAATTCCGCGCCGGAAATGTTTCCACAACGCGAGCCGAAAATATTAACAAAAAATCGCCCGAACGCAAGGGCGGTTTTTTCACCAACAACCACTCCTTGACACCGCTAAATGAAGTATGTTACAAATGTGCAACCACAATTAGCTGTGGTTTTATGCGTTGCCCCAAATGCGGCTGTCAGGACGACAAGGTTGTTGATTCGCGCGCCTCACGCGAAGGTGCGACCATCCGCCGCCGCCGCGAATGCGGAAAATGCGGCCATCGCTTCACCACTTACGAGCAAGTGGAACACGAAGGTTTGATGGTTTTGAAGCGCGATGGCCGGCGCGAAGAATTTTCGCGGGAGAAACTTCTGGCCGGCATCAAGAAAGCATGCCAGAAACGTCCCATCAGCCCGAAGGCGATTGACGACCTCGTGGACCACATTGTCGCCATCGTCACGGAAAAATTTGAAGGCGAAGTGCCCGGCGAATTTGTCGGCAAGAGTGTCATGGAAGGCTTGCGCGAGCTGGACGACGTCGCCTACGTCCGCTTCGCCAGCGTTTATCGCCGGTTTCAGGAAGCGACGGATTTTGTCCACGAAGTCAAAAAACTGGAGGCCGCCAAATGATTGCGTTCAACTCCGACTGCCTGCTGTTCCAGCTCAACAACGGCGAAAGCGTGCCGTGCTCGGCGGAAATGATTTCCGTCCAGATCGTCGGCAACATTGCCAGCCTGCCGGACCCGGAAATTTTGCATCACGCCGCCGCGTCCGTCTTCCATTATTTCAAGGTTGAACTCGAACGCGAAACCGTCACCGTCGGTGAATTTGCCGGCGCGCTCGAAAAAGTTTTGCGCAATCTCGGCCTGGGCCTCCGCGCGGGCGAAATTGAATCGCAATCGCCGGACATTTTGGAATCCGACCTCTGCCTCATGGCGTGCGAATCCGCCGGCAGCCTTGAACTGTTTTTCTTCCCGCGGCTGCGCAAGGAATTGCGGACACAGCTCCGCCGGTCGCCACGCGTGCTGCGCTTTCGCGGTCTGCGCGGTTGCGTCAAACAGCTCGCCGGTGCGCAACGCTGGAGCCCGCGCTGCGAGCAAATGCGCGAGCAAATCGTCGGTTATTTGCGCGGCTGTTTAAGCGCCGAGCCAGAACCAAGCGAATGCGCGCTGGTCGTCGAATAAAATGAAAAGCGCGAAATACTCGAAACACGCGAACTAAATAAATCTGATTTGTCCCGCTCTTTCGCGTATTTGGCGTATTTCACGGTTCAAAACTTATGAGCAAAACCCTGTTCGAAAAAATCGTTGACCGGGAAATTCCGGCCCAGATTGTCTTTGAAGACGGCCTTATGCTTGCCATCCGCGACATCAACCCGCAGGCGCCGGTTCACATTTTGATTTTTCCAAAAAAAGCGATTCCGCGCATTGGTGAGGCGGCGTCCAAAGACCATCCGCTCTTGGGACATCTGTTGCTCAAAGCCGCAGAAGTTGCGAAGAAACTGGATTTAAAAAACGGCTACCGGCTGGTCATCAACAACGGCGTGGATGGCGGCGAAACCGTGCCGCACCTGCACGTCCATCTTCTTGGCGGGCGCCACATGAACTGGCCGCCGGGTTGATTGGAGTGGTGCGCGTGGCGGGGGTCGAACCCACAACCTTCAACTTCGGAGGCTGACGCTCTATCCAATTGAGCTACACGCGCGCTGGGCGCAGAATACCGGCGCGCAGGCGTCCGCTCAAATGAAATTTGCGCAGTCCGTCAGCGGCCCGGCTGCATCACCTGCAGCAGCGGACGGTTTTCCGATTTCAACTTCTCAAACCGCGCCTGCTGTTCCGGCGTAAGCAACAAAGTAATCTGCTCGTTGGCGTTGCTGAAAACTTCGGCGAGTTCCGGGTGATATTGCTGCCGCAATGCCTGCAACTGCCCGTGTGCGTCCAACAAAATTTGATGCAGCTTCACCTGCTGTTCATCGTCCAGCCGGAGCCGGCGTGTAAGAGTGCGTTCCATGACCGTTTGAACGCGGTCGGGATGCAAAATCGCCTCGCGCACCATATGCCGCACAACCGCGCGCGTAACCACCACGCCGGTGACTCCGCCGGCGAAAAACACCAGCACCAGAAGCAAAATGGATTTGAAAGTTTTCATGTCAAAATTCGTTTGGCGTCAAAAACCACTGCGCCGAGATTTGTGAAAGGCCGTCGCTCAAATCGGGACCGCCCGCTGCCGCCAGACCGAAATCCGTCGCGACGCCCAGCACAATAATCGCCGCCGCCGCCCACGCCAGTTTTGGAAAAAACCGGTTCAACTGGTCAAAAACGGAAAACGTTTCCGGCGGCGAAATTGGCTTTTCTCGGCGGACGGCGCGCAAAACGTCCGCTGCAAAACCCGCGGGCGGTGCGGGCGCGGTTTCCTTCCGTGCCGCCACAAACAGTCCTTTCAATTTTTGTTCGTTCATAAATTCACCAATTTTTCCAGCGCCCGTTTCAACTTCGCCCGCGCGCGCAGCGCCCGCACGCGCACGGCCACGCTGGACGAGCCGGTGGCCGCGCAAATCTCCTTCACGCTGCGGCCTTCGATTTCCTGCATCGTGATGACGACGCGGTCGGCGGGTGAAAGTTCGCGCATCGCCAGCTCCAGAACCTCCGCGGCGGCGCGGCCGTCCAGTTCGCTTTTCTCGTCGTCGCTGTGCAGCCAGTCGAGTGCGTCCTCGCCGAGTTCAGGTAGGCCGATTTCTTTTTGCCGCCGTTTTTGCCGGCGCAAATGGTCAAGTGCCACGCGCACGGCGATTTTTGAAATCCAATGCTCAAATGGCGCGCGGCCGTCGAACTGCGCCAGCGCGCGCCAGGCCTTGACAAACGTTTCCTGCGCGAGGTCTTCAACTTTTTGGACGTCGCGCTCGTAGCGGTGCAAAATGGCGAAAACGCGCGATTGATGGCGCTGGACGATTTCAGTAAAATCGTCCGTGGCGCCGTTTCGGACTCGCTCCAGCAATTCGGCATCGTCGCTCACGGTTTGCGCGTCGCCCGCCCGAACCATTTACTGCGCCAGCCCGTCGCCAAGGTGCGCGATGGCGTCGTCCGCAAGGTCATCGGCGTGTTGCTCGAAATCGGAAATTTGCTGGCGTTGCTGGTCGGTCAGGACAGGCGAGATTTTGGCGTAAATTTTCATGCGTTCAACTGCGAAATCGGCCTCGACAGCGGCGACCTTGGCAGAGGCGGCGCGGACGGACGTTTCATTGGCGTCGCCGGCCTGGATGGCCGCGCGCAAATTTTTCCGCTCGTCATGCAATTGGCCGAGCAGATTTTTTAGCGTGTCCTTTTCGCCGGCGAGAATGGCCTTGATCTGCGACTTTTGGTCGTCGGTCAAATTCAGCCTTTGGGCGATGCGCTGGAGGATTTGCCGGCGTATCGGCTGCGTTGCCGCAGTGGAATCATCGGCGGCAAATGATTTGGTGGTGAACAATCCGCCCGCGATAATTACGCCGGCGGTTGCAAGCATCAGAATTTTTTTTGTTTTCATACTGATAATTCATACGCAGGCCGCCGGGGAAATGTTACAGCCAAAAACAAAAGGGACGGCCTGAAGGCCGTCCCTGTGTCAATTAAATCTCGGACAAATTAGTTGCCAGCCGGAGGAGTAGCAGGTGCGGGCGGAGGATTGCCGCCACCAGCGCCGCCACGGCGGCCTCCCCGTTGGGTCATTTTTTGATACTGCGCAAACTGGTCATCGGTAAGAATGGCTTTCATTTGCGTCGTGGTGTCATCGCGGATGGCCTGCATCTTTGTGCGGCGATCTGCCTGCGATAGTGTGGTGTCCGCGCGTAAATCGGTCATTTTTTGCGTCTGCGCGTCAAGCACCGTCTTGACCTTCGCTTTTTGGTCGTCGGTCAGCTTGAGTGTCGTTGCGAGCCGATCCAGGTTGGGTCCTCTCATTCCGCGCCGGGCATTTGCCGCCGACGGGGTGTTGGTGGAATTATCCTGCGCCAACAGTGACGAACTGCCGGCGAGCAAGGCGCCCGCAGCCAGTGCGGCAATCAGCATGATTTTCGTTGATTTCATAGACATTATTTTTGTTTTAGTCGGTTTTGTTTGTTTTCCAAAACGCCGCGCCTTTGTGGAGCGGCGGGATACTGGGTCAGACGCGCAAGGCGGTGGAAGGTTACAACTGCCGCAGGAATTTCGCCGCGGCACGGACTGTCCGGCCAATGTCCGCCGTCGTGTGTGCGGTGGAAATGAACCCGGCCTCAAATTGCGACGGCGCGAGATAAATTCCTTCGGCCAGCATCCCGTGGAAAAATTTTGCAAATCGGACGCGGTCGCTTTTCATTGCGTCGGCCAGATTGCGAACCGGCGCGGCCGTGAAATACGCGCAGAACATCGAGCCGCAAGAATTGAATTGCACCGGAATTTTTGCGGACTTCGCGGCGGACTTCATTCCGGTCGCAAGCCGCTCGCCGAGTTTTTCGAGCAACGCATATTTGTTTCCTCGTCCTGACAATTCCTCCAGCGCCGCAATGCCCGCCGCCATCGCCAGCGGATTGCCACTCAGCGTGCCGGCTTGATACACCGGACCGAGTGGCGCGAGACAGTCCATGATTTCCGCGCGTCCGCCGAACGCGCCGACCGGCAAACCGCCGCCGATGATTTTGCCGAGGCACGTCAAATCCGGCGAAATGCCAAAACGCTCCTGCGCGCCGCCTTTGGCCAGACGAAAACCCGTCATCACTTCGTCGAAGATTAACAGCGCGCCATCGGCCTTGGTGACTTCGCGCAAAAACTCCAGATAACCTTTCTCCGGCAAATACAAACCCGCGTTGCCTGGAACCGGCTCGACGATAATTCCGGCAATTTGATTTTTGTTCGCGGCAAACGCGGCGCGCACGGCGTCGGTATCGTTGAATGGCAAAACGATGGTGTGTTGCGTGAATGCCGCCGGCACGCCCGCGCTGTCGGGATTGCCGAAGGTCAGCGCGCCGGAGCCGGCCTTGACCAGCAGCGAATCCGCGTGGCCGTGATAGCAACCGTCAAATTTGATGATTTTGTCGCGCTTGGTGAATCCGCGCGCGAGCCGGATCGCGCTCATGCACGCTTCCGTGCCGGAATTGGTCATGCGCACTTTTTCGATGCTCGGAACCAGCTTGCAAATCAGCTTCGCCATTTTCACTTCAAACGGATTGGGAATGCCGAAGCTTGTTCCGTTGGCGGCGGCGGCCTTGACGGCGGAAATGATTTTGGGATGCGCGTGGCCGAGAATCGCCGGGCCCCAGGTGCCGACATAATCAATCAATTCATTGCCGTCCACGTCCCAAATGCGCGCGCCATTGGCCTTGTGAACGAAAAACGGCGTGCCGCCGACGGCGCGAAACGCGCGCACGGGCGAATTCACGCCGCCAGGAATGAATTTCAACGCCTTGGCAAAAAGTTTTTTAGATTTGGCGCACAATTTCATTGCTGGTTCTGCAAAAATGTTCCCGCCAGCGAACCTTTTTCCGTGCGGATGACCGTTCCGACGCCAATGTTATGCCGCGCGAACCAGCCGTCCGCCGTTTCCAAAACAAATTGAATGTTGCCATTCGTGGCCACGACAGGAACGCTGTCGTTTTTTTCGAGGTGATGAATTTCTTCAATCGTGCCGTCCGGGCCGATGTAGGCGGCGGAAAGCGATACGGGGCAATTCGTCATCCAAAACGACGCGTATTGCGGATAAGGCAGGACAAAAAGCATCGAATCCGATTCGGGGATGTTCGTGCGAAACATCATGCCGGTTTCCTCCTCTTTGGGCGTCAACGCAAGCTCAGTGTCGAGCACTTCCGGGCCGAGATAAATTTTCATCGTCGGCAACGTGGGCTGCGCCTGTGTGGGCAGCGAATTTTCCGGCGGCGGCGGCGGCGCGGCGGCGGTTTCGGTTTTATTGCAGCCGGCCAACAACGCTGCGACCGACGCCAATGTGAGAAATTTCATCAGGTTCACGCAGTCAAGCTGCCTGAAACCGCCGGCATTTTCAACCAAACTGAATCGCGCAATTGCGCGTTTGCGTCCGCGTTCCGATTTTTAAATCATGCTCGTGTCCGGCCTTGCCAAACTTGAAACTTGCAACCTTCAGCTTGAAACTTTTTAATTCGGCATGGATTCCCGCGAAGCCCTAATCGCGCTGAACCTGATTGAGCACGTCGGCCCGGTGCGCGCACGGTTGCTGCTCGAACATTTCGGCGACGCGCCCAAAATTCTCGCCGCCTCCAAATCCGCCCTGCTCCGCGTCCGCAACATCGGCGAGGAAACCGCCGAGGCGATTGCCAATTGGGAAAAATCCGTTGACCTCGCGGGCGAATTGAAGCGTATTTCCGATTTCGGCTGCCACGTTTTGATTTCGTCGGATGAAAATTACCCCGCGCTGCTCCGCGAAATTTACGATCCGCCGCTCGTTCTTTACGTCAAAGGTGAATTGACCGCGAAGGACAAAAACGCCGTGGCCATGGTCGGCTCGCGGCAGACGACGCATTACGGCATCGAAACAGCGCGCAAGCTGGCGTATCAACTTGCCTACGTCGGCGTCACGGTTGTGAGCGGCGGCGCGCGCGGCATTGACACGGCGGCGCATCAGGGCGCGCTGGCGGCGAAAGGCCGGACGATTTGCGTTTTGGGAACGGGAATAAATTTAATCACACCGCCGGAAAACGCGGAATTGTTCGAACGCATTTCCGAAAACGGCGCGGTCACCACACAGTTTCCATTCAACCGCCCGGCGGACAAGCAAAGTTTTCCGATTCGCAACCGCATCGTTGCCGGCATGACCTTGGGCACGGTCGTCGTGGAGGCGGATTTGCACAGCGGCGCGCTCATCACGTCGAATTTCGCGACGGAATATGGCCGGCAGGTTTTCGCCGTGCCGGGACGGATTGATTCGCCGCGCAGCAAGGGCTGCCACGATTTGATCAAGAAGGGCGCGAAGCTGTGCGAGGGCGTGGAGGACATTTTGAGCGAGTTCGAGTATTTGTTTCCGTCGTCGAACAGGCCGCCATCGCCGGGCGAGACCGGCGTTTTGCCGGCGATTGAATTGTCGGCGAACGAGCAAAAAGTTTTCGACGCGCTCGACGGCGAGGAACGGAGCATTGACGAAGTGATTCGCAAAAGCGGCTTGCCGAGTTCGGCGGTGAGCGTGGCGCTGTTGAGCCTGGAAATGAAACGCGTCGTGAAACAATTGCCGGGAAAATTATTCGTGCGAAATTTGTGAGCGAAACGGCTTGCACCGGCGCGCGCGATAAACTAGAAGTCCACAAACGCGGAGAAAATTATGGCTGATTACGTTATCATCGGCGGCGACGGCAAGGAATACGGTCCGGTTTCAGGCGGGGATTTGCGCAAATGGATTTCCGAAGGGCGTCTGAGCGCGCAATCGCTGGCCAAGGCGGAGAGCGACGCGGAATTTCGTCCGCTCGCGACATTTCCCGAATTTGCCGACGCGTTTGCGACTCCGACGGCGCCCGGCATGCCGCCGACATTGACCGTTGCGGAAGATGGCGGGCGCGAAGCGGCATTGCGACAAGTAAAAGCTCCTGCCGTGGCTTTGATAATCACGGCAATCCTCTATATTCTGCTAGTGGTGGCAAGCTGGGTGGTTCTGGCAGCTTTTGGTGCAAAATTGCAGCAGTTTTATTCGGAGATGCCCAACGGGGTCCAGATGCAGAAATTACTACAATCGGCCAACAGCCCGTTCGCCGTAGTGGGCGATGTGCTTGGGCTGGTGTTGTCGGTGTTGATTTTGATCGGAGCTACCAAAATGAAGTCGTTGCGGAGCTATGAATTTTCCATGACTGCGGCCATTGTAGCCATGTTGCCGTGTGTGACGCCCTGTTGTTTTATTGGATTGCCTTTTGGCATCTGGGCGCTGGCGGTGCTGGCCAAACCGGGAGTCAAATCACATTTTAGTTGATCGCCGATGCCTGTTCCGTCTGAACGTCCGCTGACCCGCGACCGCGCGTGGGCGTGCATCACGCTGAATTTTTCGCTCTCGGGCTGGGGCTCGTTGAAGGCGGGACGGACTTTTGCCGGTGTTTGTCAATTGGTGTCCGCGTTCGGCGGGTTTTTTTCGCTTGGCGCCTGGATGCTCGAATGGGTTTACCGGATTTTTCAAGCCGAGCTGGGCGGAACGGTTTTACCTGCACCCGCCGGCTGGCTGTGGAAATGCGGCATTGCGGGCTTTGTTGTCAGTTACTCCTGGATGCTGATCACATGTGTGAGTTTAATGCGGCAGGCGAAGGCGGAAGAAAACAAAAAAGGCCAAAACATTCCGCCGCGGCTGGCGGATTTGCCAAAGAAAAATTCGGAAAAGCAATAACCCAAGACCCGTTATGTATAAAATCATCGGAGCGGACGGCAAGGAATACGGCCTGGTTTCGGACGGAGATTTGCGCAAGTGGATTGCCGAAGGGCGGCTGAACGCGCAGTCGCTGGCAAAAGCGGAGAGCGACGCGGAATTCCGTCCGCTCGCGACGTTTCCTGAATTTGCCGACGCGTTCCCGCCGCCGGCCGCAGCGTCCGATGCACTGCCGGTGTTTTCAACGTCCGCAGATTTTCAGGAGCGCGATTACGATTTGGACATTGGCGGCTGTGCCAGTTGCGGATGGAATTTGTTCAAAAACAATTTTGGATTATTATTTGCCGCCTTTTTGATTTATGCGGCGATTGAGGGTGTCATCAGCGGCTTTGCGCGAATTCCGTTTGTCGGTCCGCTGTTTTCAATTGGAAATCTTTTTGTTAGCGGCCCGTTGATTAGCGGCGTTTTTTACGTTTTCATCCAAAGGATTCGAAATCAATCCGCCGAGGTCGGCGACGTGTTTGCCGGATTCCGCAAATCGTATTGGCAACTCTTTTTGGGCTATTTAATTCCCGCGCTGATTGTCGGTGTTTGCATGATTCCATTTGTGGTTGTTTTTATGTTGAAAATCCTGCCGGTCATCGCCCATCTTCAACATGAGACGCCGGACAGTTTCGAAATTTCCGCGGCAATCAAGTCGGCCGTATGGACAAGCCTGCCGGTTTTTTTTATTTGCCTGATTCCGGTGGCGTATTTGTCCATCAACTGGCAATTTGTTTTGCCGCTGATCGTTGACAAGAGAATGAATTTCTGGGCGGCGATGCAGGCAAGTTGGAAAATGGTTCACAAACATTGGTGGCATGTATTGGGATTAACTGTCGTTGTCGGCTTGATCAACATTGCCGGTTTGTGCGCGTGTTGCATTGGCGCATTATTCACCGCGCCCATTGGCATTGGCGCGATGATGTGTGCGTATGAAACTATTTTCGGCAAATCACGAACCCGTTAGCCGCGCGCGGGCCAGAAATGCCGCGCTGCTCAACCAGCTGGTCACGCCCGGCTTCGGCTCGCTTATGTGTCGGCGCTGGGTCGAGGGTGCCGGGCAATTAGGTCTGGCGTTCGTCAGTTGCGGAATGATACTCGTCTGGTTTTACAGGGAGATGTCCGTCTATTACGGCCTCATGTTTAGCGAGGAGAAGCCGATTCCGGGCAACATGAAAATATTCGAGTGGGGCGTGATTGTGTTCGCCGCCTCGTGGCTGTGGTCGGCGGTGACGAGTGTCAGCTTGCTCCGCGAAGCGTCGAAAAGTAAGTTGACGGCGCTGAAAAATTTTGTCGCACCGCCCATGCCCAAGCTCGACACCGGTCAAATTGCAACCGCCCTCGCCACTGTGCCGCAGTGGATTCGGCAGGGCGATGCGATTGCGCGCGTGTTTCAATTCAAGGATTTTCCCGCCGCGATGAAATTTGTCAACGCCGTCGCCCTCGCCGCCGAGGACGCGTGGCATCATCCCGACATTGACATCCGCTGGAACAAGGTGACGCTCGTGCTCACGACACATGACGCCGGCGGGCTGACGAGCAAGGATTTTGCGCTGGCCAAAAAGTTCGACGAACTGTCACTTCGCTGAACCGCCCGTGACCGGAACTGAATTCGTTGAATTTTGCGCCGCCGTCGCGGGGATGGTCGGCGGCGCGGTTCCCGGCAGCACCGGGCGCGGCAGCCGGCCGATCCAGATGCCGCTGACACCGTAGTTCCATTCCAGTTGCGGAATGTTTGGGGGCGAACCTCTGTCGCCGCGAATGGCGAGGCGGTCGGCGGGTTTCATTTGTTTCACCCACGGTTCGTAGGCTTTTGCGTCGCCGAAATTCCAGAGAATTTTCTGATATATTTCAAAATCCTCCTTCGGCATCCACGTTGGCTCGAAGCCGAGCATATAGCGCCAATCGCCGTGCGGATTTTTGAAAAAAGTCTGGTAAAAAAGCGTCATGTCCGCCGTGTAAAAAATTCCGCCTTTGCCCGGCATCCAGCCTGCGAGGTCGGCGGGATGTTCGGCGACTGAGAGATATTGCTCCGTCAAGTTGGCAGTCCAGCGGCTGCCGGTGTCGGCGGTCACGCAAAGATACGTCGCGGCGGCCAGAAAACATGTAAGACCAAATCTTTTGAATGAATCCGTAGCGAAATGAAGTCGCAGGAACGATTGCAAATCCACGGCCATCAAAACCAAAAGCGCCGGCCATCCCCAATCGTCCCAAAAGCGTCCGACTTTGAAAGCGAGCATCCAGCAAATACAACCCAGCCAAAACGCGGGATTTTTTGTGAGCGGGATGGAATTCAATTTTGCGAGTTGCCGCAAGATTAGCAGGCCGCCCAGCGTGACCAGCGCCATGAAATCGCCGCCGAACGGCTGCAACTCCGTGGCCATGGTGCGTTCCGTCGCGTGCAATCCGGTGGCGAGCAGGGCGAGTTTCACCGCTTGCAACGGATACGCAATCGGATGTCCTGTGAACGTTGCGCCGATTAAAACTCCTCCTGCCCAGCACGCGGCGAAAGCCAAACCCCAGCGAAACTGGCCGGCAAAAAGAAACGCTGCGGCCAGCAGCACCCACAAATACCAGGCGCCATGAAAAAATGTGGAAACCGCCACGACGCCAGCCATAAAAAAAATCATCCACCGCTTCGGCGGCGACAAGCCATGCCGCTGCCACAGCAGAAGAATCGTCATCAGTCCGGCGATTGTGACGATGTAAGGCCGCCCCAGCATGAACCGTTGCGGAATTTCGGAAAAGATCATCGCCCCTAAAAGCGTGATCAGCCACGCTTCAGGCCATCCCAACCATGGGAGCACAGCGGCATTGACGAGAACGAACAAAGCTACGACGGAAAAAATAACCAGCGCTTCGGCGTTCCAATCTGACCAGTCGTGAATTTTTCCAAGCAGCCAGTTCCATCCAAACTCGTGGTCAATTTTGTAAGTGGGATTGAGCACGAGGATTTCCGACCACGGCTTGCCACTGACAGCCCTGGCCGCGTGTCGTAACGCATCGTCTCCGGGTAAAAAACCATAGCCGATGATTTTCAGCGGAATGGCAATGAGAACCAGAATGGCAACTGTCCAGACGGCGAGCGGAACGTAACGCTTGAGCACATCAAGCGGCGATGAATTGGAGTGGTCGTCGGACATTTTTCCTGGCGCAATGGGGAATCAAAACACCGTTGGCACCCCTTCGTCGAGAATTTTTATCTGCCGTGTCAAATTTTCCCGCGCCGCGATTTCCAAAAGCCAGCGCGGCGGCTCGTCCATTTCCTCAAATGACAGTTTGAAACTGCCGTAGTGCATCGGCACAAAAAATTTCGCGCGCAAATCCTTGAATGCCCTCACCGCCTCGTCCGGCCCCATGTGGACGTGTCGGAAACTTTCCGGGTGATACGCGCCGATTGGCAGCAGCGCGAGCGTCGGTGAGAATTTTCTCCCGATTTCTGCGAAACCGTCGAAATACGCGCTGTCGCCCGCGTGATAAATTTTCCGCCCTTGATGCTCCAGCACAAACCCGCCGTAGCCACGGTGCTGGTCGTGCAGCGTCCGCGCACCCCAATGTTTGCTTGGCACAAACGTCACCTTCCAGTCGCGCTGCGAAAAACTTTCCCACCATTCCAACTCGATGACGCGCTCGAAACCGAGATCAAACGCCAGATCGCCGACGCCCCACGGCATCACAGCGACTTTTGGATGCGGTAGTTTCCGCAACGATGGCTTGTGGAAATGATCGAAATGCGCGTGTGTCAGTAACACCAAATCTATCGGCGGCAAATCTTTTATTTTCAAGCCGGAACGCTTGATGCGTTTCAGCAAAAACAGCCAGTTGGCGAAATTCGGGTCAATCAGGACGTTCAAATCCGTGAACTGGATCAAAAACGATGCGTGGCCGATCCAGGTGATGGCCACCTCGCCGGCTTTCAATTTGGGGAAAACCGGGTGGTGATGTTCGCCGCGGCGCGGCGTGAACCAGCCCTTCAAAACGAGTTCCTGAAAAAACGTGCGCGGATTGAAATGCCGCGACGGCGTCAAATCCTTGAACGACCGCGGAAATCTCCGGCGTGGCGAAGCTGGTTTGGACATACGACGGGTGCATTTTAATCCTTGCGCGCAGTGAATGAAATGGAAAATGCCGCATCGCTTTTTTGATTGTCCGGCCAATTATTTTCAATTCATGTGCGGAACACGTTGGCTGTTATCGTGTCCGCATGAATTCGAATCCGGCACGATTTTGCAGCTTGCCAGTCGGCGGCGGCAAGTCGCACACTTCAACGAATCCGAATCGTGCCGCCGATTGAAAGGCAAAACCTATGGGACCCACAATTGCTCTCATTATTCTGATGGTTTTTGGAGTTCCGCTTGCTGTGGTCATTTGGCTGATTGCACGCGCCGTCAGCACCGGAAATCGCATCGAAGAACTTTCCCGGCGGTTGGACTCGCTGGAATCGGAAATGTTCCGGCTGCGCCAGGAACACGAACGACAATCCGCAAAACCGCCCGAACCAACGCCTGCTGCGCAGCCGGCCCGGCGCGTTGTTGAAGCCATTTCCGCGTCGCAGCCGGAAATTGCCCAACCAACTTCCGTTCCCGTTCCGCCACCGAAGCCGGTCGTTCCCGAATCAGTCATTCCTCCACTGCCGCCGCGTGAAATCGTGCCACCGGTTAAAAATGAGGAAGCTTTTGCAAACCCACTGCCGCCGCCGCGGATTGAAACGGCCCGTCCATCCGCACCAAAAATCAATTGGGAACAATTCATGGGCGTCAAAGGTTTCGCCTGGCTCGGTGGATTCGCGTTGTTCCTCGGCATTGCGTTCTTCATCAAATACTCGTTCGACAACAATCTCATCTCGCCCGCAATGCGCGTCGCCATCGGCTTCATCACCGGACTCGGCCTGCTTGGCGGCGGCGTGCTGATGTCGCGGAAAAATTTCCCCGCCCTCTCGCAAACGCTCTGCGCCACCGGTGTCGTGATTCTCTATGCCGTCACGTTCGCGTGCCGCTCCATCTATCACTTTGAATTTTTCGGGCAGATTCCGACGTTCCTACTGATGGCGCTCATCACGGCGGCGGCATTCGTGCTTGCCGTCCGGCTGGACGCGCTGGTCGTGGCGATTCTGGGGATGCTTGGAGGCTTTCTCACGCCGATTCTTCTTTCCACCGGCGAGGACAACCCGCTCGCCTTGTTCGGTTACATCGCCATCCTCGACGCCGGGCTGATTCTCGTCGCGCTGAACAAACGCTGGCATTTTCTCACCGCGCTCGCCGCGCTGGGAACGATCATTTTGCAAATCGGCTGGCTGGGAAACTTTTTCGTCAGCGGAAAATATTTTGAAGGCGATAAAATTTTTACCCCGCTCGCCGTGCTGCTTGGCTTCACCGCGCTCTGGCTCGCGGCGAACTGGCTGGCGAAACAACGCAGGCAAATCAATCGATGGCTTTCCGGCTCGGCGCTTGGTTTGGCCGCCACGGCGTTTGCCTTCACCGCGTGGTTTCTGGATTTTGCGCCGCTCGCGCAACGTCCACGGTTGATGTTCGGTTTCGTTTTCTTGATTGATCTCGCCGTCATCGCGGTCACGCTGGCCGATGAAAATGTTTCCTTCGCCCAGGCGATTTCCGGTCTCGCGGTTTTCGGATTGCTCGCGTTTTGGACGGCGCAATCCCTTTCCAACGAACTGCTCAACGCCGCGCTCGCGTTCTATTTCATTTTCGCCGTGCTGCACTCGGCGCTGCCCGCGTGGCTGCAACGCCGGCGCGGCGTCAAGTCCGGCGCGGCAACTCAACCAAACCATTTCTTTCCGCCGCTCGCGCTGCTGCTCGTGCTCGTTCCCATTTTCAAACTGGAGGAGCTTTCGTTTCTCGTCTGGCCGTTCGTGCTGATCGTGGATTTGCTCGCCATCGCGCTCGCGGTGATGACGGCGACCCTGCTGCCGGTGCTCATCGTGCTGGCGCTCACGCTGGCCGCCATCGGCGCGCTCATTTTCAAAATTCCCGACGACCTCGCCGGGTTGCCGACTTCGTTTTATCTGCTCGGCGCGTTCTCGGTCATCTTCGTCGCCGCCAGCATCCGGCTCGTAAAAAAATTCAAACCCGATGCGCTCAAATCCGGAGTCCAATCCATCAACGACTTCTCCGAGCCGGGAGATTTTGCCGCGCTGTTGCCCGCGTGTTCCGTCGTTCTGCCATTTATGCTGCTCATCATGGCAACGCTGCGGCTGCCGTTGGCGGATCCGTCGCCGGTGTTTGGCCTCGCGTTGCTGCTGGTTGTCCTTTTGCTCGGCGTGACGAAATTGTTTTCGCTCGACTGGATGCCCGCCATCGGCCTCGCGTGCGTGACCGCGGTCGAATGCGCATGGCATTTCAGCCGCTTCAACCCGGCGAATCCCAGTCAGCCGCTGAATCTGGTGCTGATATGGTATCTCATTTTCTTCGCCGTGTTCGCGCTGTTCCCATTTTTATTTCTCCGGCAATTTTCCGGAAAAGTCGTCCCGTGGGCCGCCGCCGCGATGGCCGGGCCGCTGCAATTTTTCCTGATTTACCGGCTGGTCAAAATCGCGTGGCCAAATCAATTCATGGGCCTGCTGCCCGCCGCGTTTGCCGTTCCGGCGCTGGCAGGCCTCGGCGTCGTCCTGAAAAAAATTTCCGCCGAAAACAAATTGCGAATGACCCAACTCGCATGGTTTGGCGGCGTGGCGCTGTTTTTCATCACGTTGATTTTCCCGATCCAATTCGAGCGCCAATGGATCACCATCGGCTGGGCACTCGAAGGCGCGGCGCTGCTCTGGCTTTTTCATCGTGTGCCGCATCCGGGCTTGCGGCTGGTTGGCATCGGCCTGCTCACCGCCGCGTTTGTCCGGCTCGCGCTCAATCCCGCCTTGCTCGCATACCATCCGCGCGCCGACATGCCGATCTTCAACTGGTATCTTTACGCCTACGGCATCGTGACGGTTTGCCTGTTTGCCGGCGCAAAGCTACTCGCACCGCCGCGCAACCTGGTTTTGCAATCAAATGTCCCGCCCATTCTGGCCGGTCTCGGCACCGTGCTGGCGTTTCTGCTGTTGAACATCGAAATCGCCGATTACTTCAGCGCACCCGGCGAGACGCTCACGTTCCAATTCAGCGGCAATTTCGCGCGCGACATGACCTATTCCATCGCGTGGGCGTTGTTCGCGCTCGCGCTGCTCATTTGGGGAATTGTCAAAAACCTTCGCGCCGCGCGCTACGCGGCGATGGGTTTGCTGTGTGCGACGCTGGTGAAACTTTTCTTCCACGACCTTGCGCAAATCGGTCAGCTTTACCGCATCGGCGCTTTCGTGGGCGTGGCGGTCATCGCGATGTTGGCGTCGTTCGCGTATCAAAATTTTTTTGCCGCCGGCAACAAACCACCGCAATCTTGAATCCGCCAAAAATCCGCGACATTCCCGCCTCGCGGCATTAAATTCTCCGCATGAAAAATACGATGAAACAGCTCGATACTTTTCTGCGCAAAACGCCGAAACCCGGCAAAGGCGTTTATCTCGCCAAGACCGCGGTCGTCATCGGCGACGTGACGCTCGGCGCGCATTCGAGCGTGTGGTATGGCGCGGTGCTGCGCGGCGACATCAACCGCATCGTCGTCGGCCACCACTCGAACATCCAGGACAACGCCGTGCTGCATCTCGCAGACGATTTTCCGTGCCTCGTCGGCAACTGGGTCACCGTCGGCCACGGCGCGATTGTCCACGCCTGCACCGTCGGCGACGAAGTGCTCGTCGGCATGGGCGCAGTGATTTTAGACGGCGCGGTCATCGGCAGACAATCGCTCATAGGCGCGAAGGCACTTGTGACGCAGGGAACGAAAATCCCGCCCGGCTCGCTCATCCTCGGCGCGCCCGCGAAAGTCGTCCGCAAATTGTCCAGGGAAGAACGCGCCGGATTGAAATGGTGGGCGCAAAAATACGTGGACAACGGCGCGTATTGCCTGAAGCACAAAATCGCTGTTGGCGCCCCAATGTTTTAATCGGCGAGCCAATTGCTGCAATCCCAATTCAAAGTTTGTTTCAGTTTCTTGATTTCAGGACGAAAAACTTCCTTCAACAGCTCCCTATCCTTCACATCAATCGGTTTTTCATAAGACCGAACATGCCATTCTTTTAAGGGAATATATTTTTGCTGACCAACACCCAGAAAGCGATAAACGTTGTTCAAAGTATCAAAATGATTTTTCCGTAAGTCCTCATTTTTAAGGATCATGGTGCGTTCCCTTTGAAAAAACTTCCAGATGCGCTCAAGTTGTTCTGTGTAAAGACCACGCCGGATGTAGTTGGATCCGCCGGAACCGGAAGGTGTTTGGATACCTTGCGCCAATTCGTGCCGGATGGCTTCTGAAAACCCCCGTGTCTCCTTGTCTAATTGTCGCTGCATGTTCCAGTGGGAATAAGCGCGGTCAACCGGATTTCTCAAAATGACAATGATTTTTATCGCGGGGTTATATGCCTGGATGCGTTGCAACGCAGCGGGAACATACATGTAATTCGGCGTGGTTTCACCCAATAGTTTGCGCAACCAGACATCGGCAAACATTTGATGATACTGCTGGTAAGACGGCTCGCCGTTTTTGAAATGATCGTCGTTGTCAAAAAAACGGGCTTCTTTGATTTTACTCATACCAATTTGGGGATGCGACCGAAGGTAAGCATCCAACGACGTTGTGCCACCCTTGACCGTGCCGGCAATGATTAATTCCACCCTCCGGTTCACAAACTTCGTCGCAAAACGGTTTATACCGTGCCAAATGATACGGTGCGGCCTCACATCCAAAAAAATTATCGCCTTAACATTCCCGGCAAACCGCCGCCCATTTTGGCCATCATTTTCTGCAGCTTGCCCATTTTCTTCATCATCGTCTGCATCTGGAAAAATTTGTTCAGCATCGTGTTCAGTTCCGTGACGCTCACACCGCTGCCGGCGGCGATGCGGCGGCGGCGGCTGGCATTCAGGATTTGCGGGGTTTTGCGCTCCTTCAACGTCATCGCGCAGACCATGCCTTCCATGCGCTTGAATTCCTTTTCCTGCTTGCCGATGTCCACCTGCTTCAACGCCTCGGAACCGCCGGGCAGCATTTTCATCACGCTCTCCAGCGAGCCGAGTTTCTTCATCGCACGCAATTGCTCCAGGAAATCGTCGAGCGTGAACTCGCCCTTGCGCATCTTTTCTTCGAGCTTTTTCGCGTCGGCTTCGCTCACAGCTTCGGCGGCTTTTTCGACGAGGCTGACAACGTCGCCCATTCCCAAAATCCGCGACGCCATGCGTTCGGGATGAAACGGCTCGAACTCGTCCAGCTTTTCGCCGGTGCCAACGAACTTGATAGGTTTGCCGGTGACGGCCTTCAGGCTCAACGCCGCGCCGCCGCGCGCGTCGCCGTCGAGCTTGGTGAGAATTGAACCGGTGATTTGCAGCGCCTGATCGAAATGCGTGGCGACGTTGACGGCTTCCTGACCGGTGGCGGCGTCGAGCACGAGCAGAATTTCCTGCGGCTTCACCAGGTCGCGCAGGCGGACAAGTTCCTGCACGAGTGGTTCGTCAATTTGCAACCGGCCGGCGGTGTCGAAAATCAAAATGTTGCGGCTGTTGGCGCGGGCGAAGCCGAGCGCTTCACGGGCGATTTTCAAAACGTCCGTCTCGCCGTGCTTCACAAAGACAGGAATTTCAATTTGTTTGCCGAGCGTTTCCAATTGGTCCATCGCCGCCGGACGATAAACGTCCGCCGCGACGAGCAATGGTTGGCGTCCTTGCTTCTGGAGTAGCCGCGCCAGCTTGCCGCTGGAAGTGGTTTTGCCGGAACCATGCAAACCGACCATCAGAATGGAACTCGGATTTCCGTCGAGCTTGAGCGCGGCATTTTGCGAACCGAGTAAGTCCACGAGTTCGTCATGGATGATTTTGACGATTTGCTGGCCGGGTTGAACGCTCTGGACAACTTCCGCGCCAATCGCCTTGGTTTTGACGCGCTCGATGAAGTCACGGGCGACCTTGAAATTGACGTCGGCCTCCAGCAGCGCCATGCGGACTTCACGCAGGGAATCGCCGACGTTGGCCTCGGAAATCTTGCCGAGGCCGCGCAAATTGCGGAAGGCGTTCTGGAGCTTGCTGCTTAACGAATCGAACATCGCATCAAACTAGCAAGCGCAGACGGATTGACAAGCACGCGGCGAGATGGCTTACTATGTGACCTCGCAGTGGTAGGTTACCCAAGTGGCCAACGGGGGTAGACTGTAAATCTGCTGGCTTACGCCTTCGATGGTTCGAATCCATCACCTACCACCACCTTTTTCCGCAAGGGGAAAAGTGATTTAAAACCAGTGTTTTCAATGGTTTAACGAGATCATTGATTTTTGGCTCTGTGCGTTTTCTCGCCTTTGCCGTCTTTTGCGTTCCTGTCCATTAAACCCCAAAAAGTCATACAAAAGTCATACAAGACTTTGAAACGATTTTTCAAACGATTTCAAAACTTGGAAGCAGACTTTCAATCTGCCCACAAAAGGTCATGCAGAAGTCATACAAGCTTTCATATCGTTTGGGTGGTTAATGTTTATGGCTTTGCCTTGATTCCAAAAACGGGCGCGGCACAATTAATTGGAAAAATATGGTTGCTTGTGATAGCTTTGCCTTGATTCCAAAAACGGGCGCGGCACAATAAAGCTTATTCGGACGAAAAGGATGGATTTGCTTTGCCTTGATTCCAAAAACGGGCGCGGCACAATTTTCCGTTTGTCTTCAGGCAGCCGGTTGCAGCTTTGCCTTGATTCCAAAAACGGGCGCGGCACAATGATTTGGAACATTCCCTGTCCCCACAAATCGCTTTGCCTTGATTCCAAAAACGGGCGCGGCACAATCCGAACGACAAGCTCACTGACCGGCGCGAAGCTTTGCCTTGATTCCAAAAACGGGCGCGGCACAATAAAAGCAGCCGTTGCTGAATCAGATCAAAGCTTTGCCTTGATTCCAAAAACGGGCGCGGCACAATCAGTCACACAAAACTACACCACATATGCAAGCTTTGCCTTGATTCCAAAAACGGGCGCGGCACAATCAACTTGATTTCTTCCAATTGTGTGGCCATGCTTTGCCTTGATTCCAAAAACGGGCGCGGCACAATCACGCAAATTGCTGACTTAAACTGGCACATGCTTTGCCTTGATTCCAAAAACGGGCGCGGCACAATGGGAAAATCGAATGCTCGAACTGCGGCCAGCTTTGCCTTGATTCCAAAAACGGGCGCGGCACAATACGGAATATCGGGAGGCAACATAGTGACCAGCTTTGCCTTGATTCCAAAAACGGGCGCGGCACAATAATTTGCAGGATAGGGTTAAAGGGCTTCGCGCTTTGCCTTGATTCCAAAAACGGGCGCGGCACAATGCTGCGCAAAGTCGTTCGCAAAGGGTGAGTGCTTTGCCTTGATTCCAAAAACGGGCGCGGCACAATTACAAACTTTTAACCATTATGCCAGCTCAAGCTTTGCCTTGATTCCAAAAACGGGCGCGGCACAATGAAATGGTGTAGGCACATTAACTCGTGCCAGCTTTGCCTTGATTCCAAAAACGGGCGCGGCACAATCACGCTTAATCGCTTCATTGCCCTGACAATGCTTTGCCTTGATTCCAAAAACGGGCGCGGCACAATATCGCCCTTCGTCTCTCGTCTCTCGTCTCTGCTTTGCCTTGATTCCAAAAACGGGCGCGGCACAATCGACGAGCCGAAGCTGCGCCGCCTTGGAAAGCTTTGCCTTGATTCCAAAAACGGGCGCGGCACAATTTCAAGGCGAGGTTGGCGAAGTTTGCCATCGCTTTGCCTTGATTCCAAAAACGGGCGCGGCACAATTCCATGTCGCAGCACATTGAGTTCATCGAGCTTTGCCTTGATTCCAAAAACGGGCGCGGCACAATGCAGCGTCCAAGTTTATAGAGTGCGGGACGGCTTTGCCTTGATTCCAAAAACGGGCGCGGCACAATGGATGTCCCCACCCTTCCATAGCTTCTGCTGCTTTGCCTTGATTCCAAAAACGGGCGCGGCACAATACCATGACATCCACGTCGCCATTGGCGATCGCTTTGCCTTGATTCCAAAAACGGGCGCGGCACAATCTGGTTCATCTTCACGACCCCCTCGATGTAGCTTTGCCTTGATTCCAAAAACGTGCGCGGCACAATCCACGGGCATATATTTCCG
>Ga0335074_10000551_pt1 | contig 52264 bp, 45 predicted proteins | sample Lox_Sample_23_FD_206715 | JGI IMG/M metagenome (GOLD analysis project Ga0335074, IMG submission 206715) | Soil microbial communities from Loxahatchee National Wildlife Refuge, Florida, United States - Lox_Sample_2.3 | ecosystem: Environmental > Terrestrial > Soil > Wetlands | place: USA...
CCGGTCCTGCTCGGTCGGCTGCGTGTATTCGCCGGTGGCGACGTAGTCCGCTATCTGACTGAAAATCCACGGGTTAGAAGACGCAGCGCGGCCGATCATCACGGCGTCGCACCCGGTTTCAGCGATCATCCGGACCGCGTCCTGCGGCGTGCGGACATCGCCATTCCCGATGACGGGTATGCGCACGGACTGCTTCACGTCCCGGATCACATTCCAGTCCGCGCTGCCGGCATAGCCTTGCATACGCGTGCGCGGATGGACGGCGATCGCTTCGATCCCGATCCGCTCGGCCATGCGCGCCACGTCGACGGCGACGATGTTGTTTTCGTCCCAGCCGGAGCGGATTTTGATGGTCAGCGGAATCTTCACCGCGTCGCGAACGGCGCCCAGCAGCCTTTCAAGATGCGGCAAGTCGCGCAGGAGGCCCGAGCCGCCGCACTTGACGACTTTTTTCACCGGGCAGCCCAGGTTGATGTCGACCTGGTCGAAGCCCAGGTCTTCGGTGAGCGCCGCAGCGGACGCCATTACGGCCGGATCGGCGCCGAAAATCTGCGCGGCGATTGGATGCTCGTCTTCGTCGAAGTAGAGGTAATGCAGCGTGCGGGCGGATTGGCGCGTGAGCCCTTCAGCGCTGGTGAATTCGGTCATGATCAGGCCGCACGCGCCAAGGCCGCGAATCACGCGCCGGAAGACAGTGTCCGTCACGCCGGCCATCGGCGCAAGGATAGTGGCCGGACGGATAGGCACGTCGCGAATTTTCAGTTCCTGGGGGAACATTTTGAAAGTCTATCGCAAATCAAGTCGAAGATTGTAGCGCGAGAGCGAGTCGGGAAGAGTGTGTAGACTACGACGAAGCCTTGGCGGTCTCCGCGGGCTCGAAAGCAACCGGCTTATCGCTAAAACCGTCGAGTTGGGCACGGACGGCTTCTTTCGAGCCGCCGAAGAAATTCTCGACCACTTGGCTGAGGGCTTGCGCGCGGGCGTCTTCGGCGCTGAGGTTGGCCTTGTAGATATAAGCCCGGCCGGCTTTGCGGCGCTCTACGATTCCCTTTCGCGCCAGCCGGTCCATGATCGTCATGATGGTGGTATACGCCCGTGGGCGTCGAGGCGCAAGGCGTTCGCGAATTTCGCGCACGGTCCCTTCACCCATGGGCCAAAGCGTATTCATGCAGTCGAGTTCGAGCGGCGCAAGGTCGAGCACCGCGCGGCGCAAAGGAGTTCGATCGAGCGAATTATTATTGTCCATGCTCATTTTTATTTTTCGAAAGCGGGCCGCTCAATACAAAATGCAACCGAAAAAGGACAATTCGCAAAACGTCTGATTCATCCGTTTTTCACGGTTACTTCCACTTTCACGGCTGGCTGCGCTTCCGCTTTCTGGTCAGGCGCGCCGGCCAAATATCGTTCGGGACGCGCCAGCGCACGGCGCAGCGCCGGATTTCGCTCAGTCCACACAGCGGGTGACGAATCCGCCGCTTCGATTGTGGCGCGGGCCGCAGCCATCTTCGAATCGATATCGTCGAGAAAATGGAGCGCCAGCGCTTCGCGCGTCTGCGGCACCACGGGCGAAGCAAATTCCAGCGAACCGTGGTGGCTCAGAATCAGATGCTCCACAAGCACGGCAAGTGGCTTCGGAAAATCGGGAATTCCGTCGATTTTTTTGCGGACGATCCGCGCGCCGATGGTGATATGCCCGAGCAGCCGGCCCTCGGTCGTATAGTCAATGCCGCGCGCGTAACGAAGCTCTTCGGTCTTGCCGATGTCGTGCAGCACCACGCCGGTGAACACCATGTCGCGGTCGAGCTCGGCGTAATGCGCGCTCAGACCGTTCGCAAGACCGAGCAGGCTGACGATGTGTTCAAGCAGGCCGCCGATATATGCGTGGTGCATTGACATCGCAGCCGGGGCGCGCTTCAGCCGCGGCCCAATTTCGGGATCGTCGACGATGCTCGCCAGCAGCTGCTGCAGCCATGGATTTCTAACCGAAGCAACGGCCAGGTGAAGCTCCGCATACATTTTTTCCACGTCATATTTCGTGTGCGGAAGAAAGTCGCCCAGATCGTAATCGTGTTCGCGCGCGGGAACAATCTGCTCGATCGTGAGCTCTTTTTCACCATTGTAGGTCTTTACGCGGCCGCGAATGTGGATCACGTCGTCGCAATCGAACGTGGTCACGAGCGCGTCAAAGTTGTCCCACATTTTCGCGGAGATGGTACCGGTGCGGTCGCCGAGTGAAAGCTGCAGCCAGGATTTCCCCGTGCGCGGAGACGTGCGAACCTCCTTCTCGCGCACGAGAAACAGCGAAACTACGGCTTGGCCGTCGGCGAGGTCGCGCACGAAGCCCGTCTTCATCAGCCGCTGACCTTCGGCAGAGGCACCTTCTTGTGGGACTTTTTCGTAGGAACGTCAGGCGTGGGCGCGACTTCCTGGATCACGGTGGCGCCCGGAACGGCGCCGCTATCGGCATAGCCCGGCTTCACCCAGACGTAGCTTTCTTCGCGCAGTTGCGAGAGATAGGTACGCATCGCGGGGTCCATTCTCTGCTGATAAAGCTTGTTTTGAATCTCCTCGCGGACCACGTCAAGCGGTTGCAGGCCGGCCTCGTAATGCTGGTCGACGTGGAGAATTATGAAACCGTTCTTCACCTGAATAGGCTCCGTGACCTGTCCTTTCTGCAGCGCGAAAACGGCGTCCTCGATTGGTTTCTGGAGGGATCCGTCCCGCTGATAAACGCCCAATTCGCCGCCGCTCGCCGCGGTGTTCGTGTCGTCCGAATATCGCTTTGCAAGAGTGGCAAAATCTTCGCCATTCAGCGCGCGTGTGCGCAGGTCTTCGATGCGTTTTTGAACGGCATCGATTTCAGCGCCGGTCTTTCCTTCGGTGCTTAAGAGGATTTGTGAAAGGACGACCTCTTCGGGGCGATTGAACTCGGACTTGTGGGCATTGTAATAGGCCTGAACGTCATCCGGTCCGATGTTGACTTGCTGGCCCACTTCCTGGCTGATTACTTCCTGGGTCAGGGCATTATCCGTGATTTGCTGCTTGAAATCGTCCCAGGACTGGCCGGATTCCTCGACGGCTTTTTGCAAATCGTCGATAGTGGCGAGATTATTTTGCTTGCGAAGATCGTTGAGGCGGTTGACGACGTCGGTCGTGACGTCAATATTCATGTCCTTCGCGCGCTGAACCAGGAGCTGCTGATCGATCAGGTCGCGCAGCACGTTCTTCTGCGCGTCGGCAACGGCCGCTTGTAACTGAACGCCGCCGCAGGAGCATTGCTCCTGCACTTCCTTTGGCTCCTCGGCCATCGCCTTTTGATAGTCGGAAAGCGTGATGATTTCGTTGTTCACGCGGGCGACGATTTCTTCGATGACGGTGCCTTTGTCATCGTCCGTCTGGGCGGCAAGTCGTCCTGGGAGAATTAAGATGGAGGCCAGACACACAACGGCAACAGCGGCGTTTCGGACAGCGCGTTCAATTTTCATGGCTTTCACTCTCACGAATATTAATCCTACGATTGTAACTGTAGCAACACGTTTCTGACAGCCGCCATTGCTCCGCCGTCGGCGCCCTTCCACTTCATCCATAAAATGCCGCTCGGGTCCAGGCGCAAATCGCGCCGCTTGCGAAGCAATTCCACCATGGACTCCGGGCCGAGAGGAGTATCTTCGTGAAACTTGACCGCGATCTGATCGCCGCGCCGGTCAATCGAAGCGACGAGCAGCTTTTCCGCCAGCGCCTTGAGCAGCGCGTAATCGAGTAAATTGGCCACCGCCGGCGGAGGCGGGCCAAAGCGATCTTCCAGGTCACGGCGAACTTCTTCGCGCTCCTCCTCGGATGTGACCCCAGCGATACGCTTATAGATGCGCAAACGCAGGTTTTCGTTTTCGATGTATTCCGGGGGGATCCGGACTTCCTGACCGAGATTGAGGGTGGCACGGCGCTCGGAAGCGACCGCTTCGCCTTTTCTTTGCGCCACGGCGCGCTCCATCATCTGGCAATACATATCGAAGCCGACCGACTCGATATAGCCGTGCTGTTCGCGACCGAGCAGGTTCCCGGCTCCGCGCAACTCCAGATCGAGCGCCGCAATGCGGAATCCGGCGCCCAAATCGCTGAATTCTTTGAGCGCGGCCAGACGTTGCCGCGCAATGCCGGTGAGTTGCACGCCCTGCGGGACGAGCAGATAGGCGTAGGCGCGCTGATTCGACCGGCCCACGCGCCCTCTCAATTGATACAGCTCTGAAAGGCCCATGCGGTCGGCGCGATTGATGAGGATGGTATTCGCGCGCGGAATGTCGAGACCGTTTTCGACGATGGTGGTCGAAACGAGCACATCCGCTTCGTCGCGCACGAACTTCATCATCACTTTTTCCAGCTCTGTTTCTTTCATTTTGCCGTGGCCCACCACGACCCGTGCCTTAGGCACGAGTTTGCGCACGAGAGTGGCGATCGAGCCGATCGATTCGACACGGTTGTGAACGAAAAAGACTTGTCCGCCGCGGTTGAGCTCTTCGGTGATGGCGCGTTGCACGAGCGTCTCGCCGAAGGGCGCGACGGTCGTCTGGATCGCAAGGCGGTCTTTCGGCGGGGTTTCGATCAGACTCATATCACGCAGGCCCACAAGCGACATGTGGAGCGTGCGCGGAATGGGCGTCGCGGACATTGTGAGAACGTCGATCGTCTTACTCAGCTCCTTAATGCGTTCCTTATGCGCGACGCCGAAGCGCTGCTCTTCATCCACAACGAGCAGGCCGAGATCGGAGAATTTCACATCTTTTGAGAGCAGGCGATGCGTGCCGATCACAATATCAATCTTCCCTGCTTCGACTTCTTCAATGATCTTCTTCTGTTCTTTGTCCGACCGGAAACGACTGAGCATTTCGATCCGGACCGGAAACGCCGCGAAGCGCCGCCGGAACGTCTCATAATGCTGGAAGGCGAGCACGGTGGTGGGCCCGAGTACGGCGACCTGCTTCGAGTCCGCGACCGCTTTGAATGCCGCGCGCATGGCGACTTCGGTCTTGCCGTAACCGACATCGCCGCACAGCAGCCGGTCCATGGGCAGCGGCGATTCCATATCGCGTTTTACTTCCTGAATGGCGCGCAGTTGATCGGGAGTCTCCTCGAAATCGAAAGCGTCTTCAAATTCGCGCTGGAAATTCGTGTCAGGCGAGAAGCTGTGGCCAGTTGAGGCTTTGCGCTCGGCATATAGCGCGAGCAGCTTTTCGGCCATGTCGTCGATCGACTTGCGCACGCGTGACTTGCGCGCTTCCCAGACCGTGGTGCCGAGTTTATCCAGCGCGGGCGGCGCTCCGCCGAGCGATTGATACTTCTGGATCAAATCGAGACGCGCGAGCGGAACGTACACCTTTGCATCTTCGGCATAGCGCAGCAGCATGAATTCGCCGCTGGCCGCTTCACTGGAGATCTGGCGCAGTCCCTCGAACTGGCCGATGCCGTGATCGGCGTGAACCACGTAGTCGCCCGGTTTCAAATCGGAAAGGTCGCTGAAGAAGCTGGCGGTTTTGGGTCGTGAGCGCGGACGCTGCAGCTGCGGGACAGTTTCAAAAAGGTCGGCGTTGCCATAAAGCGCGAGCTTTGCATCGGCAAATACGACGCCCTGCGCCAGCGGCGCCTTCACAAGCACGAGGGCGGGAGCGCCCACGCCACTTGTCGTTCCCTCCTCGGCCAAGCGCGTGACTGTTGTGTTCTCCTCCAGCTCGCCGAGGCGATACGGAACTTCATACTCGTGGCAAATGTCCGCGAACCGTTCGAGCTCGCCGGTGCTCGCCGCGGAAGCGACCACGTGCTCGCCAGCGGACATGCGGGCGCGCACTTCGGAAATGAATGCCTGCACATTGCCGTGATGCTTTGTCGTCGGCTGCGTTTGCAGCGAGCGATCGGGACTCGCGTCGCCCGCGAGGTCGAGATGCTCAAAAGCTAGTCTCGGAGCCATCTGCCGCGCGAGTTGCCACTCTTCATCATCGAGAATGTAACGATTGGGCGGTTCGGCGAGAGGGTCTTCGGCTTCGTCAAATGCCGCGGCCAGCTCTCGCCGGTAGTTTTCAATCGCCGCGTCTAACAGCGAAGGCTCATCTTCCAGGATCACGGTCTCGGCCGCCAGATCAAAGAGGACCGCGTTGCGCTGTTCGCGTGGAATTTCACGAAATTCCCAGCCGGGATAATAGCCCGCAGGCAAGCCTTCGTCTTCGCGGCCCGAATCGGAACCCGCCGCGACGCGCTGATGTTCGAGTATTTCCGCGCCGAGGACGAACTCAGAAAGCGGCAGCAGGTTTGCACGCTCGATCGGGTTCGTGGAGCGCTGCGTATTCGCGTCGAACGCGCGAATCGATTCGATCGTATCGCCGAGCAGCTCGACACGAATCGGCTGGGGTGCTTCGGGCGAGAAAATGTCGATGATCCCGCCGCGTAGGGCGTATTCACCGGGCATTTCGCACGTGGATTTGCGATCGTAGCCCGCGCCGGCAAGAAAATTGATCAGGTGGTCGTAAGGAATGGATTGATCGCGGGCAATCGAAATCGCAAGCCGTTGATAATATTCGCGGCCTTTCAGCCGCCACAGCGCAGCGTGCACCGGCGCGATCAGCAGGTCCAGTTCGCCTGAAGCAAAGCGCCACAGGGCAACCGCTCGCGCTTCGGCAATTTCCGCGTGCGGAGAGCGGCCATCGTAAGGCATTACTTCATACGCAGGCAGATGCGTGACGCGGCGTCCGGGCTTATCGGTCAATGCGCGGTAAAACCAGCGCACCGGCTCGACCAGATCCTCTGCGCGCTGTTGCGATTCCACGAGCAAAATGGCGGGCCTGCCGAGCTCGGAACAGATCATCGGCGCAAGCAGCGCCTTCGCTGAATCCGTGAGGCCGGAAATAGCTCGCCCGGAGCGTCCGCGGCGCAGCGATTCCACGGCGTGGTCGATTACGCCAAGGCGCGCTACCCGCGAAAGGAGTTCGGAAACCAGAGGGAGGATCATTGCGGAAATTGCTGTATCCGTTCAATCAGAAGCGCGCTGGAATACCCCGGTTCGCGCGGAATGCTAACGATTTGCACCCCGGCTGCGTCCTTACGTTCGTACAGGGCAGACGCAGAGCGAGGTGCGGTCGCTGCGCCGCCGTGGACACATATGTGGGGCTGGAAATGATCGATCCAGTCGCTGACGGACAAGTCGTGAAGCTCCGTCACGAAGTCCACGGCGGCCAGCGCCGCGAGAATCTCGGCACGTTCCGCCTGAGGCGTTACAGGCCCCTCGCTCTTCACTGTGCCGCGAACGGAATCGTCATTCTCGACAGCCACCACCAGGACGTCGGCCAAGTCGCGCGCTTGCTCAAGCAAACGGACATGCCCGGGATGAAGCAGGTCAAACGCACCCATAGCCGCCACGACTCGCTTGCGTTCGCGCTGCCATCCACGGCGCAGCTCTATCAGTCTTTCGGCAGAAACGATTTGTCCCACTTAGGCACCCGCCCGAGTATCGAATCATTAGACGCGGACAATTCGATTTTATCAAGTGAGACCCCGCTTGAATACGTGCGCTGCATGTTGCTATATTTTTGGCCGGTTCGCGGCTCCGCCAGCGAGGGAGCCCGAAGGGGGGAGAGTTGTAAATGGATAATCGAATTACGCGGCGGGATTTTGGAAAGTTTGCGGTGGCGGGCCTTCCTTTGGCCGCTTTCGCAATGTCGGGATCCAGCGTTTTTGCGCAGTCGAAGCCGGATTCGAATTTCGAAGGCGTGCATATCGGAGTGATCACTTATAGCTTTGCAGGAATGCAGGCGAGCGAAATCATTCCTTCCATGGTCAAGATCGGCCTCAGCAACTGCGAATTGATGTCCAATCATGCGGAAAGTCTGGCGGGCGCTCCCGCGATGAGCTTCGGCTTCGGCGCCGGGCGCGGACCGCAAGGCCCGCAAACGCTCGGAGCGGACGGCCTCCTTCCCCGCTGCCAGAACATGCAAATGGTCGTGATTCCCGAAGGCGCGCCGCCCGAAGAACCGAACGCGAACGAAGGCCGTGGGCGCGGCGGATTCGGCGGTCGCGAAATGACGCCCGATCAGCGAGCGCAAATGGAAGACGCGCAGAAAAAGCTCGCCGATTGGCGCGCCTCAGCCACGCCTGAAACGTGGAAAGGCGTTCGCAAGCAGTTCGACGACGCGGGCATCGACCTGCGGATTCTCTGCTACAACATGGCCGCGAACATTTCCAACGAGGACATCGATTATGCCTTCCGTATGGCGCGCGACCTCGGCGTTCAGGCGATCTCTTCGACTTCAACCGTCCCCGTAGCCAAGCGCGTCGCGTACTATGCCGACAAATACAAGATCATGTGGGGCGGCCACGGCCATGACGACGTGACGGACCCAATCCAATTCGCCACGCCCGCTTCATTTGAATACATCATGTCGTTTAGCCCTTACATCGGCGTGAATCTCGATATCGGCCACTTCACCGCGGCTGGATTCGACGCCGTCTCTTACATTCGCGAGCACCACGCTCGCATCACCAACATTCACCTGAAGGATCGGAAAAAGAGCAGCGATTTTCACGCTATCCGAACGAATATCGCTCTCGACAATTACCCCTGGGGCGAAGGCGATACGCCGATCAAACAAGTTCTGCAGCTGATGAAGACGCAGCATTACGAGTTCCCGGCCGATATCGAGTATGAATACGAGTGCCGCGCTTCGGGAACGCCGGACGAGGAAATCGCCAAGTGTCTCGCGTACGCGAAAAAGGCGATCGAAGCGTAATCTTTCATGATTCATTCAACCCGGGGGCCGCAATTTCGCGGCCCTCTTTTCATTTCTCGGGCCCGGAGTCCGGCGCCGCCGAACGAAAAAGAGCCTACAGCGTCGCGGAGATGAGGCGGCCGAGACCGCCGCCGACGCGAAGGCCATCCGCACGATTCGCGAAATAACGCGCGTTGATTTCGGCGACGCCAAGATCCTCTACACCAGCAAAGCCGAGGGAGGGCAGTTCGCACGCGAGTTCGGCCGGATCGAAGAACAGGCGGAAGGGCTCGCCCGCAGCTTCGACGCGGCGCATGAGGCGATCGAGTGCAAGCTTCTGAAATAGATTGAGGGACTCTCTCGCAAGAGCGTAATCAAACACGACACCGCCACCCGGCGGTGTCGAAGCGATGAATTGCAAAGTGCTGATGGCGGCTTCGCGCGTGAGATACATGATCACGCCGAGCCACGAGAAAAAGGTGATTTTGCGCGGCTCAAAGCCGGCATCGTGAAGGCCTTCGGCCAGCGTGCAATGCTCAAAGTCGATGGGAGCGAAGGTGAGCGAGGGTGGAACGGCAATTCCGCCCGCGGCGAGGCGTTCGCGTTTCCAGAGCTGTGTTGCGGGATGATCGACTTCGAAGACGTGCAGCGCGGAACCCGGATACGGATTGCGGTACGCAAATGTGTCGAGGCCGGCGCCGAGGATCACGTATTGCGTGGCGCCGCGCGCGATGGCGCGGGCGAGTTCGTCTTCGGCAAAGCGGCTGCGCACCACCATGAAGGCGCGCATGAATTTCGCTGCGACTTCAGGCATGAAGACCGGTTCGTGCGTTAGATTTGCGCGGGATTCGGGATCGAGGATCGGGACGGCGATGGGATCGTCGAGAACCTTGGGATCGTCGAGAACCTGATGAGCCGCGCGCCGCATGGCGACGCGGTGGGCAGTTCGACTAGGGCGCGAGGATTCCATGCAGTAAATCCGTTTACGTGCGATGCGAGCGAAGCCAAAACATTAAGACCGGAGCGCGCGCCGATCCGAGATTCGACGATCAAAAACCTGAGCAGGAAGCGCGGCCCTGAGTGTCTGCGGCTTTATTTGATTTCCATCACTTCTTTTTCTTTGGCGGCAGAGAGGTCTTCCATTTTTTTGGTCTCGGAGTGAGTGAGCTTCTCGAGTTCTTCAAGCGACCGCTTCTTTTCGTCCTCGCTGATTTTCTTTTCCTTCTCCAGCTTTTCGATGGCTTCTTTCTGGTCGCGGCGGATATTGCGCGCGGCAGTGCGATGATTTTCGAGAACCTTGTGCAGATGCTTCACGAGTTCCTTGCGCCGGTCTTCGGTCAGCGGCGGGATCGGGATGCGGACCACTTTTCCATCATTCGCCGGATTGAGTCCAAGATCGGACGTGCGGATCGCTTTGTCGATCAGTGCAACGGCGCCGGGGTCCCAGGGCTGAACGACGATGGTCATCGGGTCAGGCACATGAACGGTGCCGAGCTGGTTCACCGGCATCGGTGTGCCGTGGTAATCGACGCGGACCTGATCCAGGAGCGCCACATTGGCGCGGCCCGTGCGAATCGAGCCGAGCTCCTTGCGGAAATCGTCAACGGCCTTTTCCATGCGGGTTTTGGCCTGCGCCAGAGCTTCCTTGCTGTTTGTAGGCGTGGACATTTGAAACAACGCTCCTCGATTTTGGAGATAGCCGGTGGTTTATCCAGCCGTGCGGTTATTCTTGGCACGGCGTAATTCGTAACGCGCCACTTGAAGGCGGGCGCTCCAAACGACAATTCTTACGCGGCTTCCACGACCGAACCCACACGCTCGCCCATTACGACGCGCTTCAGGTTGCCGGGCACATTCATATTGAAGACGACGATGGGCATTTTGTTGTCCATGCAGAGCGAGATCGCGGTCGAATCCATCACGGACAAGCCTTTTTGCAGCACATCGAGATAACTGATGCGCTCGAACATTTTCGCGCCGGCCACTTTCTCCGGATCGGCGTCATAAATGCCATCGACGCGCGTGGCCTTCAAAATCACTTGCGCCTTGATTTCCATCGCGCGCAGCGCTGCGGCTGTGTCCGTGGAAAAATAGGGATTTCCGGTGCCGCCTGCAAAAATCACCACGCGCTGCTTTTCCAAATGCCGCGTGGCTCGGCGCCGGATGAACGGCTCGGCCACTTCGTGCATCTCAATCGCGCTCATCAACCGCGTGTGGCTCCCGGATTTCTCGAGAGCGTCCTGGAGCGCAAGGCCGTTCAGAACAGTCGCAAGCATGCCCATGTAGTCCCCGGTGGCGCGGTCGATCGCGAGGCCGCCCTGCCGCGCCCCGCGAAAAATGTTGCCCCCCCCGACCATGATGGCCACCTGCACGCCAAGGTCGTTCACTTCTTTTATCTCGCGCGAGATATCCCGAATGGTTTGCGCGTGAATGCCAAACTCCTCGGGGCCGGAGAGAGATTCTCCGGAAAGCTTAACGACGATGCGCTCGTAACGCGGCGCGGTATTGGTGACGGCGGATCGCACGGCGGCGTCGGAACTCGTCATGGGTTTGGCGTTTTGTCCTGGCCCGTAGCCCAACGGGCAAAGGCATTTTAACAGATATTGTTCAGCTTAGCTCTGCGTCCGGGTGTCTCTGAAGCAAACTCATCTCAAGCTGCGACCGCAAAATGAAACGGGGCGCAAAGAATGCGCCCCGTTTCTGCAATTACTCGAGGAGTTTCAGACGGCCGGGACCGCCTCAGCTTCCGAAGCCGGCGGCTGCGCCGCGCTGTCCATTTCGCCCACTTTGAACCGGGCGAAGCGGCGGATGGAAATGTTTTCGCCGATCTTCGCAATCAGTTGTTCCACCATTTCCTTCACCGTGACGCCCTCGTCCTTTATGAAGTGCTGCTCGTAGAGGCAATTTTCCTCGTAGAACTTTTCCATCTTGCCGTTGACGATCTTTTCGATCACCGGCTCCGGCTTGCCCGTGGCGCGCGCTTGCTCGCGGAAGATTTCGCGCTCGCGGTCAAGAATCTCCTGCGTCACCTGTTCGCGGCGCAAAAAACGCGGATCGGTGGCGGCAACATGCATGGCGAGATCGTGGCACAGGCGCTGAAAATCCTCTGTGCGTGCCACAAAATCGCTTTCGCAATTGACCTCCACGATAGCGCCAATCTTTCCGCCGGCATGGATATAGGAGCCAACGATGCCCTCAGACGTGGTGCGCTGCGCCTTCTTCGCCGCCGCAGCCTGCCCTTTCTTCCGTAGCACGTTGATCGCCTGCTCCACATCTCCACTAGCTTCGATCAGCGCATTGCGGCAATCGGAAAAGCCGGCGCCCGTGCGGTCGCGCAGCTCCTTCACGAGCTGCGCGGGTATATTCTTCTCAGGTGTCGCCATAAGATGCACTCATTCCCTCTGTGTTTTGGGTAATGCGGTTCGGACTCTAATCAGGTTCGTTGAGAAGCCGTCCGTTTTTAGCCCTGATGGCCACGGTCATCCGATCCGTATTGGACCGAAGCTTCCTCAGGCGGCATGACTTCCTCTGAATCAGCGGCAGGTTCGGCTTCGACGTAGTCGCCTTCCTGCTTTTCGTAAACTTCATAGGCGCTCGTGTCGACGTATTCGGGAGATTCCTCGCCAGCCATATCCCCGGCAGCCTTCACATCGGCTATCTGTGTCTGTTCGAACGATTGCCGGCCCGCCAGAACCGCATCTGAAATCTTCGAGGTGAAGAGGCGGATGGCGCGCAGAGCGTCATCATTGCCGGGTATAACCCAGTCCACGAGACCGGGGTCGCAATTGGTGTCGACGATGGCAACCACCGTAACCCCCATGCGGCGCGCTTCGCGCACGGCAATCACCTCGGAGTTGGGGTCGATCACAAACATTACATCGGGCAGAGTCGCCATGCTCTCAACGCCGGCGAAATTCTGCTGGAGGTGCTTGAGCTCGCGTTCCAGGCGCGCGGCTTCTTTCTTGGGAAGCGCAGCCATGCGGCCGTCTTCAATCATCGCTTTCAGAAGCTTTAGCCGTTTGATCGATTTCTGGAGCGTCACCCAGTTGGTGAGGGTGCCGCCCAGCCAACGGTGGTTAACGTAGAACATTCCGCAGCGGTCGGCTTCCTCTTTGATGGCTTCCTGCGCCTGGCGCTTGGTGCCGAGGAAAAGAACGCTCTTTCCCTGTCCGGCGCGTTCGGACACGAAGCGGGCCGCGTCGCGGAACATTTTCAACGTTTTTTGAAGATCGATGATGTGAATGCCATTGCGTTCGCCGAAGATATATTCCTTCATCTTCGGGTTCCATCTGCGCGTCTGGTGGCCGAAGTGAACACCGGCTTCCAGAAGTTCCTTCATTGTAATTTCGACTGCCAAAGTACCTCCTCCTTTGAAAAGGGATGCTTCTGATCCCGCTGGGCGAGACAGCATCCTTTTTTGCCGGATGCTTACCGGCCGTGAAATTTCGCCCCGCCTTACGGCGGGACGTTTGCAACAAAACTAGCGCTTGCTGAACTGGAAGCGACGGCGAGCGCCCTTCTGTCCGTACTTCTTTCGTTCCTTCATGCGCGGATCGCGCGTGAGGAAACCGTTTTTCCGCAGCGAGGGACGCAGCTCAGGATTCAGCAGTGAGAGAGCGCGGGAAAGTCCCATGCGGACCGCTCCGGCCTGCCCGCCCACTCCGCCGCCTTTTACCTGCGCGCGAACGTCGAGCTGATCCAGCATCTGCGTGAATTTCAGCGGCTCAACCGCAGCCGTGTGCCACGCAACGTTGCGAAAATAATCTTCGACGGGGCGACCGTTGACGGTGAACTTTGCCGGCCCTGCCTTTATATAGACGCGGGCGATAGCCTCGCGGCGGCGGCCTGTGCCGTAAAACTGCTTTGCGCCGCCACTTCCCAAAGAATTCGGCGTGGAACTCAAATTCCCTCCTCAAATGCCGCAGCGGACACTCGTCCGCGCGGGAGCACAAACCGGCTCGAGACTGTTGCCGGGAAAAACTAAAGCGAGATAGGCTGGGGTTTCTGTCCGGCGTGGCGGGCTAGCGATTCCTTCCCGGCATAAACACGCAACTTCTTCGCGCGACGAGCGCGAAGTTTGTTCTTCGGCAGCATTCCAAGCACTGCTTCCCGCAACACTTCTTCCGGGCGCCGGGACAAAAGCGACTTCACGGACTCTTCTTTAAGCCCACCCGGGTATCCGCTATGATGACGATACACCTTCTGGTCGATCTTGTTGCCGGTGAGTTTCACGCGCTCGGCGTTGATTATGACGACGTGGTCGCCGCAATCCAGATGCGGCGTGTATTCCGGCTTATCTTTGCCGATCAGAAGACGGGCCACGCGCGTCGCCACGCGGCCAAGCACCTGATCCTCGGCGTCAATCACCAGCCAATTCTTGCCAACCATCAAAGCTTCGGCCTCACGGCCTTTGGGAACATACGTCTGCATCGATCCAAACACACCTTTCCACTAGAGACAAACGCTAACTCTAGCGTAGCCCCTATCGAAAGTCAAACAGATTGGACCCTCGAAGAACCCGGAGCGTCTTTATGCATTTCTAATCGCAACACTCGTTTACCCCCCTTCCTGACCGCGATTAGAAATTTTTCCGTCCTTTGTTTTCAGTGACTTAGGTCGATTTCTAATTTTATTCATTTGCGATTAGAATTTGGCGAATTTTATACATTTTTTGCGATTGCCCCGCTCCGTGCGGGGGTGGCGCATCTTCCTCCATCAGCACCTGCTGACACGGCTCGCATGACGAAAGTTTCGATACATAGTTTACCAAAGGTTTACGTCTCCTGTCAATGTATAAATATGTGTCAAATTTGACACAGCGAGCCGTCCTAGTACTTGGCTGGTATCTTCGGCCGCTAGAGGAAATTAGAGAAGGTCCCGCGCCTACGGCGGAGGGTTACCGTTCGGGGAAAGGCGATTGCAGGAGCCTTGTATCGGGCGCGAAGGGGACCTAAAATGGCGTTGTCAGGGTCGTCTATGGGAGGCCGGCTTGGAACTCGACAATCGCATGAAGCAACTGCTGCAAAAACTCGGGCACGCCATCAACGATTCGGTGGCGGAATCGGACCGCATCGCCGAGGCGATTTCGGGAGTACGGGCAGCCGGCTATGAAATCGTACTGAAGCTTGACGCAACGATCGGGCTGGCACGGAGAACTTCAGAAGAGGCGCGGATGACCTCGCAGGACCGGCGTTTTCTCGAGTCGATGCGCATCCGCGTGGATGAAGACGTGATGGAAGAAGAGACCGCCGAATCGAAAATTGCGATGACGGCGCAGGATATCAAGTTTCTAAAGTCTCTGAAAATTTCGTTTGACGAAGAGCTGTGAGGCGCCCATGACGAAATTCAGCGTTTTCGGCTTGCTTTTGATTGCAACTCTGGCGCTCGGGGCCGCACCTGCGCGTGCGCAAGTCGCAGAGGCCGCTGCCGTCACCGCCCCCATTGTGATCCATACAATCACCTCGAAAAAGAAAACGACCGCTTCCGGGAACTGGATGAAGGCGGAATTCTTGCACGCGGACGGCAACTCGATGGTGGTGAGCGAGCAGGGCAACGAGCGCATGATCCATACGTTCACCTATAGCGACCAAGTGAAAGCCAAGATGCAGAAGATCATCGACGCCGGCGGGTATCAGTATGGCGACAAGATCAAAATCCTCTATACGCCCGGCAGCACGGTCGCGTTGAAGATTCACGGCAAGCCTTCGAAATCCTCCTGATCGTCGACATTTTCCAAAATGCGCACCAGTTGATCAGCGGCTCGTAGTTCGCTGGGCGCGAGTGTGTTACAACTGCGGCATGGTGCGGCCGCCCGCAGTCGCCGGAAGCTTTTATCCCTCGGATGAGCGTGAGCTTGCGCGCTTCTTGGATGAATATTGCGCGCGAGAATCCGCAGAACAAAAAACGCGCGCGATTGCCTGTATCGTGCCGCACGCGGGTTACATGTATTCGGGGCATGTGGCTGGCGCGGTCTATTCGGAGATTGAAATTCCGGAGCGATGCGTTCTGCTGGGGCCGCGGCATTTTCCGCAGGGCCAGCCCATGGCGATTCTCACCGAGGGAAGCTTCTTGACGCCGTTTGGTCCCGCGAGAATCGACGAAGAGCTGGCGACGGAATTGGCGCGGGAGGAGCCGCGGCTGCGCGAGGATCCTGTGGCGCACGCGCGCGAGCATTCGCTGGAGGTGCAGATTCCTTTTTTGCAGCGGCTGGCGAGCCGGGGGAATCCTCCGCGGGAGTTTCGGTTTGTGCCCGTAGTGCTGGCGTCGGATCGATATCCGGTGCTTGAAGACCTGGGCCGCGCCGTTGCACGCGTGGTCTCGAACGCCGGCACGCAGATTTTGATTGTGGCGAGCACGGACATGAATCATTACGAAAGCGACGCGGCGACGCGCGTCAAGGATTCGCACGCGATCGAGCGGATTCTGGCGCTGGATGCGCGCGGGCTTTACGATACGGTGCGAAACGAGGGGATCACGATGTGCGGGTACGCCGCGACGGTGGCCGCGATTGTGGCGGCGCGGGAGTTGGGCGCGAAAGGGGCGTGGCTGGTGCGCTATGCGACGTCCGGCGATGTGAACGGGGATTATTCGCGGGTGGTGGGGTACGCAGGATTTGTGATTCGCTAGCTTTGGTTGTGGTTTTGCGCCCCTGTGGTTTTTGGAAGCTTGAGTTTTGACCCTCTTGAGACAAACAGACGCACGGAGAGATGGCCGCAAGCGGAGCGGGCGCGGCGAGCGGGCGGAAAAGCGTCGGGGCACTCGCAAAGAGCGCGAGCGCCCCGAGCTACATTTCAGGCAATTTTGCGATTACCAGCCGTTGGCCTTGATCAAGTTGGCCGCGTTGATTGAGCCGAGGCCTGTGGCGCGATCATAACCGACTCCCGTGCCATAGCCCTGGAGGACGCCGACCGTGTTGCTGGAGCCACCGCCCCCCGTCACGGTGCCGCTGCCACCTCCGCCACCGCAACTGACCGTGCCGAAGACTACCGCGAAGAGCACTAGAGCGAGTGCGGCGCTCCAACGCCGACGACCTGGCGGCAGAAGGAAAAGGAGCGTCGCCGCGCAGAGGGTGCAAACGAGCGTGGCGATGCCGAGAGGAGTCCAGCGGAATTCAATCCACGGGCGAGCAACGGGCACGACGCGGCTTGTTATCGATGTGCCACAACTCGGGTCGCCGACAACACAAGGCATCGCGTTATTTCCCGCCGTGACGTCGCGGAAGATGCAAGAACTGGAATCGGCCACTGCCGTTGTTCCGCTGTTGTTGCAGCTGGATGCCGGTGTTTGGCCTGCCAGTGTATACAGCTGCTGGTTGAACGCGACGCTTCCGTAATGGTTGTTGTGGTATTGGTCCAATACCGCGACGATGCCTGCCATTGCTTGCGTGGAGACGGAGGTGCCGCCTTCGCCGACGAAGTAATAGTCGCCCTGCGAGGTTTGCGGCAGGGTGCAGTCCTGAGGAGGGCTGAACTCGTCCTGCTCGCAGACGATGTAAAACGTTCCGGACGCAGTTCCATCCCCAGCAAAGAGCGACAGGTCTGGGATATCGCGCGCGCCGTCGTTGGGAACACCCGTTCCGGTTTGCCAAGGCGGCTTCGAATACCCGACTGCGCAGTCGGAAGGGGCTTCGCCACCGTTCTTTGTGGTCGTGCAGGAACTGGCGCCGCCGGATCCTCCGGCCGGGTCGATGAGGTACTCTAACTCCGTGCCGAGTACCCCGTTGCAAGCGCTCACCGCGTTCGGCTCCTCAAGCGCTTGGATAATGACGGGGTTTGTGCAGCTGTCGTTGTAGGCAGTCTCAGGAATCGGGCCATCTGCGGATAGTGTCGCGGAAGTTCCACTGGTGGTATTCGTTGAGCTCCAGTAGGCACCAGCAGCGCTTGCGGTCGAGTAGTTGAAGTCCGTGCCGCCAACCGCCGTGTCGTACGGAGTAGATGCGGTGCCGTTGACCTGCAGCCCTTCCTGGGCTGGGGTCGGCGAGCTCGGCTCGTCGTTGTCGCAGCCCGCAGATCCGTTGTCGCCTGTCGCCGCAAGAACCGTAATGCCCTCCGTGTTCGCCTGTAGCCAAAGTGAGTTGTAGAACATGTTGCCAGCGGCGGTGAGATTGAGTTCGCACTCCCCATAGCTGTCGCTCAGAATCGGATCGGGATTCGGGAGATTGATTTCGTAATAGGCGGCGTAGTCTCCACCAAAATTGGAGGTATAGCCGTCTATCGCTCCTTCGCCCGTCGTAGAGGCGCCGCCGCAGCTGTAAGACGAAGGAGAGGGAGCCATCACCAGGTCTATTGCAGCGCCCGGCGCGGTCGCCCCGGCCCACTCGACGTCCAGAATTGCTTCCTCTTCATCGTTGTTTAGGGTGCAGCTCGGCGATTGAATGCCAGGGTTGACGCCGGTCGCATAAACTGGGTTGACCGTTTGGGGGGGAAGGCCCATCACCTGGCGGAATTGGACATAATCGGCGGTATTGATATTGCTATCGCTCACAACCGCGATCGTTTCACCCGTCCCCGTGTAGCCCGCGTTCCAGAGCGGCAGCTGCAGATTGTAAATGGTGGCGAAATCGTACGCACCCACGGCGTAGCAGGGAGAGGAAGTCTGGCTCGCACTCGTTTCATAGCAGATGGTGTTATTGCTTGCGAGGCCGGTGTAGGTGAATTGTGGCGAGACACGGCTTACTTTGCGGTTGGGCATCGCCATCTTGAACTGCCCTAAGTTTTGGTGCATGGGCTTCGGGCGAAAATCGTTGAGGGTACGGACGCCGGCGATGACCGGTGAAAGTGCCGCTGGAATCTCCGGATCGGAGGCGTTGGCGTAGTGCATTTGGCCGTTGATGAGGTAATTGTGGATTTCGGTGTGGAAGGCTTCCTGGATTTCGCCGGCGTTGCCGGAGAAGTCGATCATGTCGCGACCGGCGGAAACCTGATTGACCTGGAAGCCGTGAGAGCCGAGCCAGGTGGTGACGGCGGTGAGGTCCTGGGCGGAGAGGCCGAACTGCTGGCCGAATTGCGCGGGCGTGAGCCACTTGTGATAGTTCGGGGAATTTTTATCGGCTTGCTGCGCGATGAGATTTTCGAGTGCGGTTTCCTGCTGCGGGCTGCGCTTGAGAACGAGGAGCATGTGGTTCATCGGCATGGTGGAGGCGACGGCGCCCTGATCGTATTCGGCGCGGGCCATGGGATGGACGTTTCCATGGAGGGTGACGAGCTGGCTTTCGTCGACAGCTCGGGTGACGAGAGAAGGCGCCTCACCGCTCTGGGCGAGAATTTTTCTGGCGCCGAAAACCAATACGCCTACAAACGTAAGTGCAAGGAATGCGAATAAGAAATTGCGACGCATAGTTTAAGTGACCTCGTTTATTGTCCGGGGAATCAGGACATTACATCTTGCCATCGGATGCAGATTTGGTTCCGAAAAGATGGATGGGTCGAGAAAGAAGTTTCCAGAGTAGCGGCATGAGGTTTGCGGAGCGGCGTGATAAACATCGCCGTGACCTGAGGCCGCCGTGGAATCATGTGGTTTCTGTCGCACCTGCGGCTGCCTACCGGCAGGCGCGCATATATCGAGCGCAAGCCTTCGGTGCCTCAGGGTCACGACCGTGGCCACGACGAAGGCAAAAACCAACGGCAAATTCGAAGGCGCCCGACTGAAAGGCGAGCCGGCCGCTACAAATGCAAAAGCGTTCAAACCTAGTTCAAAACCGGCGCGCTTCAATCCACCTTGAGGATGAAGTTGACGGACATGGCCGTGTTCGTGCCGGTGTTGGTGACGGTGACGGTGGCCGTGGTGGTGCCTGTGGGCGTCCCGCCGTTGCCGCCTCCGCCGCCTCCATTTCCGCCGTTGCCGCCGTTTGAAGTTGCCGTCCCCTGGCAGCCGACGGTGGCAAGCAGCAACACAAAACCAAGGACCGCGAACGCGGGCGTCCAGCGGCGATGATTGTTGCGCGCCGCAAACAGAGCAATCGCGGCAATCAACGCCGCCGCAAGCAAAATCGCAAATGCAGGCAGCCAACGAACAGGCGCCCGGAATTTTGCGGGCGGCACAGCGCTGGCGGCGGTGGTGTTCACCGTGAGCGTCACGCTGGCGCTTGGGGTGCCGCTATTGAACGTGAGCGACGAAACGGGCGAACCGTTTTCAGTAAACGAACAGGATGCGCCCGACGGTAGATTTGAACACGCGAGGCCGGCAATAGTTGCGGTGAATCCGTTGTTGGCCGTGAAGTTGAGCGCCGTGGCGCCGGACTGGCCAGGAGCGGAGACCGTGACAGTGGTCGGCGAAGCGGCGATCGAGAGATACGGCATGGCGTTTGCGAGATTAGCCACGTTGATCGAACCGAGGCCGGTGACCTGGTCATAGCCCGGGCTAGCCGTGTAGCCGGTGAGGATGCCGAGCGGGCCGCCGCCGGCGGTATTGCAATCAGATGGAGAAGTGCCGTCGTGCGAGTTGACCTGGCAAGGCATGGCGTTGGTGCCGCTGGTGACGTCATGGAAAATGCAGGCGCTATCCGGCGGGGTGGTGGTGCTGCTGCTATTGCAATTCAGGGACGATTGACTCGCGGCGAGGGAGTAAAAGGTCGGGTTGAGATTGCCCTGCCAGGAAGCTGTCTGTTCGTCGATGAGAGCCATGACGCCGGCGAAGACTTGCGCGGAGACGGATGTGCCGCCGCCGAGAAGAAACGAGCCGCTAGTGCTGCACGCGGCGGACTGGCCGTTCTGGCCCTGCGCGTCCTCTTCGCAAGCGAAATAGAAGCTGCCGGGGACGTTCTGGCCGAGCGCTTGTTCGAGGCCGTACCAATCCTGGGCACCCTCGGCGAAGAAAGAAATGTCGGGAAGGTCGCGCTTGCCGTCGTTGGGCACGCCGGTGCCGGTTTGCCAGGAGGGTTTCGCGTAGCCTCCAGTGCAGCCGGAAGTGGTGCTCGTGTTCGCCGTGGTGCAACTGCTCTTGCCGCCGGCGCCGCCGATCGGGGCGACGAAATAGTAGCCGTCGGTATTGCCGTCCGTCTGCACGTTGCCCGTGTTGCAAGCAATCGCGGCAGAGCTTTGGCCGAATGCGGTGTAGATGAGCGAGTTGGTGCAGCTATCGTTCCAGGCGAGCTCGGGGACGTACATCTGCGCGGACTGGAGCGAGCCGGAAGCATTGGCGGTGCTCCAAAACGAGTTTGGCGAGACGTGATCGTTGAAATCGGTGCCGCCCACGGCGATGTTGTAAGGCGTCGAGGCGAGGCCGTTGACGCCGAGGCCGTAGACACCGGCGAATTGCCCAGTGCCGCTGCTAGGCGCAAGGTCGCAGGAGTCGGAGCCATTGTCGCCGGTCGAGATGGAAACGGTGATTCCTTCCGTGGCGGCCTGGCTCCATAGATTGCTGTAAAAGGCGTTGCCGGCGGAGCCGAGCGCGAGTTCGCAAGCGCCGTAGCTTTCGCTGAGGATCGGGGCCAATTTGTCGTCGACGATATATTCGGCGGAAAGATCGATGCCGGCGGAGGTGGTGGTGTCTTTGCTGGCGACGAGATCGATCTTGGCGTTTTTCGCGACGGCGCCGGACCATTCGACGTCGAAGATGGCTTCGGTTTCGTCTTCGTCGCCGTCAGGACCGCCATTGGAGCTGGGGGTGACAACACCCGGGTCCGTGCTCCCCTGCGGGATGACCTTTGTGAAATTGATCGCGGGCAAGCCGAAGATGGAGCGGAATTGCGAGGCGTCCGTGGTGTTGATGTCGCTGGCGCTGACGATGGCGATGGTGACGCCGGAGCCGTCAATCGCGGGCGATGCGTCCCAAAGCGGCTTGATGCCGTAAATGGTGGCGAAGTCTGTGGGGCCGACGCCGTAGAAGGTGTTGCCGTTGGTGTCGGTGAGCGTGAGGTGCGGGGTGATGTGGGCCGTCATCCCGTGGGCTTGGGTAACGCGATAGCTCGGATGAGGGAAGAAGTCGTTGAGCGAGCTGATGCCGGCGACGACGGGTGCGAGAGCGGCGGGGATCGATGGGTCGGTGGCGTTCGCGAGATGGTCGCGGTCATTCACGACGTATTGGTGCATCGTGGTGTGGAAAGCGGCGCGGACTTGCGCTGCGTTGCCGGAGAAATTGATCAGGTCGCGGCCGCGGGAGACGCTGTTGACGACGAAGCCGTGGGACTCGAGCCAGGCGGTGATTTTCTGAATGTCGGCGTCCGAGGCGCCGAACTCGCGGCCGAATTCATCGGGCGATAGCCACTGGTGATATGTGGACGACGACTTATCCTGCTGCGCAGCGAGGAGCTTTTCGAGCGCGGCTTGTTGCGCGGGGCTGCGTTGCAAGACGAGGAGCATCTGGTCCATTTGGAGCGAATCGGCGGCCGGGCCGCGGTCGAAAGCGGCGCGCGCGAAGGGATGAGTATTGCCGCGCAGGACCGTGAGCTTCGATTCGTCGATGGCCGCGGTGATGCGCGAAGGAACCGAGGGCGTCTGGGCCTGGGCCCTTCCATGGGCGAAGCAAGCAAATAAGACAGCAGAGAGACAGAGCGCAAAGATAGTGAGGTTTCGGCGCATATCGCTTTTTTCCCTCGAAACGGCTGTTGAGCACACTTCTGGACAGATACAGCAATCGTTCCCGAATTGACGGGAACGATCAACGATTCCGGGGCGGGACGATGCGAGAGAGTTATCTGTCCGAGCGGACACCTGTGCCAGAGTGCCTCGTCTCACGAGGCGAACCTACCGGCCTGAAAAGCGTCGCCGAGCTGTGATGCGGAAAGGCGGTTACTTTGTCGCCTGAGGATTGTCCGCGCGGATGCGATCCGCGAGATTGCGGGCGCGGTTGCGTGCGATATCCATGTATTGAGGGTCGGAAGCGAGCTTTTCGAGCGGGGCGATGAACTGGGCCGGCTCAGGGAGGAGATGGTCGTTGTAATGGGATTCGATCGTTGCGACGACGTCGTTTACGCCGAGGACGTCATATTGCATGGTGCGGGTCAGGTCGGAAAGATCGGTTTCCTGCTGGGAGAGATTCTCGAAGAGGTTCATCAGGGCGGCGCCGTTGGGGTCGAGAGTGTAATTGAAGGTGACCTGGTAATCTTCGGCGCCGTTTTTGTATTCGAAGGTTTTCTCGCCGAGGCTGGCGAGGTGCTTGTGGACTTCGAGGTCGACGCCCTGGAAATCGTGGAGTTTTGCCGCGAGATCGAAGATTTGTTGCACCAGGGGCGGGTCGATATGGAAGGGCTGCGGACTGGGCTGCTCGTCAAGCTGGCGAATGTCGCAGGTACCTGCTCCAGACTGAGAAACCTTGATTTCGACAAATTCAGGGTAGCTTGATTTGAATACCTTGCGGAAAGTGATGATCGGGCCGGTGGTCGAGTCGGCGTGAGCGATCCCGGAAGCCACAAGAGCCAACGGCAGGGCGAAAAAGACGAGAATTCGTTGCGGTTTCGTCATGGCTGAGCAGAAACAGGGATGCGGCGCGAGCGAGAGACGCCGCCCTGCGGCTGAATGGGAAGGCTTGTGGCTCTGGCGAAGCGTTCTTTGGCGCGGCAGGACTGTGCGTGGCAAAGGGCCACGGCGAGGGCGTCCGCCGCGTCTGGCGGCTCGGGGCATTCGGCAAGTCCGAGAAGTGCGCTGACCATTTTTTGCATTTGCTGCTTGGAGGCAGCGCCGAAGCCGGCGACGCTGGCTTTTACTTCGCGCGGCGAGTAGCCGAAAGCCGGAACGCGGGCCTGCGCCGCGGCGAGAAGCACCACGCCGCGCATCTCCGCGAGCTTCAAGGCGGTGCGCATATTCAGCGCCGTGAAAACGGACTCGACCGCAACCGCATGGGGCGAAAATTCCTCCACCAGCGAAGCGATGAGGCGGTGGATTTCGCGGAGGCGTTCGTCAAAGGGGGCACGGGCCGGGAGCTTGAGCGCACCGAAACGCAGCAAACGATGCGCCGAGCCACGGATTTCAACGATTCCGTAGCCAGTGGCGCCCGCGACTGCGGGGTCCACACCGAGAACCCGCACTGCGTTCTCCCGGCTTGGCGTCTCAATCGCGGCCATTCCGCGGTTTAGTGTACGTTCGGCGTTGGCAGGATGGGAAGAAGTTTTTCGGAACAAGCCATGCGCAGATCGCGCTTGCTTTGCAAAGATTTAGTGATTTCGGCAACCAGGTCAGGCGTTGGCTCCAGGGATGATGCCGGCGCGGCTACTTCTCCCACCACTTCGCAATGGACTCGTCTTCGATGTGGGCACGCACGATGTCCGCAAAATCGCGGTCGGCTTTGAACCCCAGCGCCTGCGCGCGCTTCGCTTCACCCCGGCCGGGCCAGCCGTCCACGATGCGCTGAATCACCGGGTCAGGCTCCCAGCGAATCAGCTTTGTCGCTTTCGGCCCGGCGATCTTTTCGAGCACGGAAACCATTTCGCCCACGCTGAGGCTGAGCCCAGGCAACGGAATCGTGCGTTCCGCGCCGATCGTCTTATCCGCGAGGTACATCGCGTGAATCATGGCTTCCACGGTCCGCCGCGGCGAAGAAATGTATACCACTGAATCAGCACGCACGGGAGAGACGACCGATTGATGCGCGAGCGGCTCGCGAATGATCGAACTGACGAAGGTGGATGCGGCTTTGTTTGGCTTTCCCGGCCGCACCGTGATCGTAGGCAGGCGCAGGCTGCGACCATCGACGAATCCCTTGCGCGAGTAATCGGCGACCAGCAATTCCCCAATCGCTTTTTGGGTGCCGTATGAAGTCTTCGGCGTCAGGTTGGTATGATCGGTCACCACGTCGGGCATTTCGCCGCCAAAAACGGCGAAGCTGCTTGCGTTCACCAGCCGTGGACGCGTACCCATCGCACGCAGGGCTTCGAGGAGGTTCAGCGTGCCTTTCAGGTTCACGCGCATGCCGAGGTCGAAATTCGCCTCCGCATCCGCGCTCACAATCGCAGCCAGATGCCAGACGATATCGATGTCCGCTGCGACGCGCGCGACCACATCGGGATCGCTGATGTCCCCGACGATCAGTTCGACGCGCGAATCTTTCCATTGGCGATCCCCGGCGACAGCGTCAAACAAAACGAGCTTGTCGATATTCCTCGCCGCTTCGCCCTCGAACGAAAACTTCTCCATCGCGAGCAAACGCCGCGCGAGCTGCTTGCCGATGAATCCCGTTCCGCCGGTGATCAGGACATTCAAGAGACGCCATTCCTTTCGCGCAATCGCCGCCAGCCGCTCGATTCAGCCAAATGAGCCCGCCTAGTGTGGTCCTTGTAACCGCGGAAAACAAGCAGGACGAATCGGCCCTTTTCGGTATCGTCGTACCGTCAGTTGGCTGCGTGGGCGTGGATCGCCGGAGGGAGAAATCGAGACGGCGAGAAGGCGCTGAAGGGCGCTGGAGCCTCCGCGCACGTGATCCACTTTGTCACAAGTTGCGCGGTCACGGGCGCCAGCAGGATCCCATTGCGGAAATGGCCTGTGGCGAGAATCACGCCTTCGATGTCGACCGGGCCAAGAATCGGCAGGCCGTCGGGAGTCCCGGGGCGCAGCCCGCACCACGATTCCACGATTTCCGAATCCGCAAGACCCGGCACAAGCTCGATGGCCGCTTTGCGAATTTTCTGCAGACCTTCCTTCGTGGTGCGCTTATCGAAACCGGCCTCTTCAAGAGTGCTGCCCGCGACAATCCATCCGTTGCTGCGTGGGAGCATATAACCCCGCGCCGAACGCACAGCGCGAGAAATTGCCGTGTCGCGCGGTTGCAGCGCGATCATTTGCCCGCGCACAGGACGCGTGGGCAAAAAAGGTGCGAGCCGATGCCGGGCTTCGCAATCCGCGGCGAAAATCTGCCGCGAAAAGCACCCAGCTGCAATCACTACGCGATCGGCGGCGACGCGCTCGCCTTCAAGGACCACGCCGATGCAACGTCCGCGCTTCATGTCGAGCGTCTGCACATTGCAATTCGCGCGAATCTCGACTCTCATCGTTCCCGCCGCATCCAGTGCGGCTTCCATCAGCGCCCGTGGATCGATAGCCGCCTCTTCGGGAAAGAAAATCCCCGCTCGAACGGTGGAGGCAAGCGCCGGTTCCAGCCTCCGCGCTTCCGTCGCTGAGATCGCTTCCGCTTTCACGCCCAGGCCGCAGCACGCCTCGATATAACGGTCGCGCTCCTCGGGCGCCGCGGCGCCAAAAAACAGCTCGATCGCACCATTACTCGTGAAATTTGTCTTTTTGCGCGACGCCGATTCGATCTGCCGGATATATTCGGGATAGAGCTTCAGGCTTTCGCGGGCGAGCGGAACGAGCGCTTCATCGCCCGGAAGATGCGGCGGAGGCGAAAGCATTCCCGCGGCCGCCCACGACGCTTCCCTGCCGGGCTCTTGCCGGTCGAGCACGATGACGCGCAATCCGGCGTCGGCAAGCGCAATGGCGCACGAAACGCCGATGATGCCGCCGCCGATAACTGCCGCGTCATAGTTTTTCATGGCGAATCAGTTTAACAAGGAAAGAGGTCGCACGAACGTCACGATCGCGAAGAGGCACAGCACAATTCTCTGCAGAACGTTACACTGCCGCCCGATCCTGTCGCACCGGCAGCGGATTGCGTTCCTTGAATTGCCACTGGTGCCAATAGGGATAAATCGCCGTGACCTGGCTTGCGGCATCCAGCTTCGCTACCTGTTCCGGCGTCAAATTCCAGCCGACCGCGCCCAGATTCCGCCGGAGTTGCTCCTCGTTGCGCGCACCCACAATTACGTTTGCAACTGAAGGCCGCTGCAAAAGCCAGTTCAGCGCAATTTGCGGAATGGTTTTGCCTGTCTCTTTCGCGACCTCATCGAGTACGTCAACTGTCCGATAGAGATATTCCTCGGCGACGGGCGGTCCCGCGTCTGCTGTCTCGTGCAATCGGCTCACTTTAGGCAGCGGCGCGCCCCGGCGAACTTTTCCGGTCAATCGCCCCCATCCCAACGGGCTCCAGACAATCGCCGCCACTCCCTGATCGAGCGCCAGCGGCATCAGTTCCCACTCGTACTCCCGCCCCACAAGCGAGTAATAGACTTGATGCGCCACGTATCGCGACCATCCGTACCTCGCCGAAACATCGAGCGACTTCATCAAGTGCCATCCGGAAAAATTCGAGCAAGCGATGTAACGCACCTTCCCGCTTTGCACCAGGCCGTCGAGCGTATTCAACGTCTCTTCCACCGGCGTGAGCGCGTCGAAACCGTGCATGTGGTAGACGTCGATATAGTCCGTGCCGAGACGGCGCAGGCTTGCTTCGCAAGAGGCAATCACATGATGCCGGGACGAGCCAAGATCATTGGGGCCGTCGCCCATCGGAAACGTAGCTTTCGTCGAGACCAATACTTTGTCGCGTCTCCCCGCGATCGCCTTGCCGAGAATCTCTTCCGCCAGGCCTCGCGAATAGACATCGGCCGTGTCAAAGAAATTCACCCCGGCGTCGAGGCAAATGTCCACCAGCCGCGTCGCCTCGGCAGCGTCGCTCGATCCCCACGCGCCGAAAAATTTCCCCTTGCCGCCAAACGTGCCGGTGCCGAAGCTGAGAACGGGAACTTTAAGTCCGGAATGCCCCAGTTGACGATATTCCATGGTTTCGAAGATGTCCTGTTTGAGATGGCAGATTCAGAAAAATCACCCGCGCTGCATCAGAGCGATTCGATCAGATCGACGGAAAGAGAAGCGGCTTTGTGCGCCAGGTTCTGCGCGCGCACCCAATCGCCGTTCTTCCCCGCGTCGCTGGCCTGCGAAAGATAGCTGCGAATCTTATCCGCCAGATCGGACTGCGTCGGGTTCAATTGGCGCGTGCCGACGATTTGCAGATTTCGCGTGGCGGTGGCGGAGTCGCTTTCGATGCGCCGTTGATAAGCAGCCTGGTCGCTGGGCGACAGCTCCGGCGAGATTCGCGGCGGTTGCGGGCGCGAAGCCGCATCCTGCTCGGCGCTTTCCGAAGAGCCCCGCTCGATAGGCCGCCGCGGCGGGGGAACCACCGTTGAGTCCGCCAGATTCATCGGCGCTTTTGCCGAAGGCGCCGGCAGCGAGGGCGCGGCTTGCTGCGCCTCGAGCGGCGGCGTCGCGTCCGTATCAGGCGCCACCGTCATCGGGCGAACGTCCGCCACAGGCGGCGCGCTCACCGGAACCGCGGCTTGCACCGTCTTATGCGCACACCCTGCGCTCAAGAGCGGCGCGCTTGCGGCCACCAGCACAATGAATTTTCGAATTGTCTCGCGACGGCTGGGCATTACCGTCTCTCTATGCGAAGCGCTCGCTGGCGCTGGAAACGTCCGCGGCCGAGGCTTCTGCGTGACGCGCAAGAGGAAGTTCGATGCGAAAGGTCGTTCCGCGCCCCGGCTCCGACTCGAATTCTATCCGACCGTTGTGCAATTGTACAAATCGAAAGGTGTTTGCCAATCCGATCCCCGTTCCTCCCGGCCGCGTCGTATGGAACAGCTGGAAAATTTTCTTCTGCTCGTCCGGCGGAATGCCCGTTCCGGAATCCGCCACCGAAATCACCGCAAATTCGACGCCGCGCCGCAACGTTAATGAGATGCGTCCGCCCGGCGATGTGAAATCGCAGGCATTGATCAGCAAATTCAGCACGGCCTGGTGAATCAGCTGCCGGTCGAGCAGCACCGGAGGAAAATCCGACGGGAGGTCGACGCGCAAATCCACGCCCGCCTTCACAATCGAAGGCTTCCCCGCCTGGACGATCTCCCGCAGCAGCTCCGGCAAATCCGTGTCTTCCAGCTGTATCTCGACGGGCCGGGTGAAATTCAAAAAAGTCTTCACCGCGCGATCGAGGCGGTCGATTTCGCTGTCCAGCATCTTCACCGCCTGCTGCGGTTCAGGATCGACCGGCATATTGCCCTTCAACACCTCCAGCCACAGCCGCATCGAGTTCAGCGGATTCTTCACTTCATGGGCCACGCCCGCCGTCACGCGTCCCAGCGCCGCCAGCCGCTCCGAAACCTGTAATTGATTGCCGATCCGTTCGAATGATTCCACGTCGTGCAGCGTCACCAGCGTACCCATCCGCTGGCCGCCTTCCCGGATCACCTGCGCGCTCACGCCCACGCGATACGGGCCAACCGGCCCTTCCAGCACCACTTCTTTGCCTTCCACCGGCTCGATGTCGTCGGCGCCCTCGAGCCGTAACGCCTCACCAATAGGATGCCGCGCCGGGAAAATCTCGCTCGCTCGCTGCCCCTGAATCTCCTCCGGCTCGCGCCCAAGGAAGCGCTCGACCGCCGGGCTCACCAGCACCGCGCGCCCCTCCGCATTGAAGAGCAACAGCCCTTCGCCGAGTCCGGTCATCACCTGGTCCAGGTTGTCGCGCAACGCGCTGAAAACTTCGCGCACGTCGCGCAGCTGCTTGCCGATGCCGGTGATTTTCGTACTCACCGCGCCGAGTTCGTCCGTGCGGCTCACCGCGGGCTCCGCGTCGAACTGGCCCGCGGAAATGCGGTCCAACTGCGCCGAAATGCGGTCGATGGGCGCGAACGCAAGCCGGCTCACGCCGAATGCCAACAGCGTGGAAATGAATACCGCGCCGATCGCCCAATACAGAGCCTTCAGAAGATCGGGATTCACTTCATCGCGAATCAAAGCCGAGGAAAGCCCCACGCGGATATATCCGAAAGGGTTCTGCCCCACGTCAAACGGAAGCGAATATTCGTAGGCCTGCGGAGGGCCGTAAAGGTCGCGCAGCTTTTGGAAAAATCCTGCGCGCACCAGCGAAGTAACCGAGGGCCGCTCCGCGATTTTCTGGCCCAGCAGCGAAGAATCGCTCGACTTCAGCACGATGCCGTTCTGGTCGGTGATCAGGATGTCGTAGATCGTCTGCGAATAGCCGAGGTCGGACTCGATCAGCGAATCGAGGGTGTTGCTGTCGTCAAATGACCGCCGCACATAATCATAGAGGTCCTTGGGGTTCTCCGAGGCGGGCGCGTCGCCGCGTTCGTCGGCTTCGTTCAGCGCGTTCCCGCAAGCCCCGAAAATCTGCTGCGCCACGAATGCCGCCCGGCTCTCGGCCTGCCGAAGCGCTTCCAGCGTAAGCCGCCCGATGTAAAGCCCCGAGAGGGCCGTCACTACCACCAGCACCAGCAGCGAAATTGCCAGCGTCGATTTAGTTTTCAGGCTGAGACGCATCTTTCCGCCCCGCCTCGTATTCTTTCAGTTTGTTGTGCAGCGTCTTCAGGCTGATGCCCAGCAGTTCCGCCGCCCGCGTCTTGTTTTGGCTCGTCGCCGCGAGCGTCTGAATGATCAGCTCCCGTTCCACTGCGTCCACTGTGGTTCCCACCGGAAAGCGAATACCGCCCAGGGCCAATCCTGCGGGAGACGCCGGAGCGTGCCCGAAATCGGAAGGCAGATGCTGCCGCGTGATCATGCCGCGGTCCGAAGCGATGGCCGCCCGCTCGATCACGTTGCGCAGTTCGCGCACGTTTCCCGGCCAAGGATAAGATTTAAACAGATCCATCACGTCCGTGCCCGCAGCCGTCACGCGCTTGCCGTGCTTTTCCGAAACCTCCGCCAGCAGATGTTCCACCAGCAGCGGCAAATCCTGCTTGTGCTCGCGCAACGGCGGCAAGTGTATATGAAAGACATTCAGGCGGAAATAGAGGTCTTGCCGCAAGTGGCCGTCCGCCACGGCCTGCTCGGGATTTTTGTTCGTCGCCGCGAGTACGCGCACGTCGACGGGCGTTTCCACTTTGCTCCCCAGCCGCCGGATTTTACGGTCCTCGAGCACGCGCAGCAGCTTCGCCTGGGTCTGCGCCGGCATTTCGCCGATTTCATCGAGCAACAGCGTGCCGCCGTCGGCCAGCTCGAAACAACCGAGCCTCCGCTCCGCCGCTCCGGTAAACGCGCCCCGCTCGTGCCCGAAAATCTCGCTTTCCATCAAGGACTCGGGAATGGCCGAGCAGTTGATCGCCACAAAGGGATTGTCTGCGCGCGGCGAAAGCATGTGAATCGACCGCGCCACCATCTCCTTGCCCGACCCGGTCTCGCCCGTAATCAGCACCGAAGCCGTCGAGGGCGCGGCAATTTCCACCTGCCGCATCACTTCCTGCATTCCCGGCGAAGTTCCCACCAACGTCCCGAGTTTCCCCGCATCCCGCAATTGCCGCGTCAACGCGGCCACGGCCTTCTGATCCCGCGCCCGCACCAGCGCCCGGTCCAGCAACGCGCGCAAAACCGGCGGCTTCAGGGGTTTCTCGATGTACCAGTACGCGCCCGCCTCGATTGCGTGCACCACCCGCTCGTCGCTGCCCCGCCCCGTTATGATAATCACCGGGACGTGACGGATCTCCTCGCCCAGATGGCTGAGCAGCTCCAGCCCGTTCATGCCGGGCAATTCTACGTCTGCCAGGACGATATCCGGCGCAAACTCAGGAAATTTCGCCAGCGCCTCTTCGCCGCTGCCCACGCCCAGAAGCTCGTAGTTCCACTTCTTCAGCAAGGCCTCGTAGCCTTTGCGCGCGTTTTCCTCGTCTTCGACTATCAGGATTCGCTGCAGGGATGAGTTGTCGGATGCCATCAAAACTTCAATCTACCAGCACTAGCGCGGAAAACCAAGCCGGGCAGCCCTCTCCGGACACACCTCTACGGTAATCGACGCAGCCAACCGCGCCAGGCTCACACCGGAGGCCTACTCTCCGCTCAAGGGCAAGTCCCGCTCGAGCATCACCTCCAGCTTGGTCGTCTTATCGAGGGTTACTTCCTGCCCCAGCCCGGACGCCACCATATAGGCCGTCACCGCGCCGATCGCCGCCCCTGTCGCCGCATCCCTTGCATTGCGTGAGGCCACTCCCGTCGCGGCCCCCACAAACGCGCCTGCCGCGGCTGCCGCCTCGGCATCCTTGCGCGGATCGGACTGCGCCTCGATCTCGCCTTCCCGCTGTTCGTCGACCCTGATCGAATGGACCCCCGGCACGTCATCGACCACGGCCACGATCGGTTCCCACCCCGCGGCCGTCTTCACATCGTCAAAAGTTAGCCACAGGCGAGCCCGCCCGGTCTTGTGGGCGTCTTCTACCTTATCCACATGGCCGCGAATCTCGGTTCCTGCGGGCAGCACGCTCCCGTCCGTTGCCGTCAGCGGCTCAAGCGTCGCCGCCTCAAAGGGTTCATTTGCCTTGGCGTCCGTCGTCGAGAGGGGGTCATTCAATGAAACAAGCATCCGGCTGCCCGAGGGAATCACGCGCACATTCGCATTTTCCTGCGCCCCGGCTGCCAAGCCCATAGCCAGCACGCACACCAGCCCCGCAGACACACGTATAACGTTCATACCTTTCTCCTTTTGAATGTCAGTCGCTTTCTGCTGGCAAGAAAGCACGGATACAGTAGCTCAGATGGCAGACCGGAGACAACGGTGGCCTCGCGCCTGAGAGGGTGGTTCCATTAGCTCCAGTACCCCTATCAGATCGGTCGCCAGCCCTCAATCCTGTCCCAAAATGGGAAACACCCCAGTTCCAATCTTGCAACCTCCACAAAAGATGAATGTTTATCTTTATCCGTAGTATTGCGGTCTTGCCAATAGTTTCATTTCGGGAATAGACTCCGCGCCGTAAAGGAGCCATGGTTCTTGCAAGTTGCTCTTTTTCAATAAAGTAATCTGTTCCATTTTGGCCTTCACCTTGCACCCTGTTCGGCGAATCCGAGTTCGGGAAGGAGCAAACCACAATGGCAAGTGGAACCGAAGTGGCCCTGGCGGTCGCTCATGCGAATGCCACCGTCTTGATCGTCGATGACGAGGATGCGACACGCAATCTCTGCCGCGATGTGGTCACGGACGCGGGATATCGCGCAAGAGTCGCCTCCACCACCGAGCAGGCAATCGAGATTCTCGACCAGTTGCCGGTCGAGATCGTCATCACCGACCTGCGCGTGCCCAATATGGGCGGTATCAATCTGCTGAAGCGCGTGCGCGAAAATCATCCGGAGACCGCCGTAATCGTTCTCACGCAGTATGGAACGATCGAAAGCGCGGTGGAGGCCACCCGAATCGGCGCCGCCGACTACGTGACCAAGCCGTTTCACATTCCCGAATTGCGCGGCAAGCTCGATCGCGTGGCTCACTCTCTCGAAATCGACCAGGAAAATCGCGTCCTGCGGGAACAGTTGCGTTCGCGCCCCGGCTTCGGCGCGCTTATCGGCCTTTCGGCGAAGATGCAGCGCGTCTACCGCATGATCGAGAAGGTCACCAGCCATAACTATCCGGTCCTTGTTCTCGGCGAAAGCGGCACCGGCAAGGAACTGGTCGCACGCTCGATCCACTTTCTCGGCGACCGCAAAAATCGCCCGTTCGTGCCGATCGATTGTTCGGCCCTCGTTCCCACCCTCATCGAGTCCGAGCTGTTCGGCTACGTGAAGGGCGCGTTCACCGGCGCAAACCATTCCAAGCAGGGCCTGATGGAAGCTGCGGGCAACGGTACCCTTTTTCTCGACGAAATCGGCGACCTGCCCATCGACCTGCAAGCCAAGCTCCTGCGCGCCTTGCAGGAACGGGAGGTTAAGCCGGTCGGTTCCACCGAACGCATTCCGATCGCCACGCGCGTCATCGCCGCCACCAATCGCGATCTCGAAGCCGCCGTGCGCAACAATCAGTTCCGCCAGGACCTCTTCTTCCGCCTCAACGTGGTCCAGATCAAAATGCCGCCCCTCCGCGAACGCAAGACCGATATTCCCCTGTTGGTGAACTCATTCCTCGAAAAATTTTCCGACTCGAAAGACGGCCCGCGCACCATCTCCGAAGATGCCATGGTTCACCTTACCGCGTACGACTGGCCGGGCAATGTGCGCGAGCTGGAGAATGCCATCGAACGCGCCGTCGCTCTCGGCTCCGGCCCGATTCTCCACGTCGGCGACCTGCCCTCGAATCTCCAATACGGCACGGCGGAACGCCTGCCGCAGAGCGGCGAGCTCGTTCCTCTCGAAGAAATGGAACGCCGCGCCATCGTGCGCGCCTTGCGCGAGTCGGGGGGCGACAAAATCGCCGCCGCCCGAACCCTCGGCATCGGCAAAACCACGCTCTATCGCAAGCTCAAGCAGTACGAATTGAAGGGCGGAGGAGTCTCCTAAGACCACCGACGGCACCGGTGATGGCTCGTGTTCGCGGGCTAAAGGCGCTGCGCAAAGCTATTCGCGCCGTGCAATGATCTGCCGCGCGCAATTCCTCACGGTTCCTGCGTCGACTTCGCCCCGCACGAGCCGTGCCAGCGCCTCTTCCAGAGCATCAATCTCCCGCGCCTCAAACGACCTCTTGGCAAACTCGTCGTTCCGCCACGTCCGCAGATTCGGCAAATGCAGCTCCGCCATCTTTTGCGCCGGCTTCTCCATCGTGACTCGCTCGCTTTCCGCAATTCTCCACCCGCTTTGTTTCACGAACGCTTCCAGCAGTCCGCCCACATAAAGCGCCTGCCCGTAATGCTGCTGCAACCGGCCCACAAGCTCGTAATAGCGATCGAGCGTAGGATTCTGCGTCTCGAGCGACTCGGTCTCGTGAATGAAAAGTATTGCGTCCGGCGCCGCGGCTTCAGCCCAGGCCGCCAGCGCCTCGCCGGGAGCCGCAAGATGCGTCAGCAAAAACCGGCACAGCATCGCATTCGGGCATAAACCGTCGAAACCGTCGCGGACCACGTCCGCCATGCGAAATTCCAATTCCGGCGCATGTTTTCTGCGCGCCTCTTCGACGAATCGCTCCGAAGCGTCGAATCCGATCGTTCGTTTCGCCTGCACCACATTCCGCAGCAGCCGCGTCGTGTATCCCGGCCCGCACCCGAGATCGATCGCCACCTCGGGCCCTCGCACGCCGCCCCGTTTCAGCAAATCACGCGTTTCCGGCTCGTACAGCTCCGCCAGCTTGCGCAGCCGCGCGCTCGCCTCGCTCGTATCTCCAAACGTGTACTTTGGCATCGTCATCTGCGCTGAAATTATCTGCTCGCGTCGGAATTTCACAACCGAAAGGCGGGAATCGCCGCTCGCAAAAAAATAGGGGACCCGCTCGCGAGTCCCCCGCAAAGCTCCCTAGGATTCCGGTCTTGGCGCCATCGCGGCCAAACCAGCCCACCCCAGGAAGAAACAGTTGCAGTATGGAATGCAACCCGCGTGCCAGAGGAAAACGCGCGCCCTTCCCAAGACCGCTCACTGAATCCGCAAGAGTTGCGCTCCTCGATCCGCCGCAAATCAACCAAGCCATCGTTCCAATCTACACTTTCCGGGATTCGCAAACCGCGCGAGCTACAGACTTTGGAATCGCCGGCCTTCCGCTCGTCCCACTCGGCGCAAGTTCCCGGACGGAACTCTCCCGTTTCGAAACGGGAAGCAAAAAACGGCATCCGCGCGCGCCTGGCGCCGCAATTCACTCAAAAAGAAAAACTTAATCTCCTCCTGGCTTGGTCATTGCAGTGCTATCACTCCTCGCATGCGACACTCTGACCCAGCAGCAGAACGCATACTATTCATGCAGTCGGTAAGGCGATTCGTGGAATACGCGATAGCCCTTGGTGCGGCTGTTCTTGCCAGTTATCTCATTCTCCAGGGGCGGTGGTGAGCGGAAAGCCGCGCGGCGCAGGTGGTTCTCAAGATCCTTTGGCCGGTGAGACCGTCGCAGCGAACGGCGCAAGACCACACGGCCTCACATGGGAAAGCATCGCCCCCTTCGCCGACGCAGGATTTCGCGCCGTATTTGACACCAGCGCCGAAGCGCTTCTCGTCGTCAATCCGGCCGGCGTGATCCAGAAAGCGAACTCGCGCGCCCGCGACATCCTCAAAATGCGCGAAACCAATCTGACGCGGACTTCTCTCGACGATCTCGTCGCCACGCTCTCGCCCGAAAGGCTCACTCGCATGGGTCTCGACGAATCTTCCGCCCCGCCCAGCGTCGACGCGCTGCTCGCGGGCGGCTCCCCCATTCGTGTCACCCTCCGCGCCATGCTTCCCGGCTCCGGAGACATGCTGCTCTGCCTCGATGGCGCGCCAGACCGCGAGCGTGCCGAACGCGCCGAAGCCGAAACTCGTGCCCTCGCCGAATCCTTCGCCATGGTCCTCTTCGACTCCGCCGGCCATGTCCGCTTCGCCAGCCCGCTCTTTGCCGAAATGCTCGGCCTGGAGGCGCGCGACTCCGCCGGCATTGTTTCCGCGGATCAGTGGAAAGCTCTCGGCGAACGCTTTCGCGTCGCTGCCGCTTTCCATGCCTCGTGGAACGCGTTCAAGAGCGGCGACGTCGCCCCGCGCCGCGACGAACTCGAAGTCCTTTACCCTACGCGCCGCGTTCTTGAGCGCGTGGCCCGTCCCGTCCGCAACCCGCAAGGCCGCGCCGTCGGCTGGCTAGAACTCTTCACGGATATTACGGGCGAGCGCCAGACCGAAACCACCATGTTCCACACCGAAAAGATGGCCGCTCTCGGCCGCCTCGTCTCCGGGATCGCGCACGAACTGAACAATCCCCTCACCACCATCATGGGATACGCGCAGCTCCTTCTCGGCCACGGCCTCTCGCCTGACCAGCTTGCCGAAGCGCGCAACGTCTACCAGGAGGCCGAGCGCTCACGCCGCATCGTGAAAAACCTTCTCTACTTCGCGCGCGAAAATCAACCGGAGCGCACTCGCGTCGAACTCAACGAAGTCGTCGAGCGCGCCCTCGCCCTTCGCAGTTACGAACTGCGCCTCGAGAATATCGCGGTCATCTGCGAACTCGCCGCCGATCTCCCGCCCACCATGGCTGACCCGTTCCAGCTGCAGCAGGTCGTTCTCAACCTTCTGGTCAACGCCGAACAAGCCCTGCTCGAGGCGCGCGGCAAAGGCCAGGTCCAGATCCGCACCAGCTCCCTTCCCGCGAAAGACGGCAAGGGCAAAGACGCAAAGCTCCTTCGCCTCGAAATATCCGACGACGGGCCCGGCATCGCGCCCGAAATCGCCTCCCGCATCTTCGATCCGTTCTTTACGACGAAGCCCGCCGGCGTCGGTACCGGCCTCGGGCTCTCCATCGTCTACGGCATCATTCACCAGCACGGCGGCGAAGTCAGCTTTATCAGCAGTCCCGGCGAAGGCGCGCATTTTACGATCGACCTGCCGGTCGTTGCGGTCTCGGCGCGCGAAAAAAGCGCCGCCGCGCCCTCCGCCGCGCCGGCGAAACCGGCAGTCCATGCCGCGCGCGTGCTTATCGTGGAAGACGAACCCACCGTCGCTCAGCTTCTGGTCGACATCCTCACCGAAGAGGGCCACCACGCCGAAGCCACCGTCGACAGCCAGGAAGGCCTCATGCGCCTTTCGCGTAAAACCTACGATCTTGTGATCTGCGACCTGCGCATGCCGCATCTGGATGGACGCGAATTTTACGAGGCGCTCGTCCTCACGAAAAATCCCGCGCGCAGCCGCATCCTTTTCATCACGGGAGACACCGTCGCGCGCGGCACCCAGCAATTTCTCGAGTCGACCGGCATGCCGCACTTGGGCAAGCCGTTTCTCGTCGAGGAGGTCAAGCTCGCCGTGCGCCGCATCCTCGAATCCCACGTCGAGCAGGTCGCGGGCAAAGCGAGTTGAGGGGGGACTGGATCGCGGCTTCGCGTCTTTGCAGGAAACGTAGCGGCCGGCTCGCCTTTCAGTCGGGCGCTTTTTTGCTCTCCAACGCGCGCAATACAAGGAGTCGAATCAAATGTCCGTCGTAGCTAAAAAAGCCCTGGTCACCACGCAGCAAATCGCCTTGCTCGGCGTTGCCGACGATTCCACCGGCCAATTCATCGCCCGCGAAGCCGCGCGCGTTGCCCGCACCGAATCGATGATGCCCGTCGTCACCACGCGCGATTTCGCGCAGCTCTGCGAACTCAGCTCGCGCTTCCCGCCCGCCGCGATCCTTCTCGACGAATCTCTCATGGACGGCATCGCGCTCGCCGAACCGCTCTCTCGCCTCGCCAAGCTCGCGCCCGTCGTTCTCATCGCTCCCGTCGAACGCCAGGCCGAAATCGCCTCCATCGTCGCTTCCGGCGAAGTCGATTTCGTGGCGCGCACCGGCGACTTTGCTCCGCTCGCCATCGGCTTGATCGAGCGCCGCCTTCGCGCCGCGCGCAGCGTCTCCATGCGCCCCGAGGGCTGGGACGATTTTCCCGAAGACCTCGGCGAAATCTTCCGCCACGAGATCAATAATCCGCTCACCGGTATTCTCGGCAACGCCGAACTGCTTCTCTCCCACCGCGAACGCCTTTCGCTCGCGGACATGCAGCGCATCCAGACCGTGGTCGATCTCGCCGTCCGCCTTCGCGAGACCACGCGCCGCCTCAGCAACGCCTGGGAATCCCAGCGCCGCACTCTGCGCTCCGCGTAGTTCCGAATCTTGCGCGCTCCAAAAAATTGGCGCAGCGTTTCTGTGCGCGCCCTTCGGTTTGGGGCGCGTGGTTTGAGGGTCGCGCACAATCAAAAGCTGCGTTCGCCTTCACCTGCCTTGCCGCCGCGCTTCAGCATGGCATGGGCCGTGGCAAACTCGGCCCCTACTGCTGCCGCCTCTTCGCCAGCAGCCGCAGCATTTCCAAATACATCCACACCAGCGTCACGATGATCCCAAACGCGCCATACCACTCCATATACTTCGGCGCGCCCGCCTGAACGCCCGATTCCACCACTCCGAAATCCACAATCAGATTCAACGCCGCTATGATCACGATAACCACGCTGATCGCGATTCCCCACGGCCCGGCGCTGTTCAGCAGCGGCACCGCCTTGCCGAAAAACCGCAGAACGATATCGGCCATGTACACCAGAAAAACCCCGCCCGTCGCCGCCACCACGCCCATCGTGAATTTCGGCGTGGCGCGAAGCACACGCGACGTATAAAGCACCAGCATCACCAGCGTCACGCCAAACGTCAGCCCCAGCGCCTGCATCGGCAGCCCATGGTACGCCTGTTCAAACGTCGCCGAGATTCCGCCCAGCGCCAGCCCTTCGCAAATCGCGTAGGCGGGCGCGGTCACCGGCGACCATTCCTTCTTGAAAATCGTCGCCAGCGCGAACGCCAGCCCCACGATCAAGCCGCCCCACATCCACAGCCCGATCGAATCAGGCTCCGTGTTCGCCAGATACCACGTCCACGCCGCCGCGCTCACCGCCAGAAACAGCAGCAGGCCCGTCTTGTTCACCGTCCCTTGCAGCGTCATCGCTTCGCCGCCAAGCGCAATCGGCTGCTCGAACGTCCTCGAATTCAAAGCTGGATTAGAAGGCTTAAATAGGCCAGGCATTTGCAACTCCTTTCGAATTATTGCGCGAATCTATAGAGTACTACACCCGCGGCGGGGACCGCCCGCGCTGTGCTCGCTCATCGCGATACTTATAAAACCGCTACTTGGCGGGCGGCGGTCAGCGGTCGACCCGGCGGCGACTCTATGTAGCTCGGGGGTTCCGCGCATTGTGCGCAAGCCCCGAGGCCCTTCCACCGCCACGGCCCTCCCCCCCCCGACCAAAATCGGGATCCACGATCGTGCCACCCCTTACCAAAGCTTGCCAATCACGCAAAATAAGCCCCATTTAGCGTGCAAAACGCGACATTTAAGGCCATTTTAAGCGCTCAAATTTGCAGCCAGTCCGCCCGGCCGTACCCCGCGCCACGCTCGAACCATTCCCAAATCGGGAAAAGCGGTTCTAGTACCTCAATAACTGTTGACAAATGAGTACACGCCGTGATAAACTATGTTTCCGGAATTCAAGATCGACCAGGCGTCTCATTCGAGCGCCGGAAGGGAGGCTGATCGATCCTGAGCCGGCGAGCGCGGCTCAGCAGCCCGAGGCTCGCCTGTCCAGGACGCACGGCAAAAGAGCAAATTTCTAATCGATAGTAATTTCGATTAGAAATCGCCGTAACCGGCGCAAATTCAGCAACTTGAAAATTTCTAATCGATAGAAAAACAGCCCCCTTCCGAGGAGCAAAAGCGCACAAAAGGCGAAAACGGAGATTTGGCCGGCGCGGCGCACCAGCTTGTTGCGTTAACTTGCCGCGTTAAATTGACAGCGGAGGGGGGGGATAGTTAGCATGGTTTGAAGATTTGCGCGCATGGAAAACGGCACAGGCGAAGGGACTATACTCGAGCGGATCGTGCGGAAACGGCGCGATTCGGTCGCACACCGGAAGCGTGTGCTGCCGGACGTGGCGTTGAAGCTTGCCGTGCCGAAGCAGGCCCCCGCGCGGGATTTTGCTGCGGCGCTTTCGCGCGAGGGGCGCAACGTGATCGCGGAGCTGAAGAAGGCTTCGCCGTCGCTGGGCTTGATTCGAGAGAACTACTCGCCGGCATCGCTTGCGGCGGCCTTGGAGTCGGCAGGGGCCGCGGCGCTTTCGGTACTGACCGAGGAAGATTTTTTCCAAGGCTCGCTGGCACATTTGAAAGAGGCGAAAAAGGCGGTTTCGATCCCGATCCTGCGCAAGGATTTCATTATCGATCCATGGCAGGTTTGGGAGGCGAGGTCGGCCGGGGCGGACTCGTTTCTGCTGATCGTGGCGATCCTCAGCGACGAACTTTTGCGCGAGTTGCTGGCCCTGGGCCGCGAACTTGGCATGGAGCCGCTGGTGGAGGTTCATTCGCGTGAAGAATTGGTGCGCGCGAATGCAGCGCGCGCGAAAATCATCGGCGTGAATAATCGCGACCTGCGTGATTTTAAGGTGAGCTTGCAGACGTCGCTCGATCTGGTGACGGAGATTCCCGATAGCGCCGTCGCGGTGAGCGAATCGGGCTTGCACTCGCCGGAGGACCTGCTCCGCCTTCGCAAGGCAGGATTTGATGCTTTCCTGATCGGCGAGCGCCTGATGAAGCATCGGGATCCGGCGGCCGAGTTGCGCGAGATGCTCGGCCCGGTCGATGCGGGCGCTGCAACATCGCGGGGCGATTGACGCGCCATGGCGAGGCCTCGAGTAAAAATTTGCGGTATCACAAACTGGACGGACGCCAAGCGAGCCTGCGAGGCCGGGGCGAATTTCCTTGGATTCAATTTTTACCGCGAGAGCCCGCGCTACATTTCGCCGGCGCGGGCCGGCAAAATTGTTGCACGCTTGCCGAAAGATGTGGCCGCCGTCGGCGTATTTGTAAATGAGAGCGAAAGCGCGATTCTGGAGATCGCGCGCCGCGCCGGGCTCGACTTCGTGCAGCTGCATGGAGATGAGACGCCGGAATTTGTGGGTCATTTGGCACGGCGAGTTGCGGTGATCAAAGCGGTTCGTGTCCGGAAGCCGTTTCGGGCGGCAGAGCTTTCGCGGTTTAAGAAGGCCAGCGCGCTCTTGCTGGATGGTTTTGACCGCCGCGCGCGCGGAGGCACGGGGAAAGGGTTTGATTGGTCGATTGCGCGGCGCGTGAAGCGCGGGCGCAGGATTTTTCTGGCTGGCGGGCTTAATCCAGAGAACGCGGCCGAGGCAAGCGCGACAGTGCAGCCATACGCGTTGGACGTGTGCAGTGGAGTGGAAGCCGCGCCGGGGAAAAAGGATGCGGCGCGGATTGCGGCGTTTATGCGCGCCGTTGGAAACGGGAAATTGAGGAAGAGATGAGCACGATCGTCGAGCAAAAGTTGCAGGAAGCGCCGGACGCGCGCGGACGGTATGGCCCTTATGGGGGCCGTTATGTCCCCGAGACGTTGATGGCGCCGCTCGAAGAACTTGAGCGTGCGTACGGCGAAGCGCGGAAGGATCGCGCGTTCCAGGCGCAATTGAGCGCGCTGCTGCACGATTTTGCCGGCCGGCCGACGCCCCTTCAATTTTGCCAAAGGCTGACGAGCCAGTTTGGCGGACCGCGAATTTATCTGAAGCGCGAAGATCTGCTGCATACGGGTGCGCACAAGATTAACAACTGCCTGGGACAGGGGCTGCTTGCGGTTCGGATGGGCAAGACGCGCCTGATTGCGGAAACGGGCGCGGGCCAGCATGGGGTGGCAACGGCAACGGTGGCGGCGCGGCTCGGGCTCGCGTGCACCGTGTACATGGGCACGGAAGATATGGAGCGGCAGCGCCTCAACGTGATGCGCATGCGTCTGCTGGGCGCCGAAGTGGTCGGAGTCGATTCGGGCAGCCGCACGTTGAAAGATGCGATCAACGAGGCGATGCGCGATTGGGTGACGAACATTCACAATACGCACTACCTGCTCGGGTCGGTGCTCGGCGCGCATCCATATCCGCAGATGGTTCGCGATTTTCACAAAGTGATCGGCGAGGAAGCACGCGAGCAGATCATGCGCGCCGAAAAGCGATTGCCCGATTACCTGATCGCGTGTGTGGGAGGCGGATCGAACGCGATCGGCTTGTTCCACGCGTTTCTCGGCGATCCGGGCGTGAAGATGATTGGCGTCGAGGCAGGGGGCCGCGGGAACTCGCTGGGCGAACATGCCGCACGACTCGCCGCGGGCGTGGGGTTCAGTGGCGCGCGGCCGGGCGTCTTGCAAGGCACTTATACGTACGTGCTGCAAACAAAGGATGGGCAGATCGCGACCACGCATTCGGTTTCCGCGGGACTTGATTATCCCGCGGTCGGACCCGAGCATGCTTGGCTGGCTGAACGTGGCCGCGCGGAATATACGGCGGTTACGGACGATGCGGCGATCGACGCCGCGCGCACTCTTGCGCGGAGCGAGGGGATCATTCCGGCGCTCGAATCGGCACATGCTGTGGCGGATTTGCTGCGTCGCGCACCGGGAATGCAGAAGAACGAAATCGTGATCGTGAACCTTTCCGGTCGCGGCGATAAAGATATGGAAACCCTTTCCCGCTATGTCTGAAACAGCCACGCAGCACAAAATCCCGCAGGCTTCGGGGCGCATCGCAGCGTGTTTTCGGGGGCTTTCGGAGCACGGGGAGATGGGACTTGTCGCGTACGTGACGGCGGGAGACCCTTCGCTCGAAGCCAGTGAGAAGATCGTGCTGGCTGCCGCCGAAGCGGGCGCGGACGTGATCGAGCTGGGAGTTCCGTTCAGCGATCCGGTCGCGGACGGACCCACGATTCAGCGCGCCAGTGAACGTGCTCTGCGCGCGGGGACGACGCTTGCGGACGTGATCGAGCTTGTTCGCAAGATTCGCCAGCGCAGCGACGTGCCGCTGGTTCTTTTCAGCTACTACAATCCGCTATTGCAAATGGGGACGGAAAAGTTCGCGGCTGCGGCGTCAGAAGCGGGGGCTGATGGCGTGCTCGCGACGGATCTGACGCCGGAAGAATCGGCTGACTATCGCGAGATCATGCGCGCGCACAATCTGGATACGATTTTTTTGGTGGCGCCCACTTCCACCGATGCACGGATCGAGCAAATCGCGGCAGTGTCCAGCGGTTTCCTGTATTTGATCTCTCGAGCCGGCGTAACGGGCGCGCGCGATACGCTGCCCGAAGAATTGCCTGCGCTGGTGCGGCGCGTGCGTAAATTCACTGCGCTTCCAGTCGCCGTCGGCTTCGGAGTCTCGCTTCCGACGCATGTTACCGTGCTGGGCGGGATCGCGGATGCTGCCGTTGTAGGTTCCGCGCTGGTAGCAGAGATTGAGAAGGCGCAAACGCCGGGCGATGCAGCCGCGGCCGTCGCTGAACGCATTCGCGGCTTGAAAGAGGCAGCTCGACGCGGCGTGAGCCAACGCGGCAAACCGGTTGAGGATGAAATCGGCGGTTAGCAGCAAAAAGGTTCACGCGAAACAATGGACAAAAGAATCGCAAACGCTGATGCCGCGCTGGAGCGTATTCACGATGGCGTGACTATTCTCGTGGGCGGTTTCGGCTTTTCGGGCGTACCGGAAAATCTGATTGCCGCGCTGCGCCGCACAGGCGCGAAGAATCTCACCATCGTTTCCAACAATGCCGGCGGCGATGATTTCGGCCTGGGCCCTCTTCTTCAGAACGGGCAAATCACAAAAATGGTTTCCAGCTACGTGGGCGAGAACAAGCTATTCGAACGCCTCGTGATGAGCAATCAGGTGGAGCTCGAGTTGAATCCGCAGGGCACTCTTTCGGAACGAATTCGGGCAGGTGGAGCCGGCATCCCCGCGTTTTTCACTCCAACCGGCTACGGCACAGTCGTGGCCGAAGGGAAAGAGACGCGCGAGTTTGACGGGCGCCCTTACGTCATGGAGCGGTGGATTCGCGGCGATTTCGCGTTGATAAAGGCGTGGAAGGGCGACCGCTGGGGCAACCTGATTTACCGCAAGACCGCGCGGAACTTCAACCCCATGATGGCAACAGCAGCGGAGTACACGATTGCGGAAGTGGAAGAGCTAGTCGAATTGGGGCAGCTCAAACCAGACTCGATCCACACACCGGGGATTTATGTGAATGCGATCCTGCAAGGACCGCATTATTCAAAGCCGATCGAGCGGCGAACTTTACGCAAGCGGGCGGAGTGAGCGAAACCGAAATGGATAATCGCGAGAAAATCGTCCGCCGGGTCGCACAGGAATTGCGCGATGGCCAATACGTGAATCTCGGCATCGGTATTCCCACGCTTGTGCCGAATTTCATTCGCGCAGGCATTGAAGTGATTCTGCAATCGGAAAACGGAATGCTCGGCGTCGGACCCTATCCTTACGAAGGCGAGGAGGATCCCGATCTGATTAACGCCGGCAAGGAAACGATCAGCGAGATTCCCGGCTGTTCTTATTTTTCCAGCGCGGATTCTTTTGCGATGATCCGGGGCGGACATATCGACCTGACGGTGCTGGGGTCGTTTCAGGTGGATGAAACGGGGAGCCTTGCCAACTGGGCTATTCCCGGTAGAGTGCTGAAAGGCATGGGCGGCGCGATGGACCTGGTGGCAGGAGCGAAACGCGTGATCGTGGCGATGGAGCACACGACGAAGGGGGGCCAGCCGCGAATTTTGAAACGCTGCGACATGCCGCTCACTGGGACGCGCGTGGTCGACCGGATCGTGACTGAGATGGCCGTGATCGATGTGACGCCTGAGGGCCTGGTTCTGCAGGAAATCGCGCCTGGAATCAGCGCGAGCGATGTCCAGAAAGCGACGGAAGCTGCGCTGCACATTACCCCGGCGTTGAAGACAATTTCGTACTGAAGGCGTTGCACGACAGGGCTCCTGCGGTAAGATGCGGGCCGAATCTCCCGAGAGGCGGACTCATGCAAGCTCATTCCGTGGTCGTCGTCAGCCTGCACACTCCCAAGGAACGCCTCTGGGGTGAATTGCTCGATATTTCCAATGCGGGAATCACGATCCGCGGGATCGATCTCGTCGGCTTCGACGATTTCATCAGCCAGGTGCTGCATCCGGAAGGAGACAGGATTGGACTGCCGACGCTGTTTTTCCCGATGGTGCGCGTCGAACGGATCGCTCTTGACGAGCCGCGCGGCTCAGTTCCATCGTTGGCGGCGACTTTTGAAAAGAAAGTGGGACGCTCTCTGGGGGACTACCTTGCGCAGTTCGCCTGAGGGCCTGAGCAGCTTTTAGATCATGACGCTGAGCTCGACACTGAAGAAAAAAAGTCGCATTCTCACCGTTCCCAATGAACTCACTTTTTTGCGGCTCGCGTTCCTGCCGTTTTTCATCATCGCCATAAAATACGACCGCTACGACATGGCGCTCGGAATTTTGGTAGCCGCCGGGATCAGCGACGGCCTCGATGGCCTGCTTGCACGCCTGCTGAATCAGAAAACGCCGCTGGGGGCCTATCTGGACCCAATCGCGGACAAACTGTTGCTCTCCTCGTCTTTTCTCGTTTTGGCGCTGAAAGGGAAAATTGCCTGGTGGCTGGCCATTATGGTGCTGGGGAGAGACGTATTGATCCTGATGGCGTGCACGGTGATTCTGCTTGTTACAGGATTTCGTTCATTTCCCCCGAGCCCATGGGGCAAGGCGACCACGTTCTTTGAGATCGCACTCGTTTTCATCGTGATTGTTCTGGCTGTGTCCCAGTGGCCCTTGCTGCAAGTCGCGCAAACTTATTGCAGATATATCGTCGCCGTGCTGGTGATGCTCTCCGGCATCAACTACAGCATTGTGGTGTCTCGAAAGCTGGCGAAACAGGAGTAAGGCGGACCGTTCCCCGGAGGCCCCCTCCGCACCGCGAGAGGAGCAAAACGCCTATTAAACGGCCAAGCAAGATGCCGCGCTGAAGTCCGCCGCCCTACGTTTAAATCCCAAACCGTTTTTGGCCCACACTGCTAGACCCTACCCTGCAAGATCATCTTCACGACCATCGCGAAGCTGGCAAGCACGATCAGCGCCGAGGTCCAGCCCAGAATGCTCGCGCGTTTGCGCTCGGCGGGCGTCGCCGGTTTTCGATCCATTATGATTTTGCCCAGGGCGAATCCGCTTACGAAGCCGCCGAGGTGAGCGAGCAGCGAAACTCCGGGGAGCAAGCTGATCACGAAGATATAGATCAGCAAATAGACGAGCTGCCTGCGTAACATCTGCATCCCGGCCGTCTTGCGCCCCATGGACATCGCCAGCAAGACTCCGATTAGTCCGAGCAGCGCGCCCGAACCTCCTATGGCTGGGCTGGCAAAAAAGCTCGCCAGCACGTACCCACAGATTCCCGTGAATATGTAAATGAAAATCAGGCGTGCCGAACCATAAAGCTCTTCGATCAAGGGTCCCACGTCCATTAGGAACCACATATTGAAACCGATGTGCAAGATGCTGCCGTGCAGGAACACGGCCGTCACGAATCGCCATGGCTCCTGCAGGTTGTAAAGCAGCGGCAGGGATTCGCCCATGCGCAGCAGCACTTCGCCGTTGATAACTCCGATATCGAATCCGAAAAGGCCACCGCCTGAAAGACCTCCGCCGCCCATACGGATCGTCCAAAGCAGGCTGATACCGTAGAGGATGCAGCTGAGCGCGAGAATCGCGTATGTGGCGGGCGATGTGGCGGGCATCAGGCGCGAGAGCGCCTTATTGGCCGCCGCGAAAGAGAGATTCACGTTCGCACCGCACTGATAGCAATGGGTGGAGTTCGCGCCTACGAGCGATCCGCACGAAGGGCAGATCCTCGGGCGCGGATTTGCACTTTTTCCGAAAATTGTCGAACCCCTTGAATGCTTTTAGTCGCTGATTCATTCCCGCGAGGACACGAGGCGGGCGGTTCACTTTCCTTGCGGGAATGCGAACGCGCTCCCTATAATACCGGAAAATGAGAGTGGACGAATGAAGCGGGTCGCCGCGAGGTTCATTTGACTCTTCCGCGAATCGGACGCGGCCGTGTCTCGGCAGAAGGTCATCGGGTTTCCGTTCGTTCCCTTCCCTTTCTCACGCTTTTCGTCCTCTTGGGTTTCGCAGGTTGCGCTCATCACAATCAAAACGCGCAAGCGCCCGCTCCGACTCCAATCCCATCCGCGCCGACTTCCCCGACGCCGCCGCGGTATCCCAATGCGCCGCCCTCCGGCCCTCCGCCGGCGGTCGAGCGGCAGCCTGCGATTCCGGGCGAATACGTGGAGGAAGGGGTCGCGTCGTGGTACGGGCCACAGTTTGACGGACACCGCACGTCTGATGGCGAGATTTACGACATGAATGGCTTCACCGCGGCGCATCGCACATTGCCGTTTGGCGCGCTCGTGCGCGTAACGAACCTGAGCAACGGCTTGCAGACGGAAGTACGCATCAACGATCGCGGGCCATTCGTCGCGAACCGTATCATCGATCTATCCCTTTCCGCGGCCAAAGCGATCCAGATGGTGGGCACCGGCACGGCCATGGTTCGCCTGGAAATGATTTCGGGGTCGAATCCGCAAACGGGATTTTTTGGAGTGCAAGTGGGAGCGTTTTTGGTGCAGGAGAATGCCGAAAAATTCCGCGACCAGCTGGCCGAACGATACTCGCCGGTCAGCATCGTGCCCTACGATTCGCCGAATGGAATGTACTATCGCGTGCGGGTGGGACGCGTTCCCAGCGAGGATGCGGCGCGGCAGCTTGCGGCACAGCTGCAGGCTGATGATCAGCTGACCACATTTGTGGTTCGGTTGGACAATTAGAGCGATTGGGCGCTCCGCACCAACGAAAGTGCCGCCCCCCACGCGCCACGTTTAGAGCTACGTCAAACGCGACGTTGCGGCGCCCTACGACCTCTTTTCGCAAACTGCTAGTGGCCTAGATCTGTGGGGGATGCGTTGCTGCCGTCGGCTTGCGATGCGGCGTCGTTGAGGCGGGCTGCGGCGCGGTGCAGGGCTTCGGCGAGCGCGGTCGATTCGGTCTGCAGCGCATTCAGATCGCGATGATCGAGCGCTTCTGTTACGCCCGGCAGGATTTCTGCGGAGTATCCTGTGTCACTGCCCGGAGCGAAGATCGTGTGCTTGAACCAGGGCCGGCCGCTCAACCCGGGCGGACTGAGCAGCGCTTGCTCAACACCGACCAGATCGCGATTAATCGCCCCTTCCTTTGCGGGATCGTAGGAAAAAGCGTCGAGGGCATCCGCGGCGCGCATTGCCGCGTCTGAAAAATCGACGGATGCGTCCATGGCGGGTTTCAGGATGGCGGTCGCGCCGGGCTGTGCCGCCGCGCGCGAAGAAATATCGTCCTCTGCCCGCGCGATTTCTGACGCGTAGGTGCCGTAGTCGAGAGGCAGGATGTCCGCTTCGGCGAGGCGCAGCGCCATCACTCCGATAACACGCGCGAGCGCGGGTTCATATACGAATCCCGGATCGCCAAAGTGCTGCATCCAATAAAAATCGTCGTAGCGCGAGTGATAGACGCCGTAATCGCCCGTGAAGCTCACGTCCATTGAGGGAATTCCCGCGTAATCGAGAAACGGCGAGAAATCCGACCCCGCACCCAGCGCAGAGATCGGCGGCTGTCGCACCGGCTCATCGGCAACAGGCCCAAACAATGAGTCGCTTGCAAGGCCAGCGCGGTCTTTCCACGCGCCGTAAACGCTCTCGCCGGTCTGAGGATCGGCGACCGCTTTTGTGGCATCGCGCAAAAAGCCTTTGAGCGAGGGAACAGCCGAGCCGGAAAAGGCCGGCCCCGTGACGCCCACATCGGTATTGATATAGGCGATTGCTTTCTCCTGCAGCTCGGAGCGATTGGTTTCGACCCAATCCGTCGAGCCGACCAGGCCGGGCTCTTCGGCATCCCATTCGCAAATCACGATGGTGCGCCGCGGAGTCCATCCCGAGCGCGCAAGCTGCCCTAGGCCGCGCGCGACTTCGAGCATGGCCGACGTGCCGCTGCCGGGATCCGCTGCGCCGTAGACCCAAGCGTCGTGATGATTGCCGAGTATGACCCACTGATCGTCGGAGGTTCCGTGCAGTTTCGCTATAACGTCATAAATAGGGCGCTCAGCATAGTCCATCTGGACCCTCATGCGCACTATCGCGTCACCCGGGCCGACGTGGTAGGTGAGGGGCAGCGCTCCTTGCCAACCCGCCGGAACCTTCTGCCGGCCCAACTGTGCGAGTATGACGCTCGCGTCCTTTGCGCTGATCGGGATGGAAGGAATGTGTGGCAGGCTCTTTGCGTCCGCGGGTGAAAGACGTTTCCCGTCGGGATTATTCGCGACGAGCGGATCACCCGGACGAATCTGCGTGTAGAGGATCGACCCGCGCTGAATGCCATCGAGCGGACGCCACGGGCCATCCGGGAAAACGTCGCCTGAAATGAAACCATCATCCTCCGGGTCAGAGTACAAAATCAGTCCCACAGCGCCACGCTCTTCGGCTAATTTTGCTTTCACGCCGCGATAATCGCGGCCGTAGCGTGCAAGCACAAGTTTTCCCTTGACGGGAATGCCCAGCGAATCGAGTTGGCGATAGTCTTCGGGCGTTCCGTAATTTACGTAAATCACGGGAGCGGTGACGTCACCCGAAGCGGAATAACCGCTCACGGCGGGCATCAATTGCGCGTCGGAGGAATTAGTATCGCCGGGAACAGGCGGCTCAGGCGTGCCGAGCTGGACTTGCTGTGGAGCAACAAGATCGAGTTCTGCCTGGCGCGGCAGCGGGAGGTAGGCATTGTACGTGACGATTTGCGCGTCGAAGCCGTCGCTTTTGAATTGGGCGAGCAGCCATTCGGCGGTGTGTTTGCTCGCTGCGGTTCCCGCAACGTGGGGCGCGCTTGTAAGCTGGCGAAGATCGCCCTCCGCATGGGCGGCGTCTGGAATCGCCTTGAAGCTTTTTTCCAGCTCGACTTCTTTGGCGACGCGTGCCGAGGCGAAACCCGGAATTTCTGCGTCGACCTTTGCCTGGCCGAAAACTCCAGCCGCCGCGAAGACAAGCGTGCACACGATAGATAGCGCTAGCGCGATCACGGGTTGTCGACCCTGGGAGCTCATCGTAAGTTCGATTCTATCTTATCGCCGACGCTGATCGCTGCGGGCCTCGCGCGGGGGTGCGAAATCGATAGTGTGTTGAGAGCCCGCGCGATTTGTCGCGAAGCGAAATCGGCGCGCTATTATTTAGAATGGTTGAGGTAGCCGAAGGTTATGCGGATTTTGATCTCTGGAGCTTCGGGGCTGATGGGCGGCGCGCTCACGCAAGCTCTGCGCGAGAACGGCCACGCGGTGGCGCGTCTGGTGCGGCCGGGTGGTCGAGCCGAGCAGGGCGACGTGCGCTGGGACCCCGGCGCTGCGTCCATTGATATTGCTGCGATGGAGGGCGTCGAGGCCGTGGTTCATCTGAGCGGCGCCAGCATTGCGGGAGGACGCTGGACTGCTTTGCGCAAAGCCGAGCTGCGCAGCAGCCGCGTGGATACGACGCGCGTGCTGGTCGATGCGCTGGCGCACCTACATCAGAGGCCATGCGTGTTCGTGTGCGCTTCGGCGATTGGATACTACGGCGACCGGGGCGACGAAGTGCTCGTCGAGTCTTGCGCTTGCGGCACAGATTTTCTCGCGCTCCTGGCGCGCGACTGGGAAGCGGAGGCGATGCGCGCCGAGCACGCCGGCATTCGTACTGTGCGGCTCCGCTTCGGCGTGATTCTTACGTCTCAAGGTGGTGCGTTGCCGAAAATGCTGGCCCCTTTGCGCTGGGGCGTGGGCGGGCGATTGGGCTCGGGGCGGCAGTGGATGTCTTGGGTCGTTTTGCAAGACGCTGTAGCAGTGGCGCTGAGCGCGATCTCAGACGAACGCTATTCCGGAGCAATCAATCTGGTTGCGCCGAATCCAGTTCGAAACGCGGAGTTTACTCGAGTCGCAGCCGGGATTTTGGACCGCCCTGCCATTTTCCCGGCGCCGGCATTTGCGCTGCGGCTCGCGCTCGGTGAGATGGCACAGCCACTATTGCTCGCCAGCGAGCGCGTGCGGCCGGCGCGGCTGGCTGAACTTGGATATTCCTTCCATTTTGAAAGTATCGAGGCCGCGCTGGTCAGGCTGCTGAGTAAGTGATTATCGAGTGCAGATGAGCAGAATGGGGCTCTGCGGCTGCGCGAAATTCCCGAAGCGAAATTCGCTGTGCCGCATTGGAACGATCGCGTTGTTGCTGCTCGGGTTCGCAGGCACACGCACAGGGTGGCTTGGCGGATATCGATTGGCAATCACTTCGCGACAACATCAACATTTCCTTCGACTTAGCCGCTGAAGACGCGACACTCGCAAGGTTGGGTAACACGGCGTAAAGGCAGAGCTGCGCCTGCACCGGAGTGGCACATGCCGTGCCTCGTCCGCTGCGCATGGTCTCTCGAACGAACGGCAATCGGACGCAACAAAGCCTTGGGTGCATTGCGTGTCAACATGCGGGCGCGGCAAGATTCGGACGCGTGTTTTCGCTCGTGGCGGGCTGCTTCGCAGCAATGCTCTGCGCGGGTTGCAACGCGGGAGTGACTACGACGCCGCCGACGCTGCAAATTTCCATCACGATCTCGCCGACGAGCACCGCGGTTTTCCTCGGGCAAACACAATCGTTTCAAGTGGCAGTGACCGGAACTACAGACACGGCCGTCACATGGGAAATAGACGGAGTCACGCAAGGTGACTCGAGCGTCGGAACGATCTCCACGTCTGGGGTATATACGGCTCCGGGCACCATGCCGGCGGCGCCCAGCATTACGGTGACCGCCGTGAGCGCCGCGGACCGCTCTGCAACAGCGTCGGCGGTGATCACGCTTACAGACAACATCACGATCACGGTATCGCCTTCCATGGCGAATGTGCCGGCCGGAGGCGAACAAATCTTCTCGGCAACGATTTCGGCCATGGGGAATCCGACGCCCGGGGTTACATGGGGCGTGAACGGAGTCGCGGGCGGCAATTCCGCTCTAGGCACGATCGCGCCACGCGGCGCGAATACGGCGACCTATACCGGTCCGGCTGTTCCGCCGCAACCAGCGACGGTGACAATCACTGCGGCAAGCGTCGCTGATGATTCGAAGACCGGTTCAGCCAGCGCCACGATTACTTGTTCGGCAAGCAGTTCGATTTCGCCATCCTCCGCGAGTATTGCTCTAGGAGGGGCTCAATCGTTCACTGCGTCGTTTTGTCTCGCCCCTGGCGCAACGACTACTTGGAGCGTGAACGGGATCGTTGGCGGAAGCGCAGACTACGGAACGATCGCTGCGACCGGCACGAGTTCCGCTCTTTATTCCGCACCGGCCGATTTACCGGCAAACGATCTCGTGACAGTCGCTGCCACAGCTAGTGCCGTCACGTCAGGAGCGAGTCAGGCCTCTGCTTCCGTGACGATCGCGAGCACCGTGAGC
>Ga0335074_10000552_pt1 | contig 52223 bp, 54 predicted proteins | sample Lox_Sample_23_FD_206715 | JGI IMG/M metagenome (GOLD analysis project Ga0335074, IMG submission 206715) | Soil microbial communities from Loxahatchee National Wildlife Refuge, Florida, United States - Lox_Sample_2.3 | ecosystem: Environmental > Terrestrial > Soil > Wetlands | place: USA...
TGGTTTGCACCCGGCCCATCACCCAGATCAACGATGTCGGCGCAACGATCTTCTCCACTTTCGGCGGCAGAGTTCCCTGCCAGTCTGGAGCCACAAACGCAAAATCTCCGGCCGTGGTCCCCGTCGTACGCGAACCCAGCGAGCAGAAGACGTCGGTCCACATATCGAGCGCCGGCACAAGATAGTACCTGCCCTTAGTATCCGGAAGGGACAAAACCACTGGTCCACTCGAAAGATCGACCCAGGCGAAGGAATAGAGCGTGTCGAAGTTGAAGCGGACGATGTCTCTCGAGTCGGCCTTGGGATACGCGCGGAAATGCGCGAATTGGTTGATCGGAGCGCGCATTGGAACTGCACTCGCATCAGGCACGTTGGTGGCGACGCGCATGGTTGCATCCATAAGGACAATTGGAAACGCGTAATGATACACATCACGCGCTAAATTCCGAATGGATTCTTGTTTGGTTGCAGTCGATTCCATTGTTGTGCCCTAAACAAATTCCTGTTCTGCTGCCTGTCGCCGATAAGGAGCTTTTCGGCGCTGTTCTGCGCGTTCAAGGCGAGCCCAGCTGCGGCGAAACAAAATGTGAATGAAATCGAGCAAAAAGAGTGGGAGAACCGATGCGTATCATTCGAGTCTTCCTCCTTTTTTCCGTACTTGCTCGGGATACCACTTGGTAAACCAGTAGGCACCTCCAAGCGCGATTACTATAGCAGCCACCTCAATCCCCAAGGGTATTCCAGAGATAAAGTGCATCACCAAATCGGCAGCGACTATCACGGCCATCGCCAGCGCCCAGATCGACGTAAGGATATAGTTTGTTTTGATAAATGAAGGCGAGCTTTGCACCTCTGTAGGTACCTGCTCACGGGCATATTGAAGTGTGAAGGGACGGCGAATGAGAAGGGACAATAGAATTATGAACAGCAGTCCTGCGTCAACGACAGATCGAACGGCGGGGATGTCCCATGCCCCGTGCGTAATCGCCATGTAGCTGCCGAGCAGAGCGAATAAAGCGAAGGTGCCGACCTCGAGAATCTTCATCGAGTGGCCTCGGAGCCTTTCGCGAACGATCAGGACTGCCGAGACAGCGGCGGCTGCCCATAGGCTCACGCTTGCTGTGGCAAACCGGCTGAGCAGTGCAAAAGTAATGAAGGGAGCGAAGCCAAGAAGAATTCCCATCGATCGTACTCCTGACTAAAAGACGTTAAAATCGACCCGCGCGTCACTGGTAAGGGTACCGATCATCGCAGTTCCACTGCTTTTTCGCTTCGCAACGATCATAACCTGTAACCCTTCCCGGTCAAGCCAAAAAGGTAAAACAATCTGAATTCGGTGAACGTTTGGGCGGAGCGCATGGGCAGAGTTTTTCCTGTCGAAACTGTTGGCTACAGTCATCTGGCAATTCCCGACAATGAGTTCCGCAGAACCGAATTCTACGCCGACTTCTTGAAGCCGAATCATATGGCCTATTGCATGGGAGTGATTGCCAAAGTTCCCGGGGGCACCCGCCAGCACTTTTCACGAGCGTCCGGGCACCTGGGCGTGGTCCTTTCGACGAAAAACAAGGCCAAGTTTTTGAGGTGCTACTTCCGCACGTTCAAAGGGCACTCCGCCTACACGGAGAATTCAACAAGCTCCGGTCTTGCCAGCGTGGACTGGAATGCGCGCTGGATGCATTCGGTCATGCTGTCATCGGTTTGAACGGAACATGCAAAATCCTCTTTAGCAACGAAACCGGACGCCAACTATTTGCGACTGCGGACGGGTTAAACGTCAAGGGTGGTCGTTTAGTGGCTGATCTGCCCTGCGAAGACGGCGAGTTGCAATATCGCCTGTATCAGGTTGCCATGGCGGGCAAGGGCTTTTCCGCTTCGAGAGCGCTCGTCATTCATCGAAGTTCTGGCAAACCCGCCTTGCACCTGACCCTGATGCCATTCGCTCGCAATTTTCTCCGGCATATCACAGAGCTCTCGGTTCTGGTGTCTATCGACGACCCAGCGCGGAAACCGCTGAGCAGGGTAGATATGCTTCGCTTGCTCTTCAAACTCTCTCCAACTGAGATACGGCTGACGGAATCTCTTACGTCGAGCGTTGATCTATCCACGGCGGCTGACCATCTTCGCATGTCCACCGAAACCCCACGGTTCCATCTCAAATCAGTTTTCAAAAAGACAGGTGCGCGGCGACAGAGCGATTTGATCAAACTGGTTCTGAATCTGCCAGGCACGATTCTTGATCGGCCTCCAGACCGTAGCTGGGACGCTCGACGTAGGTATCCCACCCTGGCTCAAAGGCGTGCATGACGAGATGGAGGCGACGAATCGAAGGAGCAGCAACGGTGACGCGCCAGTCTTCCTTCCGAAACCGATAAATCGCGTAAAGCGCTTCGTAGGATTCGCCGCCATCTCGGGTAACGATCAATATCTGTGGCATTTTCAGGGGCCAGCGTATCATCCGATTGCTTCGGTTCGGCGCGATCGAACTTCGAATCCGGGGTGAACTTGAGACCCTGTCAGTGGAGCTGGCTTCCGTCCTGCGCTTTCGTGGAGGCACGAATGGGCGCATAGTCGCCAATGAACTCGTTGAAATCCCGGATGTGCTCTGCGACGTTACGGATTGGTAAACAGAATCACCGAGGCACGTTTCCATGCGCGGCGGCTCGGAATGACAACGTACTCCTGCAGGTAGCGTCGAAGCCTCACTCCAGCCCCCTTGTGAACACCCTTGATCGCAACAAAACGGCGACTTGCGCTCAATACCTCTGCCGTACACGGGCAGAGGTGTGCTGGGGTGTTCAAGTGGCCGAAAAACCGGCTGCTCGTACAAGTGACCCCACTTCTGCTGCATGCGGTCAGGAGGCAGCTGACTTCTTCAATCCCAAGATTAAAAAGCAGTAGTCCGATCTCAGATTCTCTCGATGGATGCAAATTGATCTCGACCAATAGCACCCGAACGCAACTCTGATAGAGATCGAACGGCCTAGAACGCCATTCGAGATTGTTCGATGAGCATTCATTTTGTGGTTACGCATTTCGTAAGCCTAAGCCGTCAGGCTTAGGGATGGTGTCTACCTCCAGAACGAGTGCAGCGAGAATGCCATTCGTCGCGAGGCGGGGGATTGACGCTTGCAGAGTCATCCCGCACTCCTGAGAGAATGATGGACTAGCTTCGTGTGCTGTCCGTGGTATCGCCTCAAGAGGCCAGCTTTCTCTCAATCCACATGTCGATCTCCGAGCGTCGAAAGCGCCAAAGCTTCCCGACACGTATCCCGCGAATCTGGCCGCTTCGTGCCATACGCTGAAGCGTCTTCGGATGGATGCCAAGGACAGCAGCTGCCTCGATGCTATTTAGCAGCCGTTCGTGTCGATATTCACTCAGAGGGAAAACGTCGTTGGTCTGAGAAGAGAAAATCACATATGGCCCCGCTTCACCTGTCCGCATGGCTCCAACGTGCATCGTCGAAATGGTCATGGAGTATCCACCTCATGCCCCACAGTGCCGCAAGATGCCCTTCCGAGTCCAAGACTTCTTGTCTATGCCACTATAGACAAAAACTATGGCCGAATCTGCGCGCAAGACACTCAGGGCGCCACGATGTACCCGCTTGCATATGCATTTCGAACAGCGTTAGCGTCGGATTGTGCTAACGATCCGAGCCATGTCGGGAGGTGCCGGGTATGCTCAGCGGCATCTCGAACACAGCGACTATTACGACGAGCATCGCCGCGTTCAAGGTGAATGGCATGGGCGCGGGGCGGAGTTGCTCGGCCTGCGCGGACAAGTAGCCCAAAAGCAATTTGAAGCTATACGCGAGGGGCTGCACCCTGAGACCGGAGAGTTCCTTCGGCCGCGGCACAGCGCAGACCGAATCGGCAACGACGGAAGTGAGCAGAGTAAAGGGCGTTCGTTGTACGATCTGACCTTTTCCGCGCCGAAGTCGGTTTCCGTGCAGGCGCTCGTTGGCGGGGATGAGCGCCTGGTCGCGGCTCACGATAGAGCGGTTCTGGAAACACTCGCGGAAGCCGAAGGCCACTCTGCAACACGTGTCCGGCTGAACGGTGCCAATGAGGATCGCACGACCGCTAACTGGATTGTCGCTACATACCGCCACGACACTAGCCGTGAACTCGATCCGCAACTGCACACACATGCCGTTGCCGCCAATCTGACTTATGACGGAGTCGAGGGCCGCTGGAAGGCGCTCCAGGCATCCGGGCTTTATGAACGGCGTGCATACCTGACCGAGGTTTACCGGAACGCGCTGGCCCGTGAGGTGCGCGGCCTGGGCTACGAAATAGAGCCGCGCCGCGATTCCAAAGGCAAAGATCATGGATTCGAGATGCGCGGTGTCTCGAATGAATTGCTCGAAAAGTACAGCGTGCGGAGTGCGCAGCGGGACGCGGCAATCGAGCGATTCACCCTGGAGCATGGCCGCAAGCCAACCGATAACGAAGTTGCTGTCCTGGTCCGTGAATCCCGCGCGGAAAAGCTGGCGGAAATCGCCACAGAGAAGGTGAGAGAACAGCAACAGGGCCGCCTTGCTCCAAACGAACAGCACACGCTGCAACAGCTCCAGACGAACTCACGTGAGCAGTTTCCCGGCATCCATCACACGCCCTCTCTCGCGTCAGAATCACTTCAGTATGCAAAAGAGCATCTCTTTGAACGCAACTCCGTTGTGCGCGATCACGAATTGATGGCTGAAGCACTGCGGCATGGACGCGGGCAAATTGATCCTGGTCAATTGCGCGGCGCGCTGGAAGTGGAACGGGCGCAAGGTGGTCTGATCCGGGCCGGAAATAATCTGGCTACCCGTGAGAGCCTTGAACGCGAGCAGCGCATGATTGCGGTTGTGGACCGGGGTATCGGGCGATTTGAACGGTTGGGCGGCGAGCGGGAATTCCATCCGTCTGAGCGCCTGCGAGAAGAGCAGCAGCGGGCAGTGCATCACGTCTTAGACTCCAGAGATTTCGCAATCAATTTGCGCGGTGCCGCGGGAACCGGCAAAACCGCCACTCTGCATGAAATCGACCGCGGCCTCCGCGATGCAGGCCGTGAGATCGTGGCCATCGCTCCAACGCGAAGCGCAGTCGAAGAATTGCGGAAGGTCGGGTTTCATGATGCGATGACGATCTCACGCCTATTAGATGCCAACAGCCAACAACCTTCCCTCCTCGGAAGGGTACTGGTTGTGGACGAAGCCGGCATGGTTTCAGGCCGGCAGATGGAAGGATTGCTCAAGTTGGCAGAGCGCGAGGGTGCGCGCATTCTCTTTTCCGGTGACACACGGCAAATCCAGAGCGTCGAAGCATCGGACGCCTTGCGCATCCTGGAGCGGGAATCGCAGATGAAAAGCGTCTCGCTTACCGGCGTACAACGGCAGACAAAGACCGAATACCGAGAGGCGATTCAAACATTGCGGCAGGCGCCCGAACAAGGGTTTCAGAAACTTGAGCAGCTCGGAGCGATACGTGAGGTCCCATACCTGGAGCGTCCGCAGGCGGTGGCGTCGGCCTATCGAGAACTGACGACTGATCCAAACCGCAAAGTGCTTGTCGTTGCCGGCACACATGAAGAGATTGGCAGGATCACTCATGCAATTCGCGAGGGCATGAAGGAAAGCGGAGAACTGGGACGTGGAAAGACTTTCGAGCGCCATACGCCTTTGCAATGGACTGAAGCGCAGAAAAAGAATTTATCGAACTACCAGCAAGGTCAGGTCCTGTTATTCCACCGCTCGTCTCACGGGATCGCTCGAAACGAAGCGCTTGTCGTTGAGCGTTCAGACAGGTCGCATATCTTCGCCAGGGATCTGAGCGGCGTCGAACGCATGGTGGGTCCGACACAGGCGCGCTCATTCTCCGTGCATGAGCGCACCCAAATCGAGATTTCTCCTGGAGACCGATTGCTATTGACTGGAAATCGAAGGGAGGCTGATTTCCGCGCGACGAACGGAGAACTGGCTAAGGTGCGTGGTGTCGATCGGGGCCGCATTCAGCTTGAAGATGGCCGGACGCTGCCGGCGAATTATCGAGAATTCGACCATGGCTATGCAATTACCGCACATCGCAGCCAGGGCAAAACTGTTGACGCAGTGGTCCTTTCCGGCGACATGATGAAACAGGAGCAGTTTTACGTCGCCGCTTCCCGTGGCCGCGACGGAATTACAGTCATTACTTCGAATGTGGACCAATTGCGCGAATCTCTCGGCATTTCCTCCGCTCGCCTATCGGCCACGGAATTGGCGCGCGAGCAATCCGGTTCCAATGCCTTAAAGCCTGGTATTCAACACACGCCAACCCCGCATATCGAAGCGCCTGCTCTGCGCCACGAAGCCAGCATCGGCCACGATATTGGTCTTGGCCTGTAATACCGGTGTTCTCACGCGAAATTAGACAGAATTAGGCCTTGCGGCCTTGCGTCGGGCCGATGCTTTCTTGCCTGCATATTTGCTGCGCACAGATACATACCCAACGGGAATCTTGTCAGAATCCTCTGGCGCGTGGCCGTTCGGACGGTCAAGAATGTCTAGCGCTTTGGCAATTAAAGCAGCACTTGCTTTGGGCCGATGTGCCACCCATTCCTCATGCTGAAGATGGGCGAGCTTTTCGGCCACGGCAACATTGATGAACTGGTTGAGCGAAACGCCTTCCTTCTGAGAGAAGTTCTCCGCTACCCGGCGCACGGAGGGCATGAGCCGGAGGGGAAACTTGCTCACTGCGACTCTTTTCTGACTCACAGGCATAAACTCTATCTCCTCTTTCGGACCTTGCTCAATAGCTCGGCAGGAGTCAAGACTTCCAGGTGAAAGCGCTCTGCTGCTTCACGAAAGTGCTTCGTGTTGTTCGTGACGATCACGTCTGCCTTGCCGTTGATCGCCACATCCAAAACCATGTCGTCGTTCGGGTCTGGAGATAATGGGCGATGCTGGAGAGCAACATAAACAGGCTCCGCAATTGCTTCCAGCGCATCTAGAATCGACGCCGTCTCCCCTCGCGATTTGCCTGATACATGTAAATGTTCCGCACGTAGCGCCACATCCCGATACTCGCAAGCCAGTTTGTAGTCCATGAGAGTTGTCAGTTCGCCCCGCAGTGCCAGCCGGACAGTTTCCGCGGCTGCTCCGGTGCTTGAGCGAAGCGCGGTGATGAGTACGGATGTATCGAGGACCGTTCTCACGGATCTATGGTATCACAGGTGACATCATTATATTGGAGGCGTCGCTCGGGGAATTGGGAACTGACATTCCCCGGATATTAGGGATTGTGTGCCGAGGCGGAGAGGGCGGTGTCAAGGGTCTCGACCGCGCAGCGGCGCGCAGCCGCCCTTGACACTGCCCGCGCCTCGGCTATGCTCCATCTATCCGGGGAATGTCTGTGAGATTTGTCCAGTGCAATACCCGCCAGAAACTAATTTCGTTTTCATAAAATCGAAAAAGCCCTTTGCCGAATTTGTACTTCTTGTGCCTTCGTGCACTTCTATGCACTTCTGTGCTCCAATCGTTCCCTTCTGCTCCGATGCGTGCCTCCGTGAGATGAAAAACCATCGCTATCTGTGGGGTAGACACAGATTCGAGTTCGATTCATTGTGGTTTTCAGGAGCGTGCGAACCATGTTCGATTCCCCTCATCCTCCCGCATTCTTTGAGCCGCTTATCGACAGCGAGCACGCTGCGGCTTTGATTCAAGTCCACCCCAAAACCCTGCAACGGTATGCGAGAAAGGGTATCGTTGCAGGCTTGCGTGTCGGCAAATTGTGGCGATTCCGCGCTTCCGAACTTATGGCTCGACGCCCTGAAGAGTATTACGAGGCCCTCGACGAGGACGCCCAGGCACAGTAGGCTGGAATCAGCCACTCGTGCCCGTAACCAGAGAGGAGATCAACCCTTGCTAGTTCGGACACGGTATCAATATGGAAGTCTGCGGTTGAGGAAGCGCGAGCGCGGACCGGACGTGTGGGAGTTCCGTTATTACGAGACGGATTCTCAGGGAAAGCGTAAACGGCAGAGCGTGATCCTTGGTGATCGCGGTGTGCTTACAACGGAGACCCAAGCACGGAAAGCCACGCAAGCCCTTCTTCTTCGACTCAACGAAGAATCTCCACGCGCGGAAGTGGAGGCGGCGTCTTTCGGAGCCTTGCTCGACCGCTATATCGAGCAGGAACTCTCGGAGCGTTACTCGACTCGGAAATCGCACCTGTCAAACATCCGAGTCCACATCCGTCCACGTTGGGGAGAGCACCCCGTGGATAAGCTGAAGCCGATGGCGATGGAACAGTGGTTGCGCGATTTGCCGCTGGCCCCAAAGTCAAAGACTCATGTGCGGGGAATCATGCACCTGGTCTTCAAGTGCGCAGAGCGGTGGGGAATTGTCGAATTCGGCAAGAACCCTGTTTCTCTGGTGCGCGTGAAGAATGGAAGCAAGCGGCTCAAGCGGCCACGGGTCCTTGACGTGGACGAGTTCTTTGAACTGCTCAAGCATTTGGGCGAACCTTACCGAACGATGGTTTTGGTCGCGCAGTGCCTGGGCCTTCGCGTCAGCGAGATTCTGGGTCTGCAATGGGGCGATTTCAATTTCGAGGATCGCTCGGTTTTGGTCCAGAGAAGCGTGGTTGGTGGCAGGATAGACGATGTGAAGACGGAATATTCAAGAGACGATGTTCCGCTCGATGCTCGTCTGGCGGAGGTGCTGTTGCAGTGGCGCTCCGTTTCGGTCTTCCCAAGAGACGGGGATTGGCTTTTTGCCAATCCGGTCACAGGGAGGCCGTACCACCAGGAGAGCTTGCAGAAGTCGCAGATCAAACGAGCTGCGAAGCTTGCCGGGCTTGGAGAGGATATTGGGTGGCACACTTTCCGCCACAGCTATCGCTCCTGGCTCGATGAGACGGGTGCCCCAATGAAGGTGCAGCAGGAACTGATGCGTCACGCTTCGATCCAGACGACGATGAATGTCTACGGACGGGCCATGACGGAAACTAAACGCCGTGCAAACAGTCAGGTTGTGGGACTGGTGTTCGGCCCAAACTCGCAGGATTTGCCCGCAGATGCGGCCACTGCGACAGTCCAGTAAATTGCAGTCTGTTCCTATTGGGGGATAACGGGGACTTACCGAAAGCAACCAATTGTCGTAAGTTATTGATTTAATTGGTTGCGGGGGCTGGATTTGAACCAGCGACCTTTGGGTTATGAGCCCAACGAGCTACCGGGCTGCTCCACCCCGCAGTGTTAGTTTACCAAGATCGCATCAGAGGGTCAATGAAACAGGCCAACCGCCCGATTGCAGGTACCCCGCTGCCCCGCGCCTCCTGTAAACTCCTCATAAATCGCGGTCTTGTCTCGAGAAGTGGATGCGGACCCAGAACACGGATGTCCGCGCCACAAAAACTCAGGAGCCACTTTGACCTTCTCCGATCGTTTCCACGAAATTCGCACCGGGTTTGAGCGGCCGTTCTGGGTTGCCAACATCAGCGAGCTCTTCGAGCGGCTGTCGTACTACGCCGCGTTTGCCTCGCTGCCCCGATATCTGCACGAGAGCCTGAACTTTGGCGTCGAGCGGGCCGCCAGTTTGGCGGGATTGTTTGGCGGGCTGGTGTGGTTTCTGGCGGCGTTCGGCGGAGCTCTCGCTGACCGGATGGGCTTTCGCCGGGCGCTGTCCCTTGCCTACCTGATTCTGGCCATCTCGTATTTCCTGCTGGGCTCGATCGGTTCGCCGTGGCTCGCTCCGGTTCGCAATACCATGCCGCTGGTCGTGCTGGTGACGCTGATCCTGATGCTTCCGGCCCTTGGTATTTCGCTCGTGAAGCCCTCCGTCGTCGGCACCACGGCGCGGGCTTCAAAAGAAAACGTGCGATCTATTGGCTATTCGATCTACTACACCGTGGTGAACATTGGCGCGGCAGCAGGACCTTTTCTGGCCGGATGGGTGCACCAGCATCTCAGCGTGGAGAAAGTCTTCGGCATGGCGGCATTGAGCGTCTTTGCGATGTTCTTCGCCGTGTTGCTGCTGTTCAAGGAGCCCCGCCGCTCCGGCGAGACACAGACCGAAAGCCTCGGCCAGGTGGCCAGGAACTTTCTAACCGTCACCTCGAACTGGCGCTTCATGCTGTTTCTGATAATTTTCTCGGGCTATTACATCGCCTTCTGGCAGCAATTCATTATTCTTCCCATCTACATCCATGACTACGTGAACGCCAAGAGCAATACAGAAATGCTGCTGATGTGGGACCCACTGACGGTGATCGCACTGCAGATGGTGGTGAGCATTCTCACGCAGAAAATGGGATCGTTCCGCGGCATCACGCTGGGCACGCTGATCTCGGGCCTGGCCTGGCTCCTGCTTGCTTTGCATCCCAGCGTGCCTATGGCAGTGGCAACGCTGATCGTAGTGGCGATTGGAGAGATCACGCAACAGCCGCGCTACTACGAGTACATCTCGCGCCTCGCGCCCTCAGGGCAGCAGGGAACCTATATGGGCTTTGCCTTTCTGCCCATTGGGATTGGGTCGCTGGTGGGCGGGTGGTTTGGCGGGCTCCTGATTCACCACTTCGGCGAGGTTATGCATCAGCCGGCGCTCATCTGGTGGGCAGTTTCCGGAGTGGGCGTGGCCACGGCCCTGCTGCTCTGGGTTTACGACCGTCTTGTGCGGCAGGACGCAGCAGAAGCGATATAGGCAGATCCGATTCAAACCCAAAGCAACGGCTGCCGGATGGGATAGTTACGGATGATTTCCTTGTCGGTGGGATCGGGATTCAGCGTCTTCCAGAGATCGATGTATTTTTGCTCGTGAAATGCAATGCCGGAGAAGAGCAGGCCGGGCGAGCGGACCGGCAGCGCGTCGAAGTGCTCGATGTCTTTGGCCCACTTCCAGGAGCTCTTGTCCTTGAGGTAGGGGTAGATGAACTGCGCGGCTCGCGCGAGTCCGCGTCCATCGGAAAGCTGGAATGTGGGCGGATCGGGAGCCAGGCCCTTCAGCGACTGGCATAGTCCGGCCATGACGTCGAAGTTGAAGATGGAATAGCTGTAGGGCTTGGTTCGCGTCAGCTCGCGCGGAAACGAGCCGTCGGCGGCCATCTGATCCGGGAGCAGTATCTCGCGATAGCGGCGAAAGACTTCTTTCCGCGCGGCGTCGTCACCGGCCAGGCGCGCGTATTCCGCAGCTTGCAGCGCCCAGCACATGGCGTGGTTGTTCCTGGCGTCGCGCTCGGTTTTTCCGGGAGCGCTCGTACTCAACCAATCCAGATAAATGCTGAACCAGTCTCGAATTGCGTTCGCGTCCGTTGGGCTCAGCACTTTCTCAGTCAGAAAACTCGCGGCCCTGGCTACTTCCACCAGGTGGAGGCTATCAATAATCCCGTAAGATCGGCCGGTTGAAACGCCCTCGACCGCCTGGGCAAATTCGAGATTGGGATTCATGCGCGTATCTGCGGCGACAAACCAGGCGCGCAGGTGGTCGCATGCGCGACGGGCATATTTGCGGTTGCCGGTGAGAAGCCAGGCGGCGGTGAGGGCCGGCATCTGAATCGAGAGTCGCACCATTACCCTGCGATGGTCGTCGAAGTTGTTCGGATTGCTCTGGCCGTCGCGATTGATGTAGGGCCCGTTGGGATCTTTCGGGTTGGGCCAGAAGTAGTCGGCCTGCGAGTAGAAGTCGTGCCGACCGCCGGCGCTACGCGTGGCCGGGAACGCAGTGATGGTGATCGGCGATTGCGTCAGGTACGCCGCGGCGGCTTTCAGGATGCGATCGCGATCCGTGGTCGCCACGAGCAGGTAGGCAAACGACTGATGGGACTGAATGGTCGTGGCCCATGCAGTTCGAGCAACCGCGGTGCAACCGGATGCGGCAGCGGTGATAAGGAATCTTCGCCTGTCGACGTGGGTGGTGGGATGGGCCATTCTGCTCAAGAGGTCTCGTCCAAAAAATCGGGCAGAGAACACGCGCAACTGAATTCTCAGGCATGCGGGGAGAAAAATTCCACCCGCCAGCCGAAAACGGGCTTACACTGTCGGTGATCAGCCAGCGGAAGTTATGCCTGTAGCGCAACTTACTCTCGAGTTGAGAATCGAACACGCGCAGTCGCTCAAGGATCGCCGCCAGGTAGTGCGCTCGCTCAAAGATCAGCTTCGCCAGGGATTCAACATCTCTGTCGCCGAGCTTGACGAGGCCGTAACATGGCAGTCGGCGACCCTGGGGGTGGCCGCGATTTCAGGCTCGCGGTCGTACCTGCACCAGCTTATTGAAGAAGTGGAACGTGCTGCCCGCCGCATGACCAACGAACTCGGCGCAGAGCTGGCCGACTCCTTCTGGGAATACATCGAGAACTGACAACGCACCGTGCTTTTACTGATCCCTAGCCCCTGATCCTGACCCCCGTCCTTTTCGTTCCCTTGTTCCCTTGTTCCCTCGTTCCCTGCTTTTCAGTGCATGGGCTTCTCGTGCAGCACCATCCAGTTGATGCCGAACTTGTCCCGGAATTGCCCGAAGCGATGCGCGAAGAATTGCTCGCCCATGGGCATAAAGACTTCCCCGCCCTCGGTCAGAGCGTTGTAAATGCGCTCGGCTTCTTCATTGCTGTCGACGCTGAGCGAGATGTACGCGCTGCGCATGGGCTCGACCTTGGGTCCGTCACTGGCCATTACTGCCGTATCGCCAAGCGTGAAGCGGGCGTGCATGATGCCGTTCGGATTGAGGCCCGACGGCAGGTTCTGCGGATTGCCCGTCGGGCTCATGCTGGCAAATGTCATCTTGGCCTGAACCTTCGCGCCCAGGTGCTTCTCGTAAAAGGCCAGGGCTTCTTCACAATTGCCGGGGAAGTTAAGATACGTGTGCACCTTCATCGCTGAACACCTCTCTTGTTTCTGATTGGTTTGGATCCGACTGCTTTGATTCGAGTTGCTTTGAACGGCGGAATCAGCGCGTGCATCCCGCAAGTTCAAAATGATACATAATCTACATTAACGCGGAGTTTCTCCGTGCTGCCCGATCCCAATCCCCGGCCAGGACATTACTATGAGCAATCTGAACCATTCCACCCGCATCACTCCATTTCTCTGGTTCGACACGAATGCCGAAGAGGCCGTCGAGTTTTATCTTTCGGTCTTCAAAAACTCTCGCCGCATCTCGGAGCTGCGCAATCCCGGCCCCGCGCCAGGACCGCATGGCAGCATACTCACCATCGAATTCGAGCTCGATGGCGTGCGATTTACGGCTCTCAACGGAGGGCCAGACCACAAGTTCAACGAAGCGGTTTCATTCTTCATCCGCTGCGACTCTCAAGCCGAGATCGACTACTACTGGGATCGGCTGACGGACGGCGGCGCAGAGATCGCATGCGGATGGCTGCGCGACAAGTTCGGCCTCTGCTGGCAGGTGGTGCCGGCCAACATCATGGACCTGGTGAGCACAGGCAAGGGAATGGAAGCCATGTTGACCATGAAGAAGCTGGACATTGCGGTGCTGGAGCAGGCCGGGCGAGGCTGAGCGGGTCACGAATTCAGGCCCCGCTCGCCGGCCCTACAAGATTCGCCTTGCAAGGCGACGAAAAGGAGAGGTTCAGCATGAAGACGATGTTCGACGCGGCCTGCGTCGATGAAATCCAGCAGCGTTTCGCCGGGTTGCGGCGGGACCAGGCGAGGCAGTGGGGCAAGATGAGCGCGGCGCAGATGCTGGCCCACTGCTCCAAGGGCCTGGAGATGGCAGCCGGCGAGATCCGTCCTCCGCGGGCGCTGATCGGCCGCATCATAGGAGGCCTGATAAAGCGCGCCGCCCTCGGCGACGACAAGCCGATCCACCGCAACTCACCCACTTCGAGTGAGCTCGTGGTAGAAGGCGACCATGACTTCGCAGTGGAGAAGGCGCGCCTCAGTGGTCTCATCGATCGCTTTGCCGTTGCGGGTCCGGCAGGTTGCACCTGCCATCCACATGCCTTCTTCGGCCCGCTCGCCCCTGATGATTGGGGAATCCTGATGTACAAGCACCTGGATCACCACCTGCGCCAGTTCGGCGCTTGACGATTTCCCGGCCATCCGCGGGGTTTTGGTTAACGTCCGAAAGAGCAGTGAGGTCAGAACCGATTTTGGTATTCATTGCTGATTCTTATCAGCGCAGCGCCATATTCAAGCTGTGTTTCCTTTGCATTTACCCACTCGAACGGGTAGGGCGGCTCATTTTTCGCTCGAAATCTCAAGATCACGAATTCATCGAAGAATTCCCGAACAGCCGCCAACCTTATTCGTGCTTGCTCAGCTTCCTGAATGGGATGCTTGTATTTGATGCCGTCAGTTTTGTAAGAGCGGTCGCCCTCGTACGTGGTCGTCACGTTGGCATAGTTGATCCCGACTACTCCCACGCAAATGGGCTTTTTTGATCCTGCCCGTTTCTTGAAATTCAGAACCTGGTTTGCGAGATCGCTTTGAACCCTGTCGATCTGTTTGATCATCGCCTTTGCGAGGATTTTGACCTCAACGCCGATTTCAATCGTTGCTACCGGGCCTCGCGCGACTTTGTATCCGGGGTCGATTTGCGGTTCTGCGCCGACGATCAACTCCCCGAAAGTGCCATCGCCTCTTCGCGCTTCAATGCCTTTTCTCTTGTTTTGTACATTGAGGACACGCGACATGTTCTCGACAAAAATCACGTAGCGATCAGATTTGTTTACGGCGACCAGATCTTCGTAAAGGTGCATCGCGACAAAATCGCCCAGATTCGACCGGCGGTGTTCATATTTCGTGCCTTCGAAAAGCTTGCGAAACTCCTCAAGGAGCCTGAGCTCAGTCACAAACGACCTCGCAAACTGTCGCACCCGCCATCCGCCTCAGCTGCGATAGGGCCAACAGTTTCTTCCGAGCAGTTTCAAGGTAGGTCTGCTCGACTTCGACGCCGATCGAGTTCCTACCCGCCCGAATTGCGGCCGCACTCGTGGAAGCAATTCCCAGAAATGGGTCTAAGACGGTGTCCCCGGCGAACGAGAAAAGCTTGATAAGACGCTCGGCCAGTTCCACGGGGAACGGAGCAGGATGCACAGTCTTCGTAGTCGACGCTCCGGGGAGATCGTCCCACGCGGATCGAAGCCATCCCTGCATCTCTTCCTTGGTAAGCATGGAGAGAACTTTTTGAACTGGGGAAACAGTCCGATAATTTCCGCCTTTTCTAAGCAGGAGGATGTACTCAGTATCGTTTTTTACGATAGAGCCTGGCTGGTAGGGCTTCCCGTAGAATCCGGCGCCATTGCCCTTCGCCTCGGTTACTCCATTGGCGATCTTCTGCCAAAGAATCGGCGTAAGGCAATCAAGGCCGAGTTTGCGCGACCGGACTTGGATATCCGAATGCAATGGCATCACGTAATGCTTGCCCTCGCGTCTCCGCGGTACGCAGACGTCACCCACGACACAACAAATGCGCCCTCCCGGCACAAGCACGCGGCCACACTCCCGCCAAACCTTGTCAAGTTCTTCGAGGAACTCCTCGTAGTCCTCAATATCGCCGAGCTGCGAGTCGTTGCCATCGGCGTATTCCTTCAACGTCCAATAAGGCGGAGAGGTAACAACAAGATGTACCGAGGCATCCGGGATCCATGAGAGGTTCCTCGAATCGCCAAGATGCAGGCGATGAGTTGTTTTGTTGAACGGGGCAGGCCACGGAACGGTCCGATAGTGCTCGTTGGCTTCCCGATAAATGCTCAGGGCCCCCGGGGCCGCATCGTTGAGGGGTAAACGAAAAGTAACTTCGGCCCGGCTGGTTAGCTGAACATATGGCTGCTGGTCTGACTTCGGTGCCCTTTTGCCAGTATTTGACTGCGGGGGTACTTGAACTAAGGCTTGCCTCACTCCGGACCCTCTCAATTCGTCCTCGATGACTGTTCTATTCATACACCCGGATACATTGGAAAAACGGGCCGAAACCTCTGAAAATTCGGCCCGCTTCGGGCCAAATGCCGGACTGTCGCCCGATGGGGCCTCAAACCCGAACGACTGTTGCCTCACTCGCAGACGCATGAATCCAGATTAGGCGATGAAAGAGCGAATTTCCAGTGCTCGTTAGCCCAGGAGACCACCCAGGTGCTCATATTGACACGAAGTTCCATTCCGAGCATCACTAAATTCCCTCGACCACAGCGCTGGCAGACGGGGCAACTTCCCATTCCATCGCCCACCATCCCCCAGCCGCCCTTCTGGTATGCTATGAGGTTTACCGCCAAGCGGTTCTCCGGTTGGAGAACCCTCGGGAGCCAGAGGAGGACGCCATGCCCGAGCATCGAGGACGAAAGCATCATCAGGACCGGGTGGCGGAGGCGCTGAAAGAAGAGATCGGCGCCATGATCGAGGGCGAGCTCTCTGACCCCCGCATCGATCTGTGCCACATCAGCGAGGTGACGTTGAACCCCGGCGGCAAATCGGCGCGGATCTACGTAATGGTTGACTCGAACGCCGCCGACATGGACAAGGCCGAAGTCCAGACGCTGGCCGGACTGACCGCGGCGAAGGGCTACATCCGCCACGAGTTAAAGGCACGCATGGGTGTGCGTCATGTGCCTGAGCTCAGCTTTCTGGCCGACCGGCAGGGCCGCTTCGAGGCGCGCATCAACGAGCTCATGTCCCGCTCCCGGAAGCATGCCTCCCGGGCGGCAAAGGCCGGCGTGCAACCATCGTCTGAGCAGCCGGCATCGGAAGGCAGTTCGGCTGCGCAAACTGCGCCCGCCGAATAACCGGTTTCGAAGGAGCCGGCCCCGAATCAACAGGAATTAATGACCACCCTCCCCCAAAATACGGAGATTCATCCCGCCGACCGGTCGGGCGCGGTCGAGGCAATCCTCGGCGTCATTGGCAAAGGTGAGCGGTTTCTGGTGGTCTCGCATGCCCGGCCCGACGGCGACGCGGTGGGCAGCACGCTGGCGTTCGGCGAAGTTCTGCGCCAGCTCGGCAAGCGCGCCGAGCTGGTGACGGCAGACCGGGTTCCCGCAGTCTACCGGCAACTGCCCGGCGCCGAGGCCATCCGCACGGCCGCCGGCGTCGATGGGCCTTACGACGCAGTGATCCTGCTGGAGTGCGACGGCATTGAGCGCGCGCGCCTGAATGGACTGGAGCGGTATCTGCTTATCAACATCGATCACCACATTACCGCGCAACCCTACGCGCAGCTGAACTGGATTGACTGCGAGGCGGTAAGCGCGGGAGAGATGGTCTACCGGTTCGCAAAGGCTGCGGGCGCAAAGATCTCCCCGGAGATGGCCACCTGTCTTTACGTCACGGTGCTCACCGATACCGGCGGATTCTGTTATGGTTCGTTGCAGGCAAGCACGTTCGCGCTGGCCCGCGACCTGGTTGAGGCTGGAGCAGACGCGGGCGCAATTGCGCGCGAGATTTATTTTTCGACGCCGCTTTCAAAGGTGAGGCTGACGGCCACGGCGCTCAACACGCTGCACTGCGAAAGTGAGCTCGCCTGGCTCTGGATCAGCGATGACGACATTGCGAGCGTCGGCGCGAATGACGAGGACACCGAAGGCATTGTGAACGTGGCCATTGGAATTGCCGGTGTTGAAGCCGCGGTGTTCGCGAGAGGATTGAACGACGGTACGGTGCGGCTGAGTTTGCGCGGCAAGGGGAAGGTGAATGTCGCGGCGATCGCCGAAAAACTGGGCGGGGGCGGCCACGAAAACTCAGCCGGGTGCACCCTCGAGGGACCTCTCGAACGCGCCCTCGGTCAAATCCTCGGCGAACTGCGGGCAGGGCTCGAACAGTTCCAACAGTAATGAGGATTTGAATTGAGACCAAATCTGTTAGCCTTGACCCTGCCGCCACCCGGCGCGATCCAGCCACACGAAATGAGCGAAACAACGAACATGGACGCGCGGCATACGGATGGCGACATCTTCTTTGCTCTCCTGAGGGAGAATTGCAGGAATGGAAACTGGATTGCCTGAGTCTGCCCCGGATCCCAAACCCCGATGGCGACTGCGCCTGCCCAGGTGGCCAATCGTCGCTGAAGCCAGCGTCTTCCTCATTTTTACTGTCTTCTTTCTCCTTTACGGAGTTGTGCCGGTGTTTGGCGGCGCGGGCATGGGCCTGCTGGGCGCCGACGAGCCGCGCTACGCCCAGATCGCCCACGAGATGCTGGTCCGCTTCGACTCGGCCCACACCCTGAAAGAACGGCTAGGCGCCTGCGTCACTCCCTACCTGTACGGCCGTCCCTGGCTCGAAAAACCCGCGCTCTACTACTGGCGCGCCATGTTTCTCTTTCAGGACTTCGGGGTGCACGACTGGAGCGCCCGCCTGCCCTCGACCACATTTGCATTCATCATGGTGGCCCTCATCTACGTGCACATGCGACGATTCAGGCCGGGCGGACATCTTGACGCCGCGCTGATCACCGTTGCCTGCGCCGGTATCATCGGTTTCGCCCGGGGCGCTTCAACCGATATGCAGATGGCCGCGCCGCTCGCCATCGGCCTGCTGGGCTGGTATGCCTGGTACGAAACAGACTCCAAGTTCTGGCTCTACGATATCTACTTCTTTACCGGCCTGGCCACGCTCGCCAAAGGTCCGGTCGCTCCTTTCCTGGCGGCTCTCATCCTGGTCGCATTTGCATTTCTCAGGCGCGAGTGGAAGATCCTGATTCGCACGCTGTGGTGGCCCGGCATCGTGCTCTACTTTGCCATGGTTCTGCCGTGGTTCATCGCAGTGCAGCACCAGAATCCCACCTTCTTCCGCGAGTTCTTTTTCGAGCACAACCTGCAGCGCTTCGCCTCCGATCGTTATCAGCACGAACAGCCCTTCTGGTACTACCTGGTGGTGGTGCTGCTGGCCGTGATGCCCTGGACCGTGGTCGCGGTGAAGGCCCTGGTGGACGGCATTCAGACCTCGGCGGCTGAATGGCGGCTGCGCTACACGCGGAATCTGAAGCCGGTGAACCGCCCCGGCGACGCTTTTCCTGAGTTCCTGGTTCTCTGGGCGCTCATCCCCATCGTCTTCTTCTCGTTTTCGCAATCCAAGCTGCCCGGATACATTCTGCCTTCCATTCCGCCCATCGCGATTCTCACCGGCGACTATCTTTTCCGGCGCCGCCAGCCCGGCCTCAACCGGTGGGTGCTGGGCGGCCACGCCTTGGTGTGCGCGGCGGTGACCATGGCGGCCTTCACGCTGCCGTGGTTTGTGGCGCACGGCCACCACATGCCGCCCGCGCACGTCATCGTTCCCGCCGCGCTGGCTGCGCTCGGCACGGCGCTGCTCATTCTCATCGTTACCCACGGATTTGGGGTGGCGCGACTGCGGCTTGCCACCTCGTGTGTGCTGGCCGTGCTCTTGCTCTTCCTCTATGGCCTGGGACCGGTTTTTTTCATCCCGCAGGTTTCAGCTACCAAGCAGGTCATCAACCTTCTCGACCGGACGTACTCCGTCCGCCCGCTGGCTGATCGATTGGCCGAGTTCGTGCCTCCCGACGGTGTGGTTGCGGTCTTCAGGGTGCGCCGCGAAACCGAATACGGCCTATCCTTCTACCGCAACCGCGAAGTTGTGAACTACGAAGAGAGCGGCGTGCCCGGCGAACAGCATCTGCTGGTGGCCCGCATGACGGGGCGAAATGGGGTCGACCTGCACACCACTGAAGCGCTGGAGAACTATCTGGCCGGGCGCCAGTACTCGCAGCTCTTCGCCTGGCCTGAGCAGGGACTTGAAGTGTTCCTTGTTGGAGCCCGTTAAATCTCGTCTATAGTTGCAGTTGAAGCGGAACCGTGGCAAAGTTGCCGAAGAGCATTTTGCGGATCCGCCGATTTTTACCCGCAGCCGGCAGATCGCAGCTCCGCCGGACGATTCTTTCAAGAGAGGCATTGATTTGGGCGCAACTTCTCTCGAGATCCTCGACCTGAGGCACTTTGGGGCTCCCATGCTCCGCGCGGTGCTGGATTCTGAGGCCGAGCTTTGGAAAAAACGCCTGCACTGGGACTATCGCGCCTCGGCCCAGCTCCTCATGCAGTACCTCGACAACCACATGCTGCCCGGCTACGCAGCCGTCGAAGCCGAGCGCGTTACGGGCTACGTCTTTTGCGTCTACGAGGAGACGAAAGCCGTCATCGGGGATGTCTTCGCCACCGATGCAAAGCCGCACGGCCCGGCCCCGGTGCAAAGCATCGAGGAAAAACTCCTGCGCCATCTTCTTGAGCTGCTGGTGAATTCGCCGCATATCGACCGCATCGAGTCGCAGCTTTTGCTGCATCCTTCGGGCACCCACGCTGCAACGTTTCGTGAGGCAGGTTGCCGCATCTTCCGCCGTCTGTTCCTGGTGCAGCAGATCAGCGACCGCTGGAAACCTCCGCAGCCGAACCTTCCCGACGGGCTTGAACTGCGCCCCTGGCGCGAAAATGACCTTGCCGCCGCCTCCCGCCTCATCGCCGATGCCTATCGCGGCCACCCTGACGGCCTGATCAACGATCAGTACCGCTCCGCGCACGGATCGATGCGCTTCCTCAACAACATCGTTCGCTACTCCGGTTGCGGTACGTTCTCAGCCACGGTTTCGCACGTGGTCGCCGAACGCGGCAGCAAGGAGTTGGTCGCGTTGGTGCTGGGTTCGCGGGTCAGCCACGAAAGCGGCCACATCACCCAGATTTGTGTGGCCCCCAGCTACCGGCGAATGGGCCTGGCGCGCACCCTGCTCTCGGTCGTCAGCTACGGGTTCATGCGCCAGGGCGCCTCAGAGATTTCGCTCACCGTCACTGAGGCCAACCAGGAGGCGATCGATCTCTACGTGGCCGAGGGCTACACCCTCGCGCACAGCTTCGATGCCGCGGTGTGGGAGCGGTCGCGGCAAGGGTAGAGAGTGTGCTGGAAATGGATCTGGCCGAGAAAATTGAGCGTGCGTTTGCCCACCGGCAAATCCCCCTGGCAGTTATTGAAGACACAGTTGTTTTGCTTCAAGAAACTGCCTTGAACGAACAGACTTCTGCCTGACGCCGTGCGCCGGCCCGCTTTGGACTTCGGCCTCTTCGCTCTCTCTTTTCATGTGATCGAGTCGAACAATTGCCCCATCCTCCGCGTATGTAAGTGAGGACAGCGGGTTCTTATCCCCGGCCAGACTCATTTCTCCTTTCGAAGGCGGCAGAGATCATGGGCGATTTTCGCGACGACTTCAAATACTCCCTCCGCATGTTGGTCGCGAGCCCCGCCTTCACGGTGACCGCGATTGCAGCCCTGGCGCTGGGCATCGGCGCCAACACCGCTATCTTTACCGTGGTCGATACGGTCCTGCTCAAGCCGCTCACCTACCCCGATCCCGACCGCATCGTTCGCTTCCTCAATATCTATCCCGGCGGCGAGGGCAACTCCGGTTCGCCGGAGAACTTCAACACATGGAGAGCGCAGATCAACGTCTTTCAGGATGTGGCCGCGTACGACTTCGGCGGTCCGGGCTTTAATCTCACCGGCGACGTGCCCGAGCAGGTGCACGGCATCCATGTCTCCGAGGCGTACTTCCGCCTGTTTGGCGCGCCCGTGCTGCTGGGCCGCACCTTCACGCCGCAGGAGGACAGCCCTGACGGCGGTCATGTGGTGGTGCTCAGTTACGGGTTCTGGCAGCGTAAATTCGGCGGCAATCCCAAGATCGTGGGGAGCGCCATTTCGCTCAGCAACGAGTCGTATGCGGTTGTCGGTGTAGTGGGCAAGTCTTTCGCTACCGATCCCCCGGCCGACCTCTGGGTGCCCTTCCAGATCGATCCCAACAGCACCAACCTCGGCCACTACTTCTTCGTCGCCGGCCGCCTCAAGCCCGGGGTCACGCTCGCTCAGGCCAATGCCGCGCTTAAGGTGACGGCCGATCAATACCGCCGCGCGCATCCCGAAGATCACATGGACCCGAAAGACAGCTTTGGAGTGCAGCCCCTGCGCGACTCGATTGTTGCCGGCGCGCGCAAATCGCTGTTTGTACTGCTCGGAGCCGTCAGCTTCGTTCTGCTCATCGCCTGCGCTAACGTCGCCAATCTGCTGCTGGTGCGGGCCGCGGGCCGCAAGCGCGAATTTGCCATCCGGGCCGCCATGGGCGCCAGCCGCCCGCGCATGATGCGCCAACTGCTTACTGAAAGTGTCGTGCTCGCCTTTTCGGGCGGCATTCTCGGCCTGGCGCTCGGCTACGTGGGTGTGCGTGCGCTGCTGTCGGTAAGCCCCGCCGATCTTCCCCGCATCGGCGAGCACGGAGGCGCGGTGAGCATCGACTGGCGCGTACTCGGCTTCACGCTCGGCGTTTCGTTGCTCACCGGCGTGCTGTTCGGACTCTTCCCTGCCATCGGCGCCTCGCGTCCCGACCTGAACGCAACGCTCAAAGAAGGCAGCAACCGGTCGGGCACGGGATTTCGCCAGGGACGGGCTCGCTCAGTGCTGGTGATCAGCGAAGTTTCGCTGGCGCTGGTGCTGCTCGCCGGCGCGGCGCTCCTCATCCGCACTTACATTGCTTTGCGCAACGTCAGTCCCGGCTTCGATGCCAACAACGTGCTCACGCTCGAAATGTCGTTGACCGGCGACCGCTTTATGAAGACCGCCGGCGTGGCCCAGGTTGCGCACGATGCCCGCGAGCGTCTCAACGCCATCCCCGGCGTCGAGGAATCGTCGTTCTCCTGCTGTCTGCCGCTCGACGTCGGCTACGGCCTGCCCTTCAACATCGTTGGCCGCGCCACCGACAAAAGTCCGTGGACCGGCGACACCAATTGGATGAGCGCGTCCCCCGGCTATCTTTCCGTCTTCAAAATTCCCATTCTGCGCGGCCGCGACTTTACCGAGCTTGACGACGCCTCATCACCCGCTGTCGTCATCATCAACGAGACTCTCGCCAAAAAGTACTGGCCGAAGCAGAACCCCGTCGGCCAGCAGGTCCTCATCGGCAAGGGCGTGGGTCCGCAGTTCACCGAGGGTCCGCGCACCGTTATCGGCGTCATGGCCGATGTCCACGACGCCGGGCTCAACAACGATCCCTTCGAGCTCATGATGGTTCCCACGGCGCAGGTCACTGACGGCGTGACCGCGTTGAACGCCGGCATTCAACCCATGATCTGGTTGGTGCGCACCCACGGCGACCCGCACCAGTACATCGCCGCAATTACCAAGCAGCTTCGCCTGGCGAGCGGGGGCTTTCCTGTGGCGCATGTGCGGCCCATGACGGAGATCGTAGTGGAGTCGACCGCGCGCCAGGACTTTAACATGCTGCTGCTTACCATTTTCGGAGCTACGGCGCTGATTCTGGCGGCCATCGGCATTTATGGATTGATGGCATATTCGGTGCAACAGCGCACCCAGGAGATGGGCATCCGCATGGCGCTGGGCGCCGATCGCGGGCGTATCCGCGACCTTGTGGTTTGGCAAGGAATGCGGCTGGCGATCGCAGGCGTCGTCCTGGGCATCGCTGCGGCCTTCGGTCTCACGCGCTTGCTGGCGAGCTTTCTCTTTGGCGTCAAGGCGTGGGACCCGCTGGTGTTTGTCACCGTGCCTTTGATACTGAGCGCGGTGGCGCTGCTGGCGGTCTGGTTTCCGGCAACGCGCGCCTCGCGCCTCGATCCGCAGCAGGCGCTGCGCATCGAGTGATGGCGGATGCCGAGTGCCCGCTGCTGACCACCCGGCGAGAGGCAGTCGGACAGGATTCAGAGATAGATCAACTGCGCAGCGGCGGGGCGGGGCTGCCGGGAGCGGGCGTGCGCGGCGCCATGGGCAGCGTGGGAATGCGAACCCCGGTGGCGGCGAAAATAGCGTTGGCTACGGCGGGTGCGAGAGCCACAATCCCGGTTTCGCCGGCTCCGGCCGAGGGCAGATCCTTGCGGTCGATCAGCACCACCTCAATTTGCGGCACGTCGCTGAAGCGGGGCACGCGATACTGCGCGAAGCGGGGATTGAGGACGCGCCCATCGGCGAAAAGGATCTGCTCAAAGAGCGCGCCGCCGATGCCCTGAACAATGGCGCCCGCGATCTGGTTGCGCAGGCCGTCAGGGTTGACGATGGCGCCGCACTCCCACGCCTGGACAACGCGGACGATGCGAAAACTGTGGGCAGCGGGATCGATGGCGACCTCGGCGCAGGCGGCGGTGTAGCCGCCCTTGTCTGTGCCGCCGGCGATGCCCCATCCGCGCACAGGCGTGGACTTCTCGCGGCCCCAGCCGAAGCCCTCGGCCGCGGCTTGAAAGACGGCGCGAAGACGGGCATCGGTGAGATTTTTGAGGCGGAAGTCGAGGGGATCGAGGCCAGCAGCGTGAGCCAGCGCGTCCATGTGCGACTCGCGCGCGAATACGTTAGCCGCGGCGGCCAACGAGCGGTACGAACCCTGGCGCAGCGGCGAGCTCGCGGGGTGGTAGTGGACAAGCTGGGCGGCAACGACGTAGGGCGTGCCAATGGCGGCCGAGCCGGAGTTGTAATTGTGATGCTCCCAGGCGGCCAGCGTGCCGTCATGCTGCGCTGCGGCGCGAATCTCAATCACGCCGGCGGGGCGGAAGTACGCCCAGGTGAACTCCTCGCTGCGGGACCAGACGATTTTGACGGGCTTACCGGCAGCGCGGGCCAGGCGCGCGGCCTCCATGGCCGCTTCGCCGGTGTGCTTGCCGCCGTATCCGCTGCCCATGTCGGGCTGAATGACGTGGACCTGATCGGCGGTGAGATGAAAGGCCTGGGTGAGTTCGTCGCGGACGCCGAAGGGACGCTGGGTTCCGGTCCAGACGGTCAGGTTCGAGCCGTTCCATTCGGCCACGGCGGCGCGCGGCTCAAGCGGCGCGTGGGCAATGTACTGCACGGTGTATTGCTGATCGACATGGATTGGCGCGGCGGCCAGAGCTTGCTCGACGGAGCCGGAAGTAGACTGCGGGCCGTCGCCGGGGTCGGAGCTGTCTTTGAGGATCCGAAACAGCTCGCGGTTGGAGGGCTGCGCGGGAACGTTCCACTGCGCGCGCAGTAACGAGATTGCGCGCTCAGCGGTAAATGCATCGGGAGCGACCACGCCTACGAAGTCACCATCTCGAACAAGCTGGACGCCGCGGAGTTTTTCCGCCGCGCTCGAGTCGAGCGAGACCAGCGTGGCGTTGTAGCCGGTGGGGCGCAGCACCGCGCCGAAGAGCATGTTTTCGCGAATGATGTCGGATGGATATTGATGGCGGCCGGTAACGAAGTCGCGTCCATCGGCCTTGGGAATCGATGTTCCGGGAATCTTCCAGTCGGCGGCGGGAGTGAGAGGGGGATCGGAGACGACCTGGACCAGGTCCTGCCCGCCGGTGAGCTCGCCGTAGGTGAAGGAGCGGGAGGTGCGCGGGTCAGTCACCTTGCCGGCTTCGGCGATGAGCGAAGCGGCATCGAGCTTCCACCGGGTCGCGGCGGTTTCAATCAGCATCTGGCGGGCAGCGGTGGCCATGTTGCGAAGCTGTGGCCCCATGGTGGGAGTACTGCGGCTGCCAAAGGTACCCATGTCGTAGGGAGTGAGGGCGGTGTCGCCCATGACCATGGTGATGGAGTCAAAAGGAACCCGCAGTTCCTCGGCGACCTGCTGGGCGAGCGAGGTGCGGATGTTCTGGCCCACTTCAACCTTGCCGGTGAAGACGCGGACCCGGCTCTCGGCATCGATATGGAGCCAGGCAGCGATATCGCGGGGCAGGGGATGTCCGCCGAAATTGCGGCCGGACTCCTGCGCGACAGCAGGCGGGTGAGCGAGGCACACCAGCAGGCCGCCGCCGAAGAAGCGAAGAAAGTCGCGGCGGTCGAGCGGCAGGGCAAGCAGTCGCCAGCGCTCTTCCTGGAAGGGTTCGAGATTGGGATCGACTTGAGGGAGGTGACCGGCGCGGCTGCTCATGAGTTCGCTCCCTTCGCCGCGCGGCGGATGGCGGCCACAATGCGCGGATAAGTTCCGCAGCGGCAGACGTTGCCGTTCATCGCGGCCACAATCTGCTGGTCGGTGGGATGCGGCGTCTGGCGCAGCAGCGAGACGGCGCTGACAATCATGCCGGAGGTGCAATAGCCGCACTGGAATGCGCCCTCGTCAAGAAAGGCCTGCTGAACGGGGGTTAGGCGGCCGTTCTGTTCCAGGCCCTCGATGGTGACGATTTGGGCGCTGCCGACGCCGCCCACAGGCATCAGGCAGGAGCGCGCCGCGGCGCCGTTGAGCAGGACGGTGCAGGCGCCGCACTGGCCTTCGCCGCAGCCGTAATGGGTTCCGGTAAGCTTGAGATGGTTGCGCAGGACCGAGAGCAATGACTCTTCAGGCGCGACGGTCACGCTGAGGTGAGACCCGTTGATATTCAGCGCAAACTCGCCCATGAGCAGGCTCCGCGCCGGATGAGGACCGGCGAGCGAGTACGGATCAGAATAGCGCAGATGGGCCAAGCCGCGCAGGACCAGCCGTCAAGGGCTAAGCTGGTTTTGAGGCTCGATTGCCGAGGATTGAATTGAAGTGAACCGAGGCGCCATCACGATCTCTCCCGGACCGCGCATGCGGGCCGCGCTCATTCTGGCCATTCTCGCGGACATCGTGCAGATTGTCGTCTTTCCTCTCTTCGTCGAGGGAGGTGCGTCTCCGGCCGACGACATCCTCGATCTGGCCGTCGCCGGTGTGTTGAGCTACCTTCTTGGCTGGCACTGGGAGTTCCTGCCATCGTTTGCTGCCAAGCTGATACCGGGAGTGGATTTCGTCCCTCTCTGGACGCTGGCTGTGGCCAATGTCTACAGGAAATCAAAACAGCTCATGGTCAACGAGAAAGGACATTTGAACGAGCACCGAACGGGGAAACACCCGGGAAATGCGTGATTCGAGACCTCACCCTGCTTGTTTCACCCAGCGCAATCTCTGGGTGCCCCATGTACCGATTCTGGGACATGGGAGACCACAAATCTTCACTCAGGCTATCTCAGACCAGCCACGAATCCCAGGCACCCATCTGGGGATCCTCCGGGTACGAAGTTTTTGTTCTTGCGACTTGGGGATGTTTTCGTCGAGGTTACCGCGCGATGAAGTACATCACCCAGCTCAGCACGATCGCCGAGCCCACGAACAGGGTGAAGCAGTAGAGCCCGTACCGAAGCATGCGCCTGGGCGTATCGCGCATGGTGATGCCGAAGACCGTGGAGGCGAAGATCGCCACCAGCAGCAGCGCGGTAAAGTGGGAGGGCCGGATCACGACTGCTTCCTCCCGGTGCGCAGATTGTGCGCGTCGATTGCGGCAATCACGTTGAGAAGGCCGGCAAACTCAATGAACTTGGTGCCGTAGTCGGCCACGGTGAACTGCACCGGATCGCCGCCCAGTCCCATCATGCGGCCGACAAAATACAGCAGGCCGTTGCCCAGGTCGCCGGCCAGTCCAAGCAGAGCCAGAATGTCCTGCGCGCTCGAGTAGAGCTTGCCGTCCATCGCCAGTCCCAGGACATACAGCGCGATGATGGAGACGGCCAGCAGCGTGCCGCGCCCCCACTTGCGCAACAGAAAATGACCCGCCCCCGGCACCAGCCATCCGGCAATGAGGGGAAGATAAACGAAGCCCTGATTGGTGTTTTTTGCCGCGCCCGCGGCCTTGTTCGCAGCCGTTCCCATTCCTTTTTGACTATACAGCACCGGTCCGGGTTAATTTGGCCGGAGCAGCCTTTGCTTCATTCATAACGCAGAGCTTCAATCGGGTCGAGGGTTGACGCCTTCCACGCCGGATATATGCCGAACACCAGGCCGACGCAACAGGACACAGCGAAAGCCACAATCACCCATACGATCGACAGCGTGGCGTGCAGGAACGAAACCGCATAATGCAGGATCAGGGTGAGCAGCGACCCGAATAGAATCCCCAGCAACCCGCCCACCATGCACAGGGTCACCGCCTCGATGGTGAACTGCAGCAGGATATCGCGGCGCGTGGCGCCGATGGCCTTGCGCACTCCGATTTCGCGCGTCCGCTCGGTCACGCTCACCAGCATGATGTTCATTACGCCCACTCCGCCCACCATCAAGCCGATGCTCGACACCGCGATCATGAAGATGAACAGCGTTCCCGTGAGCTGATTCCACAGCCGGGTCAGCGATTCGGGGCTGAAGATGGCAAAATTATCGTCCTGGTCGGCGCGCAGCTTGCGGCGCACGCGCAGCAGCTCGCGCACCTCTTCGGTAACGATGTCTTTGTTTTTCGCGTCGTCGTAGTTGACAACGATCCAGTAGTCGAGAATCTCGGGGTGAATCTTGTGAAACGTGGTGAGCGGGAAATAAGCCGAGTTGTCCTGGGTGTTGCGTCCGCTCCCAAAGGGCTGCGGCTGCTTGTCGAGCACGCCGATCACCGTAAAGACATCGCCCTCGCACTCCACGTCCTTCCCGATCGGATCCTCTCCCGGAAAAAGGTCTTCGGCGGCATCGTGGCCCAGGACTGTGATATCGGCCGCGCGTTCCTCATCCCCGTCGGTCCAGAGCCGTCCTTCAAGCAGCGGAACATCGGCGGTCTTGGTTACGTCGGGGGTCACGCCGTTGAGAATCGTGTTTTCAATCTTGTGCGTCCCGTGCTTCATCGAATCGGCGCCCAGGCCGGTCTGAAAGTTCTGGTAGGTAAGCTCGGGATCGACGGCCACCACGTGGGGCAGCGCCCGCATCGCCACGCCGTCTTCGTAGGTGAGCTTCTTCCGGTTCAGCTCCTCGGTCGTGGGGCGATGTCCGAACGGCTCGAACTGAAAGATCCACAGATCGTTTGTGCCCAGCGTGCTCACAAAGTTGCTGATGTTGGTATTAAGTCCGTTGATCGCGGAGGAGATGAGGATGACGGTGGCGATGCCGATGGTGATGCCCAGAATGGTGAGCCCGGAGCGCAGCTTATTCTTGCGCAGGGTGTCGAGGGCAAGTTTGAAGGCCTCGCGCGAGTGGCTGAGTTTCATGATCTACAACTCCGCCCGCAGCGCCACGATGGGGTCGAGCTGCGACGCCTTGTGTGCCGGGTAAATGCCAAAGAAGAGCCCCACCGCCGAGGCCACGAACAAGCTGACCAGAATAGACCAGACGGCTACCACCGACGGGAATGAAACGACCAGCGTAATCAGCTTTGCTCCGGCGATGCCCGCAACCACGCCGATCACCCCGCCCACCAATGCAATGGTCGCCGACTCAATCAGGAACTGCAGCAGGATGTCGCGCCGCCGCGCGCCCAGCGCCTTGCGCACCCCGATCTCGCGGGTCCGCTCGGTCACGCTCACCAGCATGATGTTCATGATCACGATGCCGCCCACCACCAGCGACACGCCGGCAATCGATGCCACCACCGCGCCAAAGCTGCTCAGCACTTTGCCCAGGATATCGGTGAACGTGGCGCTGGAGTCGATATTGAATGTGTCCTTCTGGCTGGGGTGCAGGTGGCGCTGCGAGCGCATGATGGTTCTCAGCTGGTCTTCCACGGCGTCCATCACCTCGCCGCCACTCCCGGCATCAACGTAAATAGTCAGGCTGGCGTTGTCGCCGTACGCCCCGTACTGATGCAGATAGGTGGTGAGCGGGACCGACACCCAATTGTCCATGCTGTGGCCGAGCATCTTGCCCTGCGCTTCGCCTACTCCGATTACGGTGTACGGCTCGCCGTCAACGCGAATCTCCTTACCCAGCGGATCGCCAGCGCCCAGCATGTTGTCAACAATGTCGGCGCCCACAATGGCCACGTGCGCCGAGTGAGTGTCTTCGGACTCGGTAAATCCGCGCCCCAGTACGATGTTCTGATTGCTGATTGCCGGCATCGTCCACGTCCAGCCCCGCACCGTCGTGTCGGTCGTGGACTGGGTGCCGTAGACCACCTTGCCCGTCGTCCCCAGCTGCGCGCCGACAGATGTGCAACTTGTGCATTCGTCCTCGACCGCGCGGTAGTCGTCGATGGTCACGTCCTTGCGCTTCTGGAACTCGAGATACTCCTCGAGCGTCATGAACGTCTGCGGCATTTTGCTGATGGTGAGCGTAGACGCGCCGTAGGTATTGATCTTGCTGGTCACAAACTGCTTGGCGCCGTTGGTCAGCGTAACTACCAGGATCACCGAGGCAATGCCGATGACCACCCCGAGCAGCGTAAGGATACTGCGGAGCTTGTTGGCCCACAGGGACTGGAGCGCGAGTTTGACTGCTTCACCGAATTCCATAGAACACGTTCAGGGCAGCGTTTTCAGGATGGCGACCCGGCAGACACTGCGATTGCCGGAGGAGTCAGACACTTCTCTACAGTATCCGATACGTTCCCCGCGCGCTGCCGGTTCCCTACCGGTCCGCGGGCCATCGTAGCCATCTGCTGCGTGTCTTTAATAGACGATCCGCTCCGGGCCGAAGTTTGCCCGGGGAAGGCTTCGAGCCCCAATGGACTCCCAGCTTGCCGTCTCTATTCCCTGCTCCCTATTCCCTGCCTTTCTCACTTTCCCGAGCTCCCAAACCCCTTTTCGAGCCGCGCCGAGCCCTCCAGGCTTTCCACTTCCCGGACCACTCCGGTCAGAACAGGCACCGGGACCATCTGCGCAACTTTCTCGCCGGCCTCAATCGTCACCACCTGGTCACCCAGGTTGGTCATCACAATCAGAATTTCGCCCCGGTAGCCGGCATCAATAACGCCGCCTGTGGTGGCCAGCCCCTTTGCCGCCATCGACGAGCGGTCGCGCACCAGCAGGCCGAGCGGCGCGCCGGTCTGCGGGTCGCGGGCTTCGACGGCGATTCCGGTCCGTACCCTGACCGTCGCGCGGACGCCAAGTTCAACTGATTCAAGGGCAAAGACGTCGTAGCCCAGGTCCTCACCGGGGTGAGCAACCACCGGCAGCCGCGCCGCCGGATTGAGCTTCTTCACTCGCAGCATGAGATTGATGGTACAAGACCATTTCCGGCCACCCCGCCCGCGCCACGTCGTTGTTTTTTGAGGCTGGAGTGAGGAGGGAGTTCCGCTATGGGTACCCCGTCCGAGCTTCGCTCGGGCGGGATCGGACCTAAACTTTCCCGAACGGCCTTCCCGGCACCCGCCCCGACCACTCTTTCACTGTCACAAGCTGTCCCGCCGCAACTCCTTCCAGCTTCTCGACCAACCCCGAGGTCCAGCGAATCTCAACGTCGGCACTGGTCGCCGCGCCCAGACCGAAGTGCAGCCGTGGGTCGTTCGACGAGCAAAAGCTGCAGCCACTCGTCACCTCCTGCACCTGCACCTTGCCTCCGTAGCGCACCACCACCCGCGCCCCGATAGCGCTCCGGTTGCTTTTGGTGCCTTCGAGGCGAAGTTTGAGCCAGTTGCGCCCGGCCGGCGCGTCGTTCCTCAGCAACGAAGGCGGCTCATCCACGTTCATGATCAGTACGTCGAGGTCGCCGTCGTTGTCGAAATCGCCGAAAGAAACGCCCCGGCTCATATGCGGCGCGTTGATCGCCGCTCCTGCTTCCTCGCCCATTTGCGTAAACGTGCCGTTGCCGTTGTTGCGGAAGAGCAGCCGCGGGCTGCGCTCGGGAAAACGCGGCGAGACCTTGGCCACCTCGGGATAGACCGATCCCGAAGCAAGCAGGATATCGGGATGGCCGTCGTTGTCCAGGTCCACAATTCCCGCGCCGAAGTTCACAAACCGCGTCTCGTGGTTCAGGCCGGCTGCGGTGGTTACATCGTCAAAATTCCCTTTGCCGTCGTTGCGATAGAGCCCCGTGGCCTGGTTGTAGAAGTGCGTTTTCACCACGTCGGTATGCCCGTCGAGGTTGTAATCGCCAATCCCCACGCCCATGCCGCCCATCTGCCGCCCGTCGCCGCTCAGCGCAATGCCCCGCACCAGCGCTTCCTCGCGAAACGTCCCGTCGTGGTTGTTCATCAGCAGCAGCGAAGGCGTCATATCGCAGGCCACAAAGATGTCGGGCCAGCCGTCTTCGTCGGCATCGAAGCTGGTGGCCGACAGCCCGTAGGAGCTGCGCAGCTTGGCAATGCCTGCCTCTTCCGAAACATCGGTGAACGTGCCGTCGCCGTTGTTGCGGTAGAAATACTGCTGCGCCTTGGGCAGCCCCTCGGGGCCGCACATCGTGGCTACGCCCTCGTAGTTGCAGTTGGGCACCTCGAGCGACGGCTTGGGTCCGTTGTCCATGTCGAATTCGAGATAGTTCGACACGAAGAGATCAAGCAGCCCGTTGCGCCGGGTCTCAACAAAGGTGCACCCGGTTGAGTAGCGTGTTTTGGGATGCAGCAGCCCCGCCTTTTCGGTCACATTGGTAAATGTCCCGTCGCCGTTGTTGCGGTAGAGCCGGTTCTGGCCGTAGTAAGTCAGAAAAAGGTCTTCCCAACCGTCGTTGTTGTAGTCGCCCACGCACACGCCCTGCGCCCATCCGGGATCGGCGAGCCCCGACTTGGCCGTCACATCGGTAAACGTGCCGTCGCGATTGTTGTGGTAGAGCCGGTTGCCCGCGCCCGGCGGAATCCCGGCCAGCGTGCGCCCGCCCAGGATGAGGATGTCCATCCAGCCGTCATTGTCGTAGTCGAAGAAGGCGCAGCCGGTAGCCATGGATTCGACGATGTAGGTAAAGCTGTGAGGCTCGCCGTAGACGATCGGCTGCGTAAGCCCCGCTTCGCGAGCGACGTCGACGAATTTTGAAAACGGGGCAGGTTTTTCCGCGCTGGTCGGAGGGTTGAGCGCAGCTTTCAACGCACCCGGCAGCAATGCCGGCGCAATCATCGCGGGAGCAGTCTGCAACAACCGCCTCCGCGTCCATCCCCCACGACTCATTCGGCCTCTCTCAACCTAACCACAGACCCCCGGTGCCCCATGTCCCGATTTTGGGACATGGGAAACCACGAACCCACAACCGCCTGCTACCGCTGCCCAGCCAGCTTCCTGCTCAAATCCTGCGCGCTCGCATTGCTCGGGTCGGCCTTCAGCGCGTTGGCCACAGCCTCCCGCGCCTCATCGATGCGCTGCTCCGTGGCCAGCGTTGCCGCCAGCGAGAGCCACGCCTGCGCATTATCTGGCACGGCCTCGACCGTCGCGCGAAAATGCTGCTCTGCCCCGGCGTTGTCTCCGGCCCTGAAGTCCATGTAGCCAAGCTGGTACTGCGCCAGCGCAAAGCGCGGGTTGGCTTTGATCGCCGCATCAAGCGCTGCTCTTTCGCCGGCCGCATCGCCCAAATCGTCCAGAACCATCGCCAGGCGGTAGGCCAGTCCCGCATCGCCCGGCGCGGCCGTGCAGGCTTCGCGGTAGAGATCCGCCGCCTTCTGCTTGTCGCCCGCCTTCAGACTCTCGGCCGCCTCGGTCGCCTTCAAAACCGCCGTCGCGTGATCGGCCTCAGCCTTCTGTTTCTGCTGGAAGATGGTGAGCTCCTGCTGCGCCTCGGCCGTCTTGCCCAGCGCCCGCAACGCCTTCGACAACTCAAAGTACACCTGCGGCGAATCCGCGCCGAGCTGGATTGCAATCTCAAGCTGCCGTTCCCCCCCGGCCGGATCCGCGCTCTGCTCCATCACCAGACCCAGGTTTACGCGCGGATTGTAATCGTCGGGCTTGAGCGCAACCGCATCCTCCAGGTGCTTCCGCGCCGCATCAAGATCGCCGGCCTTGTATTCGAGCAGTCCGTTCAGGTTCAGAAGATCCTCATCATGCGGCTCGGCCGCCAGCAGCTTCTTACCCAGCGCGGCGGCGCGATCGTTCTCGCCGGTAATCACCATTGTTCGAAACAGGATTCGCTGCGCCTCAAGATCGTTTGGCTTCTGCCGCGCAATCTTCTCTGAGAGCTCCGTCGCCGCCTCATAGTGCGAAGTGTCGATCCAGTGCGAGACCAGCGCGGCGGTCAGCCGGTCCGACTCGGGATCGGCCTTCAGCGCTTCTCGCAGTACGTGTTCCTCGTCGTCAAACTGGCCCATCTTGCGGTAAGCCTGGCTCAGGTCGATGCTCAGGGCCTCGTCGCGATTCACGTTTGCCAGCAGCGCAATCGCCTTCTCCGGTTCACCCTGCGCCATCAGGCTGCGCGCCAGCCCATCCAGATCCTGCTTCGATGCGGGCTCGATCTTCAGCGCCGCCTGCCACTCGGCCTCGGCCTCCTGGTTGCGATCAAGCCGGCTCAGCACGTCGGCCAGCATGCGGTGCGCGCTCTCGATCCCCGGCCCCAGCATGATGGCCCGCTGCAACGGGTCAAGCGCATCCTGCGGCCGGTTCACTTTAAGAAAACACCGCCCCAGCGCCATGTACACATCGGGCGCAGGCTGCGAGGCCGTCTGCACGCGGTACTGCTCGGCCGCGCACACCGGAGCCGGCGGTGCACTTGTGTGCTGCGCCGCGGTTCGCGCCCATGCACTGCCGCAGAACATAAGTAATGACAGCGCGACTCCAGCATTTGCGAAACAGACCGGGTGCGTCGTCATCAACGCGTTCTTCGCGTTCAGGGTCGGAGCCGGACGCCATCTTGTCGGTCGTTTCTTCATTGCCAGTGAGTGCCGTCAACAAGGATAAAGGGAAATCGGGAGACTCGTCGCCGTCCGGCGTGTCTCCTGATCGCCGCAGGGTCGCAAGGCTCTCGAATCACCGTATAATTCCAATCATTTGAACGAGTCCCCAAAACCGGACACAGGTGCCTGATGAAAGCACTGCCAGCTTTGTTGATGTGCGTCGTGGTGTCGACTTGCTTTCCTGCGCAGGGTAGCGAAGGAACTCCGGAGGAATCGAAGCCGGGTTATAGCGAGGGGATTCTACGCTCGATTGACAATGCCGGCGTCACCGCTTCAGGCAACGAACTTAAGGTAACGCGGAAGGACCCCCGTGAGCCGGTAAGGATGGTCTTTGCGAGTTGCCAGGGGTTGGGCGTGCAACGGGATCTCGATCAGTGGTGGGTTCTTCCCATAAGCGCCACGGGGCAGCGCATCGACGCGAACACCGCGTTATGGGTTCTACCGCTTGATGCCAGGTCGAAGGATCGCTCCTGGTATATCAAGCTGCATGGCGGCGGCGTGACAGCGACGAAAACAGATACGGGATTAACCGTCGACCTGAATGCGGATAGCGTCACTCTCGATCGCTCCGAAGCTCGGCCCCACAGCGATCCGCTGAATCACCGATTCTCAATCACGATTGCGGGCGGGGCCGGACTGGAGGACGCACTGGCCGGCTTCTACTGGGGCACGATTCTGCCATCGGTTGTTGAGAAAACGCTGGCAGCTCACTTCCCCTATAGCAGCGGATATGTTTTGAGCACGCTGAACGTGCATGCCTATGCGGGTTCATATCCGGCCGTCGATCACGAGTTCCAGATCAAAGGGCGGCTGGCAATGGGATCGGACGCCGATCTGGACGTTGTGAGGCGGATGATCGAGCTCCAGTTCAAGCTGATGAATGACGATCCGGAGCACTTGTATCGCGCGCCGACCTCTGTCCAGCCGGATGGAAGACGCGAGTATCACGTGCGCCGAAGCAGCCTGGACGGCCGTCAGAACGCGGCGATGTTCCCGTTGACGGGAAATATCGAAATCGTGGAAGAGGCGTGGCGCTATTACCAGGCCAGAAAAGATGCCGCCTGGCTGCGAGCCAACATAGAAAACCTCGAAGATGCGGCTGGCTGGACCCTGGCGCACGTGGATCAGTACGGCCGCGCGTGGTCTGACGTTTATTACGAAGACCAGGTGATTAAAGACGGGCGCGTAACCCAGGCCCAGGCGTTTGCCGCATATTCATTTGGATTGCTGGCCGGCATGGAACGCCTGCTGGGGCGGCAGCAACAGGCTGACCGCTATGCCGCAACCTCAAAGAAGATGGCTGATGCGCTCATTGCTCCTCTTCCGACGGGGTATTGGGATGAGAAAAACCAAAGGTTCGTGGATTGGGTTGACTGGATGGGACAGGTTCACGATCACATTCATCTGCTGGCCAATGTGCTGCCGGTGACCTTCGGGTATGCCACCGCCGCGCAGTCCGATGCGGTGCGGCGCCTGATCCGCGAGAATGCCGGCCAGTTTGGGCGATTCCCCAGCTTTGTGGCCGCGGACATTGCCGGGTACGACAAGTCAGAGATTGGCAGCGGCGGCCCATACGATCTGTGCGCGGCGGGCAGGTACTGGTACTGGGACGCCGCGTTCCGCGAATCGGAAAAGCAGAGTGACGTCCTGCTCCGGCAATTGAACACGGTGGCGGAGGAAGGCGCGAAAAACAACTACTTCATGAGCGAACGGTACGACATGGACTATGTCTATTACATCGACGGCAAGGATGCGCATGGAGCCGAGAAATACTACGAATATCCCAATGTGTACGCGGCCGTTCTGATCGAGAAGTTTCTGGGCCTCCGAATTCCCGCGGATGCGGATGTAGCGGTTGCGCCCCATCTCACCGGCTATGGCAGCGTGGAGTTCGATGTGCCCGAGTATGCGTTGCGTTACAGCTATGACGAAAACGGATTTGCGCTCAAGAATCTATCGGACCAGCCGCGGCGGTTCAAAGTGGATTTGTCGGCTTTCGGCCCGGGAAGCGCTCAATACCGGTTAAAAAGCAGTTCGAGCAACGGGATCGTGGATGCGCGTTCTTCTCTGACGCTCGCAGCGCAGGAAGAAGCGCGTTGGACTCCGGAGCGATGAGAGATGAAGCCATCGGGGAGAATGCCGTGAAGATTGTTCCTGTGATCAAGTGCCGTAATTTGGAGAGGTCGGTAGAGTTTTACACGGAGATTCTCGACTTTGTGCGCAAGTGGCCGGAGTATGAAGATCACGAGACTGCCAACGGAGTGGCCCATCTGGTTCGGGAGGGAGCCGAGCTACAGCTCTCGCGCCATGCGGGAGACGGTGTCTTCGGTTCGCTCAACCGCGTGTTTGTGAATGACGTTGACGAGCGTTATGCGACCTTCCGTGCTCGGGGGCTGGACACGACGTTGCGCCCGGAGTCTCCCATTCACACGGCGCCGGTCGATCAGACCTGGGGACTGCGCGAATTTGCCGTGACCGATCCAGACGGTAACGGGTTGTGCTTCTGCGCACCAATCGGATAGGAGCGGCCGGATAGTCCAACTCGCTCGCAGCCCCGCGATACTCCCGAGTTTCCCGGCGCGCCAACGTACGCGTCGGCGCACGCTGATTTGCTGACTCGCTTCTAAAATCCCTTGCCCTTGAACAGGTACACCAGCTCGATGAGCAGGATGAGCACCACGATGGCTTCAAGAAAGAACCCGCGCGCCTGGTTGAACTGGTCGATCATGTCGTGGTACAGGTCTTCGGCGGTCTTCAGTTTCTGCGCCACCAGGGTTTTGTAGTCGGGCACGCCCACTTTGCCCGCGGCCAGCCGGTAGAGCCGCGCCGCAAACATGTCACTCAAAAACTTGATGGAGTTGTCGGCCCGCTCGGTGAGCTCGGCAATGTCGAGCAGCACCGTGTGCAGCCGCGTGGCCCGCCGCGCCATGCGCCACCGCACCATCATGCCCCGCTTTTGCTCGAGCGAGTCGTACACGTTGTCCAGGATGCCGGTCAGCAGCTCGTCGTAATGCCGGAACTCAAGCAGCTGTGAGTTTGCGTACTCCAGCAGTTGAATCGCGGTCTCCGCGCCGGCGTCGCTGTCGTAGAGAAATGCCGCGTTCCAGCCGATCACGGCCAGGTCGTTTTCGTAGTATGAAATGCGCGACTGCAAGACTTCAGTGCATTCGCCCGGTGAGAGGGCCAGGCGGTCGCCGCGCACAATCTGCGCAATCTCCAGCCCGTGCTCGCGGGTCAACTCGGCCGCGGCCGTCGCCAGGCTTTTCTCGCGCACATGGAAGATGAAGTAGTCCTCGCTCAGCCACTTCGTGTACGGTTTCACCATCGCGTTGGGCACGCGTTCCAGCCGCTGCCGCACAATCGGCTCGATGCGCGCGGCAAAATCCACCTCCCACACCCAGCGGCTGGCCAGGTCAATCAGGCTCTCCCAGTTGCCGCTGAAGCTGAGCTGGTAAACCACGCTGACCACGCCGTAGTCGTAGTACTTGATTTCGCCTTCGAGACGCTCGCCGCCCTCGAGCGTGAGCGGATCGAGCGGCGCAACCACTGGCGGCCGCTGGTAGCGCACATACGCCGGCACCGAGTGCTTGATCTTGGGCTGCGGCACCGTCCGTGCATTCACCGCCTGCTGCAGCTTGTCGAGCCGCAGCTCTTCGCTCACATCAAACTGGATCAGCACAAGAACCGATCCGCTGAACGCCGGCGTTATCGTAGTGGCGGCAGTTACGCTCTCACTCGCACTCACACTCAAACTCCGCTACTGTTTCTTTGCCCGCTTGTAGAACGGCAACGGAACCTGCTTCGCCCTGACAGGATTGGCACGGCATTGCACCATTACATCCGCGCCCGATTCAGCGACCGCAGCCGGCACCAGCGCCATGGCGATGTTGGTCTTGAGAAACGGCGCGGGAGAACCCGACGTAATCGTGCCAATCTGCTCGCCCTCGACCGAGAACACGGGGTACCCATCGCGACCAATTCCGCGCTCCACCATCTCAAGCCCGACTACCTTGCGCTTCGGTCCGCCTGCCGCTTGCACCTCAAGCAACGCATCGCGGCCGATGAACTCACCCTTATCGAGCTTGAGCCAGCGATTGAGTCCGGCCTCGAGCACGTTGATCTCTTCGCTGATCTCGTGGCCGTAGAGGCTCATCCCCGCCTCCAGCCGCAGCGTGTTGCGCGCGCCCAGCCCGCATGGCCGTATGCCAAACTCCGCGCCCGCATCAAGCAGCGCCTCCCACATCTTCACCGTGGTCGCCTCGTCGCTGGGGATGTAGACCTCGAACCCATCCTCGCCGCTGTAGCCGGTGCGCGCGATCAGCACATTCGGAATCCCCGCAACCGTGCCCCACGTGAACCAGTAGTTCCTGATCGCGGCCAGGTCCACCTTGGTCAGCTTGGCCAGCGTCTCAAGCGCCCGCGGCCCCTGCAGCGCAAGCTGCGAGTAATAACTCGAGTAGTCGCTGATGTGGATCCCGGACCACGAGCCCACTTGCTGCCGTATCCAGGCGAGATCCTTGTCCTTGGTGCCGGCATTTACCACGAGGAGGTAGTCGTTGGGGCTGAGCCGGTGCACAAGGATGTCGTCGACGAAGGTGCCTTGATGGGTCAGCAGGGCAGAGTAGTGCGCCTGCCCGTCGGCCAGCTTCGAAGCGTCGTTCATGGTGATGTGCTGCACCGCGGCCAGCGACCCCGGCCCGCGGAACTGGATTTCGCCCATGTGGCTGACGTCAAACAGGCCCACGCCGGTGCGCACGGCCAAGTGCTCGGCGATGAGGCCGCCACCTGGGCAGGGGTATTCGACCGGCATGTCCCACCCGCCAAAGTCGACCATTTTGGCCTTGAGCGCGCGATGGGTTGCGTTGAGCGCGGTCTTTTTTAGCGGCGCGGCCTGCGGCTGGACGGCCTCGCTTGTTCCCGGAACTGTACTCGCCATGGGATTCCTTTCTGCGTGTTGCACCCTCCTCCACCATAGGCAGTGGGCCGCGCCGGGGTCAATCGTGCTTTGAGACGCCTCGCGGCTAAATGTTGCGCGAATCGGCGGAGGATCATAGGCTTGGCATAAAAGGAACGACTATATGAACCGCTTCCGCGGAGTCTTTATGCTTATCGCCGCCTGCGTCGCTTTCTGGGAGGGTTGGCGTTTGCGCAGCACCCATTATGCGTTGTCGGCGGTGGGGCTGGGGGCGCTGGCCCTGGCGCTTGGGCTTTGGCATTTGCTGCGGAAGCCGGTGAAGACGCGGGTGTAACATAGGCCCACGTTATAATCCCCGGCGAAGGGTGCCAAGCCGATGCTTCAGTCTGATTTTTTCCTGTTAGTTTTCCGTCTCGTCATTTTCGCGGCGGTTGTTTACCTGTGGTTCGCCTTCGACAAGCTAGAAACCAAGCTTGAGCAAGCCGGCGCGGCGATCGACCTGCTCAAGCAGGAAATGGATGCGCTTAAGAGCCGGGATCAGCCATCTCAGTAACTATCTGGCGCATTTCGAACTCGCAGTTATCAATCGAACCAAGATCGCACATGCCCACTCTCTACAACCTCATCCAGGGCCGTAACATCGACCGGCTGGCCGCACTCAGCGACGGCATCTTCGCCTTCGCCATGACGCTGCTGGTGATCGACCTGCACCTGCCCACTGCCGCTCAAGTCCACTCCGAAGGCGAACTCGTGGCCGCGCTCTGCGCTCTCGGGCCGCAATGGATCACCTACGGCATGAGCTTTCTTACGCTGGGCATTTTCTGGGCCGGCCAGCAGACCCAGCTCAACCACATCGATGAAGGCACGCGCGACTTTACCTGGATCCATCTCGGCTTTCTCTTCGCGGTCACGCTGGTGCCGCTCTCCACGCGCCTGCTGGCCGAGTTCATTCATTACCGCGTGGCCCTCGGCTTGTACTGGTTGAACATTTTTGTTTTGGGCGCAATGCTCTATTGGAGCTGGGCGCACGCCACGCATCGCGACCTGATCAAAGAGGACACGCCCGACGAGATTCGCGCCAGCATCTGCCGCCGCATTGTGATCGCGCAGTCGTTGTATGCGGCGGGCGCGGCGCTTTGCTTTATCGATACGGGTTTCAGCATCGCGGCCATCGTGCTGGTGCAGTTGAATTATGCAATCGCGCCGAGGATGTGGTGGCGGAAGCAGGCATAGAAGCCGTGTCTGTGCTACCCTTCCGGGCATGGAATTCTCGTACAAGCTCACTGAGGCGGAATACCTGAGGGCATCGAAGCTGCGCCTCAAGAGGGCGGGCAAGGGCCCCACCTTCAAAAAGCTCCTCATATGGGTCTTGGTCCTGGTCTGTCTCATGATTTTATGGGGGGTGGTGACGCGGATCGCACTGAATCCGGCGGTCGATGGTTCAGCTCCTGTACCAGCGTCGAGTGAATGCGTGACTGCCACCAGCACTCCACCGAAGACCGACGCGCCGCTCGCGCTTCTGTTTAACCTTGGTCCGCTCTTACTCCTCCTTGCGGTGTGGTTCACCCTTGTGACTCTCTGGTTGCCGGGCAGACTGCGCCGCATGTATCAAAACGATCCTGCAGCCCAGGGGCTGTTCACCGTTAACGTCACTGCGCATTCCTTCGCCTTCAAGAACACTGCGGGGGTTTCATCTGAGATTTCCTGGAATATTTACGAGCGCTGGATCGACGGCGGCAACCTGGTCCTGCTGGTGAATTACTCACAGGCGGCTTTCACCATCAGCCTTGCCGGCCTCAGCGACGTTCAGCGGGCGGAACTGCGCGGCATTCTGTCCGCCGCACTGCCGAAAAAGTGGTCCACCGGGAGTTCCCTCAGCAACTCCCCACCCTGATTCGTGTCTCTTCTTTTGCGGCTGGGCCACTTCCCCTGCCCAAGGAGAGCACCATGAAGAGCATGTTCGCGGCGGGTTTGAATTCCCTGGCTTTACGTTTTGGCGGCTTCCGTTTCGGTCACGGCGGGGGTGGCATTGCCTTTGTCCTGGTCATGCTGATTCTGGCCGGCGTCGTTATCTGGGCCATCTCGCGCTCCGGCGTCGATTCTCAGAAGAGCTAGACCTCTTATTGCCGGCTTGAGGGCCACGGATGAATGCGCGGGCCTGAAGGCCGCTCAAATCGGCCTGCTTTACCGGGGGCTGAAGTGCCTGCGTGAGAACTCGGCCCTGCGCCAACTTGCTAACTTGCTACGTCGCGAAGCGACGCTAACTTGCTGTTTTCGAATCAAAACACGCTCTCCTCGCCTCCCGGCAGTCCGTTCTCACGCACACCCAGAAGCCCCGTCTTATTAAGGCCATTTACGGCACGGATGAATCCGTGCCCTACAAAGAAACTCACGACCTCACTCTACTCGATGCGCTTCGCCCGTTTCATCCATTGCGGGTCGGCGAAGCCGGTGGTGCCCTTTCAAAACTGCGCATGAGTGGGTTTTTCCGGCGGTCTTCGGCGAGACGCGCGCGCAATCCACGAACCACGAATCACGAGCTACGAACGCGATTTCCGCCGCGCCCGCCAGAACGAGCTCAGGCCGAGATAGAGAAACAGTGCTACCACAATCGACGAGGCAAGAAAGGTGCGGTGGTCGGGCCCGCCTGCCCAGCTCGCGCGGGTTCGCCATACCGTGGGCGCAAACACCACCACCGGCAGCAGAAAGAATGCGCCGGTAATCTCCAGCCACAGGATTCCGCCGACCCGCCGGAAGGGCTGCAGCAACCCGCCAACCCCCTTTGCTACTCCGCGGCCGGTTTGGGCGACGGCGCGCCCGGCTTGGGCCCCGGATCGCGCGTTGACGGCGCCCTGAACCTGAGCGTTTGCCTTCACTTGCGGTCCGCCCGGTGCAGCCGCAGAGGCGGCGGCGATGCGCTGGCCTGCCACGCGGCCGGCCACCCGCACCCCGATCCCCAGCACCCGCCCGATGTACTCCGGCTTCATTCCGTCTATGATGGTAGCAGCGATCCTGCTCATGCCGCCTTCCATCGCTGTGCCTGGCTTTGCCGTTTGCCCGCGGAGCACGTTGGAAGTAAGGTTAAGGAATCGTGCGTTGCACCCGCGCAACCTTACGCGCAGGCCGCCGCCTCTGGAGGTAATCCTTGACATCCCGTCTGCGCGAACTGATTCAGCAACTCGGCGAGGCCATCCACGAGTCGGTCATTGAGAGCGAGCAGATTGCCGGCGTAGTCCAGGACATCCGCAAGCACGGCTTCGATGTGCTGCTCATGCTTGAGGCCACCATCGGACTCAACGAGGTCACGCAATCACCCAAGGAAGCCGCGCTGACCGATGGCGAGGCGGACGGCGACGCTACGTCCTTCACCCCGAACGATCTCAGTTTCCTGCGCTCCCTGCGCATCTCGGTCGAAGGCGACGACGACCCGGCGACAGACTCGTAAAGGGACGGGCAGAAGGGAATTCGCCAGGCAATCGCAAGTGTCCGCGTAAGCATCATGTTTGCGCGCTATCTATTGCGGCAATTGCGGCTTCCAACCGCAGTTTGAGGTCTGGAATATCCTTCTCGACGACCTTCCACACCAGATCGAGATCGATTGAGAAATACCCGTGCGAGAGCTGATTACGCATCGCGTAGATGGCTGTAAATGGAATGCCGGGGAGCTTTATGACCGCGTCTGGGACCGCATCGAGCATTCGTTTCGAGGCCTCTCCAAGAACCTCAATGTTTCTAACGACTCCGTCTTGCAACAGCCGGTCCTCAAGGAACTCCGCCAGAGTTTTCCCAGCGAGGTAGCACTCGATCTGACCCACGGCGTCGAGCATGTGTCCTAGGTAGTCACGGGCTCGTAAAGGGTGCTGATTCATACCGGAACGGCTTCGGAAAGCACCTTGTCGCGATAGCTCGCCGGGAGGAACTTGGGCGTCAGGAGGTCTACTTTGATACCGGTGGCCGACTCGATCTCGATCTGGAGTTTCGCCATGTCGAGCAAACTCGTATCCGGTGAAGGATCTACAAGCAAATCGAGGTCGCTTCCTTCGGTGTCGTCACCGCTCAGAACGGAGCCAAAGACGCGCGGATTCACCATCCCGAATCGCAGCACAAGCCGGCGAATCAAATCGCGGTTCTGCGGCAGCAGCTCTGAAGGTCTCATGAGTGGAATTCTACTTCAATACCGGATTCTCAAGTCACCCGAGAGGCGCAAGCGCAGGGTTTAGAACCGGGAACGGCACTGGTTCTCCGGTTTCCGCCTGGCCTGGTCGTCCCTGGGGGAACCGCCCCTTAATTTCCTGCGTATAACCCGCATATGCAGTGCGTGGGTACTTTAAGCTGGAGCATGATAGGCTTGGCCGGGGCCAGGTCCGTCGAAACCAGGACGCGTGGAACCCGGCCGCCTGCGGTGCGGCAGGCTACGCCTCCCGGATCGGCCCTCCCCTCGCGGTCTCTTTCAGCCGCTCGCAGCTTCTACGACGGCGCAGGCCCGGGGCCGGCCAATTCACGGCTGGGCCCAAAACACTCCGCCGGGCCCCTGGCAGCGCAAGTCTCAGAGGGGGCCCAGATAAGGCGCAGGGAGGCAGGTACGTTGGAGCCCGACTGGTCCCAGGTCGTCCGGCGCTGTATGGACGGGGATTCGGGCGCTTGGGCCGAGATGGTCCGCGCGCAGCATAAGCGTGTCTATGGGCTCTGTTTCCGCTTTACCGGCAACGCCGCCGACGCTGAAGACCTCACCCAGGACGTCTTCCTGAAGATCTACTCGAACCTGGCCAGCTTCGACGCCATGCGCGGCAGCCTGCCGGTGTGGATTACGACCATGACCCGCAATCTTCTGGTGGACAATTTCCGCCGGACAAAGAATCAACGTGCAACCTCTTCGCTCGACGATGGCTGGGATCAGGCCGAGGAATTGAGGCCTGTGGACCGGCTCATGGACGGCGGAGTTTCCCCGCATGAAGCTGCCGCCAAAAAAGAGCTGGCCAAGATGGTGCAGGGAGCCCTGGCCCGCGTCTCAGTCGAGCTTCGTGAGGCTGTGATTCTGCGCGACTTACAGGATCTAGACTACAAAGAGATTGCCGTGGTCCTCAGTATTCCCGAGGGCACGGTAAAATCCCGCATCAGCCGCGGCCGTGCGGAACTGGCCAGGCTGTTGGAACGTAATAAACGGGAGGTGATGTAACCATGGCAGAGCGCATGCACATTCCGACCTCTCCCGCCTGCGGGCACTGGGAAACCCTGCTGGCGGATGCGCTGGACGGGCTGTTGAAGCCCGAGGACGAAGCCACCTTCACGTCGCACATGGCCGCCTGCCCGGCCTGCACGGCGCTGTATGAAGAGGCGCGCCGGGGGCGCGAGTGGCTCGACTTTCTCAGTACTGAGCCGGAGATTCCAGAGGGCCTGGTTGAAAAAATCCTCGCGCACACCGGCCCGGGGCAGAAGAACGAAGTGGAATGGATCTCCGGCGGAGCCGTGGTCCTTCCCCACACCTTGGTGCCCGCCTGGCAGCGTCCCGGCTTCATGGGCTTCATCCGCCGCTTTGCTGAGCCACGGCTGCTGATGACCGCGGCCATGGCCTTCTTCTCCATCACCGTCACCCTCAACATGACGGGCATAAAGCTCACCGCACTCCACCTTTCGGACCTGCGCCCCTCGGCTGTCCGGGCATTCATGGAACGCCAGTTTACCGTGGCCTCGGTCCCCATCATCCGCTACTACGACCACCTCCGCTTCGTATACGAGGTTGAGTCGAAGATGCGTGAACTGCGCAGTACCGTCGGCCAGCAACAGGGAACCGGCAACGAACAGCAGCAACCCGCACAGCCGGTCGCACCGGGCGAATCAAAAGAGGTTCCCGGGCACAAAGATGGCGGTTCCCGTATGGATCCCCCGCAACAGTCGGTGCAGCCTGCGCTCTCCGGCTCGGGCGAAATCATCGAAACCCGCTTCGAACTCAACCCCAACTGCCGAACCAGCATCATCAAGTACGGAGTTGAAACCAATACTCTCCTTGGCATTCAGAACGGTCGCACGCATTCCGGCGGCTCCACGAACGCGGTAAAGGAAAGGAGCACCAGATGGATTGCGTAAATCACAGCGGCACAGCCGCAACCGCGTTCTGCCAGAATTGCGGCAAGGCGCTTTGCTCAAGCTGCATCCGCAAGGCTGCAGGCGGGCAGATTCTTTGCGAACAGTGCCTGGCGGCATGGCAATCGGTTCCCCCGGCCTACACTCCCGGCTTTGGCGCCGGGCCCAATCCGGCGACGGCCGCGGTTCTGGGGCTCATTCCCGGCGTCGGCGCCATGTACAACGGCCAGTTTCTCAAGGGTTTAGCCCATCTGTTCATCTTTGCCGTGCTGGTGAGCGCCAGCGATCATTTCCCAATCTTTGGGTTCTTCATCGCCGGCTGGATCTTCTACCAGGTCTTTGAGGCTTATCACGTGGCCAAGGCGCGCCGTGACGGCCTGCCAATGCCTGACCCGCTCGGACTGAACGAGATCAGCAACTGGTTCAATCCCGGCGGGCGGGGCCAGCAGCCCGGGCAGCCCGGCGCCGTTCCGCCCGTGAATCCTCTGGATCCGGCGGCATCGGCGCAGGCCGCCTCCGGTCAGCCTCCTCCGCAACCCTTTGAAAGCCCGTACAAGGATCGCAGCCAGTGGCAGTCAACGTACCCGGGCCCGACTCCGGCCGGCTCCAATCCCGCTGCCGGGCAGGGCTTTACCCCCCCGGGAGTTCCGCCGCCGTTTCCCCCCATGCCGCCCATTCCACCGCCCTATTTCTGGCGACGCAAAGAGCCTATCGGCGCCATTGTCCTCATTGCTCTCGGAGTCCTGCTGCTGCTTGGACAGTTCGATCTGCTCTCCGGCCGTGTCTTCGAATTCGGCTGGCCGCTGATACTCATCGCACTTGGTCTCTACCTCATCGTCCACCGCATGCAGGGCCCGCAAGGAGGTCCCAAGTGAACCGCTACCTCATGATTCACCACCTGCGTTGGCCGGCCGTGCTGCTGTTGACCGGCACCCTGGCCCTGCTCGCCCAGCTCGACGTCATCGATCACTTCTGGCACTGGTTCTGGCCCCTGTTGCTGATCCTCATCGGCGTCATCATGCTGGCCGAGCGTGCAGCCCTGGCAACCATGGACAATGACGATGACAACCCCTGGCCCTATGGCGGCACGCCCGCACCTCCGGCGCCCCAACCCGAAACTTCGATTGTGCCGGCCAAAACCGACATCTTCGGCCGGCACTCCGATGGAGGGAACCAATGAGCACGCCTCCGAACATACCCCCGGGCGGCGGACCGCCTAACCCGCCCTACGATCCCAAAGCTCAGTGGCGCGCCTACCGCGAACAGCAAAAAGCAGCCTGGCGCGCACAACGCGACGCATGGAGGTCCCAGAAGGACGTTTGGAAGACCCAGAAGTACGCCTGGCAAGCTGGCTACGGCGGTGTCTATGGCCCGCGCGTTCCTTCCATGGTCGGCCCGGTCATCCTCATCTGCGTCGGTATCATCGCCCTGCTCATCATGACCGGCCATATCCCGGCTGAAACCTTCTGGGACTGGTACTCCCACTGGTGGCCAATTCTGCTCATCGTCGCCGGACTCGCTCTGCTCGCCGAGTGGGCCATCGACCTCAAGCGAGAGGTTCCCGTGCGCCGAAAGGGGAGTTTCGTCGGCCTTCTGTTCCTGCTCACCATCGTCGGCCTGGGCGCTACAGGCTGGCGCCAGATGGGCGGCTGGAACTGGAACTGGAATGGCGACAACGACAACTTCTTCAACAGCTTTGGCGCGCCCGAGCACGACAACGACGTTCAGGTGCTGAACACCACAATCCCCGCCAACGCCACCGTTGATATCGAGAATCCCCGCGGCGACGTGAGCATTACCGGAGGCGACGGAACCAGCATCCAGGTACAGGCGCACGAGGAAGCTTTTACAAACTCCGACGGCGATACCAAATCTATCTGGGACTCTGAAGCGCCCAAAGCCACCGTCAGCGGCGGCACCGTGCTCATCAAATCCGAAGGGAACAACAAGGGCCTGGTCAATCTCACCGTCACGCTTCCGCGCACGGCCCGCGTCACCGTCAACGAGGGCCACGGCGAGGTCACGGCCACCGGCTTGGGCGCGGGAATCACAGCGACCGTGCCCCATGGCGAGCTGCATCTGAACTCGATCACCGGCCCCGTCGAGGCTCATCTTTACCACGGCAATCACGATGTCTCCATCCACGACGTCAGCGGCGACGTGTCGATCGACGGCAACTCAAACGAGCTCACGCTCTCTGAGATTCACGGTCACCTCTCCACCAATGGAGAGATCTTTGGCCCGGTGCACATGGAGAACATCACCGGCCCCATCAAGCTGCACACCTCGGTTACCGATCTCGAGGTCGCCGCGCTTCCCGGCGACGTCACGCTCGACTCCGACGACCTGCACGTGACTGAAGCCGAGGGCTCGGTCCGCGTCTCGACCCACGCCAAGGACGTCGACCTGAGCCAGATCTACGGCGATACTTCGGTCGAAAACCGCGACGGCCGCATCGCCATTGAGCCGGCCGGCGTGTACGCCATCTCCGCCAACAACAGCAAGGGCGATGTTGAGATCACGCTGCCGCCCAACGGCGCCGGCGTTGTCGACGGACACACTCACAATGGCGATGTGGTGAACGATTTCGATCTCAGCGTGAGCGGCGACGAAGACAAGACAGTAACCGGCCGCATCGGCGGCGGAGGTCCCAGAATTTCACTTACCTCGAATGACGGCGACCTGCACATCAAGAAGGGCCCGGCCTTCCCGCCACCGCCTCCGGCAGCACCGGCGGCTCCGGCTGCCGCGGCCAAAGCACCGCCGCCCCCCAACGCGCCTCACCTCAGGTCTTCCAGGGCGCTGCCGCAGCAACCGGTTACCCAGTAGCTCTCTCCTGACGGCACGAAGGGCGCGGCAGAACATTCGCCGCGCCTGCTGCTGCTCCAACTCTACGGCTCCCGCAGACTCACCAGATGAATGGAATCAGCCGGTACCGCGTGCGCTCGCAGTACTCTGCATAACCCGCAAGTTCCACCCTCAAAACCTTCTCTTCATTCAGCAGCCGGACCACGTAAAACGGGATAAGCGCGGCGAAAGCCGGCAGCGCAACATACGATCCCAGCGCCAGAGATGTGGCCAGCCAGATTACCTCGCTGCCTGAATACATGGGGTGGCGAACCCAGCGGTAAGGACCGGTGGAAACCACCGTTTGCCCAGCCTCAACCCGGATGGTCCGCGAAGCGAACTCGTTTACGCGAACCACCCAGAAAACGAACAGGACTCCGGCCAGCACAAAAGCGTCGGCAACAATCGACAGCCACACCGGGACCGCGCCGAACAGCCTCTGCGACCAGCCAAAGCGATGATCGAGCCCCGAAAGGCAAAACGCGATGAAGAAGGCCGGCATCAAGAGACGGATCAGATTCCTCTGAACGGCAACCGGCTCCCTGATTTGCAACCGGCGTTCCATCACTTGTGGCGCATACCTTGCAAGAAAGGCAAAGAAGACCGCGGCGGGCAGAATCGAGCAGCAGACCCACGCCCATGCCTGCCAGAACTTCCATGTGCCGGCAGCCAAAAGCAGTAGTCCCAGGATGGAAGGCAAAATAATCGCAACACGCGCGGCGATTCTCACTCCCAGGTGGGAACGCGCCGCGCCTGCAGGGTTTTGAACCGGAGTAGTTTCTATGGGTTGATTGGCGGTGACCGCGTCGGGCATCTTCCCGCCCTCGCTTTCCCGGCCTCCGGATCCTGGGGGAAGATTCAAACTGGGTCTCGCGCCTCACGCAGTTGCGCGTCCGTGACCCTATGCGCCCAGCGCACCACAAGGATACTCCCGCTTGAACCTCATCTCAGTTTGATTTCCTGAAAAAATGCCACCCCCTCCCCATCCACGGCAGTTTCGTTGTATGCTCCAATCGCGGAGGTCATCTGCGCCATGGGGCATGCGCCGGTGAAAGTTATTACTGTCGAGCGTGAGTATGGATCGCGCGGCGGCGAGTTTGCACACGATCTTGCCAAGCGGCTCGGCTGGCGATTGCTCGATGCGGAGCTCATCAATCGCACCGCCGAGGCAGCGGGCGTCGATCCCAAAACGGCCGCCCGTTTCGACGAGCGCCTCGATCCCTGGTATTACCGCTATGGCAAGCTCTTCTGGCAGGATTCTTCGTTCTCAACCCTGGGCAAAGGCGAAGAACACGTTTTCGATTCCGAGCGCATGCTCGAGATGATCAAGCAGCAGATTCTAAAGGCCGCAAAAGAAGGCAATTGCGTAATCGTGGGGCGTGGCGCCGCCTGCGCGCTGGCCGGCTTTCCCGGCTGCTTCCACGTCTTCGTCTACGCCACCGCCAAGGCCAAGCGCGAATGGTTCGCACGCGCCTTTCCCCATCAGGCCGAGCACGCCGAGCAGCACCTGGCCGCCTTCGACAAGCGCCGCGCAACGGTGATCCGAAAGGCTTACCAGCAGGAGTGGTGCGCCCGCGGCCTCTACCACATGCTGCTCAACTCCTGTATCGGATCAGAAGCCATGATCCGCGCCGTTGAAAGCGCAGCCGGCGTCGGCGCTCACGCTGAGGCAACTCCTCCCGGCGACTGCTCCACGCCATCCGACTCCGCCTCACCGGCAAATTGAACCCCAGCGTGATTCCCCAAAGAGGCCTCAGATCGGGTCTATCCCGGTGGCCAGGTCATCGGCCGCCCGCCCAGCAGGTGCAAATGCAGATGCTCGACCGTCTGTCCGCCGTCTTCACCCACATTCGTAACCACCCGATAGCCCTTCGTAAGTCCTTTGATGCGTGCAATTTCGCTGGCCACAGCCATCAAATGGCCGAGCAGCGATTCGTGGTTCTTGCCGGCGTCGTGAATCGACACGATGTGCTCTCTGGGCACCACCAGCACATGCACCGGCGCCCTGGGGTGGATGTCGGCAAAGGCGTAGGCCAGTTCGTCCTCGAAGACCGGCGTCGAGGGAATCTCTCCATTGACGATCTTGCAGAAAAGGCAGCTCATGGCGAGATCAGTATAGAGGAGGCGATGGACCCGGCAATCCGGGCTGGCGCGTGCTCCCGCCGCCTACGACGACTCCAGAATCATGTTGGCGTACTGCGTGGTGTCACCGGTGCGGATGAGGCCGATGGCGGCCGGAACGCGCTTCTTGAACTCGATGTGCGGCTCGAAGCTGAGCGGGAGGCCTTCAAGCGCGGCAGCGAACTGGTTGCGGATCCGCGCGCTATTTGCGGCCCTGAACTCCTCGGCCATCCACACCTGACCGATCGCGAAGTCCGCGCGAACGGCCCGGAGCACGTCTAGCACGCGCGGAACGTCGTCAACCAGCGAGATGTCGACCGTTTCAATCTGCGGCCAGAAGGGAAAGCCGCGGTCTGCGATGACCAGCGTGTTGGTATGCCTTACCCGCGCCAGCAGCGACAATACGTGTGGATTCAGGATTCCCGTCTTCAACATGATCGATCGAAGTCCTCGTTCAAGCAGGCGGCCGCAAAAACGCCGATTGGGGCTGATTTCAACTGGTGTGGTCGAGCACGATCTTCCAACCCTCCGGGCCCTTGCGCCACACCAGCGAGAATACGCCGTCGTCTTTGGTGGCGGCGCCCTTCTGGGTGCGTTCCAGATGAAAGTTGCCTGTCACCACAGCGTATTCCACTGCGCCGCACGAGCCGGGGAGCAACCGCACCTGGAGATTCGAGAAGGTAAGCGTGCCCATCTGCGCGGCGTTGGTGTAGTTGGCCTCGTAACGCTTCAGAATCGGCTCGAACCCCTTGTTGACCGTGGTGCCGACGAACGTAGTGTCGGGCGAGTTCTCGTATCCCTGCATGAACGCCTCTACGTCCCCTTTATTCCACGCCGCCACCTGCGCCGCCATCACCGCTCGAATGGCAGCCTCATCGCCGCCGGCGGCCTGGGCGAAAGTGCCCGCTCCTGCGCAAACCATCGCCAATGCCACAAGAACCGTCCGCATGGTTGACCCCTCCGCAGTCAGCTTACAATGACGGCATGGCGTCCCCTTTCCGCGTGGTGCACACGGTTTGCTCGCACGACTGCCCCGACTCCTGCGCGGTGCTGGTCACGGTGGACGAATCGGGGCGCGCCATCAAGGTCGCCGGCGACCCATCGCAGCCCTTCACGCAGGGTTTCCTGTGTGGTAAAGTCGCCAAATATCTTGACCGCGTCTACTCGCCCGACCGCATTCTTTACCCGCTCAAGCGCAAAGCAGGCATTGCCAAGGGCGCATTGGTGAAGGGACGCGAGCATGAAGCCTTTGAGCGCGTGAGCTGGGATGAGGCTCTGGACGCGATCGCGTTGCGGCTCAAGGCAATCGCCGAGCAATATGGCTCGGAGTCGATTCTGCCCTACAGCTACGCGGGAACCATCGGCGTGCTCGGCTTTGGCTCCATGGACCGGCGGTTCTTTCACCGCCTGGGCGCGAGCCGGCTCGATCGCACCATCTGCTCTGAGGCCGGAGGCCAGGCGTGGAACCTGGTTTACGGCAAGAAGCTCGGCACGCCCGCCGAGGACTTCAGACTGGCAAAACTCATCGTTGCCTGGGGCGCGAATATTCACGGAAACAACGTCCACCTGTGGCCGATGGTCGAGAAGGCGCGCCGCAACGGCGCCCGGCTCATCGTGATCGATCCCTACCGCACGCGCACCGCGGCGGTGGCCGACTGGCACATCGCCATCCGCCCCGGAACCGATGCGGCGCTGGCGCTGGGCATGATGCACGTGATTTTGCGCGAGGAGCTTGAAGACCGCGCCTACATTGACGAATTCACGCATGGCTTTGAACGGCTGGCTGAACGCGTGCGCGACTACACTCCCTGCCGCGTGGCCGAATGGACCGGGTTGACGCCGGCCGAGGTTGAACAGCTCGCGCGCGAGTACGCAACCACGCGGCCTGCCG
>Ga0335074_10000553_pt1 | contig 52199 bp, 46 predicted proteins | sample Lox_Sample_23_FD_206715 | JGI IMG/M metagenome (GOLD analysis project Ga0335074, IMG submission 206715) | Soil microbial communities from Loxahatchee National Wildlife Refuge, Florida, United States - Lox_Sample_2.3 | ecosystem: Environmental > Terrestrial > Soil > Wetlands | place: USA...
GCCGATGGTGTGATCGCGCGGATGATTGAAATCATCGATGTAGGAGGCGTCGAGCCGGATGTCGGGCGTGAAGAACGCGGTATCGAAGACCGGCATGTGATTGCGCGGCGAGCCATTGAGCCACGTAAAATCACCGTACGCGAACGGGGTGAAGTTATCGACGCCGCTCGAGGGTGGGGGCGCCGCGAGCGCAGCGGGCAGCGTCAGAGCGGGTGTCGCGGCCGCTGCGGCGGTTGCGGGCGGCGCAGGAGCGGGCGCGGCGGTCGCCGCCGGCGCGGGAGCAGGCGCGGGTGCGGCAGGCGGCGCGGCCGCGACCGCAGGGGCCGCGGTCTTCGGTGACGCCGGGCTTGCGGCCAACGCCGCCCCGCCCATCACGAGATCGTGGCGCGTGGCCCGGCTCGCGAGCACCTGCAGCGGCACCGCCTCGAGCGCGGCGTAGCCATCGGCCTGCGCGCTGAGGGTCCACGCGCCCGGAGAGAGATCGGCGAAGGAGAACACGCCGTCGCTTCCTGAGATCGTGGCGCGAATGGCGCTGCCGTCCGTCTTGAGGGCCGTGACCGTCGCGTGCGCGATGGGAGCCTTCGCTCGATCCATCACGATTCCGACGATGGCTCCGACCGCCGCAGCCGTGGTCGCCGGGGCCGGCGCAGCGGCCGGAAGCGCCGCCACGGGTACGAGCCCGAGGGTCGCGACGACCCACAGCAGCGCGGTCCGGCGAATCGTCCGGGCAGCAGACACCCCGGCGCGCATTGTTTGAATCATGCTCGAGCGCTCCACAAACGCCCGCGAGGGTAGCTCGCTCGAGGTTAGGAGCGCGTAAGTAATTCCGCAGCGCTCGCCGGCGCGCGCGTCATTTCCTCACGCCGCGCTCACGCGCTCACTCGCCCGGCTCATCCACCCGCAGTCGATACCCGAGTCCGGGCTCGGTGACGAGGTGCGCCGGCCGATGGGGGTCCGGCTCGAGCTTTGCGCGCAGGTTCTTCACGCACACTCTGAGGCCGCGGGGGTCCCCGAGATGGGAAGGACCCCACACCTCGCGCACGATCTGGTCCTGCGTCACGATGAAGCCCGCATGGCGCGCGAGGCACTCGAGGACGCGATACTCGAGCGGCGTCAAGTGAATCGCGCCCTCCGGTCCGTGCGCGGTGCGGCGTGCCAGATCGATGCGCCGCGCGCCGATGGCGAGCTGCTCGAGAACCTCGCTGCTGCGGACGTTGCGCCGGAGCGCGGCGCGCACCCGGGCGAGCAGCTCCGGGGCGCTGAAGGGCTTGGTGACGTAATCGTCGGCGCCGGCATCGAGCGCCGCGATCTTCTGCGCCTCCATCGTGCGCGCCGACAGCACGATGATCGGCACGGGCGACCAGGCGCGCACGCGCTGAATGACGGTGAGCCCGTTGCCATCCGGCAGGCCGAGGTCGACCAGCAGCAGGTCGGGCTTGTGGGCACGCGCCTCGATGTCGGCGCGCTCGGCCGTGTCGGCCTCGACGAATCGGAATCGCTCGGATTCAAAGAGCGCGCGCAGCACGTTGCGAATGACGGGATCGTCCTCCACGACGAGAATCTGATGCATTGCCTGCGTCACGGACGGGAACCTGCTCGCGCCGTGACCGCAGCCGGCTCCGTCGTCGGGAGCGTGAACTCGAATCGCGCCCCGCCGCCCGCGCGATCGTGCGCGCCGATCTCCCCGCCGTGCGCCTGCACGATCGCGCGGCAGATGGCGAGCCCGAGCCCGACACCGACCGCCGTGCCCTCCTCCACGCCCCGTTGAAACTTGTCGAACAGCCGCGCAGGGTCCCCGGGTGGAAGTCCGGGCCCCGTGTCGTCCACCGTCACACGGACGAAGGGACCGTCCACCGCCGCCGAGATCACGACCACCGTGCCCTCGGGTGTGTACTTCACGACGTTGTCGAGCAGGTTGGTGAAGACCTTCACGACGAGGGTTGCATCGACGTGCACGGGCGGAAGCGTCGCGGGGAGCCTGGTCTCCACGCGATAACGGGTGAGGCGCGGCTCGAGCGTGGTGAGCGCCGCTTCGAGCAGGTCGTCGAGCATCTGCCAGTCGCGCCGCAGGGCGATCTCCCCGGATTCGAACCGCATCAGATCGAGCACGTTCGAGATCAGCTCGGACATCTCGAGAGCCCGCGTCTCGATCGAGCGAGCGAGCGAGCGGCGCGTGGCCTCGTCGAGCGACGGACCCCGCTCGGCGAGCGTGCTGCCCGCCCCCGCCATGGCGGCAAGCGGCGTGCGCAGGTCGTGCGAGATGGACGCGAGCAGCGTATTGCGCAGGCTCTCGCGCTCGGCGGCGACGCGCACCGACTCGGCTCGGTCGGCGAGCTGCCCGCGCTCGAGCGCGAGCCCGATCTGACCGGCGAACGTCTCGAGCAGGTGGCGCTGCTCGGGGAGCAGCACGCGACGCACGTTGCGCGGCAGTACGGCGAGGACGCCGAGCCGGCGCTCGGCATCCCCGAGCGGCACGTAGAGCGCCGGCGCCGCCGCGAGCGTATCCGTGCCGAGTCCAGCCTGCCGGCCGTGGTCGGCCACCCACTGCGCGACGCCGAGGTCGCTGCCTCGCAGCGACTGCTCGAGCGGCGGGTCCGTCGGATAGTGCAGCTTGCCGGAGGCATCGGGCAGCAGCACGACCGCCTGGCACTGGAAGACTTCCGCGACGTGGTGCACGGCCGCGCGGGCCATGTGCGCCGTGCCGCGCGTTGCGGCCAGCTCACGACTCATGGCATAGAGGAGCGCGGTGCGCCGCTGGCGCGCTCCCGCGACGCGCGTCTGCTGGCGCACGCTCGCCATCAGGTTGGCAATGACGAGCCCGATGATCAGCATGACGGCGAACGTCACCAGGTACTGGGCGTCCGGGACCGCAAAGCTGAACCGCGGCGCCACGAAGCAGAAGTCGAACGCCGCCACATTGAGCACCGTCGTGAGCGCCGAGGGACCGCGACCCAACCGCAATCCCGCGATGGTCACGCCGAGCAGATACACCATGGCGAGATTGACTCGCTCGAAGTGCGGGTACATGACGAACGCCACCGCCGTGCAGAGCACGCTCACGGCGGTGGCCCACGCGTAGCGGTCCCAGCGAATCTGCGAGGGCATGCCATCGGTTCGTTCCGCCGCCGCGCTCGGCGGCTGCGACGCGCGCTCCGGAGGAGCGATGATCAGCAGGTCGAAGCCCCGCGCGCGTCTCGCAAGCTCCGTCGCCGTGGAAGGGCGAACCCATGCCTTGAGACCGGAGCGCTTCGGGGAACCGACGATGATGCGGGTGACATGACGCGTCTGCGCGTACTCGAGCAGCGCTTCGGCCGCGGAAGGCCCGCCGAGCGTCACGGGCTCGGCGCCCAGCGACTCTGCGAGGCGCAGCAGCGCGATGCGGCGATTGCGCTGCGCCTCGGAGAGCTTCAGCAGCGCCGGTGTCTCGACGTACACGACGGTCCACTCGGCATCGAGCGCATCGGCCAAACGCTTGCCCGCCCGCACGAGCTGCTCCGACTGCACGTCGGGGCCGGTCGCGACGAGAATCCGCTCGCCGGCGAGGCGCGGTTGGGCCAGGCGATCGGCCGGCGCGGAGGCACGCGCGGCCGCCTCCACACGGTCGGCCACGCGGCGCAGCGCGATCTCGCGCAACGCCATGAGGTTCGACTTGCGAAAGAAGCGCTCCACGGCGTTCGCCGCCTCATCGGGGATGTACACCTTCCCGGCGCGCAGACGCGCAAGCAGATCCTCCGGCGGCACATCGACGAGCTCGACCTCGTCGGCTTCGTCGAACAGGCGGTCGGGGAGGGTCTCGCGCTGGCGCACGCCCGTGATCTGGGTGATGAGGTCGTTGAGGCTCTCGAGGTGCTGGACGTTGACGGTCGTCCACACGTTGATGCCGGCGTCGAGCAGCTCCTCCACGTCCTGCCAGCGCTTCGGGTGGCGCGGCGGCGGCTCGCCGCCCGCGAGGTTGGAATGGGCGAGCTCATCGACGAGCAGGGTGACGGGCTTGCGCTCGAGTGCCGCATCCAGATCGAACTCGCGGCGCACGATGCCGTGGTAGCGAACGGCGACCGGGGGCAGCTTTTCGAGCCCCTCGAGGAGCCGTTCGGTCTCCCGGCCGTGGGGCTCGACGTAGCCGGCGACCACATCGGTGCCGAGCGCGCGCGCGCTGCGCGCCGCCTCGAGCATCGAGTACGTCTTGCCCACGCCGGCCGATGCGCCGAAGAAAATGCGCAGCCGCCCGCGCTTGGCGCGCGCCTCCTCGGCTTGCACCTGGGCGAGAAGCCTATCCGGATCCGGCCGTGGATCGGCCACCATCCCGCTATCGTGTCACTCGCGTCCGTCGAGCGCCAGATTCAGCTCGAGCACGTTGACACGCGGCTCCCCGAGGAATCCGAGCCAGCGGCCGCGAGCGTGAGCCGCGATGAGTGCACGCACGGCGGCAGGATCGCGGCCGCGCGCACGTGCGACGCGAGCGGCCTGATAGTCGGCGGCTGCGAGGCTCACATCCGGATCGAGGCCGCTCCCCGATGCCGTCACGAGATCGACGGGGATGGGCTCCGCGTTCGTCGGGTCCGCCGCGTGCAATGCAGCGATGCGCTGCTTCACGGCATCGGTGAGCGCCGGATTGAGCGGGCCGAGATTCGATCCGGTCGAGCCGATGCCGTTGTAGGGCTGAGGCGTCGTCGCCGACGGGCGGCCCCAGAAGTACTTCGGATCGCTGAACGCCTGGCCGATCAGTTGCGAGCCGATGAGCTGTCCGTTCGCGAAGACGAGGCTGCCGGCCGCCTGGCGCGGGAAGATGAACCGCGCCACCCCGGTGAAGAGGAGCGGATACGCGATGCCCGTGAGGGCCGTCATGATCAAGAAGAGCACCACCGTCGGTCGAATCAAGGAGCTCATGAGCGCACCTCCTTCATACCAAGTGCGCGAGCACGAGGCCCAGATCGATGAGCTTGATCCCCAGGAACGGAACGACGATGCCGCCGAGCCCGTAGACGAGGAGGTTGCGCCGCAGGAGCACGGCCGCGCCGAGCGGACGATACCGCACGCCCTTCAGCGCGAGGGGGATCAGGATGATGATGATGAGCGCGTTGAAGATGACGGCGGACAGGATGGCCGAGAACGGGCTCGCGAGCCGCATGACGTTGAGCGCGTTCAACTGCGGATAGGTGGTCGCGAAGGCAGCGGGAATGATCGCGAAGTACTTCGCCACGTCGTTTGCGATGCTGAACGTCGTGAGCGCGCCGCGGGTCATCAGCATCTGCTTGCCGGTCTCGACCACCTCGATGAGCTTCGTCGGGTTCGAATCGAGGTCGACCATGTTGCCGGCTTCCTTCGCCGCCTGCGTGCCGGTGTTCATGGCGACGGCCACGTCGGCCTGCGCGAGCGCAGGCGCATCGTTCGTGCCGTCCCCCGTCATCGCGACGAGTCGCCCCGCGCCCTGATGCTCGCGAATCAATTTCAACTTCGCCTCGGGGGTCGCCTCCGCGAGAAAATCATCGACGCCGGCCTCCGCGGCAATCGCCGCAGCGGTCAAGCGGTTGTCGCCGGTGATCATGACGGTCTTGATCCCCATGCGCCGCAGCTCGCCGAACCGCTCCTTGATGCCGCCTTTGACGATGTCCTTGAGCTCGATGATCCCGAGGACGCGCGGTCCATCGCTCACCAGCAGCGGCGTGCTGCCCCGGCGGGCGATGTCCTCCACGCCCGCCGTGACGGCCTTGGGTACGAACTGGCCGAGCGCCTCGACGTGCCGGCGCACGGCGTCGGGCGCGCCCTTGCGGATCTGGCGCTCGCCGACGTTCACGCCGCTCATGCGCAGGTGCGCCGAGAAGGGCACGAAGGTCGCCGCGAGCGCGTGCAGGTCGCGCTCGCGCAGATTGAACCGCTGCTTGGCGAGCACCATGATGCTGCGGCCCTCGGGCGTCTCGTCCGCGAGCGATGCCAGCTGCGCCGCATCGGCCAGCTCCTCCTCCGTCACACCCGGCGCGGCGATGAAGGCAGAGGCCTGCCGGTTGCCGAGCGTGATGGTGCCGGTCTTGTCGAGCAGCAGCACATCCACGTCCCCCGCCGCCTCCACGGCGCGTCCGGACATGGCGATGACGTTGGCCTGCATCATCCGGCTCATGCCGGCGACACCGATCGCCGAGAGGAGCCCTCCGATCGTCGTCGGGATCAGACACACGAGCAGCGCGATGAGCGCGGTGATCGTGACGGGAGTACCGAGCTTGGTCGCCGCGACGCTGTAGACCGAATAAGGGAGCAACGTTGCGGTCGCGAAGAGGAACACGAGCGTGAGTGCGACCAGCAGGATCGTGAGGGCGATCTCGTTCGGGGTTTTCTGGCGCTTGGCGCTCTCGACCATCGCGATCATGCGATCGATGAACGTCTCGCCGGGATTGGCGGTGACCTTGACCACGATCCAGTCCGAGAGCACGCGCGTCCCGCCCGTGACCGAGGCGAAGTCCCCGCCCGACTCGCGAATGACCGGTGCGGACTCTCCGGTGATGGCGCTTTCGTCCACGGAAGCGGCGCCCTCGATGACTTCGCCGTCCGCCGGGATGTAATCGCCGGCCTCGACCAGCACGATGTCACCGCGACGCAGCTCGTCCGCGCGCACGCGCGTCTGCGGGTTGCGGTTGCGCGCATCCGCAAGCTTCTTCGCCAACACGGTCTGCTTCAGGCCGCGGAGCGAGGCGGCCTGCGCCTTGCTGCGCCCCTCGGCGAGCGCCTCGGCGAAATTGGCGAACAGCACCGTGAACCACAACCAGATCGCGATGTTGAGGATGAACCAGGCGGGTGCCTCGCCCCGCCCGATGAGCGCCTGAATCCACAGCACACTCGTCAGAATGCTGCCGATGTACACGACGAACATCACGGGGTTGCGCCACTGCACGCGCGGATCGAGCTTGCGGAAGGAGTCGACGAACGCCGGCCAGATGAACGACCGGTCGAACATCGAGAGCCGATGACGCGCGACGCGCGGCGCGGGCGCCGCAGGGGCCGGTACGGCGCTGGCGGTTCGAGCGGTGTCGGCCATATCAGGCACCCCAGAGGATCAGGTGCTCGACGATCGGACCGAGCGCGAGCGCGGGCACGAAGGTGAGCGCGCCGACGAGCAGCACCGTGCCGAGCAGCAGGATGACGAACGTCGGGCCATGGGTGAGCATCGTGCCCGCGGTGACGGGTACGCGCTTCTTCGAGGCGAGCGAGCCTGCGATCGCGAGCACGGCGACGATCGGCCAGTAACGGCCGACCCACATCGTGAGCCCGAGTGCCGTGTTGTAGAACGGTGTGTTGGCGGAGATTCCGCCGAACGCGCTGCCGTTGTTGTTCGCCGCCGAGGTGAACGCGTAGAGGATTTCCGAGAAGCCGTGGGCTGCGGGGTTCGCAACCCCCGCCTGGCCCGCCGCGGTGCTCACCCCGACCGCGGTTCCGAACAGCACGAGGAACGGCATCACGAGAATGGCGACGGAGCTCATCTTCATCTCGAACGCCTCGATCTTCTTGCCGAGGTACTCGGGCGTTCGCCCGATCATGAGCCCCGCGATGAACACCCCGACGATGGCGAAGATCAGCATCGAGTACAGTCCCGTGCCGACCCCGCCGAAGACGACCTCGCCCATCATCAGGTTGAACATCGGAACGAGGCCGCCGAGCGGCGTGAACGAATCGAGCATCGCGTTGACGGCGCCGCAGGAGGTTCCGGTCGTGGCGGTCGCGAACAGCGTCGAGGCGGCGATGCCGAAGCGGGCCTCCTTGCCCTCCATGTTGCCCCCCGGTTGCAGGGCCGTCGCGGCCTGATCGACGCCGAGCCGCGCAATGAGCGGATTGCCGGCCTGCTCGTTCGACGCCGCGACCGTGAGCATCCCGACGAACAGGATCAGCATCGCGGTGAGAATGGCCCAGCCCTGGCGAGTGTCGCCCACCATGTGCCCGAAGGTGTAGGTGAGCGCGGCCGGGATCACGAGGATCGCGAGCATCTCGATGAAGTTCGCAAGCGGCGTCGGGTTCTCGAACGGGTGCGCGGAGTTCGCGTTGAAGAACCCGCCGCCGTTGGTGCCGAGCTCCTTGATCGCCTCCTGCGAGGCAACGGGTCCCATGGGCAGCGTCTGCGTGTGGGTGGTGAGGGTCTCGAGAACGGCATTGCCCGCGCGGTCCTTGAGGGGGTTGCCGGACGCATCGACCTTCGGCTGCTGATAGGTGAGCGGCTCGACGGTCGTCGCGTCCCGGTAGGCACCGAGGTTCTGCACGACGCCCTGCGAGACGAGCGCGAGCGCGATCACCGAGGCGAGCGGGAGCAGAATGTAGAGCGTCGCGCGGGTCACATCGACCCAGAAGTTGCCGATCGAGCTCGCGTTGTGGCGAACGAAGCTGCGCACCAGGGAGATCGCGACCACGATGCCGGTCGCGGCCGAGAGGAAATTCTGCACGGCGAGCCCGGCCATCTGCGTGAGATAGCTCATCGTCGTTTCGCCGGAGTATCCCTGCCAGTTCGTGTTGGTGATGAAGCTCACCGCCGTGTTGAACGAGGAGTCCGGCGAGACGTTCGGGAGATGCTCCGGATTGAGCGGCAGCCACAGCTGCAGGCGCTGCAGGCCGTACACGGTGAGCGCGCCCAGCGCATTGAACAGCAGCAGGGCGAGCGCGTACCGCTTCCAGCCCATCGTCTCTTGCGGGTCGATGGCGCACAGTCGATAGATCAGACGCTCGAGCGGGGCCCCGAGCCGCACCGGCCAGATCGGCCGGCCCTCCATCACGCGCGCCATGTACAGCCCGAGCGGCTTGACGCACAGCAAGACCACCGCCAGAAACACGGCCGCGAGCGCGAGAAATCCGCCGGTCACTAGAACTTCTCCGCTTTGAACATGGCGAAGAGCAGGTAGACGAACAGCCCGAAAGCGAGCAGCCCGCTCACGAGGTAGACCGCGCTCACTCGAGGCCTCCGAGCCGCGAGATGGCCCAGGCGACCCAATGGGTGACGGCGTACAGGGCCACGATCACGAGAACGAATACGATGTCCACCAAGCCCCCTGTTCACGACGCCCGCCTCGGGATGGCCGCGCGCAACCTCCGAGGCGTAAGCGCCCGCGCGGGATGATGCGGGCAAAGTGTATTGGCTCACGCGTGAGCAGGCCGTGAGGATTGACTGCAGGCGAATTTTCCGCTCGCAGTCGCTCCTCGCTACGCTGCGCACAGGCTCGCCGCAGCGCGGACGGATGCCTGAGCAGGCCGTCCGCCGCGTGATCAGGTTTCGGTGCGGCGCAACATGCCCGCGAACTCGACCGTCTCCCGGGCGAGCCGCTCCTTGTCCTCGAGCGTGCGCATGAGGGTCTGTGCGACCCGCACGGGCACGTCGAACGTCGGGGCGAGCGCGGCATCCACCTCATCCAGCACGAAACCGTCGATGAGGGGTGCGTAGTGGCGCGCGATGGCGAGCGGCGAGACCTCGACCCCGAGCTCGCGCATGATCTTCGCCGTGGGTCCCTTCACCGCCTCGCCCCCGATGAGCGGTGAGACGGCGATGACGGGAACCCGCCGCGCGCGCAGCGCCGCGCGCCAGCCGGGCATCGCGAGCATCGGATCGATGCTGAGATACGGATTCGAGGGGCAGATGACGACCGCGGCGAACGCCCCCTCTGCCAGCGCGCGCGCCGTCTCGCCGCCGGGCTGCGCGTGCGCCGCGCCCTCGTATCGAATCGACCGCACCACCGGCTCACAGCGCCGCCGGACGAAGTACTCCTGAAAACCGAGCGTGCCCTGATCCGTCTCGAGCACGGTACGCACGCGATCGCTGCTCATCGGCACGATGCGCGAGGGGATTCCCAGGCGGCGTGCAAAGTCGTCCACCACCGAGGCGAGCGCTTCGCCCGCGGCCAGACGCCGGCTGCGCTCGAGGTGCAGCGCCAGATCCTTGTCTCCGAGCCGGAACCACACCGCGCCTCCGAACCGCGCGAGCTCGGTCATGACGTTCCAGCTCTCCGCCGCTCGCCCCCAGCCCACATCGGCATTCGCAAGCCCCGAGAGCGTGTAGAGCGTCGTGTCGACATCCGGTGAGATGCACAGCCCGAGGTGCTCGACGTCATCCCCGGTATTCACGACAACGGTAAGCCGGCCGGGCTCGAGCGCGCCCTGCAGGCCGAGCGCGAGCTTCGCACCGCCGATTCCGCCGGTCAGTGCGAGGATGGAGGGGGCATTCATCGCCGCGATGTTAGGCGAGTCGGTCGCTTCCGGCGACCGGTCAACTTCCCCAGCTCCACGCGAGGCCGCCCATGATGATGTCGCGGTCCTGGTCATCGTGGGTGAATCCGCGGTGCCAGATGACCCGCGCGCTCAAGGAACGGGTGAATTGCCAGCTCGCCGTCATGGAGACGATCCCCGCGAGCCGCGCCGCGCGCAGTCCATCGTCGCCGCGATACCCCTTGAGCGCGTAGTACGGCCCCGTGCCGATCCCGACGGCGAGCCGCCGACTGAGCCGGTTCACGAGCCAGATCTCCCCGAGAACACCGTTGCGGCGCCCGTCGGGGCCGTCGTCCTCGCTCAGCCAGGCGCCCGACAGCTCGATGTGACTCGTGAGCGCGCGGCGATATTCGACGGCGTAGGTGAGCGACGACTCGTTGTCGTAGCTGGTGTAGTAGTTATTCTCGGACGTCTGTCCGGCGAACACGCCAAGCTGATTGATCTGCGGCGAGGTCTCGGTATCGCTCGATCCGCTCGTGGCGCCCAGGCGGTAGCCGACCCCGAGCAAGAGCTGCCGCGTGTCCAGGTTGCCGGGAGCGTGGACCGCGTTCAGGTTCAGACGAACGAACCAATCCTCGGTTACCTCATAGGTGAGCGAGCCGGTATAGATCTCGGCGATCGCGTGGTAGTTGCGATACCAGGGAGGCCGAGCGACGTACTGCGTATCGAAATAGACGTACGGACCCACGCCGAGCGCGAACTCGAGGCGGTCGCGCCAGCGCGGGGTGACCGCCCACAGCTGTACCGCTCCGCCGTCGCGTTGATGGTGGAACAGATGCCCCTCGTTCACGTACGAGAATGAGGCGTCGAAGTAAGGGAGGAGCGGCTCGCGGTACTCCATCTGCCAGGCGTAGGTGTTCTGCCCGTCGCCGTCCGTGCGGCCGTAGAGGAGCGCCAGATCCTGGGCGCGGGCGCTCGACAGCACCGTCCCGGCGGCCAGGATGCACCATGCGACAGCCGAGCGCCGCAGTCCCCCGTTCTTGTTCTTGTCCAATAGCTCAGCCCATGACCCGATAGCTCAGCTTACCAGGGTCACGCGGCTCCGGGTTTCACGCGCGATGAGATCGGCGAGCAGATGCTCCGTGAGCTCGGCGCGTCCTCGCTTGGCATCCCAGCGCACCCGCACGGCAGCCGCCTGCTTCAACGTGAGCCCGATGATCGTGTAGCAGGTCACGCGCTGGCCGTCGCTCGCCACCCAGTAGTCCCGCTGCGCCTCACCGTCCCAGGCGCGAGCGAAGAACGGCTCGCTCAGGCGCGGCCGGACCTCATCCGCCTCCGGCAGATGCTCGAGCAGCCGGTCGAGGGCGGCTCGATCGACGACCTGCGCCTCGGCGCGCCGCACCGTCGCTTCGCTCGCACGTGGGCGACGCTTCCAAAGGTTCGCCATCGACTCCATACCCGGTGACGCCAAGTCGCGACAGTGCCGCGGCTACCCGACCCTATCCTGCGTGCCTATTTCCAGCACTGGTTTGATGCTGACGCCGTGCTCCATGTCGCGGAATGCGTCTGCAATCTGGTTGAACGGATAGAAGCGGAGGAGCCGATCGAAGGGCAGCCTCCCCTGTCGGTAGTACTCTATCAGCATCGGGATGGCCATCTGAGGGGCGGCGTCGCCGCCCAGAATGCCCTGCAGTCTGCGTCCGCCCGCCAGCATCGGGAACATCGCCGGCTTCCACTCACCGCGCGGCGCCGTGACGAACCCTGCCATGCCACGCATCGCCAGGCCTTCGAGGGCCTGTGTGAACATCTCGGGAACCCAGGTCGTCACAAAGCTGAAATGAACGCCGTGACCGGTGAGCTCGCGGATCGCCTTGCCGGCATCACCCGCGCGAGCATCGACGGTGTCGGTCGCGCCGAGCTCGCGGGCGAGCGTCAGGCGTTGCGGCACGATATCGACCGCGATGATGCGAACCGCACCCACGAGGCGTGCTGCCATCACGGCGGAGAGGCCGACGCCGCCCGTCCCAAAGATGGCGATCGTATCGCCCGCGCGCACCTGCAAGGCGTAGAGCACGGCGCCGGCGCCGGTGATCACGCCGCAGCCGAGCGGTCCGAGAATCTTGAGAGGGAGATCCTTCGGCACCTTGACGGCCGTACGCTCGCTGGCGATCGCGTACTGCGCGAAGGACGACTGGCCGAAGAAGTGGCCATGGATCGGCTTGCCGTCCTGCTCGAGCGCGCTGCTGCCGTCCATGCGCAGGCCGCCGAAATTTCGCGGCAGCATCTCGTCGCAGTAGCTCGGAAGGTTGCGCCGGCAGCTCGGGCACAGACCACACGAGGAGCCGCTGAGAACGACGTGGTCCCCGGGCGCGAGGCTCGTCACGCCGCCGCCGACCTGCTCGACGACCCCGGCGCCCTCGTGTCCGAGGACGACCGGCTTCGGCGTCCCGGCGCCCCGGCCCGCATGCGCGCCGAGATCCGTGTGACAGATGCCACTCGCGACGATGCGCACCAGCACCTCCCCGCGCTGAGGAGGTCCGATCTCCACGGCCTCGAGCTCGGGATACGGGGCACCGGTGCGCGACACGGCCGCTTCGATTTTCAAGGTGCTAGCTCCTCGATCCCACGGTGCATGTTATCGCCCCGTCGAGCAGGCGGCGCGACTACGCCTCCGCTCGCTTGAACGTGGGCTCCCCCGATGGGGTCACGGGAAGCTTCGGCTCTTTTGTCAGCGCCTCGCGGATCGCCCTCAGCATCTTCTGGTCGATCGGCGCCGCATGCTCGTCCTGCACGGGGTAGCGGACATCGAACTGCAGTCCGTCCCCGGCATACCCCACGCGCACGTCCGGCCGCGGGAGGGAGGTCTCGAAGCCCGCCAGGCGCTGAGCGGCGGCATGCTGCTGCTCGAGCGACTCGCGATACTCCTCGTACACCGTGTCCGCGGCCGCCTTCAACCGCTCCCGGGCCGCTTGCAGGTCAACGTTCGCAGCGAGCGTGACCGAAACGGTGTGCGCGAAGTAATCGGCGCCCGGAATCTGCTTGAACAGCGCCTGCGGTTGAAACAGCACGGAGTTCGACAGCACGACCACCCGACCCGTCGGGTGCAAGTCGGCGCCCCCGAGCTCCATCAGGTACAGTCGGATGAGTCCGATGTCCACCACGCGCCCGGTGACCCCGGCGAGGGTGATGCGATCGCCCGCCCGCACGCCGTAGCGTCCGATGAGGAAGAAGTACGCGACGATCGACAGGATGACGTTCTGCAAGGCGACGGCGAGGCCTGCCGTCAGAAACCCGGCGTACGTCGCGAGCGACCCGAGCTGCGAGACCAGTCCGAAGCTGAGCACCCCGACGAGCGCGATCCCCACGGCCACGCGGCGCAGTGTCTGGAACTGACTGCGGCGGCGGGTGTCGCGCAGGTATTTGAACGTCGCCCGGCGCCAGATCTCCGACACGATGAGCACCACTGCGACCCAGGCGCAGAGGACGGCGAGGTGCATGACCAGGTAGCGCACGATCGTGCCCCGGCGGGCGTCGACCGAGCTGCGCCACGCCTTGAGGGCACCGCGCGCATCGTCCATGACGAAGTCCTGCTCCCCGAGCGGGATCAGCAGGGTGGCGAGCGCCTTGAAGCGCGTCGCCGCGCTCGCGAGTGATTGGCGAGCGTTCTGCAGCTCGGCGAGGTTGGTCGAATCGAGCCCCGTGAGCTGCGTGCCCACCAGACCGCGCGCTTGCTGCAGCAGCGGTGCGCGCAGCGCCTCGAGTCCCTTGCCGAGCGCATCGGTCGCGCCCAGCACGCCGCTCAACTGCCGACTGGCGCTCTCGAGCGAGAACCATTCGCCGATCAGGGCGATGATTCCCGCCGATTCCGGCTGAAAGCCGGCCGTCGAGGCGGCCGCGGCCGCCGTGCTCGCGCGGGTGGTGGAGCCTGACGCGCCGGGTGTCCCCGCCGCGCCGGTCCGCGCGTTTGCGGCGCCCGTCGCGCCGGTGCTTCCGGCGGGCGGGCGAACCTCCGGAACCGAACGCTCGAGATCCTGGAGCTGGCCCTGAAGGTCCGCGGCGCCCTGCCCCCGCACATTCAACGTTGACGTCTGGAAGCGCTGCAGCTCTTCGATCGTGGACTGTACCTCGCGCTCGAGATCGAGCGCCGCGTTCACGTCGTCGCGCTGCGCGTTCAGTTGCGTGCGCACCGCGCGTCGGGCTCGAGGCAGCTTCGAGTCGATGTCCTTCAGCTGTGACTGAAGTGCGGTGACTCGAGCGGCGGCACGCGCCAGCGCCTCGTTGAGGGAGGCCTGTGCGCCGGGCGCGGGCGTGGCGCCGCTCTGCGGCGCCGACTCGAGCAGCGCCGCGGAAGCTTGTCCGAAGGCGAAGCCCTGCTGCACGACGGACAGCGCCGACTGCTGCAGCCGATCGTGGGCAAAGATGTCCTGGGCAAGATCCGGCAGGCGCTCGATATCCTGGACCTGGTGATACCAGTCGACCGTCTGCCGGACGTGCGCCAGGACCTGCCCCGGCTCGATCGGCTGCGCGGGGTTAGGCTGCGCTTGTGCGCGGGTGGGCGGCGCGTGCGCGGGGGTAGGCTGGGCGTGCGCGGGGGTAGGCTGGGCGTGCGCGGGGGTACGCGGTGCGTGCGCCGGGGCCGGTGGGGAAGGCGCGTGTGCGATGGCCGCACCCGCGAAGGCGAGACCCGCGAAACCAATGATCGCCGCCTGCACGAACGAGCCCATGCGGCCCATGCCACGTTGACAGGTCAAATCGCCGCTCCTATTGTTGAACGTCGTGCTCGTCAATCGCCGCAGGCGGCCGGGAGAGGGGACATGTCAGACCGAATCCAGGGCTTACACCACATCACCCTGTGCACGGCGACGGCGCAGAGCGATGTGGACTTCTTCGTCAAAGTACTCGGCATGAACCTGGTGAAGCGGACGCTCCTCTACGATGGAGCCGAGCCCTTCTACCACCTCTACTTCTCCGACGCGCAAGGCACGCCCGGCAATCTTACGACGGTATTCCCCTGGCGTCGTTCCGGGCGCAAGGCCCGTGCCGGCACGGGTCAAATCGCCCTCATCAGCTATACGGTCCCCTCGGGCTCGCTCGAGTTCTGGCACGAACACCTCACCAAGAGCCGCGTGCCGATCCTCGAGCGCTACGAGCGCTTCGGGCAGCCGGTCCTGCGCTTGCAGCACCCGGCGTGCACGATCAATTTCGAGCTCGTCGAGGACGACCGCGACACACGCGAGCCCTTCCGCTCGCCCTACGTTCCCGAGGAGTACGCCATCCGCGGCTTTCACAGCTGGACCGTGAGCCTGCGCGAGCTCGGCGACATGGACTACTTCCTGCAGGAGGGCTGGAACTACCGCCAGACCGACAAAGACGGCGCCTTCGTGCGCTACGAGGTGGATCGCGGTGGACCCGCGCGCATGGTCGACATGCTCATCGAGCCGGAGAAGGCACCGGGCAACTGGTCGTACGGAGAGGGAATGGTGCACCACTGCGCGTTCAACGTGCCGACGCTCGAGGTGCAGGATCGGGTGAAATCCGAGCTCGAGGGGCTCGGCTTCACCGACTGCTCGGAGCGCAAGCACCGGGGATACTTCCAGTCGGTCTATGTGCGCAGTCCCTCCGGCGCGCTATTTGAAGCCGCGCATACCATCGGCTTCACCGTGGACGAGCCGGCGGACAAGCTCGGGCGCGAGCTCATTGTCTCGCCACAGTTCTCCGACCAGAAGGAAGAGCTGGTACGGCGGCTCAACGATCCGTTCGAGGTTTGAGCCGCGCAAGCCCGGCCTCAGGATCCGCGCACCCCTTCGAACACCGCCGCCTCGTACGGGGCGAGTGAGATCCAAGCGGCGCTCACGCGCTGCCCGGGCAGGCGCACGTTGCTGATTTTGAGCTCGAGCTCCGCGCCCCCGTCCCACTTGATCGGATCGAGCCTCACGGCGGACGGCCAGCGCGACATGTTGAGTGCGATGAGCAGGGTCTGCGTCGGCACGGATCGCTGGTAGGCGAAGACATGGGGATCCTCTCCGAGAGGCCTGTAGTCACCGTCGAGCAGCGCGGCACTCGACCGCCGCAGTCGTACGGCATCCTCGAAGAAGCGGAGAATCGAGCGGGGGTCCTGCGACATCGTCGCGACGTTGTGGGTCGCGGCGCTCGGTGGTATCGGCAGCCAGGGCCTCTGCGCGGTCGTGAATCCGGCATTGCGGGCGGCCGTCCACTGCATCGGCGTTCGCTCTCCGTCGCGTCCCCTCTGCGCCGGCCAGTAGCGTCTCCCGATCGGGTCGCGCACGTCGGCGAGGCGCTCCGGAGTCGTCGTCGTCATCCCGATCTCCTCCCCGTAGTAGAAGAACGGTACCCCTCGCAGGGTGAGGAGCATCAGCGTGAGGAGCTTTGCGATTCGATCGTCATGCAGGCCGTCGCCGAGCCGATCGTACGCGCGCCGGTCGTCGTGGTTGCTCAGCGCATACGCGGTGGGGCGTCCGCGAACGACCCACTCCGTCTGCTGCACCTTGTTGCGGAACGCGGTCGCGTCGAGCCGCGGCTGTCGCAGCAAGTAGAAATTGAACGGCAGCTGAAAGGCATCGTCGTGCTCGCCGTAGTACTTGCGCAGCTCCCCGATCCGGCGGGGATAGGTCTCGCCGATCAGCAGCCGCTCGGGCCCAAACTCTGCGACGACGGATCGCAGTCGCCGAAATTCCTCGAAGTTCTCCGGCCGGTATTTGTTGTACTTGAAGTGCTGGACGTGCTCGGTCGCACTGCCCGGGCGCAGCCGTGCCTCGTACGGATTCGGGCGCAGCTCGGGGTCCTCGAACAGCGCATCGATCGCATCGACGCGAAAACCGTCCACGCCCCTGCGCAGCCAGAAGCGCATGACGTCGAACATCGCGCGCTCGACCTGCGGGTTGCGCCAGTTGAGGTCGGGTTGCTGGGGATAGAAGAAGTGATAGTAGTACTGTCGCGTCGTCGCATCGTAGGTCCAAGCCGACGACCCGAACGCCGAGGCCCAGTTGTTCGGCGGCCCGCCGCCGGGCGCGGGATCGTGCCAGACGTACCAGTCGCGCTGCGGATTGTCCCGCGACGAGCGCGATGCGCGGAACCAGGGATGCTGGTCCGAGGTATGGTTGATGACGAGATCCGTGATCACCCGGATGTGGCGCCGGTGCGCTTCAGCGATCAAGCGATCGAAATCGGCGAGCGTCCCGAACTCGGGGTCGACATTCTCATAGTCGCTCACGTCGTAGCCGAAGTCGACCTGCGGTGAGGGATAGAAAGGCGTGATCCAGATCGCATCGATGCCGAGCTCGGCCAGGTAGTCGAGCTTCGCCGTGATGCCGTTGAGGTCACCGATCCCATCGCCGTTCGTATCGTAGAAGCTGCGGATATAGATCTCGTAGAACACGGCGTGCTTCCACCAGGGCGCATCGCCGGCCGCACCCGGGTGCGCCGGGGGTGGCGGATCCGCGTGCGGCGATGCGGGCGGCATCGTGCAACCCGCCGCGGACAGCAACAGCTCCGCGAGCACACCGCCCGTGAACACACGCCGTCCGACGAGGCGCGCGGGCCTCGGGATCCGCGGGGGTGATGCGCGGTCGGGTCGCGTATTCACCGCCGGGACGCGGCCTGATGGCGCAGACGCGCGGTACGCTCCCTGCGCTCGCTCGCGTGCTGCACGAGATCGAGCCGCGCCTTCCACGGATCGGGCCCGCAGACGGGCCCGTGATTCGTGAAGTCCATGATGAGGTCGGTGTGCGTTTCGTACCCGGGCCATGCCGGCTCGCCCGCAACGTCCGGTTTCCCGCGGCTTGCAAACGCGGCCCAGTAGCGATGCATCGTGCGCGCGGCCGTCGCGTCGGCGGATGTGAGGTCACTCCCGTACCGCGCGGCGACCGTGTCGAACACGAACGGAATCTCGGAGGCGTGCGGGGCTCCTCGCAGCGTCGTGCGCAGGGATTCGGCGACGTAGGAGAAGCGAAACGCGTAGACGGCTTGACCGCGCGCGGACAGCGACCGCGCAATGGCCCGAGCCGGCTCCACCATCCGCTCATCTCCCCCGAGATCGAGGCTGTTCGCGCCGATCATGACCGGGACCCGAGCTCCCGCGCCCGCCTCATACAGATCCGTCGGCGCTCCGAGACAGAGCTGCCCGTCGAGGATCGGACCGCCGACGTAGGTCGCCACGCGGCTCGCAGTCGCCATGTTGAGGCCGCTCACGAGCTCGTCCGCCGGAATGGCGCGCAGCCGCGCGAGCGCCTCCGGCCCCTGCCCGGGGATCCCGAAGCGCCTCGCCAGAGCGAGACCGATCGATTCCGCAGAGGCCGGCCCGTGTGCGAGCGAGCGCAGCGCGCGCGCTCCGGGGCGTCCGCCTCCCGATTCGATGATGGCCTTCTGAAACAGTCCGCTCGCGAGGGCCGTCGTGAGGAGTACGTGCACGGACATCCCGCCGGCCGACTCCCCGAAGATCGTCACGTTCGCCGGATCCCCGCCGAATGCGGCGATGTTACGCCGCACCCACGCGAGCGCGGCGATCTGATCCATGAACGCGTAGTTGCCGAGCAAACGCCCGGGCTGCTCGGCGGTGAGCGCCGGATGTGCGAAGAACCCGAAGTTGCCGAGCCGATAGTTGAAACTGACGAGCACGACGCCATCACGCGCGAAGGGTGCTCCGTCGTATACGGCCGGAGAGCTGCCGCCGTTGACGAACCCCCCGCCGTAGATCCACACCATGACCGGGAGCTCGTGCGCGGAGAGCCGAGCGGGCCGCCAGACATTGACGTAGAGGCAGTCCTCTCGCGGCGTCACACGGAGCGGTGCCGCATCGTCGGGGAAGGGCACCTGCATGCTGTCCGGTCCGTAGCCCTCGGCGCGACGGATGCCGGACCAGCCGCTCACCGGCTGCGGAGGCCGCCACCGCAGGGGACCGACGGGAGGGGCGGCGAAGGGGATGCCCTTGAACGCCAGCACCTGATCGTCGACCACTCCCTGGACGATGCCGCCATCCACTTGCGCCTGCGCGCGCGCAGCGGCCGCCTCCGTCTCACGCTCGAACATGCCCCATGCTGCCACGATCGTTGCGAGCGGGACACCACGCGGTCAAGCGAGCGCGTCCGCTGCTACACTTGCGATGCGCAATGGCGCGCCGGCGAGGGGAAATCGATGGCGAAGTCGGCGGGGTGGTCTCTCACGGTCCTGTGTGGCGCTGCGCTCGCGTGCACGGCGGCTGCAACGGGCGGCACGAGCGCTCGGCATCCGGATTTCTCGGGCATCTGGGGCCCGTATGTCGAACCGGGGGAGCCCTCCATTCGCGACCTGCGCGCGCACCTCAAGCTGCCCTTCACCCCGGACGCCAAGCGCAAGGTGGACGCGTATCGCGCGCTCGTCACGCCGACCGATGACAGCCCCGGCAAGTTCTGTCTCGGCTACGGTCTGCCGGAGTCGATGCTGTTCTCGGGCGGCTATCCGATGGAAATCGTTCAGCGCCCGGACGAGCTCGTCATCCTCTACGAGGCACAGAGCGAGCTTCGCCATGTGTACCTCGGCCGCAAGATCCTTGCGCCGGGCGACCGCGTTCCGGACCGCGACGGATACTCGACCGCGCACTGGGAAGGCGACACGCTCGTCGTTGACACCGCATCGCTCAAGGAGCAGGAAGACAACCTGTACCCGCATAGCGCCGCGGCGCGCATCGTCGAGCGCTACCGTCTCGCTCGCGATGCGCAGGGCCGCAAGATCCTCGTGAACGAGTGGACCTTGACCGACCCGGCGTTCTACACGACGCCGATCCGCGCCGTGAAGAAATGGACCTTCGAGCCGAAGGGCGTGCTGCTCCCCTACGAGTGCAACGAGGAGGGTTGGCTCGACCACCTGCAGACGCTGGAGAAGCGCAAGGGCGGCAACCTGCCCGACGTCTACTGACCCGCGCCGGCGAGCGACTTGCCCGTCACGGGATTCGGATAGTGATACGGTGGGATGAACGTCGCGGGGTAGGTCTCGTACCGCACCGTCGGCGGGCGGTCGGGCGGTAGGTCCTTCTCCGGGTGCGTGTTCGGCACCGCGCTCTTGGCCCAGCCCGCCGCATAGTCCGTGTACATGCGAAAGTACGCGTGAAGGGCCTGGATCTTCCAGACGCCGTTTTGCTTCACGTATTCGTTCTCGTACGTGCCCTCGCCCCAGCGAGCGCTCTTGCCGTACACACCCACCTCCCCCAGGAATCGCCACCGGCCCTTCGCCGTGTTGCCGTCCGGCGCGATCGTGATGATCGGTTGCAGCTGCATGTGGTTCATGAGCAAACCGCGGACGAGGCCATGCGGGGCGAGCCAGGTGAGGTACTCGAGGATGCGAGCCTTGCCGACGAACACGCCGCGCCCGCCGATCTCGAGCGTCGCGTCGTCGGCGAACAGGCCCGCCGTTTCCCGCCACATCGTCTTGTCCACGAAGTAGCCGTAGGTGCGTTGCAGATTCTCGATGGCGCGCTCATCTTCGAGCCGTTGAATCGCCTGGTCCACGCGCGCGAGCCGCGCGCGCGCATCCGCGAGTGGCTGCGCGTCGGTTTTGTCGGCCCGCGCCGCGGCCATCCACGCTCCCGCGGCGGCCATGACGAACACGGCGCAGCTCGTCGTGACGACCTTGGTCGTCCGCACGCCTCGAGCGAGCGTGCCAGCCCGAGCGATCGATGCGCCTCCCGATGGATCGCAGCTCATGGGTGCGCCCCTCCATTGGGTCTTACCTGCAGGTTCGGCGGGATCTCGATGTCCGCGCCCGTCACCGGGTTCTTGTAGTCGAACGGCGGGACGTACTCCCCGGGATAGGTGTCGTAGAGCACGCTCGGGGGACGATCGGGCGGGATCTTCTCGCTCGCCTTCGGGGCCGGCCCGGCGCCGCTCTCCCAGCCCTTGTCGTAGGTTGCGAAGAACCCGGTGTAGATGTGGTCCTTCGCGATCTTCCAGATGCCGTTCTGCTTGACGTACTCGTTCACGTAGACGCCGTCGCCCCAGATGCCGGTGCGCTGGTACGTCCCGATCTCGCTGAGCGCACGGCTTCGGCTCCAGGCGCGCGTGCCGTCCTCCGAGACGTGAATGACCGGCTGCAGCTGGATGTGATTGTGCAGAAAACCCGTCGCGATATGCAGCGGGCCGAACAGCTCGAGCGCTCGCCGGATGCTCTGCTTGCCGACGTAGATCCCCCGCAGCGAGATCTCCATCGTGGCGTCATCGGCGAACAGGTCCGCAAGCTCGTCCCACTCGCGCTTGTCGAGATAGTAGCCGTACGCCGAGATGAGATTCTCGATCTGATCCGCGTCCTGAATGCGCACGATCCGTCGCTGCAGTCGCGCGACTTGCGCCCGCAGGTCGGAGAGGGTCTGGTTGGCGTCCGCGGTGCTCGCGTGGCTCGATCGCGGCAGCACCCATGCCGCAGAGCCGATGACCGTGCCGGCGAGGGCGGCGAGGATACAAGCCTTCAATAGGTTCATGACGGCGCTCTCCCGCTCAGCGCCCGGTGACCGGGTTCTTGTAGTGGTAGGGCGGCAGGTACACGCCGGGCCACGTGTCGTAGCGCTCGGTGGGCGGCTTATCGGGCGGCAATGTCTTTGAAACGTAAATGCCGCCGTTCACGTCCTTGTTCCTCGCCCAGCCGCCCGCATACGGGACCATGAATGTCTGGTACCAGTGCAGCGTCTGGATCTTCCAAACGCCGTTGTGCTTGACGTAGTCGTTCTCGTATGGGCCCTCGCCCCAGAGCGCCGACCTGTGATACTGGCCCGCCATGATCACCGCGCGCCAACGGCCTTTGGCCGTGCGCCCATCGGGCGCCACGTCGATCACGGGCTGGAGGATCAAGTGCTCGTTGAGCTCGCCGGGTCGCAGGCCCACCCGCCCGCCGCCGAGCGTATGCAGGTACTGGCGGATGCGCTCCTTGCCGACGTAGACGCCATCGAGGCCGATCTCGATGGAGCCGTCGTCGGCAAAAAGATCTGCCATCTGATCCCATTGCGCCGCGTCGAGGTAGTAGCCGTAGGCGCGCTGCAGGCGCTCGAGATCGCTCACGTCCTCGGCGCGTGCCACCTCGGTTTCGAGCTGCGTGATTTGCACCTGGAGCGCGGCAATGCGGTCCGTCGGGCTCGTCGTTGGCTCGGTGCGGCTGCCGCATCCCCACAGGAGTGCCGCGAGAGCGATCAAACCGACCGCTGCGCGCGCAGGTGAGCTCGACATGCGTGTTTCCCCCTTGGGCGTCGAGTCTATCCGAGAAGCCGATCAGCGGCATCCGGATGCGCCCCGTCGCGGATCGTGCGGCCCTGCGCGGCGAGACGCTCGAGGAGCCGCGCCGGGACCCAGTAGCGCGCCCCCTGAAGGTGCCGGTACTGCTCGATCACGGCGAGAACCTTGCCCAAGCCGACGGTGTCGGCGTAGAACATCGGGCCGCCGCGCCAGCGCGGGAAGCCGTAGCCGTTGCACCAGATCACATCGATGTCGGCCGAGGCGGATGCGATGCCCTCCTCGAGCACGCGTGCCCCTTCGTTGATGAGCGCGAAGACGCAGCGCTCGACGATCTCCTCGTCCCGGACCTCGCGCTGGGGCACCCCGAGTCGCTCGGCCTCGCGGCGTATCAGCTCGACCACCTCCGGGTCGACCTCCCGCCGCCGCTCCTCGCCCGTGTATCGATAGAAGCCGCGGCCCGACTTCTGGCCGAGCCAACCCCGCTCCACGAGCAGGTCCGAGACGCGAAAGAAGCGCGGATCATCCGGGCGGCTCTGCCACTGCTTCCTGGCGCTGGCGCCGATGTCGAGGCCCGCGAGGTCGCCCACGGCGTTCGGGCCCAGCGCCATGCCGAACGCCTCGAGGGCGCGGTCCACCTGCTCGGGCGTCGCCCCTTCGAGCAGCATCAGCTCCTTCTCGCGACCGTACGCGTAGAGCAGGCGGTTGCCGACGAAGCCGAATCCATTGCCGACGACCACGCCGAGCTTTCCGAGTCGCTTCGAGATCTCGAGCGCCGTGGCGAGCGCCTCGTCGGAGGTGAGCCGGCCGCGCACGATCTCGACGAGTCGCATCACGTTTGCCGGACTGAAGAAGTGCATGCCGATGACTTCGCGCTCGCGGTGGCTCGCCTGCGCGATGGCGTCAACGTCCAGGGTCGAGGTGTTCGTCGCGAGAACCGTGCCCGGCCGCGCGCGCGTACCGAGGTGGGCAAAGATCTCACGCTTCAAGGTCAGGTCCTCGAAGACGGCCTCGATGATCAGATCGCAGCTCGAGAGATCCCCGAGCGACTCCGAGCGATGCACCCGTCGCTGCGCGGCCTCCGCGGCCGCTGCGGTGAGACGGCCCTTGCTCGCAAGGCCGGCGATGCCTCGTTCGATGCGTGCGAGCCCCGTCTCGAGCGCCTGACCGCTCTTGTCCACGAGCGTTACGCTGAACCCGGCGAGCGCGCAGCTCGTGGCAATCCCGCACCCCATGGTGCCCGCGCCGATCACGCCCACGTGCTCGACCGTGCGCGCGGCCGCACGTGGAGCTCTCGTGCGACGCTCCGCGAAGAACAGGTGCCGGAGCGCCGCCGACTCGGTCGACAGGCGACATTGCTCGAAGAGCTCACGCGACCGGGCGAGCGCCGCCTCGAAGGGCTCCGTCATCGCCCCCTCCACGCAGCGGACGATGCAAGCGCTCGCCGCAACCCGGCGGGCCGCGCGGGGCATCTTCTCCCGGTATTGCTCGATCACCTCGGCCGCAGCGTCCGCGCCGGCGACGAGCACATCGCGATCCCGCACGCGTCGCACGCCCGCGCCGGATGCGACGAGCTCGCGCGCATAGGAGACCGCTCGGGCTCGCACGTCACCCTCGACGATGCGATCGATGATGCCGAGCGCGTAGGCGCGCTCGGCACCGATCGGGTCCCCCCTGATCATCAGCTCGAGCGCCTCGGTGACCGCGATCAGCCGCGGCAGTCGAACGGTGCCGCCCGCTCCGGGCAGCAATCCGAGCTTCACCTCGGGAAAGCCGAATTGAAGATCCCGCGTCGCGCAGCGGTAGTGGCTCGCCAGCGCCCCCTCGGCGCCGCCGCCGAGCGCCGCGCCATGCAGCGCCGCGACGACGGGCTTGTGACAGGACTCGAGCCGCAACCAAACATCGTTGAGCAACGGCGCCTGCGCCGGCCGGTCGAGCTCGCGCACGTCCGCGCCGGCGATGAAGTTGCGTCCCACGCCGTGGAGCACGATGGCCTGCACCGCGACCTGCGCATCGAGCCGCTCGATGGCCTCGAGCAGCCCCTGCCGCACGGGTTGCGACAAGGCATTGACCGGTGGACTCTCGATCGCGATGACGGCGACCTCCGCCTCCGGCTCGATGCGAACGGGCCCGGTCACGCGAGCATCGCCCCGCGAGCAGCGACTCGCGACCGCAGCGCTCGCGGACGCATCAGAAGAACGCCTGCAGCCCGGTCTGCGCGCGCCCCAGAATCAGCGCGTGCACATCGTGCGTCCCCTCGTACGTGTTCACCGTCTCGAGGTTCTGAGCGTGGCGCATCACGTGGTATTCGCTCTGAATGCCGTTGCCGCCGTGCATGTCGCGCGCGAGCCGCGCGATGTCGAGGGCCTTGCCGCAATTGTTGCGCTTGACGAGCGAGATCATCTCCGGTGTGCACTTGCCGGAGTCGAACAGCCGGCCGACCCGCAGCGATGCCTGCAGTCCGAGCGCGATCTCCGTCTGCATGTCGGCCAGCTTCTTCTGGAACAGCTGCGTCTGGGCGATGGGCCGGCCGAACTGCGTGCGCGCGAGCCCGTAGTCCCGTGCACGATACCAGCAATCCTCCGCGGCGCCCATGACGCCCCAGGCAATGCCGTAGCGCGCCCGGTTCAGGCACTCGAACGGCCCGCGCAAGCCCGCGACACCCGGCAGGAGCTGCGCTTCGGAGACCTCGACGCCGTCCATGACGATCTCCCCCGTGACGGAGGCTCGCAGCGACAGCTTCCCGGGGATCTTCGGCGCCGAGAGCCCCGCCATCCCCTTCTCGAGGAGGAAGCCGCGAATCTCGCCCTCGTGAGCCGTGGACTTCGCCCACACGAGAAAGAGATCCGCGATCGGACTGTTCGAGATCCAGGTCTTGGAGCCGGTCAAGCGGTACCCCTCTGCCGTTCGGTCCGCCCGCGTGCGCATGCTCGCAGGGTCGGAGCCCGCGCCGGGCTCGGTGAGCCCGAAGCAACCGATGCACTCGCCCTGGGCGAGTCGCGGCAAATATTTGCGACGCTGGGCGTCGCTACCAAAGGCGTAAATCGGATGCATGACGAGCGAGGATTGCACGCTCATCATCGAGCGGTAGCCGGAATCGACGCGCTCGATCTCGCGTGCCGCGAGCCCGTACGCCACATACGATGCCTCGGCTCCACCGTACTCGCCGGGCAGTGTCATGCCGAGCAGACCGAGCGACCCGTACGCCCTGAAGATGCCGGGGTCCGTGCGCTCCTCGAGATAGTCGTCGACGACGCGCGGGAGCAGCGTCTTCTGCGCGAACGACCGCGCCGTGTCCCGCACGAGACGCTCCTCGTCCGTCAGCTGATCGTCGAGCAAAAAAGGGTCACGCCAGTCGAAGCTGGCTGCGGGCGCGGCCGGCCCGGCGGACGGCTGTGTCATTCGTCGTTGCTCCATGGCCGAGTGCGGCGTTGAGGATGTTAACTCTGCGGACCACTCGGATCGCGCTACTCGCGCAACGCCTGCCCGAGCGCAACACCGACGACCTTGTCGCTCGCGGAGGGTGGCCAGCCGCACTCATCCGACACCCCGCTCGCGCCCTCGACGATCCGGCTCTCGAGCATGCCGAGTCCATCGACCTCCACGTTGACGACATCCCCCGGCTCGACGGGCCGCGAGTTGGCCGGCGTGCCGGAGAGGATCAGATCTCCGGGCAGCAGCGTCATGGTCCGCGCGAGATCCGCCACGAGGTAACTCACGCTGAAGATCATGTCTGCGATGCTCGACTCCTGCACGACCTTGCCGTTCACCCGAGTGCGCAGCGTCTGCTCGCCGGGTTGCCACCCGCGAACGAGGCCCGGACCGACGACCCCGAGGGTATCGGCGCCCTTCACGCGCAGCATCGCGCCGCGATCGGCGTCCCGGAAATCATGCAAGGCAAAGTCGTTGGCGAGCGTATAGCCGGCGATGTAGTCCTGCGCCTGCGCCATCCGGATGTTGCGGGCCAGGCGCCCGATGACGATCGCGACCTCTCCCTCGTAATTGAGAAAGCGGCAGCCGCGCGGGCGCACCACCTCGCCCTTGTGACTGTTGAGGCACGAGAGCGGCTTGTGAAAGTAATGCGGCGCGGGCGGCGGAGCCGTCTGCAACTCCGCGGCGCGATTGCGGTAGTTGAGGTGCACGCAGATGATCTTCGTCGGCACGACGGGAGGTAAGTGGATGGCCTCCGCGACGGCAACGCGCCGACCATCCGCGGCCATGAGAACATCGCCGTCGCGCTCCACCTCGACGATGCATCCGGCGAGCAGGATGCGACGGCTCTCGCTCGTCATGCGTCCGGGTCGGTCATGCTGTAGCCGCGTCCGGCGTAGTCGAAGCCTGCGAGCTCCAGGCGCCTCAAAGAAGCGTCCTGGGGCGAGGCATAGTAGGCGCGGATCTCCTCAATGAGCCCGCGGGGGCTGAAGACGTACCATTCATCGCCGCGCAGCAGCACTCCGGCACGGCGTTTGAAATGACTCCATTCGATCACGGCTCGCCGGCCGGGCGGATCGCAGATCACCTGATCGACGGTCCATACCGAGCCGAGCTCGCGGACGGCGTCGTGCCACTTGCGTGCGATCGTGTACGCGCCGCGGAAGGGCCCCTCGTACATGCCCGGCGGGAAGAAATGGACGCCGTCCGGCTCGAAATGAGCCGCGATCCTCTCGATGTCGCCCGAATTGCACGACGCGAAGTACGCCCGGATGGCCGCTTCCATGCCCGCGGCCGTGAGCGCACGCCCCTGCCCGGCATCGCGGTTCGCGTCACTCGGCATATTCGGCTTCCGTCAGCGCGGCGTGTGTCTTCGCCGTGACCGGTGAGGTGGGTAGCCACGCCTCCCCCGGCTCGAGCACGAAGATGTGCTCGAGGCTGTACCAGGGCTCGTGCACGTCCGGGTCCGGTGCCGGCTCGTTCTCGTGCAGCACGTAGTGCCCGATCAGCGTCCGGGTGACGCCGAACTGTGCGTCGGTCTCGAGGAGCGGATCGTCGTGGCTGTAGATCTGCGAGGCCATCGTCTTGAAGCCGGGCTTGTAGATGAGCGAATGCAGATGTGCCGGCCGGAAGGGGTGGCGCTTTTGTGCCCGCAGCAACGCCCCGGTCGGTCCCCCCATCGGTACCGGGTAGCCGGACGGCTTGATGCTGCGGTACGCGAAGACACCGTGCTCGTCGCTCGTGAATCTGCCCCGCAGGTTCCACTGCGCCTGGTTCGGATCCTGGTTCTCGTAGAGTCCGTGCGGCGAGGCGTGCCAGACGTCGATGTCCGCTCCGACGACGGGATTGCCCTGCAGGTCGACGATGCGCCCGGTGAAGAACAGCGGCCGCCCCGGGGTCGGCGAGCGCACGATCGAGGCGCCGTTCTTCATCCGCGGCGCGCCGGCGCGCCAGAACGGGCCGAGCAGGTTGGCCGAGGTCGCTCGCGTGCCCTTCTCACCGTTGTTCATGAGGCACACCAGCGAGGAAAGGCCGAGGGATCCCGCGATCAGGCGCGTTTCGTTGTGACTCTCGGTGGTGCGGTGGCCGAGCGCGGTGAGGAGGTTGATCGCCTGATCGAACTCCTGCTCCGTCAGGCGCACCTCGCGCGCAAAGCCATGCAGGTGCCGGATCAGCGCCTGAAGGATTTGCTTGAGGCGCGGGTCCGGCGTGCGCTCCGTTTCAGCGAGCACCGCTTCGGTCAGCTGGAATTCGTCCTGGATGATCATCTGGCACCTCTGCGCCGAGTCGCGCGCCGGAGCCCCGCGGTGAGCCCGCGTGCTGCGCAGACGAGCCTAGGGACGCCTCCATGGCTTGTCAATGCAATCAGGCACTTGCGGTGCCGCCCGGACCGGCGGCCGCCGTCAGTGATCGATCCCCACCATCACGCTCGAGGCTTTGATGATCGCGTACGCATGCTGACCGACCTTCAGGCCGAGGTTTTCCACGGCCTCCTTCGTGACGATCGAGACGACGCGAATGCCCGGGGCGATTTCGAGCGTGACCTCCGCATTGACGGCGCCGAGCTCGATGTGGCGGACCGTTCCCGGGAGGCTGTTGCGGGCGCTGATCTTCATGGCCGGTACTCCGACAAGGAAGGCTGCCCGTCATCGTAGCAAAACGGTCCGTCACGAGGCTGCTCTGGCGGCCGGGACGTTATATTCTGTAAGATATAACGAGTTCCTGATGCGGAGTGCGGCGTTGAGCGAACCTGCCAAGCGGATCGATGCGCTCGCGCTCACCACGTTCGAGGTGGAGCCGGATGGCTCCCGCGTTCACTTCCACGTGCGCGACCGTGAGGGTGTCGCGGCCGAGCTCGTGCTGCCCGCCGGTTCCCTGAACGAGCTCCTGATGAGGCTGCCGGGCATCATGCGCGAGGCGCTCCGCAACAGTCACGGTAACGCCAGCTCGGGCCGCTCGGCCTTCCCGAAGCAGTACGTGGGTGAGGGCTTCGCGGTATTCCACGGGTCCTGGAATCGCGCGTTTCGGACCGGGCACAAGCTCGTGCGCCTGCGGATGAAGCACGGCATTCCGACCGGCGAGTACGATGATTTTCTCGTCGGATTCATCGCCGACGACGGCGATGCGTGGGGTCGCCCGGTCGACCTGCTGCAAATGGCCGACGGCTCCCTGCTGCTGAGCGATGATGGCGCCAATCTCATCTATCGGATCTCCTACTCCTCGGCCCCCGGCGCCGAAGCGGCGGCGCAGGCGACGCCGCCCGCCGAGATCATCGTCCCGGGCGAGAGAGTCTTCCCGGAGAGCCTCACCTCCGCCGCCGACGGCACGGTGATCATCGGCAGCATCGCGCAGCGCATGATCTTCCGCGCGGCACCGGGCGCTGCGCGCGCGCAGGCGTGGATCGGGCCCGACACGGATGGGCTGCAGAGCGTGTTCGGTGTTTTCGCCGACAACCGCTCGCGGACGCTGTGGGCGTGCTCGAACCATTTCGGGCCTCCCGCCGGCGCGGCGGCCGGGTCATCACCGGCGGTGCTGTACACGTTCGACCTGAAGAGCGGTGCGCCCAAAGGACACTATGACTTTCCGACGCCGGATGGATTCTGCAACGACATTGCGATCGGACCGGACGGCACGGCCTATGCGACCGACACCAACAACATGGAGGTCGTACGGCTGAGGAAAGGCGCCCGAGCGCTCGAGGTGTGGGCGGGCCATGGCGCCTTCGGACCCAAGGGCGGTGTGCTCGACGGCATTGCGATTCTCGGCCACCGCGCGCTGGTCGGGACGCTCGCGACCAGCAAGCTCTTCAGCGTGCCAATCCAGTCGGATGGCGCTGCCGGCCCCATCGTCGAGGTGCAGCTCGATCAGCCGCTCGCCCGCCCCGACGGCATCCGCAGCTTCGGTCGGAGCGCTCTGCTCGTCGCGGAGGGAGGCCGCGGCGGCCGTCTCTCGCGCGTCACCTTGCACGGCGACAGCGGGACGCTGGCGGTGCTGAAGCAGGGGTTCCCCGACGGGCCCGTGGCTGTCACCGTCGTCGGAACGACGGCCTACCTGCTCGAAGGCCAGCTCGCGCAGATGATGCGGCGGGGGCCCGCGCCGGTTGCGAATTCAGCCCCAAAGCCCTTCCGGGCCACGGCCGTCGAGGTGGAGCGGCCGTAGGCTGACCGATCAGCGCACCGCCTCGCGATCGAGGGCGGCGAGCGGCAAGTCCTTGGTCTCCGGCGCCCAGCGATGGCAGACCGAGCCTCCGACGAGCAGCACCGCGACGCAGGCGCCGAGCGCGGCCTGTGGGCCGTATGCCGCAAGCACGATGGGCAGAAGAAAGGTGCCCACGGCGGATCCGAGCCGGCTTGCCGCCACCGCGAGCCCGATGCCGGAGGCGCGCAAGTCGGTCGGGAACAGCTCGGGAAGATAGACGTAAACCAGATTTGATGCGGCTGACAGCACACAAGCCAGAATCGCGAACAGCAGCAGCACGACGTCCCTGCCGGCGCCGGGCCAGGCGCTGAGCAGCAGCGTTGCCCCCGCGGCGATCAGGAAGCTGCCGACGAGAAAGCTCCGGCGGGAGATGCGATTCACGATCAACAGGCCCCCGAGCGCGCCCGCGACCAGAGAGAGGTTGTAGATGAGCCCGCCCGCATAGGCGCCCTTCAACCGGAGCGCCGACATGACCTGCGCGATGAACGTCCCCACCGCGAAATACGGGATGACCTGGCAAGCAAAGAACGTACAGGCGACCGCGGTGCGTACGCGCCAGCGCGCGGAAAACAACTGAGTCCAGCGGGTGCCAGGCTCCGCGCGAGAGCGTCCGATCTGCGGCAGCTGCACATCCGCGCCCAGCCAACCGCGGATGATCTCGACCGCGCGCGCGCGGCGACCGTGATTCGCGAGCCATAGGGGAGATTCCGGGATGGTCAGTCGCAGCGGCGCGATCAGCAGGCAAGGCGCCGCGCTCGCGAGCAGCATCCAGCGCCACGACTGCGGCCCGGCGGCGGCGAGGAAGAACCCGACCGCGTAGGCGCTTGCGTAGCCGCCGGCCCAGGCGATCGAGAACGAGCCGAGAAAGGCTCCACGGAGCCGCCGCGGAATGAATTCCGTCAGAAGCGCCTTGCTCACGACGTAATCGGTGCCGAGCAGAAAGCCGATCCCGAGTCGCAGCACGAGCAGCTGCGCGCGGGAATGCACGAAGCACTGCAGCAGCGTGAGCAACGCGGCGAGCGCCATGTTGGATGCGTAGATCGGCCGGCGTCCCAGCCGATCGGCAATGGGCCCGGTTGCGAGCGCCCCGGCGAACAGACCGGCGAGCGAGGCTCCGCCCAGCAGCCCGAGCCACACCGGATCGAGGCCGAGCTGCGCTGCGGCGAGACTCAGCGTGATCCCGATGATTCCGAGCCCGAACCCATCGGCGAACACCCCGCCCGTGCTCGCGGTGACGATCCGCCAATGAAACGGCCGCAGCGGCACCTCGTCAAAATCGGTCATCGCGAGGCGGAAGGATGCAGGGCCTCGGCGAAGCGCACGTTCTGCCGCTCGGGGCCGAACAGCGCGAGAAGCGCAATCGTCGGAATGACGCTCCCGCACACGAGGGTCAGCGCAAAAGCGTAGTCGGGCCGGGCGGCACTGCCGTGAGCGTTGGCGAGTATGGCCTGCAGCGTGACGTTGTAAGAGGCCAGCAGGTTGCCGAGCTGATAAACCACGCCGGGGAACGTCGCGCGCAGGCCCTGCGGCGACAGCTCGTTGAGATGCACCGGCACGACGCCCCACGCGCCTTGCACCATGAACTGCATGGCGAAGGCGGCCACGGCGAGCGCCGTTGCGCTCGTCGAATAAGCCCAGAACGGCAGCGCCGGCAGGGCCAGCAAGGTCGCCACCACGATGCCCCTGCGGCGCCCGATGCGGCTCGACAGCGTGCCGAAGAAGAGGCCCCCGCAGATCGCGCCGATGTTGTAGACGATGGCGACCCACGAGACCGTCGCGCTCGAGAGGCCGCGCTGCGCGCGGAGAAACGTCGGATAGAGATCCTGCGTTCCGTGGCTGAACAGGTTCATCGCGGTCATCAGAATGATCGCGTACGCCGCGAGCCCCCAGTGGCCGGACAGGCTCCTCCACAGTCCACGCTCGCTGCGCACCGCCTGCGACGGGGCCCACGCAGGCGACTCCTCCACCGTGGCAAGAATGTAGAGCGCGAGCAGCGCCGGAAGAGCGCCCACCATGAGCATGCCTCGCCAGCCGATATGCTCGTACAGCAGCCCGTAGACGACAGCCGCGAGCAGATAACCGCTCGGATAGCCGCATTGCAGGATGCCGGAGATCGGTCCGCGCGAGCGCACGGGGACGCTTTCGAGCGCGAGCGAGGCGCCCACGCCCCACTCGCCCCCCATGGCGATGCCGTACACGGCTCGCAGCGCGAGGAACACGGTGAGCGAGGGCGCCAGTGCCGATGCGAACTCCATCGTCGAATACGCGAGGACGCTCGCGATCAACGCCGGGCGACGACCGTAGTGATCGGCGAGGCGCCCAAACAGGAAGGCGCCGATCGGCCGCGTCGCGAGCGTGAGGAAGATCGCGTACGTCACGCTCTTCACGTCCGTCCCGAAGTCGTGCGCGATGCGCTCGAGCACGAAGACGACCAGGAAGAAGTCGAACGCATCGAGCATCCAGCCGAGGAAAGCCGCGATGACCGCACGGCGGTGCGCCGGCGTCCGGGTTTCGGTCGTCACGACGGAGTCACGATCGAGGCATCATCGGACCGACGAGGTTGCCGTCCGCATCCCGTGCTCCGGCGGGCTATCGCAGCGGCAGATACACGTCCGTCACCCGCTCCTGCGCCTGCACGTGGTCGACGAGCTGAACGTTCAAACTTTTCTCGACCGTGCCCGCTCGCATCGCATGCGGTCGCGCACGGTGGCGTACACCGTCTTGCCCGCGATCATGCGCTGGAGCGCGACGCGCGCCGCCGGCGGGTGCACGTCCGTCGGAATCGAGGCGACGATCGCCTCCCCCCGCGCGGCGATGTCCGGCTCGAGCTCGGGCGTCGTGAGGATGTACAGATCGTTGTTGCGCATCCCGTTCAGCACGCGCTGGCCCGCCTCGAGCGGATCCATCCCCGGCGGCGGACCCCGCATGGCCTTCATCTGCGCGCGCATCCGCGCCATCATCTTGGGATCCGGCTTGACGCCCGAATCGGCGAGCGAGTTCGGTCGATTGCGGTTCGAGTCGCCGATGTCCGTATTGACGAGGCCGGGACAGAACACCGACACGCCGATGTTGGTCTCCGCAAGCTCGTTGCGCAGTGCCTCCATCATGCCGACCACGGCGAACTTCGATGTGGAATACACCCCCGTGCCACCGTGCGCGATGATGCCGGCGACCGATGAGGTCGCCATGACCTGCCCACCCTCGCCATGCGCCTGAATGCGGGGCAGAAAGGTGTGTATTCCGTTGAACACGCCGGTCGCGTTGACCCCCATGCCCCAGTCCCAGTCGTCATAGGTCGCCTTGCTCAGGCCACCGAAGATCCCGACGCCCGCGTTGTTCACGATCACGTGCACCTTGCCGAAGACCCGCTCGGTCTCCTCCGCGGCCCTGCGCATCGCCGCCCGATCGGTGACATCGAGGTCGACCGCATGCACGCGATCGCCGGCCCGCGAGAGCGCCTTCATGGCGTCGTCGAGGTGCTTCTTCGAGCGGTAGGTGATGACGACCTTCATGCCGGCAGCGGTGAATGCCCGCGCGATTCCGAGGCCGATGCCGCTGTCGCCCCCTGTGATGAAAGCGACCTTGCCGGCCACGTCCTTCATCGGAGTGGGGACCGACGGACACTCGCTCGGCGCGCCCGCCAGAGCGGGGACCGCCGCCGAGGCGGTGAGCCCTCGCGTCAATGCCGCAGCCGATGTGCCGACGGCGGCGAGCGCGCTGCCGCCGAGGAAGCGCCGGCGCGCGCGGCCGGCGGACGAAAGCGACGACTTGGACGGCTTCTTCGGGTCGGACATGGCGGCGCTCCCCTGACGACGCTCGAACGCGCTTCGAGCGTACCACGCGCTCGCGACGACGGCACGAACCGTCACGCGCTCGAATGCGATGGAGCGTGCTCCCCTCGCCGGCGCCGAGATCGGTTGAAATTCGGCGCTATCATGTGCCCCCAACCACGAAGCACCGGAGGACGAATCGTGCCATCCATCAAACAGTGCGCGTGGAGCGCATCGCTGGCCGCGGCTGCGGTGTTGTTCTCGAGAGGTGACGTGCAGGCACAGGCACCCGACTCGCCACCGGCCCCGACCGCTGCCCAGCAAGCCTCTCCGCCCGCGCCTCAGTACCCCGAGTATCCGAGCGAGACACCGCCAAAATTCGTTCCCTCGCATGACGGCGCGGATTTCGAGAGTCGCGAGGTGATGATTCCCATGCGCGACGGCGTCGAGCTGCGCACCTTCATTCTCGTACCGAGGGGCGCACACCGGGCCGCAATCCTGCTGACCCGCACGCCCTACGATGCGAAGCACATGACCTCCATCAACCCGAGCTTGCACTTGGGCTCGCGGCTCTGGGGCTACGACAACGCGGTCGAGACGCTCATCGAAGGGGGATACATTCGGGTCGTGCAGGACATTCGCGGCAAGTACGGCAGTCAGGGCGACTACGTGATGAACCGCCCGATGCACGGCCCGCTCAATCCCACTCCGGTCGACGAGTCCACCGACACCTACGACACGATCGACTGGCTGGTGAAGCACGTGCCGGAGTCGAATGGACGGGTCGGCGTGCTCGGGATCTCGTACGATGGCTTTCTTGCCCTGACGCCGCTCGTCAATCCGCATCCGGCACTGAAGGTGGCGGTGCCGATGAATCCGATGGTGGACGGCTGGCGGGGGGACGATTGGTTTCACAACGGCGCGTTCCGCGAGCAGAACATCCCGTACATCTACGAGCAGACCGCGACGCGCTCGAACGACGAGCTGTGGCAGTCGGGATCGTTCGACGACTACGACCTCTACATGCGGGCCGGCTCGGCGGGCGAGCTGGGCCGCAGGTACGGGATGGAGCAGATCGGCTTCTGGAGGAAGCTGGTCGCGCATCCGGCGTACGACTCGTTCTGGCGCGAGCAGGCGATGGATCGGGTGCTCGCGCGTGCACCCCTCACCGTACCGACGATGCTCGTCGCAGGACTGTGGGATCAGGAGGACATCTACGGGGCGATCGCGGTGTACAAGGCGCTGTATGCGAACCCCATCAATCGGCAGAGGCTGTTTTTGGTGCTGGGGCCTTGGTACCACGGTCAGGAGATCGAGGAGGCGAGCGCACTCGGTCCCATCCGCTTCGGCAGCGACACGGGGCTGTACTTCCGGCGACAGATCCTGGCGCCCTTTCTCGCACACTATCTGAAGGACGACGGTGGCTCGGCCGCGCCCGTCGCTCCGGTGCTGGCATTCCAGACGGGGGTCAATCGGTGGCAGCGCCTGCCCTCGTGGCCATCCGGCTGCGACGGTGCGTGTGAGCCGACGCGCACGCCGCTTTACCTGCTCGCGGGTGGCAAGGTGGGATTCGACGCACCGGCCGCCGGGCCTGCGTTCGACGAGTATGTGTCCGATCCCGCGAAGCCCGTGCCGTTCCGCGCACGGCCGAGCCAGCCCGTCGGCTATACGGCGCCGCTCTCGTGGGTCCGGTGGCTGGTCGACGATCAGCGGGAGTTCTCCGGACGCACGGATGTGCTCACATACAGCAGCGCGCCGCTCGAGGCGCCCCTCGCCGTGAGCGGCGAGCCCGTCGCGAATCTGGTGGCCGCGACCAGCGGTACGGACGTCGATTGGGTCGTCAAGCTGATCGACGTCTACCCGGATGAGGTCCCCGGACAAGCGGAGCTCGGCGGCTACCAGCTGCCGGTCGCGATGGACATCTTCCGCGGGCGCTATCGCGAGGACCTGGCGACCGCGAAACCGGTCAAGCCGAACGTGCCGCTCACCTACCGCTTCGCGTTGCCCACGACCGATCACGTCTTTCTGCCGGGACACCGCATCATGGTGCAGGTACAGTCGGCGTGGTTTCCGCTGTACGATCGGAATCCGCAGACGTTCGTGCCCAACATCTTCTTTGCGAAGCCGACCGATTACAAGAAGGCCTCGGAGCGCATCTATCACACGGCGGCCAAGGCAAGCTTCGTGGAGCTGCCGATCGTGCCGGCGCCCGCCGCGTTCTGAGATTCTCGGTCGCGGCGCCATGCAGGCTCTGCTCGGGCCGCAGCCGTTGACCCGGGGATGAGCGCGCGTCAGCATAGGCTCCATAACACCCGGTCTCGTCAGATCCTCGGCCGCTTCGGGAGGGGGACGTCATGAAGCGAACCTCGATCGCGTTTGATCTCGCAGTGCTCGGCTGGTTCAGCGCCACGAGCGCCATGGCGCAGATTCCGACCAATCGTGCACAGCCGGCCGGCTCGGGTGTGCAGGCGGGCTCCGACGCTCGCGAGCCCTTGATCCGATCGCTCTGCAAGCATCCGCTTCCCCCGCCGGCATCGCGTTCCGGTTTTCGTCCGCGGCCGAACGGGCCATTCCCGTACGAGATCAAGGCCATCCCCGGTGTGGTCGCGGCCGGTGAGCACTGGAAGCTGATCTGGGTGCACAACGGCAACAACGCCGATGGCATCATCGCGCAACCGGACGGCAGCATCCTCGCCGCTCAGAACGACGAAAGCGATGTCGTGAGGATCGCACCCGACGGGCAAACGACGGTCGTCTACCGCGACACCAACACGGGCGGCTCACTTTCGATGAACAAGCAGGGGGAGCTGTTCATCGTGGAGCGGGCCCTGATTCCATCGGTCTGGGAGCTCGCTCCGGAGCGCAAGCTCATCGCCGATTCGTACCAGGGCGAGCCCCTCGAATGCGCGGGCCGAGGCGCACTCGACTCTCCGGCGGCGCTGCACACCGGGGGTATCTACTTCGGTTGGGCCGGTCTCTACTACGCCGATCCGCACGGCACCGTCACGAAGTTCTTCGACCAGGACGTGAACGACGCCGTTCTTAGCCCCGACGAGCAGCATCTTTACTTCGGAAGTCTGGGCAAGCTCTACGCCGCGGATGTCGGTTCCGACGGTCGGCTGAGCGATCTGCACGTGCTCGCGGAGATTCCAGGGGGCGGCAACGATGGTGCCGCGGTCGATGCGCAGGGCCGCATCTATATCGTCGGCTATCCCGGCGTTCGTGTCTTCCGGCCCGACGGCAAGTACCTCGGCACGATCCCGGCGCCGCGCAACCTCATCGACGTGGTGTTCAGCGGCCCGGACAAGAAGACCCTGTTTGCCGTCGCGTATGTCCTGGAGCGGGGTCTCCATGGCTTCGATGAGATCTACACGCTTCCGATGACCGCCCAGGGTTATCTCGGTCGCGCGAAGTAGCCTGCCGGGGTCAAGCGCACCTCGAATCAGCCGATACCTGCGGGCAGAGGACTCGCGGGAGGATTTCGGACGTGAGGCGCATCACACTGGTCGGCATACTGCTGCTCGCCGCGTGCAGCTCGTATGGCCACGTCATACCGATGAGCGACACCCGGTATGCGATCACCGCATCGGCGCAAAGCCGGATGGATGCGGCGGAAAGCGCAGGCGCACGCGCGGAGGATTTCTGTGCAGACCGCGGCGAGCGCGTGCACATCTTCGATATCGGCAACGGGACTCGGTTCACAGGGCCGACGCAGGTGACCGTCGTATTCACCTGTCTCACGCCGTAGGGCGCCGCGCGCTCTTCTCGAGCGAGGGGATCCTCTCTACTCACCAGCTCTGCTGAGCAGCGCTACTGAGCAGCGCGGCCGTCCGTCATCGGTCCCGCTGCGCTCGCGAGCTTCTGAGCCAGGAAGTCGTAGATGCCCTGCTTGCCCATCCGGCGCGCATTGGCTAACTCCCCGCCCCGGGTCGAGTAGATGATCCCTTGGTCGGCGTCGAGCAGCACGACGGCCGGGATCCCCCGCTTGATGGGATTCCCGTAGCGCGCTGCAAGCGCGAGATTCTTGTTGAAGTTGCCGACGTCGATCTTGACAACGTGGAACCGGCCCTCGATGAGCGGCTGGCTGCTCCCGTGCATGGCCCGGTCGAGCGCCCGGCAGTCCTCGCACCAGTTGGCGCCGAACACGAGCAGCACCTTCTTGTGGTCCGCGCGTGCGGCGTCAAGCGCCTGTTGCACTTGCGCGGTTGCATCGGCCCGCTCATCGTACGGCCACTGTGTGGCATGGACGGTGAGTGCGCAGGCGCCGACCAGCGCCAGAAGCAGTGTTCTCTTCATGACATCCTCCGGCTGGCTCTCGAGCCTGCACAGTGTAACCCAGGGCATGGTCGGGCAGGCCGCCCGCGTTCCCCGCACGCCTTCGCCGCGCTGGACGTCGGCGTCTGTCTCTGGCGAATCACTTTGGCGGAGAGGGGGAGATTCGAACTCCCGAGCCCCGTGAAGGGCTGCCGGTTTTCAAGACCGGTGCAATCAACCGCTCTGCCACCTCTCCGTTAAAGTGGAATCAGTCGGTTCGCTGCATTCTATCAGCGCCGGGGAGGGAGCGGCGCTTTCAAACCAGGGCGTAGTATCGCAGCCGATTTCCATCGACCCGGCGCTCGCCGATGCCGATGAAGACGTGCTTGGTGAGCCAGTCGTGCTTGCCGACGCTCGTCTCGAAAGTGGGCTGGGCTCGCAAGTAATACTCTTCGTGCGGCACCGGTGCGCCCCCGGCGAACGCCCACTCGCGCAAGCGCTGCATCGTGTCGGCCCGTCTTCCCCACAGGAACCCGCGGTTGTTGAGGAGGATGAGCGTGCCATCCTCTTCCTCGAGCATGTAGCGTGCGTCGAGCACGGCGACGTCGTCGGGGCGGAAATAGGCATAGTCCCCGCCCGAATGCGGCACCGCCTTCCCGCGGAGCCGCGGCCCCTCGAACGTGCCACTCTCGAGGTAAACCGCCGAGCGGTTGCCGCCCGCCGGCGTGTTTGCGATCAGTTGCACGCGCCGGAACTGCAGCCGGATCTCGAGGGCAAACTCGAGCCGCGGGCTATCCATCGTCGAATACGAGTCGCTCATCGGTGAGGATTCCACGCCGCTACTTCCCACGGCAGCCGAGCGGCGCGGATGTGAGGCTCACTTGCGCGCGCCCCGCAGCGCGTCCGCGTTCGCCTCGATCATCTCGCGCACGGAGCGAGCGCGGTGGCCGGTCAGGCGCTCGACGTCGCTGGTACAGACGTCGAGGAAGCCTTCACGGATCGCCCGCTCGAAGCTCACCATGTCGTCACTGTTCCAGGGGATCCCCGCAACCGACTGGTTATCGACCGGCCGTCGCGGAATACCGAGCGAGTCGAAATGCGCATACATACCGGCGTCGTCGGTCTCCACCAGTCGAAGCGGCACTCCGACGATCTCCGCGAGCATCGCCGCGACCTCCGCGAAGCTCTCCCGGTTGGGACCGGTCACGGGATACGCACGGTTTTCGTGACCCTTCTGGGTGAGGACCGCGACCGCGCACTCGACGCAGTCCTCCCGCCATACCATCGCCTCGCGCCCGCCCGCCGTGCTCGTGAGCCAGGTACCCGTGGCGATGAAGCCCGGGCCGGCGTTGAGAATCATCGCGTCGGCGTAGTGGGCATCGCGCAGGAACGTGAAGCCCGTTCCGCTCGCGCGGATCAGCTCCTCGGTCGCGCGGTGATCGCGCGTGACGAGGGCGGGATTGGCCTCCTCGACGTTCACGAAGCTCGTGTAGACGAGGTGCTGCACGCCGGCGGACACCGCAGCGTCGATCGCGGCCTTGTGCTGCGGGACGCGGGCGCCGACTCGCGTTCCGGAGATGAGCAGCAGCTTGTCGGCGCCCCGCAAGGCAACCGGTAGGGTCCCGGGCTTATCGAAATCTCCATAGCGCACGCTGCAGCCCGCGCGTGCGCGCTCCGAAAGCTTGACGGGTGTGCGCGTGATCAGAATCAGATCGGAGGCGCGACCTTGCGCGATGAGCCGATCGGTCGCGAGCCGTCCGTACTGTCCCGAGGCACCCGTGATCGCGATCTTCACGTGTAAGCGCCCGTCGCGAGCGCCCGCTCCGGCACCCACATCCCATGGAACGTCGAGCGCACCCGTACGGGTAGTTTCAGCAGAGCGAGCGGGCCGTCGGCGAGGCGCGCCGCATCGAGCACGGCGAGGTCGCTGCGATTCTCGGCAAAGCGGTTGACGATGACGAGCAGGTACCCCTCTCCTTCGGGCGCCCCCGCACGCACGACGAAATTCGGCTCGTGCACGCCTGAGTTCTCGCCCGGCGTCCACGTCGTGAGGGTGCCGCTGTCGTGGTCGATGCGGCCGATCGCGCCGAAACCCATCTCACCTGCCCGGGCGGTGGGTGAGCGGCAAATCGCGTAACCGTAGCGGTACTTCTTGCCGACGTACCGATCGTCGCACTTCGGCATCTCGCAGGGGCTTTGCAACTTGAGCCGCGCCTCGTAGCCGTCGTACTTTCCGTCGAGGTCGAAGGTCAACCGAGTGAGCAGCGGTGGGGCGGGCTTGTAGGGCGAGCCGTCGTGACTCGGGAAGAATTCGAAGCAGTTCCCCTGATACAGGCACACATCGAGATGCAGCTGCGAGCCCTCGTTGAAGGCATTCATCATGTGACCGGCGCTCACCGCCCCTCCGTGGAACCAGCGGATCTCGCTCGCAGGACCCCGGCGCGGCAGCACCGCGAAATGACTCTGCTGGTCCGGATGCCATTGATAGAACGGGCCGCCCCGCTTGAGCACCGCCATGTCCGTGATGAGCGGAAAGAACGGGACGATGATGTGTGTGTCGGTCACCGCGAAGTCGTGCACCATGCCCGGATACGGCATGTCGAACCAGGCCTCCTGCACGATCTTGCCGTCGGCATCCGCGATGTAGAAAGCGAAGTCCGTCGTGCAGTCGCCCCGCGCCTGGTACGAGAACATCAAGAGCTCGTTGCGGTGCAGATCGAGCTTGGGGTGGGCCGTCAGGCTGACGGACCGCACCGCTCCCGCGAAATTCCACTCGCCGCGCGTCGCGAGCGTATCGGGATCGACTTCGACGGGCAGGGAGTCCTCCTTGAGGATCAAGAGCTTTCGCCCGTGCCACACGGCATTCGTATTGGCCGTTCCCATGCTCTTGCCCGCAACGCTCGGATCGTTCGTGTAACGATTGCGGTACCGTCCGAAGAGCGATCTGCGGGCGCTCGCCTGGAGCACGAACCGCTCGTTTCGCACCCAGCGGCTGCGGTAATCGACATGGCCGTTCTCGAACCGGAACATGTGCGCCATGCCCTCCCCGTCGATGAAGATGTCGTCCTTGAGCATCGGCGGGTACTGGCGGTCGGGGCCGCAGCGGTAGAGCGTACCACTCAAGTCGGCGGGCACGTCGCCCTGGATGAGCTCGAGGTCGCGGATGTCCGATTCGATCCGCAGCGGAGCTCCCCAGCCTCGATAGAGCGGAATGTCGGGAAATACAGCAGCCATACGCTCTCACCCCTCTGCGAACCCGGATCCGCCAGGACCCCGAAGCCCCCGATCACCCGCGGCGGGCCCGGGCCATACTCGATCCACTGCGATGACAAATCAATGCTCGCGAACGTGCTCCGCCGCCACCGATCGCAACTGCTTGAGCACATAGGCCTTCGCTCGACGGCAGGCCTCGACCAGTGATGCCCCCGAGCCCAGTTGAACCGCAATGGCGCTCGCGAGCGCGCAGCCGCTGCCGCGCTGCGCGGCCTCGAGGCGCGGCGCGGCCAGCCGCTCCACGGCGTGACCGGGCAACGCGAGCCAGTCGACCGCTTCATCGCCCACCGCATGGCCTCCCTTGAGCAGGACCGCTCGGGCTCCGCGGGCAAGCAGGCGCTGCGCCTGAGCCGCGAGCGCACGCTCGTCGGTGGCGGGCGCTTCACCCAGCAGCACGCCGGCTTCCGGTGCGTTGGGTGTCACGAGCGCGGCACGCGGCAGGAGCGTGATCTTCAGGGCCTCGCGTCCGTCCGCATCGAGAAGCGTACCTCCGGAGGTGGCCGCGAGCACCGGGTCGAGCACGATCGGGATGGTCGCGTGCGCGCTCAGCGCCTCCGCCACGGCTTCGACGGTCGCACGGGTTCCGAGCATGCCGATCTTGATCGCATCCGGCGCTCGCGTCTCGAAGGCGGCCTCGATCTGGGCGCGAACGAGCGCCGGCGGCACGTGGTGAACACTCGTGATGCGCCGGTCGGACTGCGCGGTGACGGCGGTCACCGCGCAGAGCCCTCGAGCGCCGAGATCAAATAGCGTCCGCAAGTCGCGGGCGAGCCCGGCCCCCCCGCTCGAGTCCGAACCCGCGATGACGAGCACGGTCGGGCGCCCTTCGACCGATCCGCCGGGAGCTGGTGCGCGGCGCACCGACACGCTCATTCGCCGAAGGCGACCAGTGCGACATTGCGGTGGCCCTGCCGCTGCAGAGCACGAGCGGCGCGCCAGGCCCGCACGCCGGTGCGACAGCACAGCACGATGCGCGGCTCCGCCGGAAAGCGGCGCTGCGCACTCTCGACAGCATCGACCCCGATCCGCAAGGCCGCCGGAATCGGCGATACCGGCGCCTCCTCCAGGCTCCGCAGATCGATGACGATGTCGCCCGTTGAAACCTCACTCGCCGAGATGAACGGAATCGCCGTCCCGACGGGCTCCTGCGCGTTTGCAAAGGAGAAGCCCCCGATGCGCAGGGTGCGAAAATCGACCGTCACGAGCCGCCCGAGCACCGCTGGCTCCAACCCGAGCAGCAGCGCGAGTGCCATGTGCGCCTGCAGGGTCCCCATCACGCCGACCGCGGTGCCGAGCACGCCCGCCGCGGCGCACGATCCGACCTGACGCGGCATCTCCGGAAAGACGGCCCGATAGCTCGGCGCCCGGCCGCAGAAGGCCCCGACGTAGCCCGAGAGGCCGAGCACCGAGGCGCTGACGAGCGGCTTGCGCACGCGCAGGCATTCGTCGCTCAGCACGTACGTCGCCGCGAGACTGTCCGCCGCATCGATGACGAGGTCGGCGGCGGCGACCCGGCGAGAGACGTTGGCGGGCGTCAAGCGCTCGGCGACCGCCTCGATCGCGACGCCCGGATTCAATTGCAGCAGCGCCGCACGCGCAGCCTCCACCTTCGAGGCCCCGAGATCGCTCATGCGGTACAGCGGCTGACGGTGCAGATTCGATTCGTCGACCCGATCGTGATCGAGGATGACGAGCCGCCCGACACCCGCCGCGCACAGGTATTGCAGCACCGCACATCCGAGACCGCCCGCGCCGATGACGAGGGCGCGGGCCGCACCGATCCGCCTCTGACCCTCCGGACCGACCTCCGGAAGAACGATCTGGCGTGAATAGCGATCGCTCACCATCATCCTGTACCCGCTCGGCGGGCCTGCGCCCGCCCGGTGGCGAGCTCGCTTGCCTGCGCGGCCGCGACCCACGCGCGTGCTCGCGCCTCCGGATCGGGATCTGTCACGATGTCGGTGACCACCGCGGCGACATCCGCGCCAGCTGCGAAGACTCCGGGCAACCGCTCGAGGGTGAGTCCACCGATCGCCACGAGCGGAATGCGCCCGACTTTCTGCTTCCATGCCGTGATCCGCGCAAGTCCCTGCGGCGCCCACGGCATGACCTTGAGGAGCGTCGGATAGATCGGTCCGAGCGCGACATAGTCGGGATCGAGCGCGAGGGCGCGGTCGAGCTCGCGCTCGTCGTGGGTGCTCACACCCAGCCGCAGCCCTGCCTTGCGCACCGCGAGGGTGTCCGCCCGATCGAGATCCCCCTGCCCCAGGTGTACGAAGTCGCAACCTTCCTCGATCGCCAGCTGCCAGTAGTCGTTGACGATCAGCTGCGCACCCGAGCCCACGCAGAGCGCCTTCGATTTGCGGATCTCCACGCGCACCTCCTCCGCGGAGCGATCCTTCACGCGCAACTGCACGAGCCGCACACCGCGCGGCAGAAGCCGCCCCACCCAGTCGGCGCTCTCGACGATCGGGTACACGCGTGGCAGAGGCATACTCAGCCGAGGAACGCCTTCCCGATGACGGGCGTCGAAGGCGCTGCCATGTCACGCGGCTCCATGGGACCGGCGAGCCGCGCGGCATGCCCCGCCTCGACCGCCTGAGCGAACGCCGCCGCCATGCGGGGAGGATCGGCCGCCTCGGCGACCGCCGTGTTGATCAGCACCGCATCGAATCCGAGCTCCATCGCCTCGGCCGCATGCGACGGCACGCCGAGTCCGGCATCGATGATGAGCGGCACGGTGGGGAAATGCGCCCGCAGGGCCTTCAGACCGAAACGATTGTTGAGGCCGCGCCCCGAGCCGATCGGTGCGCCCCACGGCATGAGAACCTTGCACCCGGCCGCGAGCAGTCGGTCCGCGACCACGAGATCCTCCGTCGTGTACGGGAACACCTCGAACCCCTCGGACACGAGCATTCGGGCCGCCTCGAGCAGTGCGAAGACGTCCGGCTGCAGCGTGTCGTCCTCGCCGATGACCTCGAGTTTGATCCAGGGCGTGCCGAACACCTCTCGGGCCATGTGCGCGGTGGTCACCGCCTCCTTCACGGAATGACATCCCGCCGTGTTCGGCAGCACGCGCACATCGAGCGCCCGGATGATCGACCAGAAGGCTTGCCCGGCGCGCTCGCCGCTCGACTCGCGTCGCAACGAGACCGTCACGATCTCGGCGCGCGAGGACTTGACGGCCTCGGTGAGTACGGCCGGCGACGGATAGCGGGACGTACCGAGCAGCAGGCGCGAGCGCAGCTCGGTGTCGTAGAGCGCGAGCATCAGCCGCCCTGCATGGGAGCGAGCACTTCGAGTCGATCACCGTCGGCGAGCGGCGCGCCCCGCCGCGCCGCGACCGCAACGAACTCGCCGTTGAGCGCCGTCGCGACCGGCGACTCGCTCCAGCCCATCTCCCTCAGCGCCGACTCGAGATCGGCGGCGGCCGTCTCACGCCAGGCACCGTTCACAAGAATCCGCATCGTTCATGACCTCCGGATAGAAGCGATCATGCAGCACCACTTCGGCGACTCGGGTGGCGAGTGCCGGCGCGAGCAGAAAGCCGTGGCGGTACAGCCCATTCACGTAGAGCGCGCTGCCGCGCCGGCGGATGCGTGGCAAGTTATCGGCAAAGGCGGGCCGCACTCCGGTGCCGATCTCGACGATCTCGGCCTCACCGAACGCCGGATGCAAGGCATACGCGGCGCTCAGCAGCTCGAGCATCGAGCGCGCCGAGATCCGGGTCGGTTGATCGCTCTCGATCATCGTGGCACCGACCATGAAAAGGCCCGCGCCCCGCGGCACGATGTAGAGCGGCACGCGCGGATGAAGCACCCGGACGGGTCGCGACAGCACGAGATCGGGGACCTTGAGCAGCAGCATCTCCCCTTTGACGCCGCGCAGATCGCCGAGCACGGCGCGCGCGGCGAGGCCCGTGCAATCGATGACGGCGGCGGCAGGTGCGGGGCGAGCCGCCCGGGCCCGAGGCTGCGCTGTGTCCGGATCCACGCCGAAGCGCACCGTCGCGCCGAGCGCGACGAGGCGTTGTTCCAGGGCGGCGAGCGCCGCGCGCGGATTCAAATGCGCCTCGCGCCTGAAGTAGAGTCCTTGGTGGAAGCGCCCGGCGAGCTCGGGCTCGAGCGCCCCGACGCCGCTCCCGTCGAGCCATTCGAAGCCTTCGGTCCGGCGCGCAAAGCGCGCGAGCTCGCCCGCGTCGCGCCCGTGGGCGATGACGAGGCTCCCGTGCACCTCGGTGCCCGCGAATCGCTCGCGCCACCAGTCGATGCTCTCGGCGCCGAGCGTCGCGACGAGCGGCTCTGCGCTTGCGCGCTCGCACCAGGGTGCGAGCATGCCGCCCGCGTACCAGGAGCAGCAAGAGCCCCCGAGACGCTCCGCCCGCTCGAGCAGCTCGACCTGCGCGCCGCGCTCGGCGAGCCGCACCGCGCAGGCAAGACCTGCGACGCCGGCACCGACGACGGTCACCCGCATCTCAACTCACCCGCACGCTCGCCCGCTGCGCATCCGTAGCTCAGCCGCTCGGTTGCGCGCGGCCGGGTCCGCTACCCGGCGCCGGGCTCGAGCCGGCCGCCACGTAGATCTCACCGCCTGTCGCGCGGAATTTCTCCGCCATGTCGCGCATCCCCTGCTCGCGCTGCCGTGCCTCCTCGCGCACCTCGTGCGAGATGCGCATCGAGCAGAACTTCGGGCCGCACATCGAGCAGAAATGCGCGACCTTGTGCGCCTCCTTCGGGAGCGTCGCGTCGTGGAAGGCGCAGGCCGTGTCGGGATCCAGCGAGAGGTTGAACTGATCCTCCCAGCGGAAGTCGAAGCGCGCCCGCGAGAGCGCATCGTCGCGATCCTGCGCGCCGGGGTGCCCCTTGGCGAGGTCGGCGGCATGCGCCGCGATCTTGTACGTGATGACGCCGGTTTTCACATCGTTGCGATCCGGCAGCCCGAGGTGCTCCTTCGGGGTGACGTAGCAGAGCATCGCCGTGCCGTACCAGCCGATCATCGCCGCACCGATCGCCGAGGTGATGTGGTCGTACCCCGGAGCGATATCGGTCGTGAGCGGGCCGAGCGTGTAGAACGGCGCCTCGCCGCAGGTCGCGAGCTGCTTGTCCATGTTCTCCTTGATCTTGTGCATCGGGACATGACCCGGGCCTTCGATCATCACCTGACAATCGCGCCGCCACGCAATGCGCGTGAGCTCCCCGAGCGTTTCGAGCTCGGCAAACTGCGCAGCATCGTTCGCATCGGCGATCGATCCCGGACGCAGGCCGTCACCGAGCGAGAAGCTCACGTCGTAAGCGCGGCAGATGTCGCAGATCTCCTCGAAGTGCTCGTACAGGAAGCTCTCGCGATGATGGGCGAGGCACCACTTCGCCATGATGGAGCCGCCTCGCGAGACGATGCCCGTCACCCGCTGGGCGGTGAGCGGAACGTAGTGCAGCCGCACGCCGGCGTGAATCGTGAAATAGTCGACGCCTTGCTCCGCCTGCTCGATGAGCGTGTCGCGAAAGACCTCCCAGCTCAGCTCCTCGGCGACGCCGCCGACCTTCTCGAGCGCCTGGTAGATCGGCACGGTGCCGATCGGCACCGGTGCGTTGCGCAGGATCCACTCCCGGATCGTGTGGATATGACGCCCCGTGGAGAGGTCCATGACCGTATCCGCACCCCAGCGGATGGCCCACACCATCTTGTCCACCTCCTCCGCCATGGATGAGGTAACGGCCGAATTGCCGATGTTGGCGTTGATCTTCACCAGGAAATTGCGTCCGATGATCATCGGCTCCGCTTCCGGGTGATTGATGTTCGCGGGAATGATCGCGCGACCGGCTGCGACTTCCGCGCGGACGAACTCGGGCGTCACGAAGCTCGGGATGTTCGCCCCCCAGGAGTTGCCGTCGCGCCCCGAGGCATCCGCACGGCGCTGCCGGCCGAGGTTCTCCCGGATCGCGATGAACTCCATCTCGGGCGTCACGATCCCCGCACGGGCGTAGGCGAGCTGCGTGACCGCCCTGCCGCCGCTCGCACGATAAGGCCGCCGCCGCACGGGAAACTCCGGAGTCGTTGCGCTGGAACCGGCGGCAAGTCCGTTGTCGATCAGCTGCACCGGGCGGCCCGGGTAGCCCTCCACGTCGCCGCGGGACTCGATCCACCCCTCCCGCAAGCGCGGCAGTCCGCGCGTGATGTCGATCCGCACCGAGGGATCGGTGTACGGACCCGATGAGTCGTAGACGACGACCGGCGGCTCGCCAGCGGAGGGGTGGAGCGCAATCTCCCGCATCGGCACGCGAATGCCTGCGTGGATGAGACCGGACTGATGGATCTTGCGAGAGGCCGGCAGGGACTTCGTGGCAACCTCGAGCGGAACGGCGGCATTCATGGGACGCATCTCCTCAACACGGCGCAGCGGCGGGTACGACCCGCAGTGTGTCCGATCGTGCCGGCAGGGGAACGTGGATGGGCGGTGCCGAAGAAGGCTGGGAAGCGGAGCACGGCCTCACGAACTTTCCTACGCCAGCATGAACTGGATCAGGTTCCAAGGGTCGCCATGCCGCGCAGCCGCGCTCGATGGCCTCTCAGCCCCCTGCCGGGGCTCCCCCAGTCCAAGCTCGAAAGCGACCTACGGGCCCTTTCGATCGCGACCAAAGTAGTACGACTCGCGCCGATGGTCAATGCTCGAGCGCCTCGACGCAGCTGCGCAGGAGCGTGCGCAGCTGCGCACGCTCGCTTTGCGACAGGTGGCGAAGCATCACCCCCTCGATCCGCGCGACCGCCGCATCACAGCGGCGGAGCACCCTATCGCCCTTGCGGGTGAGGCTGATCTGCACGATCCGCCCATGGCGCGCGTGCGGCCGGCGCCGCAGGATGCCGCTCGAGGTCAACGACTGAATGATCTCGTTCATCGACTGCGGCGTGACGAACGAGCGGCGCGCGAGCTGCGCGTTCGACAGCGCGCCGCGGGCGTGCAGCACCGAGAGCGCCGTGTACTGAGAGACCGTGAGGCCGAACCGCCGGGTCGCCGCGGCGAGCCGCTGCCGCACCGAGCGCTCTAGGCGGCCGATCGCGTAGGCGATCCGCGACTGCGCCCGGCTCGGAATGCGCCCTGCTGCCGGGCGCCTCGCCGGTGCGATGCCGCTCGGCTTTCTTTTGCCCGCCGCGAAGCCTATCATCGGCTCAATATCAGGTGTCCTGATATCACGAGTCAAGGGGTGACGGACATGGCGAGCTACGCGGATCGCTGGCAGACGGTGCAGGTGGAGGTCGCAGAGGGGATCGCTTGGGTCACGCTCAACCGCCCCGACAAGCGCAACGCGATGAACCCGACCTTGAACAAGGAGATGGCCGATGTGCTCGGCGCGCTCGAGCTCGATGCCGCCGCGAGCGTGCTCGTCATCACGGGCGCGGGGGATTCGTGGAGCGCCGGCATGGATCTCAAGGAGTACTTCCGCGAGATCGACCAGGCCCCGGAGGTGGTGCAGGAGAAGGTCCGGCGCGAGGCCTCGCAGTGGCAGTGGAAACTGCTCCGCATGTACACCAAGCCGACGATCGCCATGGTCAACGGCTGGTGCTTCGGCGGGGCCTTCTCGCCACTGGTCGCCTGCGATCTCGCCATCGCGGCCGACGAGGCGGTCTTCGGCCTCTCGGAGATCAACTGGGGGATTCCGCCGGGCAACCTGGTCAGCAAGGCGCTCGCCGATACCGTGGGCCAGCGCAAGGCGCTCTACTACATCATGACGGGCGACACCTTCACGGGCCGGCAGGCCGCGGAGATGGGGCTCGTGAACAAGAGCGTGCCGCGAGCGATGCTCAAGGACGAGACGCTCGCACTCGCAAAAGCGCTGCTGCAGAAGAATCCCGTCGCACTGCGCGCCGCCAAGAACGGCTTCAAGCGCTGCCGGGAGCTCACCTGGGAGCAGGCGGAGGATTACCTCTACGCCAAGGTCGATCAGGCGGTGTTCCGCGATCCGGAGAAGGGTCGCGCGGAGGGCCTGCGCCAATTCCTCGACGCGAAGTCGATCAAGCCCGGGCTGCAGACCTACAAGCGCTGAGGGCTAACCGAGCCACCTCACCTCGCCGGTCGCGACGTCGTGCATCGCAGAGACGATCTTCAGCTTGCCCCGCGCGACGAGCGCCCGAAGGACATCGCTGCGGGCCGACAGAGCGGCCGCGGAGTCTCTCGCGTTCTGGTCGGCGACCGCCTGCACGAATTTCTTGTTCTTCGAGGTGTGCGCACCCGAGACCTCGCCCACCTGCGCGATCGCGGGCCGGATGTTCCGGAGCGCACTCGTCAGATGTCCCAGCACGACCCCGTCGATGGCTCCCTTCACGGCGCCGCAATCGGAATGCCCCAGCACGACGATCGCCTTCGCGCCGGCCGCATGCGTCGCATATTCGAGGCTGCCGAGGATGTCCGTATCGACGAAGTTGCCGGCGATGCGCACGACGAAGATGTCGCCGATGGTTTGATCGAAGACCAGCTCCGGCGGGACGCGACTGTCCATGCAACCGAGCACCGCCGCGAAGGGCGCCTGGCCGCTCGCGGTTCCCCGCACCTGAGCCAGCAGATCGCAGTGGATCGGCTGACCGGCGAGAAAGCGGCCGTTGCCGGCTGTCAGTCGCGCGAGAGCCTCCTCGGGTGTCGTCGCGGACTGGGTCGCCTTCGTCGAGACGCTGCAAGCATCCGGAGCCTGAGCGGCAGCGGTGCCCGCGAGCAGTGCGCCAGCCGCCGACAGAAAGGTCCTGCGGGTCGTCATTTCCGGTGCTCCCCGTGCGTGCGACCTGGGTTCGTCGCCATTAGGCTTTTACACCTCCGAGGAGCGGTGTCAAAGCCCACTGCAGCATGACGGGCACGCCCGCGCACCCGGGCATGATGGGCTCGGCGCCGTCGCGGCGGGGATTCCTCCGGGCACGACGTCCCGCCGCGCCGTCGCTGACGGGATGAAAGCGAGCCTCACGACTCACTTTTCTTGTGCAAAACAGCAGAAACGTCGCTGGTACAGTGCGCCGGCCATGCCTCACAGTGCGCGAGCGTGTACGCACGCGAGGATTCCCCGCATCACACCCACGGCCTGCAGACCCTCCGCCCATCCATGGACGTTGCACTCCTTCGGGTTATCTTTCCGCTGATCGGCCTGGTCGCGCTCCTCGGGGTCGCGACCGCTCTCGCGGCGGTCGGCAAGCGGCGTGGCGCCGCGGCCTCCGTGCTCGGCCGGCCCTGGCCGCTCGAAGCCAAGCGCACGCTCCTCACCGAGCCGGAGCGCATGCTCTACGAGCGGCTCGTACGCGCCGCCCCGAAGCACATTGTCCTGGCGCAGGTGCAGCTGCAGCACCTCGTGCGTTTCAAGCGCGGGGCCTGGAGCCCGGGCATCGAGAACCGCATCAGCAAGCTGTCCGTGGACTTCGTGGTCCTCGCGCCGGATGCGAGCATTGTCGCGGCGATCGAGCTCGACGATGCGAGTCATGCCCAGGAACGGCGCCGCGCCGCCGATGCGCGCAAGACGCACGCGCTCGAGTCGGCGGGCATTCCGCTGTTGCGCTGGAGCGTGCGACAGATGCCGACGGTGCAAACGATCGAGTCCGCCCTGGCGAGCGCGCTCGCCAGGGCGAGCAGACTTGCCGGTTAGAGCGCGGTTAGAACCGCCCGCTCTGCAGATCCTCGAACGCGCGCGCCAGCTCCTCGCGCGTGTTCATCACGAACGGCCCGTACTTGGCGACCGGCTCGCCCAAGGGCTTCCCCGCGACGAGGATCGCGCGACTGCTCGCGCCCGCCGCGCCCTCGAGCTGCACTCGATCGCCCGCGGAGAGCACCGCGAGCTCGTGCGTGCGCAGCGCTCTCTGCGACGCGCCGGTCCCGACCGTCACCGAGCCCTCGAACACGTACACAAACGCGGCGTAGTCGGCGGGCACGGTCTCGGTGAATCGCGCGCCGGGCGCGAGCTCCACATCGAGGTACAGCGGATCGGTCGCAGGCTGCGTGATGGGGCCGCGCACGTCCCCGACCTGACCGGCGATCACCTTCACGTGAACGCCGGGTGCGGGGGTTGCAACCGGAATCTTCTCCGGCCCGAACTCCTGGTACCGCGGCGCGACCATCTTGTCCCGGGCGGGCAGGTTGATCCACAGCTGGAAGCCACGCATCCGCCCTGCCTGCTGCTCGGGCATCTCCGAGTGCAGGATGCCCCGGCCGGCCGTCATCCACTGCACGCCGCCCGGACCGAGCACGCCTTCGTGTCCGTGGTTGTCGCGATGGCGCATGCGGCCATCGAGCATGTACGTGACCGTCTCGAAGCCGCGGTGCGGGTGCTCCGGGAAGCCCGCGATGTAGTCGTCCGGATTCTCCGTGCCGAACTCGTCCAGCAGGAGGAACGGATCGAGATCGGCGAGCCCAGGCTGTCCGATCACCCGCGTGAGCTTGACGCCGGCGCCGTCGGAGGTGGGCATGCCGCGGACGACCCGGGCAACCGAGCGTGCCGTCGCGGAACCTTCGGTCTGATGTGCTGCAACCTTGACGTTCATCTCCATCTCCTACGCGGCCAGCGCCTCGGGCGCTGGAATGGCGGCGAGCGCCGCATTCAACCCTTTCTGGCGACTTTCGGGTGAGATCGCAAGACCCTCCGCACGGACGAACGCCACCTCCGTGATGCCGATGAAGGCGAACACGTAACGCAGATACGTCTCGGCGTACTCGCCGGCCCCGTCCTGCGGATAGATGCTGCCGCGCGAGATGGCGATGATCACCCGCTTGCCGCCCGCGAGCCCTTCAGGCCCGGATGCCGTATAGCGGAACGTCTTGCCGGCGACCAGGATCCGATCGATCCACGCCTTGAGCTGCGTGGGCACCGTGAAGTTGTACATCGGCGCACCGATGACGATCACGTCCGCGGCCAGGAAGTCCCGGAGGAGCTCGGCG
>Ga0335074_10000554_pt1 | contig 52179 bp, 46 predicted proteins | sample Lox_Sample_23_FD_206715 | JGI IMG/M metagenome (GOLD analysis project Ga0335074, IMG submission 206715) | Soil microbial communities from Loxahatchee National Wildlife Refuge, Florida, United States - Lox_Sample_2.3 | ecosystem: Environmental > Terrestrial > Soil > Wetlands | place: USA...
GATCGCGTTTTCGGCGATGGACAAGAACGCGAACGTGGTGGCGATGCTTTCTGGGCGCCGGCGGTCGAGGTCTCGCAACGTGAAGGCAACTATGTGGTTCGTGCCGAACTGCCGGGGTTGAAGCCCGAGGACGTGAAACTGGAGATCGAAAACGACGCTTTGGTCCTACAGGGCGAGCGAAAGATTGAGCGCGAGGAAGATAGAGGGGGCGTGCATCGGACAGAGATCCGGTATGGCCGTTTCTACCGCAGCATTCCGTTACCTGAGGGCGCCGATGTTGAGCAGGCCCGCGCCAGGTTCGAGAATGGTGTTCTCGAAGTAACCGTGCCTGTGCCTGAGGAAAAAGCTCAGCGCAAGCAAATCCCTATTCAAAGCGGCTCGAGTGCTTCGGCAAGCGCCGCGTAATTGCGTGCGTGCAGGAACGGAAACGAAGGGGATCTATGACAATCGCACTTGCAAACAACTGGTGGTCACTGGTGGTACGTGGCTTGGTCGCGATTCTGCTAGGAATCATCACGCTAGCTTGGCCGGCAATTACATTAGGCGGTCTCGTGCTGTTATTCGGCGCGTATGCGCTGCTAGACGGCATTTTCAACATTGTCGGTGCATGGCGCGCTTCTAAAGCTCACGAGCGCTGGGGTGTTCTGGTGTTGGAGGGTATCGCGGGAATCATCGCCGCGGCAGTCACGTTCGCCTGGCCCGCAATTACGGCCCTCGCACTCGTTTTCATAGTCGCGGCATGGGCCATTGTAACCGGAATGTTCGAGATTGTCGCAGCAGTGCGGCTGCGCAAGTACATCAGAGGTGAATGGCTGCTCATACTCGGCGGTGTCGCGTCAGTCATATTTGGGATTTTGCTCATGCTGTCCCCCCTGCTTGGAGCGTTAGTGCTTGCGATCTGGCTAGGCGTGTACGCACTGATATTCGGAGCGATGCTCGTCGGACTCGGACTACGGCTTAGAACGTGGTCTCAAGGCCAAGGATTCACGCCATCAGAAATAGCTGCCGGCTTTCGCTAACCAGTCAAAACAGCGGACTTTGGTCCACGTTCGGGGGAGAAGGCCCGGACTGTTTTCTTTCTCGTTGCTTTATGGCGATTAGGGAACAGTCCGGAGTCGCTCACGACGGAGCGCCAACAAATTGCCATAGCTACGCACAATGGCGCGAAGAAAGTACCCACCTGTGGCACGACAAGTGGACTAGCCTGCCTTAACAACAGTGGAAGCATTCCGCCAGCGAAAGGATACGCACATGGCAAATGGAGATATTAAGCCGTGGCCGTTCATCATCGTCGGATTATGCCTAAGTTACGATCTTGCCTCTTCGCGATCAGCCCCGGATATGTCCACCGCAGAGGTTCGAGCACGGCGCCGATGACCAACACTACTCAGAAGCAGAACCCGCGGGATGCAAAACGAGAGCCCAAGAGCGCTGAAGCTAAGTCGGTTGATCCTCAGGTTGAATCGGAAATCGAGAGAATGGAAGCCGATAAACGAGTCAGCTTGTTAGCGGATGCAGTGTTGTCGCTCGACGCGACGCGGACCGCATTGATCGCGCTCGATAGAGGGGACAAGAGCACCGCCCTGGCAGCACTCGAGCGAGCGAGCGGAAAGATGGACCTCGTCGTCTCTCGAGATCCGAGGCTTGCTTTTGCTCCAGTGGAGGTTAGCACGATGATTCTCGATCTGTACGCAACCCCTGACACCGTAAAAGCCGCTCTTAAAGATGCCAAAGACGACCTGTCGAGTAATCACGTTCAACAGGCTCGGCACTTGCTGAATGACTTAGCAAGTGAAGCCGACACACAAGTGACCGAGATACCCCTGGCAACCTACCCGGCCGCGATTAAAGCGGTTGCTCCCTTGATCGATGCCGGCAAGATGGCCGAAGCGAAAGGTGCGCTCGAAGCGGCGCTTAACACGCTTGTGGTGGTTACCTATGTCGTCCCGCTTCCGCAGATTCGTGCGCAAGCGTTGCTCCAGCAAGCCGAGCAGCTCGCCGCCAGGCGTAATCGAACACAGGATGATAACCAGAAGGTGCGCAGCTATATTAATGCTACGCGGACTCAAATCCAGTTGGCCGAGACCCTGGGTTATGGGAGCAAGGACGATTACAGACCGCTGTACGCGCAACTTGATGATCTTCAGAAAAAGACCGAAAGTGGGCAACCAGGGAAGGGCCTATTTGCCAAACTTGAACAGTCGCTGAAGAACTTCAAATTCTCGAGCTGAAGTTACGGCGGGGTCGCGCTTCCAAAAACGTATTTCATATCCGGTTCGGTGCCGCTGCCTGGCTCCCAACTGGCCGCGCCCGCAGTATTGACCACGATGAGCACCTCCTGTTTTATCGACGGCCGGGCAGGGGCAGACGAAGCCTTAGCATTCCGGCCCGCCGAACGCATTGATCGCAGCCGCGCTTGCATGCTTGCCGCAACATCAATCGTCGTACTCTGCTGTTTGTGCCGGTGTTTCCTTGTCTCGATATCGTGGTCCTGATCTGCAGCGATCGGACTCGGCTATTGCGCTCAACAGGGAATGAGCTGCTAGCGCCAATGCCCGCGACGCAAACGAATATCGATTGCGGGCGCAACCCAGACAGCGTGTGGCCTCGGCGGCAGCACCCAGCGGCCGTCGACCCAAACCCATCGGCCACCCACCCAATCCCAGTATCCCGGCACCCATGTGTATCCTGGGCCGGGCGGGGGAGCCGCGGGAGTTACAACAACACCAGCCGGGGGCGGGGGTGGGACACTGCCGACGGCAATCCCGAAGTCGACATGTGCGGCAAAGATGAAGCACGGCGCCAGCAGAAGGCTGACAATAACAAGCGATCGGATAGTTTTCATAGTTAGATAACCCGGGCTCTCCAATGCACGGCACCGGCCAATCTATCTTCAAAATGTTTCTTCCCATATCTGATTTGTGGAAAGAAAAACGGTCTACCTATAGACGTAACCGTCGAATTCACGACGGCATGCGCGAGGACGACGAATGAAAGCGAAAGGCATGCTATCGCTCGAGTTCCCAAAGGCGGATGTGGCGTATTCGCGAATTGCCCGAAACCTGAGCGCGAGTTCTGATGAACCCATCCGCCGTAGCGCAAAACTAAACATGCATCTGCGGAAGATATCTGAGAATTTGTTCGACAATGATGCTAAACTCTTCCACGGTACTCGGTTTTACCAAGTGTTCATTCGCACTGAGCGATAAGGATCTCTCCCGGTCCGCCGCTAGGCGCGAGGACGTCAGCATGATGACCGGAAGGTTTTGAAGAGCTGATTCCTTTCGAATGTCTGCCAAAACATCGTGACCATGTTTCTTCGGCAAGTTCAAATCTAGAACGACGAGGTCCGGAGCCGGGGCGTGTTCGAAGATCCCTTGCCGCTTCAGGAATGAGATCGCATTTTCCCCACCGCAAGAGCGGAAGACGTCAAGCTTTACGTTGCACTCACGCCGGGCGAGGCGAAACAGGTAGGCTGTGGCATCATCGTGCTTCAGAGTTCACTAACACGTCCTTATGTAATTCAGTCGTGTTGGGATCGGACCTGACGGGATCCATCTCTTGGATCCATTAGAGCAATCGCTTGAGATGCCCGAAAAGGCCGTCCGGTGTAGACGAAATTGAGGATGTGAAAAGCCGAGCATTCCAATAACTTCAATAGGGCTCAATAAATGATGTGCATCTCATTGAAACAAAGCACGTTGAAAACATAGCTCTTACAACGATTGCTCACAACTGCCTTGGGCGCGGGTGCGCCCCTATGTAGTGGAATCTTTGGATTTAACAACTTACAAATCCTGACTTGTTGAACCACTTATTAAGAAAATGAACGATTTGCGTTCGCAGAGATGAGGACGCGCACGTGCTTTTGCGGCAGGGGATCGCCTTTATTTTTGCGACAACGATTGTCGGAGCCGATTTTTGGCTGACCGTGCGGGCGCGATTCCTAGGCCCCAGGCCGTGACACGCGATCTATCAAGAACCTTCAAAATCTGCGGCATCCGCATTTCCCGGCCAAGCGACGAGGAAAATGCACGACCATAGATGAAATCGGTGGGTCGCTGATCGGGTAACGCGCCCGCTCATTGCGAAAGCGCGGACGCCTATCGATCTCTGGTTTGCTTACGTCTTCCAGTCTCTAGTCTAGAACTGGAGGTCGCCGTCGGTTGTCCTGCCCGCTTCTTGAAACGAGTTCTGAAGTCTGTTAGGTAAGAAGCGGCGAAAGAATGTTCAGTGGAACGAGCCTGCGTGATCCCGTCCTCATCAACGCGATCGGACATACAGCCGGCGCGTTGCTTTTCGGCCTGATTCTTGAACTGCTGATCCGAGATCGCCAGACGCGTGGAGTCCGTCCAGTCAGGCTGTCAATTTTGGCTGCCGCCCTCGCACATACATGGAACGTCGGATCCTTGATTGCACTAGCGTTTCCCAACCCGCGATCTATTCTGATCGGCATTGTAATGACGATCAGCTTTTCGGTCTTGAGCTTACTTCCAGCCGTACTCCTCCAGGTCGCGTTGCGAGGGCGACAATCCCTGATTACCATTGCGGGCTACGTTGTGAGCACGGCGGCGGTGGTGCTACACGTGAGCGAACTCTTCAGTCCGAGCGTCTCCGGGCACTGTGATGGGAGGTTTATGAATTTTCGCGCACAATGCAGAAATGATGAAAGCGCAAAACTCGCTATCAGTGCACAATAAACGAGCGGCGAAGCAAACTTCATCCGCCGCAAAGAAGCAGAGTGTCCTCGAAAGGCGGCGAAGTCTAACTTACGATAAGAGACCTCAAAGAGGTTCAGACTCCTATTACTACTTCGGTTCAGACCCGACGATCACGACGATTTCAACCGGACTGCCGGATGGATCCACGCCTGTGATCTGCGTATTTTCCAGTCCCTGATTACTGGCGGAGTTAGCTGACTTATCCTGATCCGCCATGTTCTTCGTCATCTCGTTCGACATCGAAAGCACATTCTGATTGGTGCGTTTCGCAAGTTGAACAGCCCGGCCGTGCGGATACACAAACTCCAAGCCATATGTATCTCCGGGAAAGTACAAAGCCTTCACTGCTGGCGGAGCGTTGGAGGCACGTTCTTCGAAATTGACAATCGGCTTGTTCGGAGGGGGGTCGCGATAGTCTGGAACCGCCAGAATCGTGGCGAGAAGTTGTTTTTCATCCTTATCAAATACCTGCACGATATCGCGGGCAGCCGCGTTATCCAGCAGCTTGAACACGTATGTTCCCGCAGGCAAAGCCTTACCGGGGAGCTCCACCGGAGCATCGAAGGTTACGATTGTTTTCTTGTCCGATGGACTCGCCGTGGCTTTCGGGGCCAAGCCAGTGAAGCCCATGATGAATAGTGTGATCGCTGCCATCAGAACCCTGCTGAAGGTAAGGCGTTTTGAGAATCTCGTCAACGACATATTACGATGCTCCTTTCACATCCAATCGCATTTTTTATTGCAAGTTGTGCGCCACTGGGATCTGAGCGGCCGCGCCTGACGGCTGAGGCGTCACATCCGAAATCGCGACTGAGCTTCTAGCCTTTCGGAGGAGGAGGGAAATTCTTGAACATCTCGGCGACGGCCTTGTCCATCTTCTTCTCGTCTTCTTCCGGCTTACCCGACAATGTATCGCTCGCTACTCCGCGCCCAGATCAATTTATGGGTCGAACTGTCGAATAGATCGACCATCAGAGTCCCGACAGGTGTATTCTCCACGGTCGTTGTAGCCAAGCCGTCACCGAAACCGCGCCACCGCCAACCTCCCCCGAAACCTGTGTACCAGGTTTCAAGAGTTTTTTGGGTTTTGGTAGAGCCGTATGCGGCCACACCAGCATCCCCGCCCTCCGGGACTTTCGTCCATCCCTTTACCGCGAATTGCGAATCAACAGCAGTAGTGATGCGATCCTCCCACAGAGGGTCTTCCACCGAGACTTTGATCTAGGAGTACGTCTTGTACTGTGCGAAATCGACCGAGTGGCTGTAATCCGCCCTGACGGTTGCTAATAGAATACCGGCCCAGGCCAGGAAGAAGAGATATTTCCCAAGATGTCTTTTCACGCGTGAGCACCTCGCTTTTTTTGTGCAGCTGGATTGCCATTCGAGCAGTTCGTGAAAATAAGCGCTCTGTCTTTTTGTACGATCAGCCCGGCCCAAATACTGCCCGGCTCGGGATCGCCGTCGAATATTGGAACGAGTCCGTCTAGCCTTAGACTTCGGATCCAGATTTGCTATGGCTTCACAGCGGGGTCACTTGGGCGATGAACTGCAGATCAAATAGGCTCTGACAAAAATTTTCCTGGCGTGCGACACGATTACCGAGTTCAATGCGACCATTACCTGGTATGAGAGACCTAAAGCCTGTGTCGAGTAAGTTGAAGCTGTTTGCGCCTCGTGGATCTGTGCCTGCGTACACGATTCGTGATTTTCTGCATCGCAGCGATATTCCTTTCGAGTACCTGGAACTGAGGAGCGACGAACAAGCGCGCCGCGAGGCGGGAGTGCGCAAACTCAACAACCCAGGGCTTCCAGTTTGCGTTTTCGCGGATGGCACCCGGATGGAAAACCCGACCCTCCGGCAGATCATTGAGAAGCTCGGCTGGTTTCGCGATCCTTCTTGCCCGGAATACGACATGGCGATCTATGGAGCGGGTCCGGCCGGACTTAGCTCGGCAGTTTATGGCGCTTCAGAAGGATTGAGAACGGTGGTGGTGGAGCGTTTCGCGGTGGGAGGTCACGCGGGAAGCAGTTCGCGCATCGAAAACTATCTTGGATTTCCGCAAGGTATCAATGGTGCGGAGTTGGCGGAAAGAGTCCGCGACCAAGCCTGCCGCTTCGGAGCGGAGATTCTACTGGGAAGAGAGGGTGTGCGAGGCGAATTTCTGCCGGGCAAACGAGTCGGTTATTTAGCGGATGGCACAAAAATCATTGCTCGTGCTGGCATCTGCGCGACGGGCGTGGATACCGGCGCCTGGATCTTCCGAATGAAGAGAAATTCCTCGGCAAGGGTATTTACTACGGTGCGGGTTCGAGTGAAGCTTCGCTTTGCGGAAACGAGTGCGTAGTCATCGCGGGAGGAGGAAACTCGGCCGGCTAAGCGGCCATGCACCTCTGCCGTTATGCCAGGGAAGTGAGCATGCTGATTCGTGGCGAATCTCTCAAGGACTCCGTGTCGGCGTACCTTGTCGACAGAGTCAATTCCTCTCCGAATATCGAGATCCTGGCTCACACAGAGGTCACGAGCTTGCAAGGGGACGATTTGCTGGAGGCGATCACGATTCGAGATAACACAACCGGCGAGCCGCGAACCATTCCGACCCGCTGGGTGTTCATTTGTATTGGTGGCGCGCCGCATACTGAGTGGGCGACCGAGTTGGGGATCATTCGTGACGGAGGTGGGTATCTGGTTACAGGACCCGATCTGCTGCACAACGGTGCGCGCCCGGAGAACTGGCCGCTCGAGCGCGATCCGTTCTATCTGGAGACGAGTTTGCCTGGTGTATTCGCAGCCGGAGATGTTCGGCGTGGATCGGTGAAGCGATGCGCATCCGCTGTCGGCGAGGGTGCAATGGCAGTGACGTTCGTGCATCGATACCTCAGCAGTGGTTGAATCAGGAAGTCGCACGGCAGGACAGCTATCGAGGCGCAAATTATGACCAACTGCACACATCTGGATCAAGTTCGTACATCGCACTTGAAGTCACGGCAGCCGAGCTGAGGATTCGCGAACGTCAAGTAATGGTGGGGGGAAAGAAAACTCATTCCGGCTTGCGGACCCGTCCGGACACATTTGTAAACGGTAGGCCGTCGGGAGAGTTCTATCTTCGGGCAGAATCAGCAATCGGCGTTCCCGAAAATTGGCGGCATCACGCTCAGCCGGGTCGACGGGAATCGTCGTGATGTCCGCACGGGGGGTGTCTCGGCCCCGGCGCAAATTCACAGGATTTGCCGTCAGCGGGAAGCGGAATGGAATCGAGCAACTTTGATCTGCCAAGGTCCTCTGCCATTGCTGACATACTAAGCATTCGCACGAAGGGGTGAAATGAGCAACGACCCGGAAGCAGACACCGTCGGCGCACTGCGTGCCCGAATCGCCGAACTCGAAGACCAGCTTGCATCGGCCGGCCGTTCCAGCAAGGCGCAAAACAAAGTGGAAGCCGCGCTACGAGAAACGCTCGCTTACGCGGAGAGCATTGTCGATACGGTGCGCGAACCGCTCATTGTGCTCGATGACGCCCTTCGCGTACTGACGGCTAGCCGAACCTTCTACGACACGTTTAGCGTGTCTAGAGAAGCAACCGAAGGGCAGTTTATCTATGATCTTGGAAACGGGCAGTGGAACATTCCCGCTCTGCGGACGCTCCTTGAAGAAATCCTTCCCCGTAAAACGATCATGAAGGACTTCGAGGTGGAGCATGAGTTTCCAAGTCTGGGGGTCCGGGTCATGCTGCTGAATGCCTGTAAGCTGCGGCGCAAGGGCAACCATTCCGAGCTGATCCTTCTTGCAATTGAAGACATCACGGAGCGAAAGCGTCTTTCGGAAGTGCTGGTCCGCTCAAACGAGGACATGCAGCGCTTTGCATATGTGGCTGCACACGATCTCCGAGCTCCGCTGAACGGAGCGCTGAAGCTGTCGACGTTAGCCGCGCGGCGGCTGGCGGACCGCGTTGGAGAAGATGAGGCGCATCTTCTTGCACTCTCGGTTGAGAGCTTGGAACGGCTGAGTGCCCTCATGCAGGACATCCTGACGTACTCCGAAATTGGAAACGTCCCGCAGCAGCGCACCTTGGTCAGTCTTGAGGAGCCTCTAAAGATTGCACTCCTGAACCTTCAGCACCACATTGAGCAGAATGAGGCTGTGATCAGCGTCGAAGATCTGCCGACAGTTCTGGGTGACCGGACGCAGATCGTAATGGTGTTTCAGAACCTGATAGGAAACGCCCTGAAGTACCGCCGGGTTGAAGTGCCGCGAATCCGTATTTACGCAGTTCGAGAGGGAGCGTTTTGGCGCGTATCCGTGGCCGATAATGGCCAAGGCTTCGAAAGCGACTATGCTGAGACGATCTTCAAGCCCTTCAGAAGGCTTCACGGCAAAAACGTTCCGGGTAGCGGCATCGGCCTTGCCACGTGCAAGCGCGTCGTCGAGAGGCTTGGGGGGAAGATCTGGGCGGAGTCCACGGTGGGTGCGGGCTCGACGTTTCACTTTACGCTGCCAGCGGAACCAACCGATGTTTAACGCTCGTCCTGGCAACGCTCGGCGAAGCTCCAAACTGTGGTCTACGTCCGTCCTCGCTCTTCGCTGACGCTAGCCATGGACATGAGCTTACCTGGTGGGAGGTGTAGTCGCCTTCGCGGAGTGAACTGTGCGAGCTACGGACGCGAGAGAATGAGGCTGGCATCAGGTACCAAGAGGCCGCACAGAGGCTCGATGCCGCAAGAGTCGGGTATGAATCGTCGAGTGAATAGATGGCGACCCGGCTTCGCGCTTTCTAATCCGAACACCTGACCGATTCCGGTGACAAGTTAAAAGGAATGTTTCACGAGCTAGATTGTGTCGTTCCTCGGCGGCTTTACCGTGGTTTCACGCACTTCCGCTTTCACCGAACCAAGCTTGTATTCTCCATCTGAAGATCTGTCATACTTAAGACCCAGTTCATCCTCATCAGAGACGGTCAGGCATATAGGTGTTCCTTAAACGCTGCACGGCATCCCCGAAGTTGCCTCGAGATTTCCGGAGCACAGGAGACGCTAAGCGGGACAATGTCCCCGGTCCAATCATCCGAGACCAACGCTAGGATCCCTGAACTCGAAGACCTAACAGTTCAACTCGAAAGGGCCCGCGCAATTGAGGCTGAGTTCCGGGCGTTTGCGGATAGCGTGCGCGATTACGCCTTCATCACGCTGGGCCTTGACAGAAACGTCATCGGCTGGAATAGGGGCGCGGAACTGCTGCTTGGCTACTCGTCCGAGGAAATGCTGGGGCAACCGGGAGCATTACTCTTCACGGCTGAAGACATCGCACGAGACGAGCCGGAGAAGGAGATGTCCACTGCACTCCGGGACGGCCGGGCAGAAGATGAACGTTGGCACGTCCGTAAGGACGGTAGCAGATTCTGGGGAAGCGGTGTCGTCACGCCGCTAAGGAACGCATCTGGCGAGCTTCGTGGATATGTAAAGGTCATGCGAGATCGCACGGAAGCGCGCGAATTCGAGGAAGCCGTGCGTATCCGTGAAGAGCGTCTTCGTCTTCTTCTTCGAGAACATTCGCGATTGCGCTGTCTTCGATTTGGGCTGCAACTGAGAAATTCGAAGTTGGAACATGGGAGCCGAGCAGATATTCGGCTACACTGCCGAAGAAGTCTTAGGTGTAGACTGCTGCGAACTTTTTAGTGCCGCCGGTTACTCCGCTGCCTCGTTCGAGCGGGAGTTGCAAACGGCAGTCGAGTCCGGTCGCAGTGAGGGCGAGTCATGGCTCGTCCGCAAGAGTGGAACGCGATTCTTTGCCCGATGGATCACTAGCAGTATCTACTCTGCCGGACACGAACCGATCGGTTACATAAAGGTGCTGCGTGATGAGACCATGCGCCGGGAATCCGAAGACGAGGATGCGCGACGCAAACAATTTGCCAGGGACCTTATTGAACAGCAGGCCCGTGCTGCAAGTTCAGCGCTTGGTCAGACCCAAAGTGAACTGGTCGAGATTGGGCGTCGACTTCTCAACGTCCAGGAGGAAGAGCGGCGTCCAATTGCCCGCGATTTGGATGACCATCTTGCACAACGGCTCGCTCTGCTGGATATGGGTCGGCATCGCCTCCGGGAAGGGCTACCGGGGAATTTAGAGGAGCTCCAATCTCAAGTCGTAGTCCTGCAAAATCAAACGGCGGCATTAGCGCAAGACGTCCGAGAAATCTCACACCGCCTACATCCGGCGATTATCGAACATCTTGGCCTCAGTGCGGCTCTGCGATCACTGTGTGAGGAGTATCAGCAGAGCCGCACAGCGGCAGTGACGTTTGAATTGGTCCATGATGGATCCTCAATTCCCCTCGAAGTTGCCACGGCGTTCTACCGTATCTGCGAAGAGGCCCTTCGCAACGCAAAAAAACATGCAGGGGACGTCCCGGTGTTAGTTCAACTGCGATCCGAGGGATCAGAGCTTCAACTGCGCGTCCATGATGACGGCGTCGGATTTGAGCCTGACGGCGTCAACGGCGCAGAACATCTCAGAACTCGCAGTGGGTCCTTGGCCGAAGGCCGCCAGTACTGCTGCTGTTCAAACATTATCCCTGGTGCAGTCCCCAGTACACGTAATTGTATCGAAGCAAGGTTCCACCGATTCTGTGATCTACCTGCCAGGAGACGAAGAGTGCAGCCCGCTCATATCGCCAGACAGTGCCGGATGATCATCGCCGAAGACGACATCCTAATTCGCCATACCATCCGGAGTATTGCAGAGGCATGCTGCCAAGTGGTTGCGGAAGCTGAAAACGGCCTAATCGCATTGCATCTGGCGGAAGAGCTTCATCGCGATATTGCTCCTCGACACCTCGATGCCCGAGCTAAACGGGTTTGAAGCCGCGCAAATGATAAAAAGGTACGTACCTGACGTCAGGATCATAATTGTGAGTAGTCATGCGGATCCCGCCTACGTAGAGCAAGCGTTTCAGCTTGGCGCTCAAGCATACGTTTACAAATTATCCGCAGTTTGGCAGCTGCCTCGAGCGATCGGGATGTCATCAGCGGCCTCACATTCCGCCCTAAGTAATTCGAACCCTCACTTCTTTCGACATGACAGGTGAGCTTTCGTCCCGAACAAACCGTAGCGGCACTCATCATGGCTGTAGATCCGGCCTTGTCGCCGAGGGTAGATCTTTGTTGGCCGAAGCCAGGCACGCCAACTGAAAGGTGGTCGGTTCGGAATGAATCTGTCAGGCCTCGGCAATTGCGGAAATGGAAACCTTCAATCCTGGAAGTTTAACGGGAAGCTTGGCGCCCTGCCGAGCGGGTGGGTTCGAGGGGAACCACTTTAGCCACTCCTCGTTCATGCCTGGAAAGTCGTTCTCTTCGGCCAGCACAACAGTCGCACTTACGATGTTGTCGAGTGAGCTGCCGGCTTCCTCAAGGATGGCCGCGACATTCGCCAGGCACTGTCGAGTTTGTTCTTGAATCGTGGTGCCTTTGATTGTGCCGGTTTCAGGATCATGTGGGGCCGTGCCCGAAACGAACACTAAGCCAGCAGCCTTGACCGCTTGACTGTAGGTGGCTGGCGGCTTTGCTGCTCTTGAAGTAAACACAATCTGTCTTGCCATTTGATCTCCTTACGCAAAATTGTCCCTCACGCCGCGCTCAAACCGCGTGTAGTCGCCAAGGGTTGAGGAATCCCTGTCAGCAAGGGTCTACCACCCTGAATTATTCTTTCCGAATGCCGCCAAATCGGCTTGTAACCCCATCATTGCGGTAGATACCTATGTATGCGTGACAGTGGTGAAGTAAGGACGAGCTCTTCGCCCTACTGTGCAACACCCGCCGCACGCCCACTCACGCAAACGCAAGCAACCTCTCCGCCGCAACCCTCGTACCGTCCCGCCGCACTGCTCCCGCCACAGCGCGAGCGCGCGCAACCAGCTTAGGTCGCCGACTCTGCGCGAGAGCGCTGGCGAGAGAATCCCTCGAGGGTGTACCGGCTGCGTGCGCTACACCGATGCCCAGCGTGTCGACTCGCTGCGCCCAATAGTGCTGATCGTAGTGATTTGGGATCACGACCTGCGGCGCGCCAGCGAGCGCGGCTGCGGTTGTCGTTCCCGCGCCGCCGTGGTGCACGACGGCAGCAACCTGCGGGAACAGCGCATGCACGTTGACCTCGCCGATCGAGAGGCAGTCGGGTTCGTTCTCAACTAGTGAGTCGTCGAACCAGCCTTGCGATACGATCGCCCGGCGGCCGAGCGCACGAGCCGCATGAAGCATCACCGGACCCGCCTCTTCAAACGCGCGCGTACTGCCGAAGCCGAAGTAAATTGGCGGATCACCCCTCTCGAGAAACTTATTCAAGTCACAGGACAGCGGACGCTCATCCGGAAGGATCCATGCACCGGTCTGAAATACGTGGCTATCTGTGGGATCGGGCCAGGGCCCAAGCGTCGCATCCGCGGCGAGCCATGGCTGTTCCGTCATCATGTGATTTCGTACGTCGCTGATTTCGGCCAGTCCCAACGATGCCCTTCGCGCGTTCACTGCGGCGCCGAACAGATCATTAAACCGTGCTGCGTCCTGCATCCAAAGCTCACTATTGTCGTTCGTTCCGGGCGGAGCCTGTCCCGGCAAGGGCGGTGGCGCATGATGCGGCGATGGCAGCACCACCGGCGCATACGCCGCGAACACGTAATGAACCCCCAACTTCTCCGTCACCGATCGCGCCGCGACCTGCAGCGCGGTGGTCGCGACGATCACGTCGCACTCTTGCGCTGCGGAAGTCAACGTCTCAAACTGCGTCGAGACGCTCGATTCCGCCATCTGACGCCGCTGCTCGGCCGTCAGCGGCTTTTGCGGCTCTGTGGCCATCGGGCGGGACGCAGCGAACCTGCGCACCTCCGGACCGATGGGTGTCACCGGGATGCCGAGATCCTCAATCCACTGGCGAAAGTCGGGCGGCACACAGACAATAACTTCATGACCGAGCGCCCTCAAGTGCGACGCGAGCGCCACAACGGGTTGGACATCACCACGCGATCCGATTGTCGAAAACAGTACGCGCATCAGAACTCCCGTTGCTCCTTTGCCCGCGATCCTGCAATGAAGTTGCCAACTCTCATACCCGGCATCAATCAGAATTGATCACCGACTTGTGACCACTTTGCTGATCTGTATGACGGACTCAACATCGGTGTAATTGCTCATGTCGGCGCGAAGCTGCCCCATATGCGGCGTAACGGCGGCGAGGAAATCGTCAAAACTCTCGAAAAGATAATTACAGACGGCAATATACGGCGGCTCCTGAGCCGGGCCAGCACTAACGCCTCGCTCGACTGATACACCTCTGAACCGGGATGGACGCTGAGGAGATCGATAGACGATCGCATGTGCTTCTCCAGGTAGTACTGCAGATCGAACCGGCCGCCCCTGGAGTTTGGATACAGGAAGCTGATCTTGATCATTCGAAATCCGGCGCTGTCTAGCTTCTACTTGGGATCTTTGGCATCGCTATAGCTTAACCCTTCGGCGTGCCGACTATCAGAACGTCCTATGTCGCGAATCAAAGGGCCCCCGACTACACTGGCAGCGCCTCAAAAATCATCAGTTCATCTGAGATCGGAATCGTGCGCCTCAAACAGAAGCCCGCACTTGCAAACAGGTTCTTGTGTTGTTCGATCGTCCTTTCTTTACCTCCGGTCACGGCGAGCATGAAGATATCGACAGTCTTGCCCAACGACGGCGTATTCGGTCCGCTCAATTGATATTCAATCAGGAGCAGGACACCATCCTCGGGAACCGCTTGGCGGCAATTCACTAAGATTTGGGTAGCGCGCTTATCGTCCCAGTCGTGAATGATCATTTCAGCAGATAGGCGCGGCACCCCACCGGGATACCTTGGAAGAAATCGCACGATTCGAATCGGACGCGGTTGGCCAGTTCACCTGAGAAAAACCCGCGCTGGCTCGTTCGCTCCAGCACCTCCGGTTGTTCCGCCAGAACTCCGCGCAATTCCGGATACATCTTCAATATCTCCGCGAGCAACAAACCATTGCCGCCGCCCACGTCCATGACGCTGCCCCAGGGTGCAAATTCGTAAGCAGCGGCGATTTCCGGCGCCCAAAGCGCAGTCAACGCCGTCATGGCATCGTCAAACATCAGCCCCTGATCTCGATTGCGGCGCTGTTGACCGAACATCTCCATGCCACGGAGCTTTTCAAAGCTGGGCTTGCCGGTCGTGACGGTGAATAGTAGCTCACTCAGAGCGGTTGAAGTATCAGGTCCGCCCCGAAACATGACTAATGAGCGAAGAGATCCTGCAACATCTGTTCGTAGGAATTCAGATAGCGGGCTGTTGGCGAACGTCCGACGGGCGGTCTCTTCGAATACACCTTGCCCGCTGAGGAAACGCAATACTCGATGAAGTGCCTCTTCATCGACACAGAGAGTGCCGGCCAACTCCGGCGTGGTCGCCGCGCTGTCCTTTAGCAGATCAGCAATGCCCAGCGCCGCCGCGACGTACAGACAATGGGTCACAAGCAAGCCGCTAGTCATCCGCAGCAGGGTCATCGCCGGCTGTTCGAATAGAGAACGAGCCGAAATAGCGGTCGTCATGGCTGGGGCGCCGGCGCGGCGGAGGACTGCTCCGAAATGCGGCCGGATTCGTACCAAAACGGCCCAAGGTGATAGACCATAAAAGCGGCGATCAGTGTCGCAGCAAAAAAGGCGGCTAACGGGGCGCGATAGGACCTCGTGTAATCGAAGCCCATCCCCATAATTGCTGGACCCACGCCGGCGGCCATTACGAAAAGTCCGAATCCAAATCCAAACGCGAGGCCGAACGAGCGCAGCCCGAAATAGCGAGTGATCAGGTAGGCCATGATATGCACCTCGCATCCGAATCCAAGACCCAGGAGCAAAGCTCCTGCCATCCCAAGATCACGGTTGCCGATCCACAAAAGACCTATTCCGCAGGCAGCAAGTACAGTAACCAGCGTCGCCACGTGAGGCCCAAAATAGCGGTCGAGAAAATAACCACACCCAACTCGTCCAACCAGTACTCCGAAGCCGACAACTGAGCCCGCGAAAGCCGCTGTCTTCGCATCGACTCCCCAGTCATTGAACATTGCCGGAACGTGAGTGGTACACCCCGCTACAGTCGCCGCGAAAGTGCGCAGCTCCCGACCAGCACCCAGTACGTTGCCTGACGATAGATCTCACTCCAGGCATCGCCGTCATTCGTTCGTCGTTCTCCGGCGTGAGACTCAGCCGAACCATCCGGGCGCAAGCCAACATCATGGGGCCATTCCTTGACGATGAATTTCACAATCGAAGTCGGGACAAACAGCACCACGGCACCCGCAAGAACGTAAGCGGATCGCTACCCAAATCGGGCGATGAGGTGCTGAAAGAGTGGCGGCATCACGACGGCTCCCACCCCTAAGCCAAGCATCATCACCCCCAGGGCAAGTCCTCTTCGCCGATCAAACCAGCGGGAGACGATCATGCTGTAAGGGACCGATGTGGTCGCAGGAGTGACTGCTCCTAAGACCGCATAGAACACGTACAGCTCCCAAAGCGTCGCACCAACGAGTCGCGCACACGCCAGGCAGAGCGCCAGCAGCATCATTCCAGCCAACGCCACCCTGCGCGCACCTATGCGATCACATAGGAAGCCCAACACCGACGAAACGATTCCACTGCTGAAGTTGAGAATCGTGATGGCCAGCGATACCGCGGCGCGGCCGGCATGGAATTCCTGACCGAGCGGTTTGACAAACACTCCGAATGAGAAGGCCACAATCGGAGCAGCTCCGAAAAGCATGTCTACTGCAGCGGCCGCCACTACGAACCAGCCATAGAAGAGTCGATGCCGCGAGTGATAGCGGCCCTCCTGCTCCAAAACTGAGCTCTTTCCGTTCGTTTCGATACTCTTGCCTTTTGCAGCTCTGACGACGACCTCGCCCACGATCATCCCGTCCGTTTGAATAACAATACCCGCTTATCGGAGCACGTAGCTGTTTCGGTTGGATCCTCACGGATATGGTCAGTGTCCGTATCCGCAGTCTGCTGGGCGGAAACAATCGTTTGCGCCCCAGCCGGCACGTGGGCGGCAATCGCGGAACCCCGTACAAGGCGCTTCTTCATGCAATCTCCTTCTGTTTCTCAAGTCCGGTCCTTTTCGACCCGCTAACAATCGCCGAAACAGATCAACGAGGCAAGTATGGTTCGAATGGCGCCGAAAAGTCGTTAGGAAGGTCTGAAACTTTCTGAGAAGATATGAAAGTTGTGGTTGGGGAATCGATCCGAATTTACGAATTCGGCGATTTTCGCCTTGAACCCGGTAAGCGTGTTTTGTTGGACCGAAATGGCAGGCCCATATCGCTAACCCCGAAGGTCTACGACACGCTCGCCTATCTTGTGCAACACGCCGGAGCCCTGCTGGGTAAAGAAGAAATACTCCGTGCCGTTTGGCCCGACACGTCTGTCGAAGAGAACAACCTGACTCAGAACATTTCGCAACTTCGCCGGATATTAGGCGGAGGACGTGGCGATCATCGTTACATCGTTACTGTGCCCGGCCGCGGCTACGAGTTCGTCGCGAAAGTGAGCTCCGCTGCAGCCGACGCTGGCGGGATCTCTCCCTCTCACAGGTCCTCGATTGTGGTGCTCCCGTTCGTGAACATTAGTGGCGATCCTGAATTGGACTATTTCTGCGATGGCTCGCCGAAGAGCTGATCAACAGTCTCTCGAAGCTCAGGCGTTTGCGGGTCGTGGCACGAACCTCTGCTTTTTATTTCAAACGCAAGCAGATAGATATCACTGAAATTGTAAAAAAGCTGCACGTCGGAACGGTGCTGGAAGGCAGCGTACGAAATCCCGTAACCGGATAAGGATTGCTGCGCAGCTAATTAACGCCGCCGATGGATGTCAGCTTTGGTCGGAGCGTTATGACCGTGAGATCGAGATGCACGACATCTTCGAAGCGCAGGAAGAAATCGCTTTGGCCGTTATGCGCGCTCTCAGCGTTAGTTTGGCGGGCGGAGAACAGTCAGCGCTATTGCGGCATCACACCGTAGATCTGCAAGCGCAGGAACTTCACCTGAAGGGGCGCTTTCATCTTTTCAGAATGACGCCCGTTGGAATAGAGCTCGGCTTGTCCTATTTTCGACAGGCCATCGAGAGAGATCCCGCCGACGCCGTCGCACAAGTTGGGTTGGCGCATGCCTACCGTATGTTTGCGCTCACGCTTGAGCGGGCACCGAACGAAGTTCTCCCAAACGCAAAACGCGCTGCGGAAAAAGCCGTGCGACTTGATGGCAGTCTCGCGGAAGCGCATGCGGTGCTTGGGTTTAATACCTTCTGGCACGAATGGTTGTGGGACGTGGCGGAGAAGCACTTTCGACGGGCTCTGGAACTGAACCCTGCCAGCGCCGATGTGCGATGGATGTATGCACATTTGTTGTCGAATACGGGACGTCACGAGGAAGCGCTCGCCCAGATTGAGCATGCCCGTGAACTTGATCCGCTCTCGGGACTCATCAATGCCTTGGAGGGTCAGTTCCTTCTGCACGCCAGGCGGATCGAGCCGGCCGTTGCTCGATTGCGGGAGGCGCTTCAATTGGATTCGAATTCACGAGTGGCGCATCTTTTTGCGGCGAGTGCATACATCGAACAAGATCTGTTCCCTGAGGCGATTTCCGAAACACGTGCCGCTCGTGCTCTCAGCCCATCAGATACACATGCAATGGCATTGGAAGCACTAGCGGAAATCAAGATCGGAAACAAAGCCCAAGCACACCTCATGCGTGATCAAATGCTCCAACTTTCACGTGAGAGGTACATTCCTCCCTATCACATTGCGATTCTGTATAACGGTTTCAACGAGCTAGCTGAAGCCTTCACCTGGCTCGATCAGGGCTTCGAGAAGCATGATCCGAAGATGGTCTTTCTGAAAGTTGATCCGAGATGGAAAAACTTGCGTGGCGAGCCGCGTTATCAGCGCCTACTAAGACGGATGCGGTTCCTGCCGTGATCCGGTCTCATGGCTAAAGCGCTCTGCAAATCGACGCTACATCGGCTTTCCCCAAGCGCCGATGGGTTGGGAATTGCTCGCGAACCGTCGGCTACTCGGAAATGAAATTACGAAACGGCTGGACGCCAAGCATTGAGGAATCCTGGTCAGCAAGGATCGCAAATTCATCGTGGCTATAACTGAAGGCGATTTCCGGGGAGACGAATTCGGAGCGGAGAATATCAAACTAATTTTCCCCTCGAGACAATTTCGTTTTAAAGGCGGCGGGACAAGCCAATAGGGTAAGCGTACGGCGAGCACCGTGTAGCGGAGTATGGGGGGTTGGGGGATGCTTCGGGAATGGGTGGGTCAGCGCAGAGTAGCCCGAAGTCGGAAACAGTAAGGCCAAAGCGCCGGAAGGGGTCGGACGAGGAACGGCAGAGGATTGTACAGGCTTCGTTGCAGGCCGGTACGTCGGTCGAGGCAGTGGCGGGAATATATGGCGTGAACGCAAGTCAGATCTATGACTGGCGGAAACAGCACCGGCGGAGAGTGGGCAAGGGCAAGCGTTCGGTTTTGCTTCCGGTGCAGGTGGTGGAAGCTGTTCCGGCTGCTGAGACGAAGCAGGAGCGCAGCGTCGTCATCGAAGCGCGAAGCATACGGGTGACCGTGAGCGGCAGCATCGATGCAGCCGTAATCTGCGCGGTGTTGGAGCGCCTGGCGGGATGATTTCGCCGCCGGCAGGAGCACGGATCTGGATTGCAGCAGGGATCACCGATCTGCGACGCGGCTTCACCGGTTTGAGCGCGGCGGTGCAGACCGTACTGGAGCAGGATCCATTCGGCGGACAGGTGTTTGTCTTTCGGGGCGGCGTGGCGATCTGATCAAGCTGCTGTGGTGGGATGGCGATGGGCTCTGTTTATTCGCGAAGCGATTGGAACGCGGACGCTTCGTCTGGCCGCAAGCAGAGAGCGGAACCGTGTCACTTACTCGAGCGCAGTTATCGATGTTACTCGAAGGTATCGACTGGCGGCAGCCGGCGCGCACCTGGAAGCCGGAGATGGCGGTGTAAGCTCGCGGCGACAAGAATAGCAGAAAATGTTTGCAATAAGCTCGACTAAGTAACGAAAGCATGGCATAGTTTGAAAGATGCCTGTTGCGCCGCTGCCGGATCTGGACACGCTGGATGCAGCCGCGCCGCGAGACATGGTGGCGCAGCTCTCCTCGCATGATGCGGAACTGGAACGCCTGCAAGAGAAGATCTCTTCGCATGCTGCTGAAGTCGAACGTCTCAGGCTGGTGATCGCCCGGTTGCAGCGGCTGCAGTTCGGCCGCAAGTCGGAGAAGATCCAGCGGCAGCTTGAACAACTGGAACTGCAGCTCGAGGATCTGGAAGCACGTACTGCGGAAGAGCGGCAGCAGACCGGGAAGACCCTTCCGCCAGCAGCGGCTATACGCAAACCGGCGCGGCGGGGCGCTGCCGGAGCATCTCCCACGTGAGGTCGAGACGCACGTACCGCCGGTCCGCTTCAAAGTGATCCGGGATGTGCGGCCCAAGCTGAGTTGCACCAAGTGCGACGTGATCGTGCAAGCCGAAGCGCCGGGCCGGCCGATTGAGCGCGGATTAGCGGGGCCACGCCTGCTGGCGCATGTTCTGGTTTCCAAGTATGCTGACCACCTTCCGCTGTATCGTTGCGAGGGAAGCCATCGAGCGAATCGGTCAGTTATACGCAATTGAGCATGAGATCCGCGGCCGGCCGGCCGATGAGCGCCAACGAGCACGCGACCTCCGATCCGGCCCTTGCTGACATCGCTGCACGAGTGGTTCAAAGCCGCATTGACGAAGCTTTCCCGGAAATCCGAGCTAGCGGCGGCAATCGGCTATGCGCGCGGGCGCTGGGCCGCGCTGGTGCGCTATTGCGATGACGGGCTTGCTTGAGATCGACAACAATGCCGCCGAACGCGCCTTGCGTGCCGTCGCACTCGGTCGAAAAAATTATCTGTTTGCCGGTTCCGACTCCGGCGGTGAACGCGCGGCTGCGCTTTACAGTCTCATCGGTTCTGCCAAGCTGAACGATCTCGACCCGGAAGCCTACCTGCGTGACGTGCTCGCACGCATTGCCGATCATCCGGTCAACCGCATCGCGGAACTGTTGCCCTGGAATGTCATGCCCTCAGCATCACTGGTGGCGCAACGGCAATCCGCCTGAGAAACGTGGTCGCGCCCTGCGCTTTGCGCGTCGTCGAAAATAAGAACAGGTGGCGCATCGTGGACTGGTTGCCGTTGGACTCAAGCGTCTTCACTTCAGCCGCCTACCTTCCCGCCCAACGCACGCTCTACCTGCGTTTTCGTAGCGGCGAACTCTACTGCTACTTCGACTTTCCGCCGGCACGGTATCGCGATTTCCTGGCCGCCGATTCCAAGGGCCAATACTTCTCCAGCAACATCCGCGACCGCTTCCCTTATCGGCACCTCCTCACCGCCGGCGATAACACCTCTACCTGACTCACCTGCTGCCCTAAGTCAAGACGGCCTTCGCCGTACGCTTACGAAGTTTCGCACTTTGCGTGCAAAGGATCGCCATTTCATGGCAGCATTTGAACCGGCAAGATGTTGCCAAAGCGGGGGACGGAGAGCTGTTTGCTGCCTAGGCTCGCGCGTTAAAGAGGGACCTGGCATGCATGACGAGCAGAGAATGCATTTGGAATTTCATGCCGCCACTGGCTCTATCAATCCGCGATCTGCAAGCAATCGTGCGATCAGCTTTGGATCCTTTACATTCCACACGTGAGCCAACGCTCTGAGATCAAGCGTCACAGGCTTTGAGGCGAAAGCGCCGAGTCTCGCAAAACACTTCTGATCGGTAGGTTGCAGCAGGTCGGTACTCTTTCGAAACAGTGCCGCTACGGTGGGCGTCGTTTCGCCGACCAGCCCAACCATGTTGGCCGGTGGCTTACTAGCGAGGATCTCGCCTCCGCTACGAAGATCTGCAATCAGGTCAGTTATACCCAATCCGAGAGTGTGTTCTGAGTTCAGCAGGTGGCCAGCGACGTGAATGGCCAGCGGCAGACCCTCGAGATCGGTGACCAGCTCACGCGCTCTTTCCAGGTGCTGGTCGACAACATTGGGAGCAAGTCGCTTCAGAAGAACTAATGCGTCCGGTTCGGATAATGCGCGTAAGCAGTACACGTCTTCCGCAGGTGCAAGCGCGTCCGCAACGCTACTGAGCCGTGTGGTAATGAGAGTCGCGCAAGCTCCTCCGACTATGAAGGGACGTGCATCTTCTGTTGCCCAGACATCGTCAATAATCAGCAACATCCGCCTGTGACGCAGATGGGCCGTCAGCAGCGCTGATGCTTCGCTTTCATCGGCCGCCCTTTCGACTTGCACTATTGAAAGCGCGCGTCCCCAGGACGCGAGCTTGGAAAGGTGATTCGGTCTCTGCCCAAGTGATACCCACAAGATCCCATCAGCGAAACGCTCACACATATCTCTGTCATGGCCAATGACAGCAGCTAAAGTAGTCTTACCAATGCCAGGCCAACCACGCACTGCGGTGAGCACCTGAAGTCGTTAGGCGCTTACCGGGCTGGTGTACAACAGCCGTTCTTTCAGATCGCCACTGTTCGCAATACAGCGCGCGGGGACGTGCCTGCTGCTCCTGTGGCAAACCCGCCGAGTAACAAGGAGCGCATGTTGCCCGAATACGTAGCGCGGTGCAAGCTCAAACGCATCATGCTACCTTTGTGGCTATTCAAATGTTGTCGCTATTCAAATGGCGACAAATTGGTCGCGAATCCTGACTGTAAAGAGGTCTATCAACCGGTACCGCCGGTCCACCTGAGAATTGTCGCGGCCCATGAGTATCCCACTCCAAAACTCACCAACATAACCACCGAACCGGCTTGCAATCGACCCTCTTTGCAGGCTTCTTTCAAGGCTATCGGAATCGAAGACGAGCTGGTGTTGCCGCAATGAGCCATACTAAGCTGAAACTTATTAACAGGAATGTTGAGGATACGACGCAGTTCTTCCAACATATAAGCGTTAGCCTGATGAAAAACAAATAGATCAATTTCACTCTGACTCAGGCCAGCTCTTTCAAGGAGGAGGCGTGCCGTTTTTGGAACCACCTTAATAGCGAAGTCAAAGACCTTGCTGCCATCCATATAGAGGCGTCCTACCGAGTCATTTGATGTTTTGCAACCCGTCGATGGCTCGGCAATACTCCTTCTAGTTCCACTGTTGCGGGCTACTATTGACATTCCGCCCTCTCCGTCAGTTCCATACAAAAACGGACCTATGGAGGTTGGTGAGACAGCGGTGATCAAAGTTGCAGTGGCTCCATCGCCGAAAAGTGTGAGAGAACCCTTATCCTCCGTGCCGATGTAGCGACTGAGCGTATCGGTTGTCAGGAGCAAAATCACTCTTGCCTGGTTACTGGCAATGAGACCTTCGGCAAAACCTAAACCATACACAAACCCCGAACAACCAAGACTAAAATCCAGGGCACCGGCCGTAGTTGGTATGTTGAGCCGGCGTTGAACGAGACAAGCTGTCGATGGTAAGGCGTAATCCGGAGTTTGAGTACATAGCAAAATAAAATCGATATCCGCCGGCAGGCACGCCCCGGAAGCGAAAAGGCTACTAGCAGCGGCAACAGCCAAATCCGAAGCGAATTCCTCTTCCGACGCGACATGCCTGGTGCGAATTCCTGTTTTTGCATTAATCTTTGCGACATTCCACTTAGGAAACCTCGCCGCCAACGTATCATTATCAAGAATGGCTTCTGGCAGAAAATATTCGATGGCGCTAATTGACGCATGCATAAGATCCGGGGTAACCACGAAATATCAAATGAAAGCAGGAAAGCTCACAAGCAATCGAACAGCTGGAAGTCGGGAAAAAGAGCGGCCGTTAAAATAACGTGCTCTACACGAGTTTGCAAAATTTCGTGTTTTTCCATCTCCAGCCATCTGTATAACTCGCCGTTGAGTACTCTACCATCAGTGAATCTATCCTTTGAGGAGTGACGCCGGCCGCGATGAGATCCTGGCGCGACACAACATCGACATTCCAGCTCGGTTCGGCTTTGCCGGATCTGCGGGCGCGGGTCGCGAGTCGCGCAGCAATACCCGAAATTACTTGTTGACTGCTCTTGGACGATGACACTTGGCTCGGATGCAGACGGTATTGGCAAAGAATATCCGGCAAGTTGTCTAGTAAATTTTTATCAGCTATTCGAAGAAAGAGATCATAGTCCTCCGCATCCGCATACACGGAGCGGTAGCCTCCTATTTCGATAAAGAGATCCTTTCTGAATAGAACCGTTGGTTGAGCGATATAGCAATCCAAGAGAAGATAATCGTGAAGACCATTCGCTCTGCTTGGCCAATTCATAACAAAAAGCACCTTGCCGTTGACATCAATGCACTCGAAACCGCCGCCTAGTAAAGCAACGGTGGGATTTGCAAGCATGTAAGCCACTTGAATTTCCAGCCGATCAGGCTTAGCAACATCGTCACTATCGTGCCTGGCTATAAAACGGCCCTCCGAAAGACTACAGCCGTAATTTACAGCACTGACCAAACCGGAGTGTGGCATATACACAGCTTTTATGCGTTTATCGTTTCGAGCGTGGTGCTTGATAATCTCCCTGCTTCCATCTGTCGATCCATCGTCGACTATAATGAACTCAAAATCTTTAAAGGTTTGCGTGAGAATGCTGTTCAGCGCTGATTCCAAGAACCGTTCACGGTTGTAATTGGCCATTACGACCGATACTAACGGCATGCTGCCTCGCGCGAAGCATAATTCGTACCGATCTGAGTTACTGTGAGCATTTGTAGGTGGCGGCAAATAAGCCGGAAAGCCGGCGAATTCCCTCATGAATACGCTGCGCCGGGGAATTTGAAAAATTTAAACGAAGACAATGCGAAAGAGCGACGTCAGGACTCGACGCAAACGCCTGGCCCGGGATGAAAGCGACTCTTTCCTGTTGAACGGCTTCGGACAGGAGTTCAGCCGTATCTGTTCCGTGAGGCAACTCGACCCATAGAAACACCCCGCCGCGGGGCAGAGTCCAGCGTGCTCCTAGTTGGCTGAACCCGACCAGCGCTGACAACATCGCATCGCGCCGCGCTCGATACTCACAGCGCAGATTTTCCACATGACCCCACAAATTCCAGCCGTCCAGGAGTAGCGAGATGACTCGCTGGCCCAACGAACAGGAGTCTAGATCGCTGGCGAACTTAAGAATTGAAAACGGAAACGCGAGTTCCCGCGGCAGGATTACCCAGCCAGTACGCAAGGCGGGTGCAAGAATTTTTGAGAACGAACCGACGTAGCACACCCACTCTGGGGCGAATACTTTCAGCGGTGGCAGCGAGTCTCCCTCATACGATAGAAGCCCGTAGGCGTCGTCCTCGATAACAGGAATGCCATACTGCCGCACCAGTTCACCTAAGCGGGCGCGTTTGTCATAACTCATGCTGACACCTAGCGGGTTATGATGCTCTGTCATCAAGTAGAGCAAGCGGGGCCGCACGCCGCGCACGAGCAGTTGTCCGAGTTCGTCGACGTCTAAGCCGGTTTCGAGATCGGTTCTCACGGTTGACACGCGACAGGAATGCGCCTGTAATACCTGCTGGAAGCCAGGGTAAGTGGCCTGCTCCATCACGACATTCCCCCCTCCGTCAACGAAAAGGTCTGCCAAAAGGCTGAGACCCTGCTGCGCTCCGCTAATCAAGTGAACCTCGTCAACGGAAGTCTGTACCTTTCGCCGCTTCATGATCTCGACAATGTGCTCCTTCAGGCGCGCCGAAGGTGCTCCGTATTGAAGGGCTTGCGTATCTCCAGAGAGTGCCTGTTGAAAGGCTCGGTCCAATGCTTCGGTGGGAAATAGCTCAGCAGCGGGAAGACCGAGTGCGAATGAGATCAGGTCGGGACCCGAGGCCCTCATGAGCCGCTCGTTCAATGGCGAGCGCTTCAAGCGTCCAACCCACTCTGCCAGAGGCATAGCGCTGCGATCAGTGGCGGTTCCGGTATACATGTCAGGCTCCTGCAAAACTGAACATCATGGGATCGTGCCCCGAAGGGGCTCGGTACAAAAGGGCTAACGTGCGCGAAGAACCGCGGCGCTGACGCCATGAACTGGCTTACCAGCGGAGGCTTGATGCCCCGGACCGGCTCTGTACAACTTTGGAATTCGTTTCGCCATCGTCGGGGCTACGATTTCCGCTTGCGGTTCTCTGAATCCAAGACCGCACGGTGCGATTGTATCGATCACGCCTATATCGGCGCATTTCCGAAATCGCGCGGCACTCAAGCGGAAATGTACTGATCCTCACCGCAGAATCCTTGCGTGCTAACTAACTCACTGCAACGGATTACTGGTGCGTCTAATGCCCTTAACCTTCTGTCCGGATCGCTGACCATCGCTTCCAACACTCGATGGTAGTGTTGTACCATCTGCTCCATCCGCCATCGATCGAACAAATCAAGGTTATAGATCCAGTTCACTGTTAATCCCTCTTCGTTCTCCCAGACATGCACGTCTAAATCGAAGAGCGCGGTTACGTCATCTGTCTCGATCGGCTCTACTTCCAGCCCCTTTAGCTGCTGCGGCTCCCAAGGCGCATTCTGCAGGGCAAACGAAACCTGGAATAGCGGTGTCCTGTTTATACTCCGCCTCGGTGATAACTCTTGCACCAAGCGCTCAAATGGAACATCCTGATGGGAATACGCTTCCAGCGCCGTCTTGCGCACCTCTGTCAGCAACTCCCGCACAGTGATTTCGGCTCGCGGCCGTATTCGCATCACCAAGAAGTTCACAAAAAAACCAATCATCTCCTCTAACTGTGCTTCTTGGCGGTTCGCTATTGGCGATCCCACCACAATGTCGTCCTGCCCGCTGTATTGCGATAACAACACTCCAAACCCTGCCAACAATGTCATGTACAACGTCGCTTGGTGCTGCTGACTCAGCCGCTTCAGCGCTCCCGTCAATTCCGCTGCTAAACTCGCCTGGCATATCTCGCCTGCAAACGTCCTCAAGGTCGGCCGCGGCCGGTCGGCCGGTAATTCCAACCGCTCTGGGATCCCCGCTAGCTGCTCCTTCCAGTACCCCAGCCGCTGCTCCAGCGCACCCCCTTGCAGCCACTCCCGCTGCCAGAGTGCAAAATCCGCATACTGCACCGCCAAGGGCTTCAACGGATTCTCCCGCTGCTCGCGATAAGCCTCGTACAAAGTCATGAACTCCCGATTGAATACTCCTTGCGACCACCCGTCCGACACAATGTGGTGCATGGTCCGGCACAGAATGTGTTTCCGCTCTCCCAGCTTCAACACCTTCGCTCGCAACACCGGCCCGCGGCTTAAATCGAAAGACTCGCTGGCCTCCTCCGCCAACGCCTCGCGCACTCGTTCCCGCCGCAACTCATCGCTGAGTTCGCTCAAATCTTCGACGGGTATGGCTATCCGCACCTCTGGCTCGATCACCTGCACCGGTTCGCCGTTGACTTCCGTAAAGTGCGTTCTCAAACTCTCATGCCGCTCCACTATCGTGTGGATAGTCCGCTCCAGCGCGTCTAAACTCAAATCCCCCTTGAGCCGTAACGCCACAGGCACGTTGTATTCCGTGCTGGATCCTTCTGCCAACTGATCGAGAAACCACAACCGCTGCTGGGCATAAGATAGCGGCAAAGGCTCCGGTCGCGCCTTTTTCACTAGCGCTTGCCGAGTGCTAGTCGCTTCTCGCAAGCGCCCGCTCAATTGCCCAACGCTTGGCGATTCAAACAGTGCGTCGACCGTAACATCGATTCCAAGTGTCTTCTGAATGCGGCTAACCAGACGTAGAGCCAACAGCGAGTGCCCACCTAGCTCAAAGAAATCGTCGTCGAGCCCCACTCGCTGTACCTTCAACACCTCGGAAAACAAATTACACAAAATCTCTTCCTGCGGAGTCCGTGGGCCCCGATACTCCACCCCAGCTTCATATTCCGGCTCCGGCAACGCCTTCCGGTTCACCTTCCCATTAGCTGTCAGCGGAAATGCCTCCAGCACCATCACCGCCGCGGGCACCATGTACTCCGGCAATATCTGGCCCAGTTCCCTCCGCAGACTGCCTGAATTTATCTCCTCCCCAGCTTTCGGCACCACATACCCGATCAATCGCTTCTCGCCGACTTCATCCTCTCGCGACACCACCACGGCTTCCGCGACACCCTCCTGACTCTGCAAAGCCCTTTCAATCTCTCCTAGCTCGATCCGGTATCCGCGAATTTTGACCTGGTTATCGACCCGCCCTAGAAACTCCAAATTCCCGTCCTCTCGCCATCGCACCAGATCTCCGGTTTGGTACATCCGTGTCCCCGCCGCTCCGTACGGGTCGGCCACAAATCGTTCCGCGGTCAATCCAGGCCGATTCAAATAACCCCGCGCCAGCCCCGCTCCTGCGACATACAACTCACCCGGTACACCTATCGGCACCGGCTCTAAACGCGCATCCAACACGTATAGGCCTAGATCCGCCAATTCTCGTCCGATAAGACTCCATAACTCTCGTTCCACACTTTCCCGATCCAACCGCATGAACGTCACATGGACTGTGGTCTCCGTGATTCCGTACATGTTGATCAGCTGCGCCGCGTCTCCCTCACGTTCGTACCATTCCTGCAGCCGCTTCAATTCGAGCGCCTCTCCTCCGAAAATGACATACCGTAGTTTGAGCCTGCCTTCCCGTTGCAAACCTCTTTGCCCGGCGTGCAGTAACTGATAAAAGGCCGACGGCGTCTGGTTAAGCACTGTCACCTTCTCGCGTGTCAGCACATCGAGAAATTCCTCAGGCGATCGACTTACCGAATACGAAACCACTACAAGCCGTCCCCCATGTAGAAGTGCACCCCAAATCTCCCACACTGAAAAATCGAAGGCGTAAGAGTGAAACAGCGTCCAAACATCTTCGGCGCCGAACTGAAACCATCCTCTTGTCGCCTCGAAAAGGCGCGCGGCATTTGCATGTGTTACCACCACGCCTTTCGGAGATCCAGTTGATCCCGATGTGTAAATCACATACGCTGCATTGCCCGAAGTTACCTTCCCTATTCGATCCCTCTCGCGCGGATTGCGCACCGACCGAGCCGATACCTCTGGAGTCTCCTTCTTCTCACCCAGAATGACGAGTCGCTCCCATGCCGGCAAATGCGGCGCAATCCCGTCCGTTGCGAGCACACACGCAGGGCCGGCATCTTCTACAATGAATGCCAGACGCTCGGTTGGATACTGCGGATCCAACGGTAGATACGCCGCTCCCGCTTTTAGTATTCCTAAAATAGCTAGGATCATTTCCAGTGATCGTTCTATACAAATGCCCACCAGATCTTCTGGCCCAATCCCTCTTCCGATTAGGTAATGCGCTAACTGATTCGCCCGCTCATTCAATTCCCCGTAAGTGAGATACTGCTTCTCATACACTACCGCCACAGCCTGCGGGTTCTTCTCTACTTGTTCCTCGAATAACTCATGGATACATTTCCCCGGTACTTCCCGTGCCGTTGCATTCAAGGCGCGCAGAATGCGATGGCGCTCCTCTGCTCCTAGTAGATCTATCTCCCCTAACTTTCTGTCCGGATCGCTAACCATCGCTTCCAATACTCGACGATAGTGCCGTACCATCTGCTCCATCCGCCATCGATCAAACAAATCGACGTTATAGATCCAGTTCAGTGTTAGTTGCTGTCCGTTGGACCAGACATGCAAGTCTAAATCGAAGTGCGCGGTGACATCATCTATTTCGATTGGCTCTATCTCCAGTCCCTTCAGCCGCTGTGGCTTCCAAGGGCGGGAGTGCAGTGCAAACCAGACTTGCATTAGCGGTGTCCTGCTTAAACTCCGTTTCGGTGATAGCTCTTGCACCAACCGCTCAAATGGAACATCCTGGTGGGAATACGCTTCCAGCGCCGTCTTGCGAACCTCTCGAAGCAATTCCCGCACGGTTATTTCGGCTCGCGGCCGTATTCGCACCGCCAACGTGCTCACAAAAAAACCAATCATTCCCTCCAATTGCGCTTCCCGCCGGTTCGCTATCGGTGATCCCACCACAATGTCTTCCTGGCCGCTGTATCGCGACAGTAACACCCCGAGCCCGGCCAACAACGTCATGTATAACGTCGCCTGATTCTCCTGACTCTGCCGCTTCAGCGCGCCCGTTAACTCCGCCGATAAACTCACCCGGCATACGTCGCTCCCAAACGTCTGCACCGCGGGCCGCGGTCGGTCCGTCGGCAAGTCCAGCCGCTCTGGAATGCCCCCTAACTGCTGCTTCCAGTACCTCAGCCCTTGCTCGAGCGCACCTCCTTCCAGCCGCTCCCGCTGCCACAAAGCAAAATCCGCATACTGCACCGCCAACGGCTTCAACGGGTTCTCCCGCTGTTCCCGATACGTCTCGTACAAAATCATGAACTCCCGATTGAATACTTCTTGCGACCACCCGTCCGACACCATGTGATGCATGCTCCGGAGCAGAATGTGCGCCCGCTCGCCCAGTTTCAATAACTTTGCCCGGAACAGGGGCCCGCGGCTTAAGTCCAAAGGTTCTTTCCCCTCCTCCGCCAACGCTTCGTGCACTCGTTCCCGCTGCAACTCCTCGCAGAGTTCGCTGAAATCTTGAACCGGTATGGTTATCCGCGCCTCTGTCTCGATCACCTGCAGCGGTTTGCCATCCAATTCCGCAAAGTGCGTTCTCAAACTCTCATGCCGCTCCACTATCGTGTTGATAGTTCGCCCCAGCGCGTCTAGATCCAATTCCCCTTTGAGCCGGAGCGCCACAATCACGTTATATTCCGCGCCGGATCCTTCTCCCAATTGATTCAAAAACCACAACCGCTGCTGCGCATAGGACAACGGCAGACGCTCCGGCCGCGCCTTTCTTACCAGCGGCAATCCCGGAGGCCTGCGCCTTGCGGCGAACTCATTTGTTGTAACTCTATTTATCACTTAGTCAACCTCACTCAGGCAGCAGACTCCACTACTTATTAAACGTACGTCTCCAACGCCGCGGCATAGACTTACGTTGCGCACCTATGCGGGACACGTGTTGCTTGGTTATCCCAAAACTCCGCATTACTGACTAAAACATAAATCCACCGTTTACTTCAACGCACTCGCCGGTGAAGTAGTCGCATTCGATGATGAATCGCAGAGCGTGAGAGAGCTCGTCAGGCTTGCCCAATCGGCCGAGCGGAATCCGAGAGACATAATCTTTCAGAATTGCCGGATCGATGGCCTCGAGGATTGGAGTGTCGAATAAGCCCGGTGAGATCGCACCAACTCGAATCTTATGCGAGGCAAACTCGCGGGCCCAGACACGCGCATCCGCGACCACGCCAGCCTTGGCCGCACTGTAGCTCCCCTGGCCGACGTTGCCGTGACGTGAAATCGATGAGATGAGAATGATGACGCCATCTTTAACCGATGACGCAATCATTGCACTCGCGGCTTCGCGAACCATCAGGAACGTGCCTGTCAGGTCGACCTCGATAACCTTCTTCCATTGCGCCAGGGGCATCTTGGTGCCGCCCGGACGAATAACGACGCCGTCACGGAAGATTCCTGCGTAGTTAACCAGCCCGTTGAGCCGTCCGAGATCTATGTTGGCTCGCTGGACCTGTTTTACCACCTGTTCCTCTTTTGTAACATCGACGGCGTAAGTGTAAATTGCCCCGTTCGATTCACGCTTCAGCGATTCGAGTCCTTCAACATCGATATCCATGCCGGCCACTTTGCCGCCATTGGCGGCAAGATACATGGCTGCAGCCCTTCCGAGACCACTGGCAGCGCCTGTTACGGCGAAACGAACGTCGTCTAGTTTCATGATTCGCTCCGATGCCTTGGGCGAGTTATTGGGTCGGTTTCCAACAATCGTTCAAGCGGCGCGCCAACATGGGCCGTCTTTGCATAGTGGCCTCCCGGCGTCGTACGCGCGAGATCTTTCAGGCTAACGATTCGAACGCTCAATCGAAATGCCGGAGCTGACGGATAGAACTGCTCACGATTCCGGTGACAAGCAGAAACCCCCCGGAGATTAAGAACAGAACCATGACTCCAAACTTCGACAGAACACCTCCAAGCAAGAATGAGAAAGGCAGCAGTCCAACCATGGCCAAGGTAATAATTCCGAACACACGGCCCATCATGGAGGGCTCGATCCGCGTCTGCAGCATCGACGTGACAAACACACTGGAAAATCCGTTCATCACTCCAATCACGGCTTGAATGGCTGCAGCCTCCGCTAGATGTGCGGCGAACGCTATCCCGATTAGGCCAAGGCCGACCACAAATGGGAACGCCAGAATGAACATGCCTCTGTGGCGAGATGGCCGCCAGAGCCCTGCGATAACAGAACCCAAGATTGCTCCGGCGCCGCTGGTGGAAAGCATAATCCCCAGACTCGTGGCGCTGTGAAATATCTTGTCTGCCAGCAACGCAGTACCTACCGCGTAAGTGCCGGTGAACGCCAGATTGACCATGGCCGTGATGAGGATGATTCCGTAAATAAAGCCATCATTCCAGGCGTAATGCAAGCCTTCTTGCATCGATGACAAGAGACTTGGCCGTCCGGCGGCAGTAGCGGGCGCAATACTCTTTTGTGTACTAATCAAGACCAGAGCAGCAGCCGCAATAATAAAGCTGCCACTATCAATAGCAAACGCCGGCGCCAGACCCGCTCTGGCAATGAGTGCTCCTGCTATCGCGGGTCCAATCAATACCATCACTTGCGAACTGGTCAAAAGCAACGAATTGGCTGGTGCAAAATAGTCGGCCTCTACCAGTCGAGGAACCATTGCCATATACGCGGGGTAGAAGAATGCGTCTGCCACACCGAAGAAGAAAACCAGGAGCAGCACAAGGTCGATCCGAACTGCATGGGACCATACCAGGGCTGCCAGACCCGCAACGATGACGCCACGCGCCAGATTGGAAAACAACATAGCGAGGCGGGGCGACACCCGATCGGAAATGATTCCGCCCACCAAAATGAGCAGTGCCCGTGGTATTGCGGCGACCATCATTATCTCGCCCAACGTCAGTCCCGACCCGCTCATCTGCAGGATAAGCCACGGCAGGGCCACCAGATTAAACTGAGTACCGCAAACCGAGATACTTTCGCCGAACCAGAGAAAGCGAAAGTCCTTATAGCGCAGTGGTGACCAGAGAGTTGGCTTTATGCGGGAAGACACATTTTCTGCTGTGCTCACGACTTACTCCTTTATCGAGGTTGCTCGTTCAAGCGCCGGAAGACGTGTTCATAATGATAGTAATGGTCATTCTTGGTGTAGTCGCCGTAGAAGACAAGATTATCTCCTTCGACCCTACATTTCCTTACCTGGTCAGTTCCGTTATACGCGGGCCAACTGCTGCCATTTACGTGGAGAACTATGGTCTGACTGTCACTGGTGCGGTAAGTGCCAAACCAACTGAGAAATTGCTGAGCAAGTCCTCGCCAGTCTTCCACAGACATGGCGCTAATGTCTTTCGGAACAATTGAATTTGGACCCGCCATAACGGATATAGAGAAATAACCGTTGGCAGTGTATATCATAAGTCCGCTTGGCGATTTTCCAAACGGATAAACAGTTTCACCATGATCAGGGACATCAGCGAATGAAACTGCCTTCCAGGAGCCCACGAGCCTGTGCTGAAGGTCCGTGTCCGATGAAGAGAACGCAGTGCCATTGCCGCCCGAGGCATGGAATACAACGAGGATTGCCGTAGTCGCCAAAAGCGTGAATGCAGGGATATGGAAACGTTTCATTATTTATTAACTCCCAACAAAAGGCTGCTCCGGCTCGGGAGCTTACTTTAGTGCCGTACTCGGATCGATCCGTGCGGCTCTAAAAGCAGGAAAGAAACTTGCACAAATGCCACTTAGCATCAGTAATAGTGTGCTTACCGCAAGTGTCCAGGGGTTCTTAGGGGTAATCCGATACAAGAGCGGGGTGAGGAAAGGCAAAACGATAAATGAAACAGCGGCACCTAAAGCCGACCCGATCAAAACCAATCGCAATCCTTGAGTCATAACCAAACCCAAGGTCTTCCCTGGGCTTGATCCTACAGCCATACGTATGGCGATCTCCTGCCGCCGCTGTGCGACAGAATAGGCAAGCACACCATACAAGCCGATCATGGCCAGAAACATCGCGGCTGCCGAGAATGATGTGAGGAGCATGAGAATGAGGCGGGAGCGTCCAATATTGCCGGAGACTAGTTCCTCTAATGTAACTACTTCGGTAACAGCTTGATCAGGATCAACGCCCTCAATTGCGCGCTTCACTGACCCGATAACTTGTTCAGGGCGCCCGATTGTGTGCACCGTCAAAACAGCACGAGGCAATGGGAATTGCGAAAAGGGCACATAGAACGCTTCCTGTGTATCTTCCCTCATGGAGATGTTTTTCACATCGCCGGCCACGCCCACGACCTGGAAGGGAATTTCGATCTGAGGTATCATTATTCGCCTGCCGACTGCCTGCTCATTCGGCCAGAATCGATGCGCCATTTTTTCATTCACGATGGCTACGGGTGCAACGTTCTCGTTATCGAATTCCGTGAACACGCGGCCACTCTTCAGAGGAATCCGTAGAGCCTGAAAATAGTTTGGTGAGACCGTCTGAAATTGCACGAGTGGACGTTCGTTAACCGAGAGCACAGGGCGGCCAACGATCTGCACCGGTATCAGGACAGAGCGGGTCAGCGGTGCCGCAAAGGCCATACTGACGGAGGAAACTCCGGGTGCTTCTCCGATTTTACGGAGCAGTTCATGGATGTAGGCCCTGCGTTGTGCAGCATCCCGATATTTTGTTGGAGAGAGGTAAAGTTTCATCGAGAGAGTTTGCCGTGGATCAAACCCTGGATCGGCTGATTGAAGCAAAAGGAAACTACGAACCAGTAGAGTTGCACAGGCCAGCAGCACCATCGATAGCGCTACCTGGCCTACCACGAGCAAACGTCTGCTGCGTGTCCCTTTTACTCCCGAGCTCGCGCTCCGTCCTTCGACACGCAGCATCGAATTGAGGTCTACGCGTTCTATTTGCAGGCTTGGAGTAATGCTGAACATGACGCTGGTTACAACAGCTAGCCCTAAAGCAAATAGCAGCAAGGTAGCATCCATTTTGATTTCCTGGCCGACCGGCAGATATTTCTGCACTGAGCCGGCGAGACTCTTTATCACTAACCAAGCCACGCCACTACCTGAGATCCCTCCGGCCAGGCCAAGAATGAGCCCTTCGACAAAAATCTGGCGCATCAGGCTGGCGCGGCTTGCACCCAGAGAAGCGCGGATTGCCATCTCTTTGGTCCGCGCAGTACCGCGGGCCAGGAGTAGACCCGCCACGTTGCCGCATGCAATCAGCAAAACCAGAGCGACGGCCGATGCCAGCGTAAGCAGCGGACGACGTACATTGCCCAGCAACTTTTCCCGTAAAGGCACGACCTCAGCGACTGCGTTCGGATAGGCATCCAATAAACCGCGAAAATGTTGTACGTATTGGGTTTGACCAATCTGGAGGTTTGCCGCAGCCTGGCCAATAGAAATTCCATCCTTCAACCTTCCTACACCCGTGAGATAACCTGCGCCAAGCGCTATTTCTGAGGGTTTGAATACGCTCAAAGAGTAGGGCTGCGAAATCCAGAAATCAAGATTGGGTTCCGGATAATTCAATCCCGGAGGCAGAACACCGACTACGACAAACGGAACTCCATCCAGGTCGATTGACTGGCCAATGATGTTCTGGGCTTTAGAGAACTGGCGCTGCCAAAAGTCATAACTGAGCAGTGCCAATGGAATCGCACCCTTTTGATCTTCTCCAGCCAGGAAGTCCCGTCCGGCAATCGGTTTTAATCCCAGTACCTTGAGCAATCCGGTCGAAACTCTGGCCCCACTTAACTGCTGTGGCTCGCCCTTGCCGGTCAACGTAAGGGTATCTTGCGCCCAGGCAGCGAATGTCTGTAAGGAGGAATGATTCTGCTCCAGGAACTGGAAACGCTGCCAGGAGAATAAGCCGCCTTTGAATCCTCTCTGTTCGCTCGCAAAGCTAAGCTCAACTATACGATCAGGATCGCGAAACGGTAAAGCATGGAACATCACGGAACTAACTATCTCAAAGACAACGAGATTGACGCTAATCCCAATAGTGAGGATCAATACAGCGGTCAGCGAGAAAATAGGGGACTTATACAGACTTCGGAGAGATTGACGCAATTGGAGAAGAAAATTCGCCATTACAGTTCACGCCAGTCTGGTGGTGCCGGGTACCTCAACCCACGGCGACGATTATACAGTACACCCAGGATTATCAAAGCCATATGCAAGATACGCAATGCAACGAGAGGCGGTCTAGACCGTGAAGCTGCAAACTATTGTCTGCGATCGGATCGACTTATGCCAAGACGCGGCGTAGTCCTTACAAACAAGCCATTCACAGCGGTCTCGGGTGTATTGGCAAAGTGGTGACATGAATTAATTGCGTGTGCGTCGGCCCCGAGTTTTGCCTGCTCTGCCGGTGTGAGAGGTTGCGGGGCCATGCTCGCCCGCTTCGCGACTTTCGGGAAATGAGTCGCGATCATCCTGTTCACTTCCGAGAAGACAAACGGTACGTTGCCGTCTCCGATATCCTGCAGATCTTCCATTCCGGAAATGATGTTGGTAAACGCACGCTGAAATTCACTGTTGGATACGTTCAGCTGCGACATCCGCTGCGCCTCCTGGAACAAAGATTCCTTGCCCAACCAATTCTGATACAAGGTCGCCACCAACACCATGTAACGAAGATAGGCCGTCCGATAAGCGGTGCCATAGGCCTCAAGAGCTTCTCTCTCGCAAACCTCGTTTCGGGAAATACTGGCTAAACATGCAGCCGCCATAACCGCGCTGTAAGTGGCCAGATGAAATCCGGTAGACAGGAGGGGATCGAGGAAGCAAGCCGCATCGCCAGCGATGAAGTATCCCGGGCCGCCGCATTCTTCGGAGATATACGAGAAGTCCTGTTCTGATCGCAGGCCCGTCACAAGCTCGGCTTGTGCAAGAGTTTCAGCCACCACGGGCGAGGCAGCGATTTCCGAGTGATAAATGTCCTCCAGGGAAGCGCCCATGCGCCGCTTCGCCGCGAAAGCATTCTTGTTCATGATGTTTCCCACGCTGATCGTGCCATTGTGCAGCGGAATGATCCAGAACCAACCATCTCGAGTTCCCACAACCAGAATCGCGCCAGAAGGCCCTTTGTTCGGCAATTTGAATCCGCGCCAATATCCCCAGACAGCCACATTTTGGAAAGATTCATTTAACCGTCTGTTTCTCAGATACTTGGTCGTCATCAGACCAGCACGGCCGGAGGCATCTACCAGATAGCGGAAACTGATCCTTCCGGTCTTCCCGCTGCTGCGGTCTTTCCATGTTGCGGCATGAGGACGTTCGCCTCCAAACTCCAGACTCGTGACTTCATAAGGCTGGTAAACACTTGCACCGCTGCTTTGGGAATGTTTCAGGAGGAGATGATCGAGCTCCGAGCGGACCACCTGGAAACCATACTGGCCCGTGCCCGTGGCAGGGTCACCCCACTTGATCTCCCAGGCATCTTCTCGCCACTCGAAATAGCCACCATACTTCTTGACAAACCCAGCACTCTCGACTTTGTCGCGCACACCGAGGAGATCGAAGATCGAGATGGCCGAGGCCAGGAGTGATTCGCCAATATGCTCGCGAGGGAAAACTTCACGTTCCAATACGTTGACGGAAAAGCCTTCACGTGCCAGCAATGTTGCGGCGGTGGACCCGGCAGGTCCGCCACCTATCACTAGAATGTCAGTGGATGATTCCATATTTAGCTCCGTCCTGTTGTCATGCGACTACTGAATTCAAATTGCGTTCGGCCGGCGCGCTCAGAAAGCCCGTGTGGATGAAGTTATGGATGTAGCGTTGCAGAAGTTCACTTCCCACGTGTGAGCAAGGGCCTGTCCAACCCTTGAGAAACCGCTGAGTAAGTTCGCAGTCAAACCGTGCGGACAGCGGGCTATCAGAGTCAAATAAGTGCATAATTCGATAAAGAGCATTGTGATCGTCAACGCGTTTAGGATCCCGAAGCCTCGCGTGCCAATCGGCATAGGACATGTCCTCAAGAATGAACGAGGCGTCGCGAGCGGCTTGGAATATCTGGCGCCAGCCGAGAGGCTGCGGATCGATAATGTGAAAGCTCTTCCCCAGTGATTCCGGCATCGTGGACAGTTTTACGATGGCTGCGGCCACATAGTCAGCAGGCGCAGCCGCAATTCCCGTAGTAAGCTGCGGCGCGGCGCCCAATTGAATTGCGCCTTTCAACATCCGCCATACAAAATCCCCCGGTCGGGAGGCCGCTGTCCGAGTATCGCCGAGAACAGCACCGGGGCGATAAATGGTTACAGGCAGTCCTGCTTCCCGCGCGTTCATGATCAGACGTTCTGCAACCCATTTGCTCTGCGAGTATCCGGTGGAAAGCTGCTCTGCCGGCCCTGGCGGCGTGTCCTCGCTGATGACTCGATTGCTGTGGGAAGGCGAAAATACCGCGAGGGTGGAAACGTGATGTACTGGCTTTATATGTTCCATGCAGGCCATTCGGAGCACTTCATGCGTGCCGGTAACATTGGTTGATCTTAGTTGAGCATAAGGATACGCAAAGTGCACTAGCGCGCCGCAGTGATAGATGCTCTGAACCCTGGACGCGATTGCAGCGAACATCTCTTTGTCCCAGCCCCAAAATGGCAGCTCCAGGGCTCCGGCCAAGGGAATAATCCTCGTAGCAAACTCGTCTTGCCATTGGCCGTACTTAATTAGAGCTTCTCTGATCCGGGTAAGTGCATCCGAATCGTCAGCTGCTCGCGCAAGACAAGCAACTGTTCTTTGGCTCTCTACCAGCAGTTGCCTGAGCAGATGTCCACCGAGATAACCCGTCGCGCCGGTCAGCAGTACCAATTCTTGTTCGCTCGACCCGAGTGACCTCGGTGAAGGAATGCCGGAAGCCGCAAATGGGAGCGACGCGTCCTCAAGCATCTGCTGCAGGGTCTCAGGAGTAGAGGCAGGTTCGGCAAGTTCTGAGCTATCCAGTAGGACTGCAAGGCGAGCAATCGTGGGCGCCCCCGAGAGCATGCGCAAGGTGAGTGTCTTGTTCCATTCCTCCTGTAAACGAAACAGAAAACGAGTTGCAAGGAATGAATCGCCGCCAAGAGCAAAGAAACTATCATGGATTCCGACGGGAGCGATGCCAAAGAGATCCTCCCAGGTTTGCTGCAGCTTGCGTTCAGTCTCTGTGAGTGGATTCGCTGAAGATTCAAGCTCGGCATTGGTTGCGACGCTTTCCGGAGCTGCTGTACCGGCATCTCGCTGGGGCCCGGAATCCGCCTTAACCGTGTTCTGACTTAGAGCGCAGGGGAGCACGGTATACGATTTGCGCTGAAACGGGTAGGACGGAAGCGCAACCCGTCTTCGTTGCTCTCCAGAGTGGAAGCTCCGCCAATTGATTCTTCCGCCCGCAATCCAGAACTGCCCGACGGCGGAGAGCAAGAACATCTCGTCGTCTCCCGGCTCGTCGGCAGCGCGCATCGCGGCGATTACGGCCTGGTTGCGCCACTCGCGAGAGTGTCTGGTAAGTGCAGTAAGCGAATGGCCGGCCCCGACTTCCAGCAGGGCATTGCAACCCTCGCGCAGCAGTAACTCCACTCCTTGGCTGAAGCGCACGGGCTGGCGCAAATGTGCCACCCAATAATCAACAGAGGCTGCCTGTTCCCCGGTAATCCAGGTTCCAGTGATGCAGGAGATGAAAGGAACCGTTGGCCGATTCAGGCGAATCCTCTGCAATGCTTCACGAAAACGGGGCTGAATTTTCTCTACAGCCGGTGAATGTCCCGCAATGGGTATGGCGAGTCTGCGATGCCAGATCCCATCAGCGAACAGGCGTTGCTCAAATGCTTCCACTTCGTCGGAAGCACCAGAAATCACGCACGTGTCAGGCCGGTTGAAGGCCGCGATCGAAAGAGAATCTGGCAGAATCGCCGAAAGCTCTGACTCCGGCAATTGGACTGCCAACATGCCGCCGAGAGGAGTTTGCTCGAGGAGCTGGCCACGTTTTGCGATGACGAAAAGAGCATCTTCCAGTGTGAATACATGTGCCAAGGTGGCAGCAACATATTCGCCCAGGCTATGTCCGATCATGGCGTTCGGTTCAATGCCCCATGACATCAGCAGTCCTGCCAGCGCATAAGAAGTGATGAAGGTAGATACCATCATCAGGGCCGGTTTGGCCAGGCGCGACGCGACTTCCGGAGAAGCGGAGTCGCCGTGATAAAGCAGGTCACGAATGTCCTGGCCCAGGTACTCTTTGACCGTTACTGCACATGAGTCCACAACCTGCCGGAACGCCGGTTCGGCGAGATAGAGCCCCATGCCCATCTGCCAGTATTGAGTCCCTCCCCCAGGAAAGAGGAACGCGGTGCGAAGGGGCGAAGAGGAGATGACCTTACCCCTACGCGATTGCACATCCTGTCCTAAGTTCTGTAACTGCTGAATCGCCTCCGCGACGTCACGGCAAACAACAATTCTGCGCTCATTGAAAGGAGTTCTTCCCACATGGAGGGTGTAAGCGATATCTGCAAGCTCAGCGTCAGCATGCTCCTCTAAGCGATTCCTTAGCCTTTCTGAGGAAGCTTGAACAGCAGCAGAATTCTTTGCCGCAATTGTGAGCAGTTGCCATGCCCGGGATAATGTCGCTGGTTTCGCGGGAGGGGCCTCTTCCAGCACAACATGGGCGTTAGTGCCGCCTATGCCGAACGAACTGACGCCGGCCCGCCGTGGATAAGAACCTCCGGGAAACGGGATCAGTGTGCTGTTCACATAAAAGGGGCCAATCCGAAAATCAATTTCGGGATTGGGCTTCTGGAAATGTACAGTCGGTGGGATTTTGCCGCTTTCCACGACCAGCACTGTCTTGATCAAACTAGCAATACCTGCCGCAGCATCTGTGTGGCCAATGTTCGATTTCAATGATCCGATAGCGCAGGACGACGGCGGAACGCCAGTTCCCAAAGCACGCGTGAGCGCTGTTATCTCAATCGGATCTCCGAGCGTTGTCCCGGTGCCGTGTGCCTCGACATAGCGGATGCTTTCCGCCGGAACTCCCGCGACAGCGTGCGCCGCCCGGATCACATCCATCTGACCTTGAATGCTCGATGCGGTGAAACCTATTTTGACGGCTCCGTCATTATTGATAGCCGAGCCTTTGATGACGGCACGAATCCGGTCACCCGCAGCCAAAGCATCTTCCAGCCGTTTCAAAACTACAGCACCCACACCGTCAGAACCCACCGTGCCCTGAGCGGCGGCATCAAAGGGCCGGCAATGTCCATCAGGCGAGAGAGCGCCGTTCGGCACATACATGTGCCCGGTGTTTTGTGGAAAAGCAATCCGTACTCCTCCGGCAATTGCCATTGCCGATTCCCCCTGCCACAAGCTTTGGCACGCAAGATGAACCGCCACCAGAGACGTGGAACACGCGGTAAGAATACTCAGTCCCGGGCCGCGTAAATTGAGTTTGTAACAGACTCTTGTTGCTAACATGTGCGCGCTATTAGCGAAATAAATCTGAGTTGGATCCACGGACTTGGCAAGCGAGGGCGTGGCTGCTACATGCGCGCTGTAATCATTGGAACCGCCGCCTGCAAAGACCCCAGTTGGGCCATTCTGGTCTTCTAACACTACAGCCGCATCTTCAAGGGCCTCCCACACACATTCCAGAAACACTCTCTGCTGCGGATCGAGAATTTGCGCTTCACGCGGATAGTACCCAAAGAACTCTGCATCGAACTGGGCGGCGCCCTCAATAACGCCACGAGCCGGAACAAAGTTCGGATGAGCGATCGTCTCATCAGGTATCCCATTTTCGCGCAATTCTTCCGAGGAGAAGAAGGACACCGATTCTATTCCGTTTTGTAAGTTGGCCCAGAATGTATTCAGGTTGGGGGCGCCGGGAAACCGCCCTGCCATGCCCAAGACGGCTATTTCCAGGCCGTTTCGTTCCTGCTGCATATCGTGAATCTTCGGATGAGTGGGTGATCTTTACTTATGACCGCCGACGCGCCTGTAGCTGCTTAAGTCGCGAGTGCGCCACTTGCGGAACGCAATTATTGCCGGAACTAACTTTGGAGGCACCCGAAACAAGATTTGATATTGACGATACGGTAGGAAAATTAACCATTTCTATCATCGGCAATTTGCAGCCGAATTCCTCTGTCAGTAGGGAGCGGAGACGGGCTAACAACAGTGAATGCCCGCCCACATCAAAGAAATTGTCATTGATTCCAATCGATTCTGTTTGAAGAAGCTTTTTCCAGATATCGAGGACCTTCTGCTCGATCGAGCCTAGCGCAGCTTCGCCGGGAGCAGAGGAGTTCGGTCTAGTTGGCGAAGGTAAAGCGCCGCGGTCAAGTTTGCCATTGAAGGTGAGAGGAATTTTGTCGATCTTTAAGATAGCGGATGGCACCATGTAAATAGGCAGTCGCAACCGCAGCCAATCAAGCAAAGTCTCGGGCTTAGTATCATAACCGGAATTAGCTACGAAATAAGAGACCAACTTGATCTCATCTCCATCGTGGATATCTATCGTTATACACGCCTCTACTGCCGCATGGGCTGCTAAAGCAGTATCGATTTCAGCAGGTTCAATACGGTGTCCCCGAATCTTGACCTGCCGATCCGTGCGTCCTGCAAACTCAATGGTTCCATCTTCCGTATACCGCCCTAAGTCTCCGGTTTGATACATTCGGCTCCCCGGAACGTTTGCAAATGGATCGGGAAGAAACCGTGTTGCAGTCAAATCAGGTTGGTTCTTATAACATCTCGCTATTCCATGGCCGGCTATGTATAGCTCGCCTGTAACGCCCACAGCGACAGGCTCAAAGTCAGGGTCGAGGATATAAATTGCGGTATTTGCAATCGGTTTTCCCAGTAGAGGTTTTGTAACCGGCTTCTCAGCGGCATCTATCTCAGCGCAAATCAGCGTAGTCTCGGTGGGGCCATACAGTATTGAGATAGGGGCATTTGGAAATGCTATTCGCGCATCGGAGATGAGTTCAGGAGGAACCAACTCTCCTCCGGTCAGAACTCTACGAATATTGTGAAACCGCCTTGGAGGCTGGCATGCCTGCATTTGTCCAAGTACATGACGTAAGAAGCTCGGAATCCCGAGAAAGACCGTCACCTGCTCTAATCGGCGGACAAACAAGTCAATATTTAATATCTCCTCGCGTGTGAAGATGAACGAGCAGGCTCCGGAAAACCAGGGCGTCGCCAACTCGAGAAGGGAAATGTCAAACGAGAAAGATGCTATAACCGCCATCACGTCCCCAGGAGCAAAACCGAACGCATTAGAACCATGCGTGAGCGTATTTGTCAGCGCGCCATGCTCCACTTCAACACCCTTAGGCAGGCCTGTGCTGCCGGAAGTGTAAATTAAGTAAGATGCTTGTTGCCGCTCCACAACCGGCGCGTTAGGGGTTTCGCCTACAACCTGATCGCGTAGAGTTTCTAGATCAATACATAGAGTTTCAATCCTGCATTCCGCGAGCCGGGGCACGAGGGACTGCGAAGTGATAACTACGCTTGCCTTGGAATGCCGCAGTATCCACTGTACCCGTTCAGATGGGTATTCAGGGTCAATCGGAACGTATACGCCGCCTGCTTTCAATCCGCCTAACATTGCGACGGCAACTTCGACTCCGCGGTTTAGATACACGGCAATACAATTTTCTGAATCTACCCGGGGATACAGAAGAGACATGAGCCGATCTGAATATTCGTTCAATTCAGCGTAGGTCAGGACCTGGTCCTCGCACATGACAGCCGGAGCAGAAGGGGTAGCCTTGGCCTGATCGGCGACCTGCTGATGCACGGTTTTATTCGCACGAGGATCAGCAGCCGTGTTGTTCCAGGCTAGGTTTTGAAAAACGTCAATTCCGTGGATATGCATGAAGACTTCACTTCCTCAGCCGTCCGCTCCGAGATTCCCGGAAACCGTCGAGCTGGCGTACTTGATCGGCGGAGCTATCGTATTTGTGTAGGAGAACTCATGGACAAGGCGATGAACGGAAAAGTTGTACTCATAACAGGTGGGAGCACGGGCATCGGAAGAGCTGCAGCGTTCCTGTTTGCACAAGCGGGGGCTAACGTTGTCATTGCCGCCAGGACAGCAGAGCGAGGGCGGGAAGCAGAGCTGGGAATCAATGCAACCGGCGCGAAAGCGCATTTTGTCCAAGCAGATATATCCGAAAGCATGCAGGTTCGAGCCCTCATAGCAGGAGTGGCGGAAAGATTTGGACGCCTCGATTGCGCATTCAATAACGCCGCTGTCCTGAACAAAGCTGCGCGCACGGGAGATTACGACGAAGTTGATTTCGATGCTGAGGTCTCCTCGAATTTGAAAAGCGTATGGTTATGCATGAAGTACGAACTTGAACAGATGCAGAGACAGCAACCGCGCGGCGGAGCAATTGTGAATACTTCCTCGGTGAATGGCCTCGGGGGAGCTGCCGGCGCATCTCTTTATGCCATGTCCAAAGCTGGGATTCTGGCTCTCACAAAGTCTGCCGCTCAGGAGTATGCGGTAGATGGAATCCGGATCAATGCTTTGGTAGCGGGTGGGTTCGATACTGACATGCTACGCACTGTTTTCAGCCGCGCCGTGGGCGGCGATCCGGCCAAGATACAAGAAGCACAGAAAGGATTTGCAGCGCGAGTTCCGGCGGGCCGCATCGGCAGACCCGAAGAGGCAGCCGAAGCAGCCTTATGGCTTTGTAGTGATGCGGCATCATATGTTACTGGACAGTCCATGATCGTAGATGGCGGTCTTACGGCTTGGGCGCGCTAAAACGACGTTAGTTGCAGCCCGTCAAAGCCGTATTCCCAGCTCGCGCCCTAGAAGATCCAGATCTTCGGCTACTGAGTTTGCAATGGGCACGCCCAACATGCGACTTTCCTCGGCGGCCTTTCGTTCAGGGTCGCCGGGAATGAGCGGTCCGGAAGTACCCTCGACTGCGGGTGTGGCGCGCATAGTTCGCACCCAGTGGTCCATGCGGTCGCGAAACGATGCAGGGTCGCAAAAAGAACCAGTCCACAAAGCTGCGAACATATGCCCGATGCCCTTTCCGACTACGCGACCTGGCTCTCCTAAGCCAATGGGGAAGGGTGGAACGAAAGGTCCCCAACTCGCTCCGGGCAAGACGCCGCACAGCAGGTCAACCAGTGAAGCCAGACAGTAGCCCTTATGTCCGCCCGTCTCGCGCTGTCCGCCCAGCGGTCTCAACGCGCCCCCTTTGAAGATATCCGCTGGATCAACGGAATTCTTCCCGTCCGCTGTTTGAAGGCAGTATTCGGATAGCTTCTCGTGTCTGCGCTCTGCATTTTCAACCACACCGAGCGACACCGCGCTGGTCGCCATGTCAATCACAACCGGAGGTTCGAAACGAGTTGGAAATGCCGCTGCAATAGGGTTTGTGCCGAGCATTCTGCCATGTCCCCATAACGGCGCAACTAAGGCGGGTGTGTTAGTCATCGCGATGCCTATCAAGTCCTGGTCAAGTCCTTGAATTGCATAATAACCGGCTATACCAAAGTGATTCGAGTTGTTTACTGCGACAAAGGAGGTACCGAGTTCACGGCCACGATCAACGGCGAGCCGCATCGCCTCAGGAGCTACTGCTAGACCGAGGCCATTGTCGCCGTCAAGAACGCTCACGGTTGGCGATTCTCGCAGGATTCGTACGTGGGGCTTCGGATTGATGCGCCCCTGTACCAGCATTTCGTGATAACTCCGCAGCCTTGCCACGCCATGCGACGAGATGCCCCACTCATCGGCCGTGCATAATACTTCAGAGGCTTGCATCGCGGAACCTTCACTCACACCGTCACGTACTAAGACGCCCGCAGCAAGGCGCCGCAACCGTTGAGACGAAAGGCGGACGATATTTGGATAAGGCTGCAGACCAGTCAATCAATCTCCTGGGCGGCAGCACAAGGACAGCCTGACGCTCCGCCTGGCTCAGGCGATATCTGTTGGTTATGCATTCCCGCGCTCGAATTGAGCTCGCTCAATCGCTTCAAAAAGCGCTTTGATATTTCCGCTTCCAAAGCCCAGCGCACCTTCCCGCTGAATCAACTCAAAAGAGAGAGTCGGGCGGCTTTGCATCGGTTGCGTGAAAATCTGCATGAGATAGCCGTCGGGGTCGCGGTCTACCAAGATTCCGAGTTCACTCAATTCGTTCAAAGACTGCGCAATCTGCCCGACTCGCCCGGGCAAAGCGTCGTAGTAGGTTCGCGGCGTCTGAGTAAATCGGACACCCTCCCGTCCGAGACTTCGAACGGAATCGATTATGTCCTTTGTCAACAATGCCACGTGATGAACGCCGGACCCCCCGTAATAATCGAGATATTCGGCGATTGGCGACTTGCGTCTGCCAGTTGCCGGCTCGACAAACACGAACACCGCGCGGCGGTCCGGCGATTCAGTCACCTTCGAAAACATGGCGCTATATTCGGTCGCGATATCTTCCTCGCGCGAAGTATGAAAACCGAAGACGCGATCATAATGCTGAACCCAGGATTCTGCAGTCCCTTTATCGACGCTAATAGCGAAATGATCGATTTCAGTTAACCCGGTGTCCGTTACAGGTAGCGACGCAAGGGGTCGATAGCCGGGCAAAAAAGCCCCGCTGAAGTTAGTCCTTTGGACAAAACTGTGAATCGTATCTCCGAAAGCGCCGATTTGAGCCAGCACCGCCTTTCCGTCAGCGTCTTCGACCTCCCATGGTTCGCGGACGCAACTCGCATTTCGATCAAGACACTCGGCAAGTGCTTGTCGCGTATTCTCCACCTCGAACGCAATATCGTGAACACCTTCGCCGTGCGTTCGAAGAAACCCATTGACGTCTGAGTTTGTCGTCACAGGTGAAGTAAGCAGGAGCCGAATTTGTCCGCGCTGTACCAAGTAGGAAGCTCGATCTTTCACGCCTCCCTCCGGCCCCAAGTATGCAACTGGAGAAAACCCCATGACAGACCTGTAAAATTGACTCGCCTGAAATGAATTGCCTACGTAAAGTTCAACGTAATAGATCGACTTGATTAACATAAACCATCAACGCAGTAGTTTGCTTCAGATTTGGGATAATACGCGTTTAAGTTTGGGTCCCGGGTGGGCGTTTTACAACTGCGGGTGCCAAGATGATTTCTGGGATGCTTCCCCATGGCAGGCTCAATCTGCCGGGTGAATCCGACTTTCGGGCGAAAGCGCCTCGTTAGCCATTTCAGTAAAGCCCAGAACTGTGGAATTCTCCAGAAAAAAATCCTCAATCGTAAACTCTACGTTCAAGAGATCCCTCATACGGGCGATACACGCCATAGCTGATAAAGAGTCTCCGCCGAGATCCATAAACGGAACTTCCTTCGAAATCTCGGGAAGTTCCAGGACCTCCTGCCAAATCGCTGTGATATTTTGCTCAATTGCACTTTCGTTGTATTTGGTTTCTGTCATAGACCTTTCGGACATCAGAGCCCTCCCTGAGTGAAGAGTATCGGCGTTCGGTCTCCAGCGGGAGTGCGGCCACGATTCGCTGGATCGACGTTCGTTGGTCAACGGATCTGCGGCCGAAGAAGCCTACAATTGCAGCGGCCATTGACGACCAGAGACGAACCGCGCGATCCTCTAACACAGACGATGCAAGCTAATAACTCAGAAAGCAGGTAACATTCAAGTAAGATCGAAGATATGCGAACGCTGCGGACGTGTTCATATGGCGTTCGCGGGATATACCACAGGCCTGTCGCTCAGATTCTGCTGCTGTCTCAAACAGAATCGAGCATTTTTAACCGTTTGGCTGATGGCCGCTGCCGGATAGAGCCATTCTGCCTCAATGGTAGCTGCCACTGAACGTTGCAATAAGTCTATCGAAAGAACCAATCGCTGCTTTCCGTCGCTACGTATGACAATCCCGGAAATACCTTTAAGTGGCCCAGAATCAATTTTGACCTTCTGCCCACATTGAAACGGCCATGGCTCTGGTTTAAGGCTAACAGCCAACCCCAAGCGAATTGCTTCCATTTCTTCTGCAGGAATGGGCGTTGGGTATATTCCGCCTAGAATCCGAATAACCCCAGGCGTTGTTACGACACTACCACCATTCCTTACCCGATCGCGCGCTTCATAGTCAAAGCAGCAAAAGACATACCCAGGGAACAACACCGTTGACTTATAAGTTGGCGCGTAAGAAACGTAGCCTTTATCGGACAGCAATGTACAGACTGTGCGTTCTTGTTTCTGGCGAACTTGCAGCGCGTACCATAAGAGTCTTTCAGTTGTGTCGCCCATAACCATTCCAGTTCTGATAACCACTCAGCTATTTGAGGCGTTGGACGCGTGTCAACTAGTAACTGTCGCGATCATTTCGGGGTTCTCCCTCGGGTGCCGGCACAGGTCCAACGGAAGGAGGGGTTTGGCGGAGCTACTGTAAGCCCGGATGTATTTGCGCAATTTCCGGCGAGATCAGCTACAAACGCGCAGACGGCCGTCCAAAGAGGGCTAAATTGCCGACGATTTCTATATTTGTTCTAGTGTATTTGCGCAGTTTCCGGGGCCAGATCGGCGAAAGGAGGCAGACTGCCGTCCTAAGAGGCCAAATACCCCTAAATCTACCAGTGTTCTTTGCTTATTATAGTCTAATGCCCTTCGAGGCGGCGCCCCTTTCCGGCTAGTTTTCCACAAAGGAATTTCAGTTTTGACCTGCTGTATGGAATCCGCCCTGGTGATGAACCGAGTGGAGAGGTTCGGCTGATGGCAATGAAGATGCCAAAGCATTTCTTTTCTTTTAGATTGCAGGAAACGCAGTGATCGCGTACTCTAAGGCGGTGGTTTATCAAACTGTAATGGGTGCGGCCTCCCGCGGCCGATGATCTGATTCAGCGAGAGAGCGGAAATTTCGTCAGGTGCCCGAACGCGATGACCTCAGCCGGGGGCCGGGTGTATGTGGCGGAGAAGCCAAATGCCCGACTCTCCGCGGTGAACTTAGGCGATAGCAATCACCGCTCATCGATGCCGAGCGAGTCGCGAGCGCCTGGCTCGCGGAATTGGCGTGTAGCGTCGAGATGGAACCGGCGTGGCCGTTATTGAGAGCGTCCAACAGGTCGAACGCTTAGCCGCCACTCACCTCACCGATAATCAGCCGGTCCGGCCTATGCCGGAGAGTGGCTTTCGCGAGATCTCAAACAGTGACTGCCGGCACGGGTATCCGTGCCGCCACTGACGAGAATGGTCTGCCGATTGCGGACTGCCTGAGCCAATTGCTCAGCAACGGAGCCTGGAAGCGCGTCCGCCTCCACCAGCTCGTGCAGCGTGAACCAGTGGGACCGGAACTTCCGGAATCGTGAGGGTTACGCCATGCCGAGAGCAAGGCGGAAAGGCGACTGTTACGCGAGAACCATCTGGCGGCCTTGCGTTCAACAATGGTTTCGATTCATCAATGTCTTTCTCATGACTACGGGAAAGCGCGGTGGCAAGCTGCTCTTCGTTGTCAGTGAAAATCTGCGCGTCGTAGCGCGGCCGGGACGTGGCCACGTAGGCAAGCGTCTCGTCAATCAGCGCACGGCTTTTGCTGTCGGATGTATCGCGGCTCGCGCATGCCGCCACGCACATGATCGGCCGGTAACTCGATCCGCTCTGGCAATCCCGCGAGCTGGTGCTTCCAATAAGCAATACCTTGATCCAGAAGCAATACCTTGATCCAGCGCGCCAGATTGCAAGCGATCCCGCTGCCCCAAGGTATAGTCTGCATACTGAAGCGGTAATTCCTCGAGAGGGCTTTCCTCGCCTTTCCGATACGCTTCATACAACGCCATCAGTTCGCGGTGGAATACGCCCCAAGACCAGCCATTCGAAACGACATGGTGCATGGTCTCGAGAAAGATGTATTCCCGTTCGCGTAGCTTTATCAAACGCACTCGCAGCAACGGTCCGCGAGTGAGATCGAACGGGATAGCGCCTTCGCTGGCCATCGCTTCCCTAAGCCGTTCGGACTTCGTTTCCTCATCCAGGCCGGTAAAGTCGTCGACAGGCATAACAATGCGCATCTCAGGCTCGACGATTTGAACCGCTTCCCCGGCGACCTCCTCGAATCGCGTTCGCAAGCTCTCGTGCCGTGCCACAACTGCGCTCAGGCCTTGGTGCAATGCGCGTTCGTCTAACTCGCCGCTGCAGTGCAGCCCGAAGGGCATGTTGTATTCGCTGCTGGCTCCGCGCAGCTTGTTGATGAACCAAAGCCGCTGCTGTGCGAAGGAAAGGGGCAACCGCTGCGGCCGCTGGTGCCGCTCGAGCGGGATTTCTTCGCTCGTCCAGGCTCGCGCGACTCCTGTGGCCGTCTAGTCGCAGACGCCGCGTCAGTTCGGTTTTTCAGAGTTGTTTCCATCGTGACTACGTCGAAAACTGCACGGGGCGATATAACTGCAGTTTCGCCTCGTCCAAATGCCGGCTAGAGAAAAACGTCAGTCGCTGTCCTTACTCACGGGCGGCTGATACAGAATGCCGTGAATTCCGTTGCGCGCTAGCTCGGCCTGGACGTTCCCGTCCAAAAAATCTTTCGCAGCCTGCTTGCGCTTCAACGTTGCGTCGAGATGTGCCTGCGCAAGAGCGTCCACGAAAGCGTGAGCCTGTTCACCGGAGCACAGGTCTTCAATCGCGTGCATCTCTTTCGGGATCCAGGCCAGTTCTCCCGTGAAGGGCATGCTTCTTACTAATTCGTGCTCTTCTTCGGCGCCGTCCAGAAAATGTGTATGATCTGCCCGCTGCAAGATGAACATCTGCTTTGGCTCCGGCGTCCTGGCAAACAGTTCTTTCACGCCATCAAGGGAAATCATCGTATCGTTCTCGGCCACGAGATACAGAGTCGCAACGCTATGCTTCCGCTCGAACGAAGCTCGCACCGGAATCATGCCCGGCTTCGGCTGAGAACTGCCGGCCGGCGCAAGAGCAATTACTGCGGCAACGCGCGGTTCTACGTCGCTCGCCGCAAGCACGGCCCAGCCGCCGAAGCTATAACCGACAAGTGCGGCCTGTTTCCTATCGAGTGACGTGGCCGAGTCGCCAAGACCGCGAGTGAAAAGGCAGTCGAGAAGGAACCGAAGATCGGGGACGCGGCTCGCAATCCAGCCATCCACTCGCGCGCGCCGTTCGGCGAGACTTTCGAAGTCCCTCCGCGCGAGTTCTGGGGCGACCAACTCGGAGTGATCCATAGCCGCCACAACGTAACCGTGGCTGCATAAGTGCGTACAGAGATACGTCGCCATACGCCGGCCCCAGCGGGCAGTGCCATGCGAGAACACTACTAATGGATAGGTTCCAGCGTGGGGGCTCGCATCGCGGACCGCCATCTGCGTCCGCAGAGAACTGGCCGAAGCGGCTGCGAATGAATCCTGTGTGGCGACCGAACGATCTTGATTCCGATATCGCTCTTCCGCCGGATACCAGATCTCTGTTGGAAAGAGCCGCTGGCGCGCGGCATCCAAAATCTCGACTGTGCGCACGCCGGCGGGAAGTGGCCCCCTTGCAAAGGGATCGTAACTGGTAGAGACGAACTGCGCCTGCGCCATCGGGATTTTTTAGGCGAAATAGGGCATTACCTTCTCGCCGAAAGTGCGAATCGACTCCATCATCACATCATGCGACGTTGTTCCCGCCTGCATCACCAGCATTAATTCGTCAACGCGAACCCACGCGCCATCCTGCGTAAGCAAACCGACCGCTGGCCTACACCAGAATTTCAACCTCGGTTCCTTAGCCGTTCCTATGACTTACCGGCAGGACACTTCTCGACATCGAAAGAGTCCCGCTACGATTCGTTTTTAAATCGCGGCCATCGATCGGCCGGGCGGCGCATCGCGCGCTCCAATTGGGTTCGTTTCGCAAAAAAACGCCGCGTAGCCCGGATCTGCTTCGTTTTTTCATTTCCGGGACCGCCGTGCGCGGAGCCCCGAATTGGGTTCGTTTCGCAAATTCTAAGGGGGTGTCCAATAGTTCGTTTGGCAATTTCCCCTCATTTGGGTTCGTTTCGTAAACCGCGTCCTGAAAGGGCGCGACGGTGACCGGAGAGCGGTTGGACTTTGGCTTCGTTTCGAAGGAAAGCGCACAGCGCGTCGGGTGCCCGTTGTCCGCGATTTTGGGTCGACCGGCCCACCGCCACTTCGTTCGGCAAAACAAGCCCAATTGGCTTCGTCTCGCAAAACGCGGCCACACGGCCTGCACTTATTCGGCAAAACTTCGCCTAACCGCCAGCCCGCAGGCTAGTCTAAATGCCAGCCGGATGGAATGGACTGACGCGGCCGCCGCCGAAGAGGCACGCAAAGGCAATCAACACGCCTTTCGTGT